>Ga0082212_10011716_pt1 | contig 11096 bp, 10 predicted proteins | sample TergutNt197P3_FD_71548 | JGI IMG/M metagenome (GOLD analysis project Ga0082212, IMG submission 71548) | Neocapritermes taracua P3 segment gut microbial communities from Petit-Saut dam, French Guiana - Nt197 P3 | ecosystem: Host-associated > Arthropoda: Insects > Digestive system > Gut ... | reverse complement strand
TATGCCAAAGCCGTTCGTCAGTCGAGATACTCCGTCGCGTTCCCGTTGGGCAGCAGGTTCTCGCAAATAATCAGCAACTGCTCATAGGCATCCTGTGCCGTGATCTGGTTATCCTGCATCAACGCGGACAGAAGGTTGACGATTTCCAGGTTCAGCTCCGCGAAATACGGTGATACATACACGTCGTTGACATACTGAAGCTGCTCATACGCCACCCTGTACAGCGGCTGTTCCGCCCATAACTTTTGCACGCGCTCCAGCGTGAAGGAATCGTTATGGCTGAGCATGTAGCCGGTCGCCTCGTTGACGAAGGCGTTAACCTCCAGGCTGCTGGCGTATGTCGCGAACGCCCACGCGCCCGCCGCCTGGTCCGGGCCGGCCTTGTTGGGGATGACCATGTTGCAGCCGCCGGTCTGCACGCAGAACTTTTCGTCCGCGGGCAGGAACCCCGCGCGCAGGTCAAATTCGGAGTTGCGGATTTTCGACGTCAGCGTGCCCGTGCTCTCAAAGACAATCGCGGTCTCGCCGGCTTCGAACGTCTCGTTGATCCACGGATTGTTGCCGACCGGCGGCGGGATGTACAGCCCGTCGTCCTTCAGCTGTTTCCAGTACGAAAAGGATTTCAGCGCGCCGTCGTTGACGGCGAAGTAGGAGCTCAGGCCGTCCTTGCTCATGAAGCCGTTGCCGCTGCTGGTGATAAAGTTGGCGAAATACCAGCAGATCAGCGGGGCGCTGAACGGGTTGTAATCCGTATTGTCGCGGACGGCTTCCAGGACGCCGACAAACTCCTCGCGCGTCGCGGGAATGATCTCCTCGCCGGTCGCCTCTTTGACGATGTCCATGTTGACGTACATCAGCGGGGTGGAACGGCCGAACGGCAGCGCGTACACGTCGCCGGAAGGGCTTGTTCCGTAGTTCATCAGGCCGTCAAAGAACACGCCGAAGTCGAAGTCCGGCTCGTTCTCCGCCGCATACTCGGACAGGTTGACGAGCATGCCCATGTTGATCAGCTGCGGGCAGTCGACCGAATCGCAGAACGTCACGGCGGGCACGTCGCCGGCCGCGTACGCGACGGTCAGCTTGCCGAGGATCTCGGCGTAGTTGCCCTGGAACGTGCCGACGACCTCATAGCGGTCCTGAGCCGCGTTAAACTCCCCGATGATGGTTTCGATGCATTCCAGGTTGGCTCCGGAGCCAAACGAGTGCCAGAAGTCGATTGTGATTTTATCCTCTGCGGAAGCAAAGGACGCCAGGGACAGGGCGAGCGCTAATACCATCGCCACGGACAGAGCCTTTTTCATGAGCGGCCACTCCTTTCGTTGATGATGTCATACTATACGACCTCCGCGCGCTTGTCAACGGGTTCCCGGTGAAATACACGTAAAGGTTGCGTAAGGCGTTCCGGAGCGTCGCCGGCGGCGCAAACGGTTCCTGAACAGCACCTTCGCGAAAGCCGGCCGCGGCGCGCGCCACGCCCCGGCGCTTGACGCCCGCCCGCCGTTCCACTATACTACACCCGTTTGCTCCACACGCATTCAAATACACGTTTCGCAAAGGAGAGCTCATGGGCAAGTACGCGATTGTCATCTCCCAGGACGCGCTGGTATATGAAGATCTGGAACTGCTTAAAACGCTGCCGAATTTCGGCTCCATATGGGAAAAAACCGCGCGCGTCGACCGCGCCCGTTCCGTCTACCCGACGATCACCTACCCCGCCCACGTGTCGATGATGACGGGCGTCTACCCGGACAGGCACGGCGTAACCAACAACGAACAGCCCATCATGTGCGAGGTGTCGTCCAAATGGATCCACTTCCGCGATCGGGTCAAAGCGCCGACAATCTTCGACCGGGCGAAAGCCGCGGGGCTTACCACCGCCGCGGTGTTCTGGCCCGTCACCGGAAACGACCCGTCCATCGACTATCTGATAAACGAATACTGGCCGCAGACGGCCGGCGAAACGGTTCGCGAGTGCTTCATCCGTTCGGGGAGCAGCGACGCGGTGATGCGGACAGCCGTCGAACCGAACCTGCACCACTGGAAGGCACGGCAGCACCCGTACTCGGACAAGTTCATCTTCGGCTGCGCGACCGCGATCATCCGCGAGTTCAAGCCGAACCTGCTCATGATCCACCCCGCCAACATCGACGATTACCGGCACAAGACGGGCCTGTTTACCCCGATGGTCACGCACGGCCTCCATGAAATCGACAGCTGGTTCGGCGACATCATCAAGGCTTCGCAGGACGCGGGCACATACGATGAGACGGATTTTTTCATCCTCAGCGATCACGGCCAGCTGAACATCACCCGGTCGGTCGCGCCCAACGCGGTCCTGGCGGAACACGGGCTCATCCGGGTCAACGAGCACGGCGCGGCTTTGGATTACCTGGCGTTTTGCAAGTCCGCCGGCATGTCCTCGCAGGTGTACCTGAAAGACCCGGGCGACCGGGCCGTCTACGAAAAGACATACGGGCTGCTTCAATCGATGTGCGGCCAGGGCGTTTACGGCATCAGCCGCGTATACACGGCGGAGGAGGCGCTGCGGGAGGAAAGGCTGGCGGGGGATTTCTCGTTCGTGCTGGAAACGGACGGGTACTCGTCGTTTTCCAACGCGTGGGTCCGGCCGGTCGTCCGCGCGCTGGACGTGTCCGATTATCGCTTTGGCCGCGCGACGCACGGGCATCAGCCGGACAAGGGGCCGCAGCCGACGATGTTCGCGTTCGGCCCGCGCATTAAGCCGGGTGCGGTCGTCGGGCGGTGCTCGATCGTCGACGAACCGCCGACCATCGCGCGCGCGCTCGGTTTTGAACTGCCGGATATAGACGGAACCGTGATCGAGGCGCTGCTTCGCTGATTCACGGCGGCCGGAAACCGCATGCATAGCGGGCAAAGCCTTGGCGCGCCGCGTGCCTACCCGTACACGGTTTTTTTGTGAAAAGGTACAAGATTGACAGGAGCTTTTAGCAACTGTATACTGTGCATAAAAAATTAATTGTCGGCTGTCGGCTGACATGCTCATAATCGGTGTCGGCGCGGAATGCGCCGATGTCTGTTCTTGTGTGCGCCTCCGCCGGGCTCGGGGGGTTTCTTGCGTCTTTGTGGCCGTTGGCCAACAATAAATACAAGGAGGGGTCTCGAATGTCCAAAAGGTTGTCCATGTTCCTCGCCGTCGTGATGGTCTTCACCTTCATGATGGGCACGGTTCCCGCGCGTGCGGAGGGCTTGAAGCAGTCCCCCTATCTCGACGAGCGCGTCGCCTCGGGCGAACTGCCGCCGGTGGAGGAGCGCCTGCCGAAGGTGACGAAGCTGCCCGCGCAGGTGCTGCCGGAATTCCTGGATTTTGAGGCGGGCAAGTACGGCGGGACGCTGCGCTTTATCACCTCGGTCGTCAACTGGGACGCGGACGTGTTTGTCATGAACGACGAGGCGTTCCTGAAGATGGCGTCCACCAGCAGCGGCATGATCACGCCGAACGTCGTGGAGAGCTATGAGGCGAACGAAGAGCAGACCGAGTTCACGTTCAGGCTCCGCGAAGGGCTCAGGTGGTCCGACGGCGTGCCGGTAACGATGGAAGACGTCCGTTTCACGATCGAGGATTTCGTGTTCAACGAGGTGCTCAACCCGGCCATCGCCGCGTGGATGCGCGACGGCGGCGTCATGACGGGCGATCCGTTCACGTTTGAGATCATCGACGACTGGACGTTCAAGCTCAGCTTCAAGGAGCCGTACGGCGGCTTTGTCGTACACCTGTCCATCGCGGGCTGGAAGGGCTACTCGGAGCTTATGAAGCCGGCGCACTTCCTGAAGCGGTTCCTGCCGAACTACGCCGAGGAATGCCACGGTTCGATGGACGCCTACATGGAGTACATGACCAAGTACGCGAAGGTCATGGGGTACGAGGCGTTCACGCTGGACGATCTCTACAAGGTGTTTGACGAGATCGACTGCACCAACTGGCGGCTGACCAACCCCAACTATGCCCTGACCAGCATGCACTTCAAGGACGCCGGCGAAACCGATAACTATCCGGTGCTCTATCCGTGGATGATGATCTCCTCCGAGGGCGGCGTCACCACCTGGGAGCGCAACCCCTACTACTTCGTGGTCGACGCGGAGGGCCAGCAGCTCCCGTATATCGACAGGGTGACCTCCACCCTCGTGGAGGACATGGAAATGGTCCAGATGAAGTACATCTCCGGCGAGGCGGACTTTGGCCGCGAGTCGGCGACGATCGACAACATCACGCTCTACAAAGAAAACGAAGAACGCGCCGGGATCACCGCGTATGTGACGAGCATGCACGTCAACCCGACGGATATCGCCATCAACGTCAACTTCCAGGACGAGGCCTGGCAGGAAGTGGCGAACGACATCCGCTTCCGCAGGGCGCTGGCCGTCTCCATTGACGCCGACGAGATTCTGGAATCCGTATACAAGGGGCTGGGCGAAATCAACCCGTACTATCCCTGCTACGGCGACATCGACGAGGCGAACGCGCTGCTGGACGAGATGGGCATGGAGCGCGGCGCGGACGGGTTCCGCACGACGCCGTCCGGAAAGCCGCTGTCCTGGTCCATCTTTAACGCGGACGACGCGAACGATATCATCCCGGTCTGCGAGCTGCTGGTCGAGTTCTGGACCGAAATCGGCCTGCGGGTCGATGTCAAGACCATCGAAAACGCGCAGATGACCACGATGCAGGAAGCCAACGAGATTCCCATGCGCGTCATATGGGCGCACTCGACGCAGCTGTGGCACTACCTCGACTGGCTGCAGGGAATCTGGGGACCGATGTATGACATCTGGTGGAGAAGAGGCCAGAACAACGACTTCGAGCCGCCGCAGGATGTCAAGGACTTCTTCCTGATGAACGAATCCATGATGACATCCGACCCGACGACGGCGGTCGAGGAGATCCTGCCCAAGCTGGCCGAGTTCATGGGCGAGAACCTTTACATGATCGAGCCGCTGATCGGCGTCATGCAGTGCGTCGTCATCAATTCCAACATCGGCAACGTCCCGACGGGCGGCGTCGGCATCAGCTGGAACTTCTCCGGCAGCCAGTTCTTCTACAAGGATTAACGGATCGCATATACAATGCCGCGGCGCAGCCGGACAGCTGCGCCGCGGCGCATTGTGCCGCGATCCTGCGCGGCGTCGAAGGGAGAAGCGCCCAATGTTGGTGAACTATATACTCAAGCGGCTTCTGCAGATGATCCCGCTGCTGATCGCGATCAGCGTCGCCATCTTCATCATCATCCAGCTGCCGCCGGGCGATTACCTGACCACGTACATCTACCAGATGGAGCGGTCGGGCTTTGAGGTCAATCAATCCGCGGTCATCAACATGACCAGGCGGTATAATCTGGACAAGCCGGTCTATTTGCAATATTTCTACTGGATGCGGGGGATCGTCACCCAGCTTGACTTCGGCCACTCGATCCAGTGGTCGCAGCCGGTCAAGCAGATTCTGGAAGAACGCCTGCCGGCGACGATCGGCATCGCGCTCCTGACCCTCGTCGTCACATGGGGCCTGGCGATACCCATCGGCATCTACTCCGCCACGCACCAGTACTCCATCGGCGATTATTTTTTCATCTTCCTGGGGTTTATCGGGCTCGCCGTCCCGGGCTTCTTGCTGGCGCTGGGGGCGGTGTACGTTCTGTTTGTTCATACGGGCGTTTCGCTGACGGGCCTTTTCTCCGCCGAGTACGTAAACGCGGCGTGGAGCTTCGCCAAGTTTAAGGACATGCTCCCCAGGCTCGGCCTGGTCGTGTTCATCGTCGGCCTGTCGCAGACCGCGGGGCTGATCCGCCAGATGCGCGCGATGCTTTTGGACGAGATGCAAAAGCAGTATGTGATTACCGCGCGGGCGAAAGGGCTGGAGGAACGAAAGCTCCTGTGGAAATATCCGATCCGCATGGCCGTCAACCCGATGATTTCGACGATCGGCTGGGTGCTGCCGGGTCTGATTTCGGGCGAAATGATCGTCTCGATCGTGCTGTCCATGCCGACGATGGGGCCGATCGTCCGCCGCGCGCTCGTCGCGCAGGACATGTACCTAGCCGGGTCGTTTCTGTTAATCGTCAGCGTGCTGGCGGTCCTCGGAACGCTCATCTCCGACATCCTGCTGGCGGTGGTCGACCCAAGGATACGGTTCGGAGGTATATCCGAATGAGCAGTGTGAATCAAGCCGCCGCCCGCGCGGAGACCTACGAGGTCGCCGGCCAGTGGAAGCTGATGTGGTGGAAATTCCGCAAGCACCGGATGGCGATGGTCGCCGTGCCGATCATCATCCTGATGTATATCGTAACGATGTGCTGCGAGTTTTTCGCGCCCTTTGCGCCGCTGGAACGCTTCAAATCCAACAAGGATTGCCCGCCGACCGCCATCCATCTCTGGGACCGGGAAGGCCGTTTTGCCGGCCCGTTCGTGTACCGCAAAGCATATAGCCTGAACGAGGTCACCTATCGCCGGGAGTTTGTGGACACGGACGAGATCATCAAGCTCGGCTTCTTTGTCCACGGGACCCAATACAAGTTCTGGGGCCTGTGGAAGACGGACGTCCACTTTTTCGGCCCGGTGAACCGGGGGGACGAGTTCCTTTTGATGGGAACGGACTCGCTGGGTCGGGACGTGTTCTCCCGCTCGCTGTACGGCGGGCGCATATCGCTATCGTTCGCGATGGCGTCGATCTTTTTCGTCTTCCTGATCGGCCTGCTGATCGGCGGCGTTTCGGGCTACCTGGGCGGCGTGGTCGATACCGTCGTCCAGCGGACGATCGACCTGATCATCAGCATCCCCACCATCCCGCTCTGGATGGCGCTCGCCGCGGCGCTTCCGATGGACATGTCGTCGCTTTCGCGGTATCTGATGATGTCGCTGATCATGTCGCTGATCGGGTGGACCGGCCTTGCCCGGGTCGTCCGCGGGAAGATCCTGTCCGTGCGCGAGGAAGACTTCGTCATCGCCGCGCGGCTCTCCGGCGCGAGCCACGGGCGCGTGATCGGCCGCCACATGCTGCCGTCGTTCATGAGCTATATCATCGTATCGATCACCGGCGCGGTCCCGGGCACCATCCTGGGCGAAACCGCGCTGAGCTTCCTGAACCTCGGCCTTCAGGCGCCGACGATCAGCTGGGGCACGCTGCTTCAGGACTGCCAGACGGTCGAAGCCGTCGCGATGCAGCCCTGGAAGCTCTTCCCGGCGCTGTTCATCATCGCCACCGTGCTGATGTTCAACTTCGCCGGCGACGGCATGCGCGACGCGGCCGATCCGTATAAATAAGGGGGGATGCGCCGATGAAGAACGATCCGACAACTCAAGACAACATCATCCTGGAACTGCGGGACGTCAAGGTGCATTTCACGTTGGACGAGGGGGTGCTCAAGGCGGTGGACGGCGTGTCGTTCCCGATCCGGAAGGGAAAGACGCTGGGCATTGTCGGCGAGTCCGGCTGCGGGAAATCCGTCACCTCCAACGCGATCTTAAAAATACTGCCCCATTACGGCATGATCGAGGGCGATATCCTGCTGTACGAGAAAGACGGCAAACGGCTGGACGAGCCGATCAACATCACAAAGCTGAGCCCCACATCCCCGGAGATCCGCTCCATTCGCGGCGGCAACATCGCGATGATTTTCCAGGAGCCGATGAAGGCGTTCTCGCCCATCCATACCATCGGCAACCAGATCACGGAGGCAATCATGCTCCACGTCGAAAAGGACGAGAAAAAGGCGGAAGCCATCGCCGTGGAGATGCTGCGCAAGGTGGGCATCGCCAACCCCGAGCAGCGCGTCAAAGAATACCCGCACCAGCTCTCCGGCGGCATGCGCCAGCGGGCGATGATCGCGATGGCGCTCTCGTGCCGCCCCTCGATCCTGATTGCCGACGAGCCGACGACCGCGTTGGACGTGACGGTGCAGGCGCAGGTGCTGGACCTGATCAACAACCTCCGCGCGGAAGAGGGGGCGTCCGTCATCTTCATCACGCACGACCTGGGCGTCATCGCCGAGATGAGCGATGAGGTCGTCGTGATGTACCTGGGCAAGGTGGTGGAATACTGCGATGTGGATACGCTGTTTTACAACCCGTGCCATCCGTATACGCGGGCGCTCTTAAAATCCATTCCAACGGCGGACAAGGGACGCAAAGTCCGCTTCGACTCGATCCGGGGCGCCGTTCCCTACCCGATCAACCTGCCGGACGAGTGCGGTTTCTTCTCCAGGTGCGAGCAGGCGCAAAAGGGCCTGTGCGACCGGGGCGACGCGCCGATGACGGAGGTTTCGCCCGGCCATTTTGTCAAATGCTTCCGCGCCGCGGAAGCGGCGGGAACCGGAGAGGGGGACGCGTAGATGGAAGCGAGAAAAATTTTACAGGTCCGGGGAATGAAAAAATACTTCCCCGTCACCTCCGGTTTCCTCAAGCGGGTGACGGGCTATGTCAAGGCGGTCGACGGCGTGGACCTGTACATTGACCAGGGCGAGACGCTGGCGCTGGTCGGCGAGTCCGGCTGCGGAAAGACCACGCTGGGCCGCTGTATCCTGCGGGCGATCCCGCCGTCCGCGGGGGAGACGGTGTTCACCAAACAGGACGGGCAGGAGGTCGAGCTGGGCACGCTGTCGTACGACCGGCTGCGCGTCGTCCGCCGGGATATGCAGATGATCTTTCAGGACCCGTACGCGTCGCTGAACCCGCGCATGACGGTGCTCAACATCATCTCGGAGCCGCTGCAATGCCATCGCCTGATGTCCGGGCGCGCCATGCGCGAGTACGTGATGGAGCTCATGGAGACCGTCGGCCTGAACCCGAGGCACCTGGAGCGGTACCCGCACGCTTTTTCGGGCGGGCAGCGGCAGCGCGTCGGCATCGCCCGCGCGCTGGCGACAAAGCCCCGGTTTATCGTGTGCGACGAGGCCGTCTCCGCCCTGGACGTATCGGTCCAGGCGCAGATCCTGAACCTGCTGATGGACCTCCAGGAACAGATGGGCCTCAGCTACCTTTTCATCTCCCATGACCTGGGCGTCGTCGAACACATTTCAGACCGCGTCGGCGTGATGTATGTCGGGCGGATCGTGGAGCTCGCGAGCACGGCCAGCCTGTTTGAGAAGCCGCTGCATCCCTACACGCGCGCCCTGCTGTCGGCGAAGCCCGTGCCGGACCCGCGCAACAAATCGGCGCGCATCATGCTCGAGGGCGAAGTCGCCAACCCTGCGGATCTCCCGACCGGGTGCGCGTTTCACCCGCGCTGCCCCGCGTGCGAGGAGCGCTGCAGGATCGAAGCGCCGGAGTGGCGGGAGGTCGAGTCGCGGCATTTCGTGGCCTGCCATATGCGGTAGACGGCGCGAGGCGCGGGTTGGCCGCCGGGAAGGGGGATATCGCCCGTCAAAGGAGTGATCGTTTGAGACTGGGCTGGTTTTTGCTACTCACGGTCGTGGCGCTCGCCGCAATCCTGGCGGGGTCCGGCCTCTATTTTTCCTGGTGGATGAACCGGATGCTGTATGGGAAGCTGCGGGATCTGGACGAGATCCGTTCCGCCGGGCTGCCGCCGGCGCGCTGGCGGCAGGGAAGCCGCAGGCGAAATATACGCAGGCTGGACGGGCTTGCGCGGTTTGTTAAAAAGACGAACATGGTGGATGACGAAACGGTACGGGCACAGGTGCTGAGCGAGCTTCAAAAGGTCCGGCTCGAGTGGGCCGGGACGCGGGAGAATGGAGATTTAAAGTCATGAGCAAAGAACTGGACGGCGTCAAACTCCCGCCAACGCTGAGCGAAACCCTGATTTCGTTCGGCTGCGCGCTCGTGTTCGGGCTCTTGGGCGTCCCCTCGATTTTTGAGCTGAAGGATGTCGTCCCATTAACGCTCGGGCTGATATTCCCGCTCAAACACGCGATGCAGGCGTATACAATCTTCACGACGCTGATCGTCGGGATTGTATGGCTCGCCCTCTTTTTTATTCTTTGGCATAAGGTGGAGCGACGGGACGGCAACCGCGCGCGGCTGCTCCTGACCCTGAAATGGTGCGCGATCGCCGCCGCCCTGTATCTGCTGGCGCTCTTTGCGCACACGCTTTTGGATATGCGATGGATCGCGGGGGGCTGACGCTTATCCCTTATCCATCCATACCTCCAGCCCGATGCCGCGCTTTACGATCTCATGCTTGACAAACGCCGTCCGCGCGATGAGCTCCTCAAGCTCCTCTTTCGTGTACGCTCCTTTTTTTAGAAACGTCCTGAACGAAAGCCTGACAAACCAGCGGTCAAACCCGCGCGCGCCGGATCTTTGCATCTCGGCCTCGATATCGTCCGCCGTGGCGTCGCGGTTCATGTCAATCACCAGCGCCGTTCCGCGCGGCGTGAGGACGCGGTGCATTTCCTGCAGGGCTCGCAGCGGTTCGCGGAAGTTCTTGAACGCGGCGGAGCAGACGACAAAGTCGAACGACCCGTCAGCCAGCGGCAGCGTGGACGCGTTGCCCTGCATGAACGCGACGGTCGCTCCGGCCTCGGCGGCGTTGCGCTTTTCAATCGCCACAAAGTCGGCGCTGATGTCCACGCCGGTAACGGCAAAGCCGCGTTTTGCCAGCTCGATCGACAGATAGCCCGGGCCCGGCGCGACCTCCAGAACGTTCGCGCCGGCTTCGGCGCGTTCGCTCACCAGGTCGGCGTATTCCCGCATTTCGGCAAGCCGGGTCTTGCGGGTGTTCCGGTCGTACCATGCGGCCATCCGCCCGCCGATGCCCAGATCCTTCTTCCGGCGCGCGTTTTTCATGTCCAGCACGCGATATCCCCCTCCGGTACGCTATGCGTTTTTCTTACCGCATTATACGCCGGAAATGAGTTGAGAACAACAGAAAACAAACTGCCGCCGCGCCGCCCCTCCCCGGAACCGTTCCGCGCGGCGTAAACCGCCCGCGTCCTTCCGTTTCTTGACCGCGGCCCGGAAATACGCTATACTGTGCGCGGCGCGTCGGCGGCGTTTCCCCGGGGAGAGAGACGGCGTCGGTCCGCGCAGACATTCCACAAGACATGGAGGTCCGCCCGCATGCCCATTCGGATTCCCAACGCGCTTCCGTCCGCCCATATACTCAGCGGCGA
>Ga0082212_10011715_pt1 | contig 11096 bp, 7 predicted proteins | sample TergutNt197P3_FD_71548 | JGI IMG/M metagenome (GOLD analysis project Ga0082212, IMG submission 71548) | Neocapritermes taracua P3 segment gut microbial communities from Petit-Saut dam, French Guiana - Nt197 P3 | ecosystem: Host-associated > Arthropoda: Insects > Digestive system > Gut ... | reverse complement strand
GAAATATTTCATTGCAGAATACCGGCTGTGTTCTGCATCATTATGTGCTATGCGAGCCAAGGCCGCATCATTTTTCGTTCAATATCCCTGAGAGCGCATGTGAAACCTGCCTTGGAATAGGGACTTCTTACGTTGCAGAACCGCGTTTTATAGTAAAAAAACCTGGTAAAAGTATCATGAAGGGGGCGCTGCATCCCAGGGTTTTCGATCCTCATTCTCCCCAGCAATTTAATGCCGTGCTTTTCTACAGCGCTGCTGTAAAGTACGGTTTTTCGCTTGATACGCCCTTTGATGAATACCCGGACGAAGTCCGCAATTTGCTTTTTAACGGCAATAACGGGGAGCGGATAGAGATTCTAAACCCGCCGCATTTCCCTAAGCAACACTGGCTTGTGGGAAGAAGCAGGGTTTTTAGGGGGATCATAAAAGAACTTGAAAGCGAACATCGCAGAGATAGCCGCAAGATGGGTAACGAAGGGAGGCTTTACATCCCTGGCATCACAAAAGACGTAATGATAGAAAAAGTCTGCCCGGATTGCAATGGTGCGCGGCTTAAAGCATCAAGGCTGGCTATTACAGTTGGCAATAAAAGCATTCACGAATTATGCCAATTAACGTTTCCCGAAACTATTGCCTTTCTTAACAGCCTCGTTCCTGCACCGCATCAGAAAGAAACTGCCGATTCCATAATTCGGGAAATTACTTCGCGTTTGCAGTTACTGGTTGATATTGGGCTTCACTATTTATCCCTTGGACGGCGCAGTGATTCAATTTCCGGCGGCGAGATGCAGCGCATAAAAATGTCCACGCAAATTGCAAGTGAGTTATGGGGAATTCTTTATGTAATGGATGAACCGAGCATTGGGCTTCACCCACGGGATGGTGATAAAATCATCAGCATCATGAAAAAGCTGCGAGATATAGGAAATACCGTTATTGTTGTCGAGCATGATATAGAGACCATGAAGGCTGCCGACTATCTTATAGAGCTTGGTCCAGGTGCCGGTATTCACGGAGGTAAAGTTATTTCGTCGGGAACTCCTCTTGAGTTCACCGAAAACGAAAAATGTTTATCTGGTGCATACATGACCGGTAGGCGCAATATTCCCCTGCCGGATGTCAGGCGAAAGTCTTCCGGCAAATATATTTCTATGCAGGGTGCCTGTGAAAATAATCTAAAAAACGTCACTCTGGATATTCCGCTTGGTTTGTTTGTTTGCGTAACAGGCGTATCAGGTTCGGGTAAATCATCGTTGATATTTGAAACCCTGTCGAAGCAGCTTGATGTCGCTTTGCGCAATGCACTTATTGTACCTGGAAAACTAGATCGCATATCCGGTTACGATGGTATAAGCAATGTTATTACCATTGATCAAACACCCATCGGGCGAAATTCAAAATCCAACCCTGCAACCTATACCGGCATATACGACCGAATCCGAGCGATATATGCCGCAACGCCGGAGGCAGTTTCAAAAGGCTATACCGCTTTGGACTTTAGCCTGACAAATGCCAATGGTGTACGCTGCGAGCATTGCGGAGGCGACGGCATTCTGGTTACAAATTTGCAATTCATGGCTGACATAGAAACGACCTGCCCCGTATGCAAAGGCGAGAGATTCTCAAAAGAAGGACTTGAGATTACATATAAAGGCAAAAATATAGCAGATGTTCTTCACATGACGACAGAAGAAGCCCTTGAGTTTTTCGACGATGTGAAATATTTAAAGCATAAACTCGGCATAATGAACGATTTGGGTTTGGGATATATAACGCTGGGTCAGAGCTCCACGACTTTGTCGGGAGGCGAAGCGCAGAGGGTTAAACTCGCGTATGAGCTCGCGAAAATCAAGAGAGGCATGCACAATTTATATATTTTGGACGAACCCACAACCGGTTTGCATTTATCGGATATACAAAAACTTTTGTATTGTCTCAGTAAATTAGTAGACAGCGGTCATACTGTTATAGTGATAGAGCATCACTTAGACGTTATAAAATCTGCGGATTACGTTATAGATTTAGGACCCGAGGGAGGAAACCACGGAGGATATATAGTAGCCGCCGGAACTCCGGAAGACGTGGTAAAATGCAAAGAATCTTACACAGGCAAATATCTGGGCGAGGTTTTGTAAAACCCCGCCCCCTGCAATAATTATTTATTATTTTTTATCTTCCAGCCAGTGTTATCTCGAAATCGTAAGAGTCGCCGTTTCTTAAAACAGTTACCGTGACTTTATCTCCGGGCTTGTAATTTAATTTAAGCTCGTATAAATCCTCGGTTGTTCGTACTTGTACGCCGTCAAGCGCAACTATTATATCGCTGAGCTGCAAACCCGAATTATAGCACGGGCCGCCTTCATTTATTACTGATATTTTCCAGCCCTGCGCTATACCTGTCATTTCATCGTAAACAGTGCCGCCCTGTATGCCGAAACTGACGTCGGACATATCCGTGCCGCTCGGGTCTTCGTTTATTACGCCCGGATTAGCTATTATATCGTTTAATACGGGTATTGATATATTTATCGGTATCGCGAATCCCATGCCTTCGTATTGCGTCGAAGCGAGTTTCATCGAGTTTATGCCGATAACCTGACCTTTCATGTTTATAAGCGGACCGCCTGAGTTGCCGGGATTAATCGAAGCGTCGGTTTGAATTACAGTCATTGTTTTTCTGCTGTTTACGTCAACGACCCTGTTAATCGCGGAAACCATGCCGCCCGTAGCCGTCCATGCGAATTCAATTCCCGCGGGAGTGCCGATAGCGACGACTGACTGCCCCTGAACAAGCGCATCGGAATCGCCGAGCTCCGCGACGGGAAGATTTTTGGCGTTAATTTTTATAACGGCGAGGTCGGCAACTTCGTCGCCGCCGATAAGGCTTGCTTCATATACTTCGCCGTTGTATAACGTAACGGTTATTTTATCCGCGTTTTCAACTACATGATAATTAGTAGCTATGTAGCCCTCGTCGCTCACTATAAAGCCTGTCCCCACGCCCTGTACGTTATAAGACGAAGAACCTCTCCCGAAATATGAGCCGTAAGTGACTTCGGCTTCTGTTTGGATACATACGACCGACGGATTCACTTTTGCTATGGCTTCTTCCGTCGTCAGGATTTTCGAGCCTGCGTTTGCATTGTTTTCAGGGATAGTTATAACGGTGTCTTCTATTGCGTTTGCGTCGCTTATATTATCGCCTGAATTATTTTTTGATTCTTCGACCGCGTTATGATTTGAAAGCACAGTAGCAGGGTTAGATTCGCCTGAGTTAAATTGTTCTGCCGCCAGAAATATCGTAAAAGTCGCGCTGATTAAAAACATGAGCGACATAACCGCAGCGAATATTTTAATTCCGGCGTTCTTTTTTGCCTTTTTTGCATTTTTATTATTAATATTTGATTCGTCCGTCGTATTCCATCGGTAAATATGATTTTGTTCGTTTGCGTTTGTATCTGATACAATTAAATTAACGGGTTCTTCTTTTCTGCTTATTATTACCGGCGCTTCATTAATTTCGTTTTCGTTTTCAGTATTATTTCTGTTATAATCTTCTGACATAGTGTTTCCCTCCGTTTTTAAATTTTAATATATTATATATAACATGATAAACTATACTTGTTACAGGAATTAGTTTTATTTTACTAAATTATATTAAAAAATTAGGGCAAAGTTTCATGAAATTTTAGTTTTCGGAAGCGTAAAAATAAATTCGCAGTATTTTTCGTACTCCGAAGCCGCCCAGATTTTTTCCCCGTGCGCTTCGATTATCGTCTTAACTATAAATAAACCCAAACCCGCGCCCGTTTTATCGAGTCCCCTTGAACGGTCGGATTTATAAAACCTGCCGAATACAAACGGTATATCTTCTGCCGGTATTCCCGTTCCGGTATTATAAACTGAAACATGAATTTTCTTTTCTTTATCTTTCTCTGAAATATTTATTTTTATAAGTCCTTTTTCGGGAGTGAATTTTATAGCATTTTCAAGAAGATTATCTAAAATCTGACGGATTGCCACAGAATCTGCGGAAACGTACATGTTATCTTCGTCGCACGAGAATTCAAGCTCGAGATGTTTAGCTTCTATTTTCTGCTCTAAAAATATAACGGCGTTTCTTGCAGTTTCGCATATGTCAAAATTCGTTTTGCTGAATTTTCTTTCGCCCGCCTGTATTCTCGTTATATCAAAAAGAGAAGAAACAAGCTTCGAGAGCCTTGACGTCTCCGCTGAAACTATTTTTAGATAATCCTCGTGTTTGTCCGGGGGAATCGTACCGTCTAATATGCTGTTGACAAATCCGTGTATAGAAGTCATAGGAGTTCTTAAATCATGCGAAACGTTTGCGAGAAAAGTTCTCTGCATTTCTTCGTTTACGGCGAGAGAAGCCGCCATGCCGTTAAGCGCGGAGGCAAGCTCGCTTATTTCGTCCCTGCCGCCTTTAACTGAAACCCTAACGTCAAACCGTCCGAGAGCGAAGCTTTTCGCCGCTTTGCTCATTTCCCTGACCGGAGAAATAATTTTTTCCGTGATAAAATACACGATTACCATAGTCGCCGCGAGAACCCAGAGGCAGCTTAAAATAATCGTGTTTATCATCTGGTTCATAAAAAAAGAATTTTCCATAGCTGAAACAGAGCAAAAAAACAAAACCCCGTAAACTTCGCCTGTTTTGGATTTCAGGAGCATCGGAAATATAAAATGACGTTCAGAGAATACGCCGTCCAGCGTCTGCAGCCCGATTTCGTTTTCGTTTAAAATATTGCGCATTATTTCGCCTGAAATAAAATCTTTTTCTAAATAACCGGAGGGCAGGGGATTACTGACGAGTATATTGCCGTCTAAATCCGCAATTAAAATAAGCGAATCTTCAGTAAGCGCAGTATATGCCGAAAGTTCTTTTGTCAGACTGCTTTTTACTGAATCAATAAATTCGCCGAATGATTTCAGAGAACTGCCGTTGAAATTTGCTTCGATATTCATTTTCGCGACATTTGCCGCGTTTGCCATAGAAATCCCTTTTGCCTCGATTGAATTCTGCACAATAGCCGAAGTAATAACAGTCGCCAGAATAGTAAAGCTTATTGTTATAATAGCCAAAAAAGCCAATATATATTTAATAAATACGCTTTTAATCATAAATTAAAACCTTAAATTTATTAAGGGCGGGTGTCTCGAACTACGTTCGAGAAGAACCCGCCCCTGCAAATATTTTTATTGCAACAATTCGAATTTGTATCCTACGCCCCAAACGGTTTTCAGATTCCATTTGTCGCTTACGCCGTCGAGTTTTTCGCGCAGTCTTTTCACGTGAACGTCAACCGTTCTGGAATCCCCGAGATAATCGAATCCCCAGACTTTATCGAGAAGCTGGTCGCGTGTGAAAACCCTGTTTACGTTCGATACCAAGAAATATAAAAGCTCGAGTTCTTTGGGAGGAATATCGACTGTCTTATTTCTCAGTTTGAGCTCGTATTTCTGCAAGCTTATTTCAAGATTATCAAATTTTATAATTTCTATATCCGAATCGTTATCCTGATTTTTCGTGCGGCGCAGAACAGCTTTGATTCTCGCGTAGACTTCTTTGGGGTCGAACGGCTTAGTAATAAAATCGTCCGCTCCGAGCTCAAGCCCGAGAACTTTGTCAAACACTTCGCCTTTAGCAGAAATCATGATTATAGGCTTTGATGAAATTTCGCGGATTTCACGGCAGACCTGCCAGCCGTCTTTTTTAGGCATCATAATATCGAGAAGCACTAAATCCGGCTCGTAGACTTTAAACATGGCAAGCCCTTCGGGACCGCCGGGAGCTGTTATAACTTCGTAATCTTCTTTTGTCAGCCAAAGTTTCAGGAGTTCGCAGATATTAATTTCGTCATCAATGACTAAAATTTTATGGCTCATTTAAAATATCCTCCGTTAAAAATTAATTATCCGAAATTTTGTTTGTTTCTGTTCACATCTATTTTCTTATCTTTTCTATTATATCATAAAGCAAAATGTTTGTCAATCTTTTCTTGAATCTTTTTAAAAATAATATTTTTATATAGAGTTACAAAACAGAAAAAAATATGGTATAATAATTATAGAAAAAATAAAAGAGGAGAAAAAATATTATGAAACTTGGCATAGTCGGACTTCCCAATGTTGGGAAAAGCACGCTTTTTAACGCGCTGACAAACGCAAAAGTCGAAGCCGGTAATTATGTTTCACGTTCGGCAAACGCGAATCTTGGAATGGTAAACGTCCCCGATGAAAGGCTTGATTTTTTAACAAAATTAAATAACTCTGAAAAGACAGTCCCCGCGTTTATAGAATTTATAGATATAGCCGGACTTGTGCAGGGTTCTTCGAAAGGCGAGGGCGGGGGAAATAAATTTTTGACGCACATACGCGAGGTTGACGCGATTATTCACGTGGTGCGCTGTTTTGAGGACGACAACGTGATACATGTAAACGATATAATTGACCCTGTAAACGACGTGGATATAGTAAACATGGAATTGATATTTGCAGACATGGAAATTATAGAAAGGCGAATCGAACGCGTAAAAAAAATATTAAAAGGCGATAAAACAGTCGAAAAAGAATTAAAATTATTAGAAGAATTATTAGAAGTTTTGAACGAGGGCAAATCCGTGCGAACTGTAAATTATACGCCGGACGAAGAATTAATAATAAACGAATCGCCGTTATTATCTAAAAAGAAGATAATATATGCAGCGAATGTTGGCGAAAACGATATAAAAAATATATCGTCAAATGAATATTATAATAAATTAAATGAAATCGCAAAATCCGAAAACGCTGAAATAATCCCGATATGCGCCAAAATCGAAGCAGAAATCAACGAGCTTGACGAATCAGAAAAAGCTGAATTTTTAGCGGATTTAGGAATCATACAGTCCGGTCTCGCGAAATTAATAAAATCAAGTTACAGCCTGCTTGGGCTTATATCTTATTTGACAGCAGGACCGAAAGAATCGCGCGCGTGGACGATTAAAAAAGGCGCGAAAGCTCCCGAGGCGGCAGGAAAAATCCACAGCGATTTGGAAAAAGGCTTTATAAGAGCCGAGACGGTCGCGTATAAAGATTTGTTCGAGTGCGGCACTATGGCTGCGGCGAAGGATAAAGGGCTTGTGCGCCTTGAGGGAAAAGATTATGTAGTCAGCGACGGCGACGTGATATTGTTCAGGTTTAATGTGTAGGGGTTTTATATAACCGAATAACCATGATTTTAAGCCGATTTTTGAGATTTTCAAAGTTGGCTTTTTTCATTTTTACCCCTAATATACCCCTACAGACTGCCAAAAAATACAGCCTTATATAGGCTTTTTGGTTCTATATAGACACGTTATAATATTATTGTGTTGTTTAATTTTGCGATAGCTTCTTTCTTTTTGTCCGGTAAAACGTGTGTGTATAAATCGGCGGTCATTTTTATTGAGCTGTGTCCGAGTAGTTCTTTCATCACGACTAACTCTATTCCGTTTTCAAGTCCGCGAGTGGCGAATGTATGCCGCAGACAATGTGCATGAAGATTTTGTATATCGGCTTTATCTGAGATAGCTCGCAATGTTCTCTGCATATTACGAGGGTCAAGCGGATTACCGAGCTGTGTGGCGAATATTAAATCATTATCTTCGTAAGCGTCTAATGCCCGTGCTTTTATTTCGTCTTGATGTTGCTTGTGTTTTTTCAGCAATTCTTGTATAACTGGAATTATCGGGATTTTTCGTTTGCTTGAAATGGTTTTCGGGCTGCCGAACTCTTTATGCCATTTTGAATCTTTATTTTTGAAATCTTTCACTATGTTTAAAGTCCGGTTTACATAAATTGTGCTTTCTTCCCAGTTTATATCCGACCACATCAAAGACAGTAGCTCGCCGATTCGCATACCCGTTCCCAAAGCCATTATAAAAATTTCGCCGGAATAAGTTTCTTTTGCCGCTTCGATAAAGCGGGCTTGTTCTTCGAGAGATAAAACACGCACATCTTTTTTCTCGTCAGCAGGGAGTATAACCGTATCAGCAACATTTTTTCTCAATAAATCGTTATTTACGGCTTGTTTTAACGCTTCGTGAATTATATTGTATGTGCCTCTGATAGTTTCAGGAGCGTAATTATTTTTATACATTTCGTTGAACATATTTTGAACGTATTCAGGGCGCAAATCTTTTAAATAATACCGACCGATTGCGGGGATTATGTGGTTTATTACTCTATTTCTGTAATTTATGAATGTTGTGGATTTAACTGTGTTCATTTTATAATCTTCAAGCCATGTAGTCAGCCACTTTGCAACGGTAATTTTTACAGGCTCAAAATATTTGCCATGATTTAATTCGTCTAAAGTTTTTGTCATTTTTCTTTGGACTTCCTGCCGTGTTTTGCCGTAGATTGATTTGCGCTTTTGCGTACCGTTGGGATTATATCCAACAGTAATACGCGCTTCCCATGAGCCGTTTTGCCGCTTGCGGATTGTTCCCTCGCCATTACCTTTCCTGTTTGCCATAATATTTATTTCTCCTCCTGAAAATTAAAAATGTGAATCTGTATCATCTAACCATGATTGAAATTCTTCAAACGAAATTTCGCCGCTTAAACATTTATCCCGCATATCTCTTGCCGTTTCAGACCAAAGCTGAAACCTTGCTTTTGTTGATAGTTTATATTTTATCCGCGCAAAGTGCTTTTTGTATGCGCGATTGAATAACTGATTAATGGGATTTTTAAATGCCTTGTCTTGATACTTCTTGACTGAGCCGATTTCCCGGCAAGTTTTACTTGAATTTTCTGCTTGACGATTACAATATTCTATGTTTGAATTGCCTAATATCGTGAAATATTTTCCACAGCTTTTGCATTTTCTTAATTTTATATTATTTTTCATCATATAAAAACAGAAAAAGTAAACATAATCAAATATATCTTTAGAATATTCAAATATATGTCGAGGTTCAAATGTTTCAGCAAATGTCAAAGATGTTAATTCCACGTCTGAATCTCTTAAATTCTTTATATTCATGTTTATTGCTACTCTATCAAAATCTAAATCATGTAAGGGGATTAATTCAAGCGTAAAAGAATTTTGACGGGGAAAATATTTATTATTGTTATCTATGCTTAAAAATTTTAAATATCGCTGTTCAACACTCAAAGGTGTTTCATAATCTGCGTCAAGGCAAGTTTGAATAAAATCGAAAACTTTTGGAATAAAAATTTTCATTTCTTCTTCAATATTACAAATAGACTTTAAGGATTCTGAATTTACTTTAAGTTCTGCGATTGCTGTAAAGATAAAGTTTGAAATTCCAGAGAAAAAAAAATGAGCTTTTTCTATATATTCAGCAATATTTTTAAGCTGTTCTATTGAATTTTCCGTATCTTTTTTATTTTTCAGATTTTTAAAAAGGTTTTCAAGTGATTTTAAACATTCAAAGGTTTTCTCAAAATCGGAATAAATAAAATTAAGCAGAGAATCGCCCAAATCATATCCCCGCCTTTCGTAAACCCTTGTTTCAAAGGCGGAGCTATTTTCAAGATAGGTTTTTTCGCTGATTTCGAAGATTTCTTCTTTATCTCTTATATATACTTTTGACACAAAAGTTTCCATAATTTGAATATCTCTTTTCATATAATAAATATTATTTCATCACTTATACTTATTATAATACTTATTGTTTTAAATGTCAATAGATTAAACGATTTTTTATTTGAATTATTTTTAATAAATCTATTGACAAAGCAAAAAGTTTATGATATAATAGCTTTAGCAATAGATTTATAGCTTTAATAAAATGAAAAAAATCAATCTATAATTTTAAAAGGAGAGTATTTATGAAAACATTATTTAAAGATGCAGAGGAATTACCAATCACACTAAACGCAACGGAAATCGCACAAACTTTGGGGCTATCAAAAGCTATGGCGTATAACTTATTACGTTCGGAAGGCTTCCCGACATTAAAAATCGGTTCGCGTTTAATTGTCAGTAAATCTGCGTTTTTGGCGTGGATTGAGAAAAACAGCGGAAATGTGGGGTGTTATGATGTACGGCGGTATTAAAAACAAGTCCCTCTCTGTTCACGCAGGGAGGGACTTCAAAAGTTTTGTTGAAAGTTTAGCGGACTTATCAACATCAAATATAAAATCTAATGATTCTATTATATCACAAACGCAGAAAAAATCAAGTATATTATGTGAATTTTACAAGACTATCGGAGAGGCGGTGACTGAAATTGCGCGAAAATTTAACATGGGAACAGCCGATACCGTTTAAGAGTGTCGAACTTCCGTTATTCCCTGTATCTGAACTGCCTGTGATAGTTGCGGATTATGTCCGGGCAGTTTCCGAAACGACGCAAACCGCGCCCGATATGGCGGCTGTAGCTTCACTTGCGATACTTGCGTTATCTTTGCAGGGCAAATATATAATCGAAGGAAAAGCAGATTGGCAAGAGCCGTTAAACCTTTATACTTTGATTGTCGCTCCGCCTGCCGAGCGCAAAAGCGCAGTTATGAAGCTGATGAGCGAACCGATACGGCAATTTGAATCTACTGAAAACAAAAGGATTGCTCCGCTAATCGAGCAGAATAAAATTGAGAAGTCAATTTTAGAAAACCGAAAAAAAGTTCTTGAAGCAAAACACTCAAAAGATAAAATTTCAGATTACAGCGAAATCCGCGAAATATCGGAGGAAATAAGCGAATTTAAGGAAATAAGGCAATGCAAATTAGCCTGTGATGATATAACGCCTGAACGTCTTGCGGGTATAATGGCGGAAAACAACGGCAGAACGGCTATATTATCATCAGAGGGAGGCATATTCGATATGTTGGCGGGAAGATACTCGCAGAGTATAAATATTGATGTATTTTTAAAAGCACATTCGGGCGATAGTATCAGAGTTGACAGGCAGGGGAGGCAGTCAGATTATATAGATAACCCTGCTTTGACTGTATTAATATTTACACAGCCGGAGATTATGGCGAACTTGATGTCAAACAAGATTTTTCACAACTGCGGGTTATGTGCGAGATTTTTATACTCACTGCCGCAATCAATAGTCGGTAAAAGAAAATTCGAGAGT
>Ga0082212_10011714_pt1 | contig 11096 bp, 10 predicted proteins | sample TergutNt197P3_FD_71548 | JGI IMG/M metagenome (GOLD analysis project Ga0082212, IMG submission 71548) | Neocapritermes taracua P3 segment gut microbial communities from Petit-Saut dam, French Guiana - Nt197 P3 | ecosystem: Host-associated > Arthropoda: Insects > Digestive system > Gut ... | reverse complement strand
GGGGCTTTTATTGTGATTCACAAATAGATATTTCCGCTCTTATCAATATCACTTTACAAATTTGCCCCGCCAAAACCAAAAATCAAGACTAAATAAACGCTAATTTCATTTTAGCGGTCTTGATTTTAGCTTTTTAAGCGGAGCATTCAGTAAAAAGCGATATTTTTAATCGCTACAACATAGATTTTCTCATGGATTTATAGTGTCTTTTTTTGCAGAATACTAACTGACAGCAATCGAAAAATCTCGCTCCAAATCTAATTTTTCTAAGTCTTTGAAAATACTTCTCGCTAAATAGTGTTTGAGAGAGCGTTTAATTTCCCTATGACTTTTTCCCATGGTAGTGCGTATTTTCATATATTCTTTGGTCTGCTCGTCACATCTCATGCGTGTCATGACAATGGTGGTAAGAGCACTATTTAACAACCTGTCACCAAATCGACTTAATCTATGTCGTGTCACATTACCTGATGAGGCGGGGAGTGGAGTAGTACCAGCCAAACAAGCGAAAGCGTCAGCATTTCTAAAACGCCCTTTGTGAGAATATGAGCATAGAATTTGAGCACTGGTTACTGGACCCATGCCAGGCATATCTAATAGGCTTGGTGCAAGTGCTTTAATCACTTTATGTAATTTATTTGCATTATCGACAAGTGATTTTTGTCGCATACAGAGCATTGAGGCAAGGCGTTTTGCTTCTAATTTGGCTATAGCTGTTTCAGTCTTTATGCTTAAATCTGGCTCTACCGACCAATCAGCTATTATTTTTATATCTGATGTTTTTAATTGAGAAAAATATCCAGTAGTCAAGTTATTAGTCCGTAGCAGAGCAATTAAAGCGTTTTTATCCATTACAAATTGAGTGATTATGTTACGTCTGGAGGATAGAAGAATGCGAAGCACTTTAATCATTCCTTGTGATTTGGGTGCAATTAATTTGTCTATTGGCTTAATCAAAACGCTCCTTGCTGCCAAAAGTGAATCTACTTCATCAGTTTTGCCTGTTTGCCCTCTTGTTTTTGTTTTGGGGGCTTTTACTTCACAGACGGGTAATCCCCTGTTTGTTAAAGCCATTGTGAAAGTTTCCCCATATGATGAAGTTCCCTCAACGGCGAACAAAACATTACCCTCTGTTTTTTTAACAACCCAATCAATTGCTTTTTCCATTTGGCAAGGCAAGACTTTAATTTCACGTCTTCCAAGCAAAGCACCCATATTATTGACTAAGCTTAGATGATGTGTTTTGGCATGAGTGTCAACTCCTGCTACAAATTTATATTTTTCTGCTACAATGTTAGGCATTAGAGTACCTCCCCTTTCTAAAAGAGGTGCTTTGATTAAAGCTGAGAAACAAGACACATCTTAAATGAGCCACGGCTTATTTTTCTAAGCTCGGGCAACCTTTTATTAAGTCATTGCTTCTATGATAATACGGGTTCTATCGGATAGGCAGGTCAGATTGAAGACATTTCCAAATAAGGAAAGTCAGATATAATCAGAGCCATATCCGATAGAATTGATGTATTATCGCATAGAATACATATTCTTATGCCTATGTATTTAAGACCCTTTTATGTTGTTTGTCAATAAGAGCGATTTTTGCACTGATATAAAAATAGGGACTGCTCATTGCGAGACAGTCCCTTTTTCGTGCGTTTTGTTTCCGTTTTCTTTATTCCGCACTTCTTTCAGAAAATTAGCAAACGGTTCAAATTCAATATATTCTTCATCTTTACTTGTTTTGGGTTGTAGTTCATTAAACTGTGGAAAATATTTAACCACCATTCCACCAAGTATTATTTTACGGCGGGTTTCAATTGCCCGCTCTTTTTCCTTTTTACGTTGTACTTCTGCGTGTTTTTCCGCTTTGAGTTGTTTGAGTTTCTGTTCCTCTTTTGCTATACGTTCATCTAAAGTTAATCTTGCCATATTCACTCTCCCAATAAATGTTTTACTTAATATTTATTGTAGCTTATCCCCGAATATTACCGCTAATCGGTTCAACACTCATACTTTTTCTAAATTAAAACGACCGCAGGGAATCCCCGCTTGCCAAAAACATTGCTTAATTTGGCAACCTCATAAAACCCCACCCACGGTGCGGGGTCTCGGAAATTCCCTGCAAGGGCGCACTTACACATTGAACTGTGTTCAATGTAGTGCGGTCTGCCGACAGCTTACGAAAACTTCGTTTTCGCTTTTTCGCTTGATAGGCATAAATCCCTATCAACCGACATATATTTCAATAAAAAGTCGGTGATTTTTATGGCAATATATCACTTATCCGTTAAACCAATCAGCCGCCGACAAGGTCGGTCGGCCGTGGGAGCGGCGGCATATCGAAGCGGGGAAAAACTCCACAATGAATATGACGGATTAACCCACGACTACACAAGAAAAAGCGGTATTTTACACACAGAAATCATGCTGCCTGAAAATGCACCACATGAATTTAATGACCGTCAAATACTATGGAACGCTGTAGAGAAATCCGAAACCCGCAAAGATTCACGAACCGCACGGGAAATTGAAATAGCACTACCCCGTGAATTATCTTTAGACCAACAATTAAAAATAGTCCGTGAATATGTAGGTGAAAATTTCACAAGTCAAGGTATGTGTGCTGATGTCGCAATTCACAGCGGACATAGACATAGAAATGACATTAACCTACTCGAAAGCAAAAATGATAAGATTATCTTTCAAAACAACCCACACGCCCATATTCTCTTGACAGACCGACCTATCACAAAAGAGGGATTTTCTAAAAAGAAAAATCGTGATTGGAATAAAAAAGAAAATGTTTTTAAGTGGCGTGAGCAGTGGGCTATGTTGCAAAACAAAGAATTTGAGCGTAGGGGTTTAGACATTAGAGTATCACATGAAAGTCATATTAACCGAGGACTTAAAGAAGAACCGACAATCCACCTTGGAGCAAAAGCCACCGAGCTTGAACGGCGGGGAATCCGTACCGAGCGTGGTGATAAAAACCGAGCAATCCAAGAAAGAAATAGAATGTTGCAAGAACGACAGCAACGCTATGAACGAGAGCGAGAAGAAAATAGAAGTCGTGACCGAGATAGAGACGGTTCACGAGATTATTCTAAATGAATTTGAGCAGGGGGTAAAAAATTTGTTAGACGGTATGATTATTACATTCACTGGCGGGTTGAAATTCATATACAGGTTTATTAATCAGTTGTTAGGATTCATTGTTTTCTTTATGGGGTTATGGGTGATGATTTTAATTTATCTCCCATTCAAATACTTTGTTGCTTTACCTGTTTATGAAAAAGGTTTTGAGGGATTAGATGAAATTTCTTTAGCGGCTTGCATTGCATTAATGATTGTTATTTTCATAAAAAATTGCCGTAAATTCTTTCAAGTCATGCCCGAAAATGCTTTTTCACGCTTTATCAATACAATCAGAAATCAAGACTACCGCCCCGAACGAGAGGGGAAAAATATCCCTCAATACATGAAGAAGCGCAAAAAAGAAAATGTAGGTTTTTTCTTTGGTGAGGGTGAGGATTTTTGGTTTAGAAACATATTCAAGTTTGGTACAGAAAAAGCCTATATCGGTAAATCAATAAAAAAGGACGGACATATTTTAGTAGTCGGCGGGGCGGGGAGCGGTAAAAGTGCCTGTATTGCTAAAAACGTGCTTGAAACGTGGAACGCCCCTATTTTCGCAATCGACATTAAAGGTGAGTTGTCGGTATATTACAACAAACTTAAATCTCAAAACAAGGTATCAAGAAATGCTATTGTTTTTGACCCGACAAGCAAAGAGTGTAGCCAATATGACCCCTATTTTTCGCTACGCATGGGCGGTGAAGAATACTTAGTGCAAAACGCAACGGAAATAGCGTTATCAATAATCCCGACACCTCAAAACATAAAAGACCCGTTTTGGATTCAAAGTGCGCAAAATCTTTTGACAGGAGCGATTTTGTATTATTACGGTTTGGGTGCGAGTTTCAGCGAAACAATTACAGGCATACAAACTACTAATGTTGAAAAACTGATTGATGAAATTTTAGACAGTGATAATTTGTCGGCAAAAATATACGTCCGTCAACTTTATGGCTTAAAGTTAGAAACATTGTCGGGAATTGCTATGGAAGTGGCAAATAAAATCATGGTTTTTGCCACTGACTTGCAAATAAGAGATTCTTTGTGCGATTCAAACGACAGCAATAACTATTTTCACTGGTGCAACTTAGAAGATGATTCTAATATCTTTCTACGACTTCCCGAAGATAGGTTAGACCAGTGGAGTGCGGATATTACGCTCAAAATCAATCAACTTATCCGCTTTTTAGAACGCCGTGCAGACAGGCACAGTCAACAAGGGAAAAAGTTACAGCCTATACTCATTTTATTAGACGAGTTTCCGAGACTGGGTAAAATTCAAGCAATCGAGGGGGCTTTGACTACTCTTAGAAGTAAAAATGTGACTATTGCCGTAATGATTCAGAGCCTTGCACAATTAGACAAAATCTACGGGAAAGAATCACGGCAGACGATTCTTGATAATTGTCCGTATAAAGCGATTTTGGGCGTTTCTGACGCTAACAGTCAAAAATATTTTAGTGACTTAATCGGTAGTTGCGAAGTTGAGAGAGTGAGCCGAGGGGTGCAATATGATTCCGAGGACGGCTTAGAAGTGGGGCAAAGCAGTAATATCAGCAAACACCGTGAGCCGATTATTTTTCCTCATGATTTGGCTAAACTTAAAGATGTTGTCCTTATGACACCTGACGGCTTTTGTCGGGTTAAGAAAGTGTTTGCACCACGGGATTAATTATAAAAAACGTAGGGCATTAAATAGCGAAAAATAAAATTTGACGGCAGAGACTGATAATAGATTCTTAACGCTAAGACGTACCCCCACCACCCAAAAAAAGTATATTGCAATCATTCAATGCAGTAATAGAAATTATGCAGTGCTGTTTTGTGATGTTGCGGTAGTTTGGGTGATGTGGGTACGTTTTAGTCTAAATCCATTAAATCTACCGTAAAATCAAGTTTTTAGCTAATGAAAGCCACTACATTTTTATTCTATACTCAAACAATGTCGCATACCTTTTAATATACGGGCTTATCCCGATTTTGAGGGGGCAACTATGAGCAAGCCACAAATGTTGACTATTAAAGAAGCCGCCGCACTTGTAGACGGTTTGACAGCGTATCGAATACGCCAAATGTGCATAGCGGGTGAATTACCACATATAAAGGCTGGGAATAAATACTTAATCAACAAAAGCAAGCTATTTGAGATAATCGGCGAAAGCCCCGATAAACAGTGATTTATGCTATCATCTTCTTGTAAGAAATACGCCATAAATTTTATTAAGTAAAGGGGGCTTAATTTTATATGGCAACTATCCAAAAAAGGGGTGGCTCTTTTAAAATTAATGTTTCGTGCGGTTATTCTGTTGACGGTAAGCAAGTCAGGCAGACTATGACCTACAAGCCCGAAAAGGGCATGACAGAGGCACAAATCAAGAAAGAAGTACAACGACAAGCAGTAATGTTTGAGGAAAAATGTAAGCAGGGGCAAGTCACGGCGGCAGTTAAATTTGAGGAGTTCGCTACCCAATACTTGACCGAAGTCGCACCGTTAAAGCTAAAAGCGGGTACATTGGTGAACTACAGCAACTACACAAAGCGGGTCTATAGTTCTATCGGGCATATGAAACTTGATAAAATTTCGCCCCGTGACATTCAGCGTTTTATTAACGACATGAGCGAGGGGGAGTACAACAAACGCACAAAAGGCAAATTGTCAGCTAAGTCAATCAAGAATCACATTGCTTTTATTTCAAGCATTTATGAACACGCTATCCGTATGCAAGTAATTTCTCATAATCCATGCAAGGCGGTAACACTTCCGAAAGCTAATAAGCAAGACATTGAAATCTACAGCGTAGAGGAAACACAGAAAATTTTGGGCTTGCTATTCCAAGAGGACGTTAAAAATTTCCACTATGCCGTCTATTTTATTTTGGCAGTATTCACGGGTTTTCGCCGTGGTGAACTTTTGGGGCTTGAATTCAAGGACATAGATTTTGACAGGCAGATTATCACGCTTAATCGTACATCGCTGTATACCAAGAAAAAAGGCGTTTATGCCGACACGCCAAAAACTCATACCAGTTACCGAGCCTTGAAACTTCCCGCCGAGATTATAACGATTTTGAGCGACTACAAGGCACATCAGCAAGCATATATTGAAAGCGTTGGTGACAAGTGGGTAACAAAAATCAAGGGCTTAAATGATGAAATGGTTGATAATGACCGCCTTTTCACCACATGGAACGGCAGACCCATGTATCAGAGTACGCCAAGCAAGTATTTTAAGAAGTTTTGCGAACGTCACGGCATAACATACCGAAAAAATCACAGTTTACGCCATTTTAACGCCAGTGTGCAAATAAATGCGGGCGTTGACGTGAAAACTGTATCTATGAATTTGGGTCACAGCCAAGCCAGTACGACTTTGAATATCTATTGCAAAGTTTTTCAGTCGGCACAGGCGGCGAGCATGGACAAAATCGTTGATGTGATTGGAATACCGTCAAAGACACCGCAAACACCACAAACAAGCTAATTTGGTGCAATAAACACCAAACGAACACCAAAACGATGATTTTCACTTCTTAATAAAGCCTCAATCCCGCTCATAGAGCGGGATTGTAAATATTGGGCTATCAGGATTTGAACCTGAGAATGCCAGAGTCAAAGTCTAAAAACGATTGGCTGGCATACTGGCTTTTCCGCTTGTAATGCGGATTAAAACCTATACAGACCAATACAAATCAATATGAATGGTGGAGTATTCGGTGGAGTAAGTTGGAGCGTGTGTTACTATTTTATGCCCTTAACTTTTCAATCTCCTCACGGGTTAAACCTGTATCTTCTACAATTTCTTCAATTGGTCTGTCGCGTTTAAGCATTCTTCGTGCAATAAGAAGAACTTTGTTATCAGATTTCTTTTCGGCTTCTTTTTCAATTAACCTGTCTATAGCATAACTCATAGGTTTCACCTCTCCTTTCACGAAAGCCTCAACGGCTTCTTTTTCAAGTTTTTCATCAACGCTTCCTTTTAATATCGCACGATTAAACCACGAAATAAAAGTTTTAACATCATCTTCGGTCAACTCATGCGACAACCCTGCAAGCTTTTGTGTTACTCGGTGGAAGTCTTCGGTAGAATGTAAATTGCGTTTCAAGTCCACGTCAAAAACAAAATCGAGCAACTTATGTGTTGTCAAAATATCATCTTCAGATTGTCTGTTCAAATCAAATAGCAGATACTTAAAATCAATTATATTATCGCCGAAATCACCGTAATTAGTCGTGTATTCCTTGAAAGATTGCACGGGAGTCCAACTGCCCTCGCCGTTGTAGAGAACTATCGGCACAATCGCCGGTAGTCGGAATTCCTTACGTTCTCGCACTTCTTCGGTAGTATTCTTAAACACATCGTCAAGCAGATTTACCATATATTTCAAAAGCCTGAAAGGCATTGTAAAATCTGGCTCTGACTGTTATCCGAGCAAAAATAAGATTCGAGAAGTTCCAGTAAATCCCGTAAAAAACGCGTCTTAGAAATATTTTACTCGGATAATGATTAGCTCTATTTTTTCTTCCAATAATCTCAACACGCTAAAATGAGATTGGGAGAAAAATATGAAACAAAAAGAAACCAGAGAGAGTATCGCAACACTCAAAGAAAAACTCAAGCAAAAACTCATCGCGTACCGATACAGCGAAATGAGTATCGGAAATTATATGCGGATTTTCGGGTGGTTAGAAAAGTTTTTGTCAGAGCGTGGGGAAACTGAGTATTCACCGCAATTAGGTCATTATTTCCTTGCGGAATACAGACTGCAACCACAACACAATCCTGTTTACTATGGCAGGGCGAGAGTTCTTGTTCGCCGTCTTGACGAAACAATCGGCAATAAAGTGTTCGTTCTGCAACTAAGTCTGCCTAAGGCTGAGGTTCCATTGCAATTTAAAGAATGGCACGAAAAATACTGTGATTACCTTAGGAGGGTTGGTCTGTCGGAGTCAACGATAACGTCACACTCAAGATATGCTCGGCGATTTCTCATTGAATTGTCTAAGAAAGTTCATTCTTATGGTGAATTAACCGCCGCTGATTTATACGATTACTTTGTAAACAATGACAGGATGCCCTGTCACAGCCCTTGTGTAGTGAAGCGTTTCTTGTCATTTTTGTTCAAAAACAGTGTTATTAAATCAGACTTGAGTGTTTGCGTTCCTCAACTGCGTCGCCCGCAACCATTGCCTTCTGTGTACACAGGTGATGAAATCAATAAACTTTTAGCAACCGTCAATCGTAACGACAGCATCGGCAAACGAGATTATGCAATAATAATGCTTGCTTCTCGTTTGGGTTTGAGAAGTTCAGATATTGTTAATTTGACGGAGGGCAACATTGATTTGTGCGAAAAAACAATCAGTATTGTTCAAGTCAAAACTTCTGTACCTCAAAAACTTGTTATGAACGATGAAGTTGAAGGCGCGTTGTTTGATTACATCAACAACGGCAGACCACAAACAGAAAATGCTCAATTGTTTCTGCATGGCAAAGCACCATTTTTGCCTATTAAGGCTGCAACTTGTTTTGCAATTGTAAAGAAATACTTTGATTTAGCAGGAATAGCAGCTCAAGGCAGACGGCAAGGTCCTCACGCACTGAGAGCGAGTTATGCGTCTGCTCTTGTCGCCAAAGGCGTACCGTATTCGGTGGTGCAAAAGGCTCTCGGACATGAAGACATTGAATCTTCAAAACATTACGTCAGAACCGATGCCAACCGTTTAAGGAATTGTGCTCTGGATGTACCCAAACCAACGGGTGCATTCGCCGCCCTCATAGGAGACTTGGAGGTGGTGACGTTATGAGTAATCCGACACTTAAAAGCGTATTAAGAAATGAAATATCATTGTTTTATGATTTCATGAAGTTATCAGTTGTTGACCACAGGAGTTACCGAACCACTTTGTTTGATTTGGATTCTTTTTTGTACAACGAGAACATTATCGAAAAAGGTTTTGATGCTGATTTAATCACGCGGTGGTTGGACACCCTTACGACTTCAAAATTGCAGACTAAAAAAGGCAAGATAGGTCATCTCAGGAAGTTTTCTCAATATCTGTCTACACTCGGAATCGAAACAACGCTCCCCGAATTACCCAAAGTAGTTAATAACTTTGAGCCATATGTGTTCACCACTGAAGAAATGTCGCAAATTTTTGAAGTTGCTGACGATTTGGCGGCACTAAGACCGAACTCAATTATTTCCGCAGAATTCCCTGTCTTGTTGCGAATGTTATATGGTTGCGGAATGCGTCTCGGTGAAGCGACTTCTCTTAAATGGAGTGATGTTGACCTTACAAAAGGAATTCTCACCATAAAAGTCGCTAAAAACAAAAAACAACGGCTTGTTCCGATGAGTGAAGAACTCACACGGATTCTTAAATTATATCGTGCAGCACCTATTTTTGCAGCGACCGAGGACGGCTATGTTTTCAAAAAAAGCAACGGACAACCTCGGACAAGCGGAGCGTATTGGAATGTTTTTGATTCTATATTGTGCGAATTAGGAATTAAAAACGCACAGACCGCTAAAAGCGGTAGCCGCGGTCCTTGCATTCACAGCCTGCGCCACACATTCGTTATGAATGCTTTCTTGAAATTAGAGCAAGATAACTGGCATTTTCAAGAAGCGGTTCCGTTTCTGTCAACGTATATCGGACATGAACGCTTGACGGAGACTGATAAATATTTGAAAGCACGTCATGAATTATATACCGATTCACACACAACGATTAGTGACTATATTTCAGATGTTTTTCCGGAGGTGCTGTGATAGTGAAGAAATCGTATTTTCTGCCTGTTTTAGCAGACTTCTTTTCAAGCTATTTACCGCACACGAAAGGTTTGAGCCAAAATACTATACGCTCATACAAACAGGCATTTAAGCTGCTCATTGAATTCGTCAATGCTGAAAAGCAACTCTCACCGGAAAAAATTGAGTTTCGACATCTCGAAAAAGGCTTTATTGAATCATGGTTGAATTGGCTTGTAATTTCAAGAGACTGCTCTGCACAAACTCGTAATCACAGATTGGCTGCATTAGTCACTTTTGCGAGATTTGCAGTTCAAAAAGATTTTGACGGTGCATTGGCATTTGTATCTGAAATCGAGCATATCCCGAAAATGAAAGTCCCTAAACGAAACAAAACTGTTCATTTCACAAAGGAAGAAATGTCAATTCTTTTGCGATTACCGGATTCTTTAAGCGAAACAGGAAAACGCAACAAAGCGATTCTCAGCACGCTTTACGCATCCGGAGCGAGGGCACAGGAGTTGTGCGACATTACAGTAGGTGATGTTATATTCGGTGAAAAAACAACGCTGACTTTACACGGTAAAGGTGACAAAACACGTACTGTAATTATTCCCGAACAGTCCGCTGCATTATTGAAATCTTATATGGAATACTTCAAACTATGCGGCAGAATGACAGACAAACGCAAACACGTATTTTCAAGCCAAACCAACGAGCATATGACAATTTCGTGTCTCGAGGCAATCGTAAAAAAATACGTTCGCAAAGCCAAGCAACTACGCCCCGACTTGTTCTGTGACAAATATTCGCCGCACAGTTTCAGACATTCTATTGCGATGCATATGCTTGAAAGCGGTGTGCCGATTCCGGTGATTAAAACTTTTTTGGGACATTCATCAATTTCGACTACAATGGTTTATGCCGAAGCGGATTTCAACCTTGTCAACAAGTATTTGCGGGATAAAGACCCTTATGCCGAACAGGATATTGCTGAAGAATATGTCAAAGTTTCGTTTGTTCCTGACTTCCTCAGATAATGTGACTCTTTGTGATGCTAAATATTATCCGAGTAAAATATTTCTAAGACGCGTTTTTTACGGGATTTACTGGAACTTCTCGAATCTTATTTTTGCTCGGATAACAAGTCTTATCTGATATTTGGGATAAGTACTGGTGTTCAATCATTACGACTAACTTTCCGTCAAT
>Ga0082212_10011713_pt1 | contig 11096 bp, 6 predicted proteins | sample TergutNt197P3_FD_71548 | JGI IMG/M metagenome (GOLD analysis project Ga0082212, IMG submission 71548) | Neocapritermes taracua P3 segment gut microbial communities from Petit-Saut dam, French Guiana - Nt197 P3 | ecosystem: Host-associated > Arthropoda: Insects > Digestive system > Gut ... | reverse complement strand
CGGGGTTTGTGAAAACAACGGTCGATATTATTCCTTCAATAATTTCATTATCCATAATCAGCCGGAACTCCGCAGCACCACTAAATTTGTAACTGTTAAGTATCGATTATGAGCGTGACCGGGCCGTCGTTGACGGAACTGACATTCATCATCGCGCCGAACGAACCCGTCTCGACAGTGAAACCTGCCTTTTCGCACTCGCTGATAAACAACTCATACAGAGGGATCGCTATCTCCGGGCGCGCCGCGTCGGTAAAGCCGGGGCGACGGCTCCTGCAATCCGCATAGAGCGTAAACTGCGATATCACCAATATACCGCCTCCGGCGGACTTCAGATCAAGGTTCATTTTCCCGTTTTGATCGCTGAATACCCGTAAGTTGCACACTTTTGAGGCAAGCTTAACGGCGTCGCTTGCAGAGTCGCCGGTTTTGATACCGAGCAGGACAAGGAACCCCGCGCCGATCTCACCGGCGACGACGCCTTCGATCTCTACAGACGCGGACGACACCCTCGTAACAACAGCGCGCATAGTAACAATATTCCTTCCTCTTCCGTACTTCTCCGGCTTCCGTCTCGCGCCTCGCGTTTCACGCCTCACGCTTCACACATCACGCTTCCCGTCTCACGCTTCCCGTCTCACGCTTCACGCTTCACGTATCAAATTTTACACTTTACATTTTACCTACCCGTCCGCCCGCCGAACGTCGGTGACGCCCGAAACAGACATAAGCCGGGCCATCGCGGCCACAAGCTCGTCCCGGTTTTTAACTTCGACGACGACGGAGACGAAAACAAGGCCGTTGCCCGACTCTTTAGCGGTAAAAGACGTGATCCTCACGTTGAGCGCGTTCAGCACAGACGCCACGTCCACCACTATCCCGGTTCTGTCGCGGACCGTAATATGGATCGTCGAAGAATAAAGATACCCCGACGTATCGGACCAGGAGACTTGTATCCACCGGCCCGTCTCATCGGGGGTATTCTTAAGTTTGAGATAATTCGCGCAGTCCTGCCGGTGGACGGAGACGCCGAAACCGCGCGTGATAAACCCGACGACCTGATCTCCCGGGACAGGCAGGCAGCACCTTGCGAACTTCACAAGGCAATTGTCCAGGCCCTCGACCATAATGCCCTGCATGGATTTCGCGCCGGTCTCTTCTTTTTTTACCGGAACCGGCTGGTGTTCTTCCTTTTTCTTTATCTTTGACGCCGCTCGCAGGTCTTCGCGTATCCTGTTGACGATCTTCTGAGCCGACATACCACCGTATCCGATAGCGGCGTACAAATCGTCGATGGTTTTGAGCGAAGCGCGCGCGAGGACTTTGTGCAGGATCTCGTCATGCATGACGTCGGACGACTGAAGGTTTGCGTGCCGCAGCTCCGCCTCGAAGGTCATCTTGCCGTGGACGATATTCTCATCGCGTTTTTCCTTCTTGAACCACTGGCGAATTTTATTGCGGGCCTCGGGGCTCTTTATTATATCCAGCCAGTCGCGGCTCGGCCCTTTCGCCGAGTTGGACGTCAGGATGCTTACGATGTCGCCGTTTTTCAGAATATGCGTATAGGGGACTATCCGGCCGTTTACGATCGCCCCCGTCATCCTGTTGCCGACCTCGGAGTGGATATTATACGCGAAGTCGATCGGGGTGGCACCTGCAGGGAGGTTTATTACATCGCCGCTCGGCGTAAAAACGAAAACCTCGTCGGCGAACATGTCTATTTTCAAAGCCTGGAAGAAATCCTGCGCGTCGCTGTCCTGCTGCGACTCAAGCAAACGCCTCACCCAGGCGAACTTCTCTTCGTCCGCGACCTTGCCGCCTTTGCCTTCCTTGTATTTCCAGTGCGCGGCTATGCCGTATTCCGCGGTCTGATGCATCTCCCATGTGCGTATCTGCACCTCAAAGGGTATGCCTTCGCTGCCGATAACGTTCGTATGCAGGCTCTGGTACATGTTTGGCTTCGGCGTGCCTATGTAGTCCTTGAAACAGCCCGGTATCGGGCGGAACATCTCGTGTATATACCCGAGTACGTTATAGCAGTCCGCGATGTCGTCTACGATAACGCGGAACGCGTATAGATCCAGCACCTCGGACAGTACTTTGTTTTCACTGTACATTTTTCTGTAAATACTGTACATATGCTTTATCCGGCCGTAAACGGTACACTCTATGCCATGTTCGGACAGCCGTTCGGTGATCCTGTTTTGAATAAGGTCAAAGAAGTTTTCGTCCTCGACCTGACGCAGGTTCAGGCCGCTGCTTATCTCCTCGCAGCCTATGGGGTCGAGGTAACTGATCGACAGATCTTCCAGTTCCCATTTGATTTTCTGCATACCCAGCCTGTGGGCGATGGGCGCGTACATCTCCATGGTTTCGAGCGCCTTTTCCCTCTGCTTTTCAGGGGATACATACTCCATCGTCCGCATGTTGTGGAGCCTGTCGGCAATCTTTATCAGGATGACGCGGATGTCCTGCGCCATGGCGATGAGCATCTTCCGCAGATTTTCCATCTGCTCTTCTTCTTTGCTCGAATAGGGGACGCGGGACAGTTTTGTGACCCCTTCTACGATTTCGGCAACGTCTTTTCCAAAGTGTTTCTCAATATCTTCATAGGTCGCCCCGGTATCTTCAATGCAGTCGTGCAGCAGCGCCGCGCAAAGGGAATCCTCGTCCAGCCCGATCTCCGCGACGATCTCCGCGGCGGCGAGCGGATGCGTCACAAAGTCTGTGCCATCCTTGCGCATTTGCGTATCGTGGGCTGTCCGGGCGTAATCAAAGGCAGCCCGGATACGGTTCAGTTTGACTCCGGGATGGCTGTCGAGTATGACCTCTTCCAAATGGCGGTATCTGTCTGCGATATCTTGCATGTTATGATCCTTTTTAACTGCGCGCCGTCTCCCGTACGTCGATGAGGTGCAACTGGACGCTCACGCGGCCCCGGAACTCGTTGATCTGCGGTTCAAAAGCCAAGTCGACGGTCATTCCGTCGCTGACGCCCAGTTTTTCTGAAGGCATCGAGAAGAAAATGCAATCGAAGCTTTTACCCGCTTTATCGATCCTTAGCCGGGTGTGCTGACCAGCCCCGATCGATTGCGCGGAAGTGACCTGAGCGTTCTTTATACACAGGCATGGAGGAGGATGGTCGTTCCCGAACGGTTCGAGATGCTCCAGCGCCTCGACGTTCCTGACTACCAGCAGCTCCGGTTTTTCCACTTCAAAATCAAGCTTCAGGCCGGGAGTCGGCATCGCGGATACGAGCTTATTATAGTAAAGAGTCACCTGCCGGCGGAGCTCGTCTATGTTCTCCTCGGCGATAGTGAGGCCGGACGCCATCTCGTGCCCGCCGAAGTCGACCAGCAGATCCCCGCATGACTTCAGCGCGCCGTATATACCGAAGGATTCAACGCTTCGGCTCGAACCGCGGCCCGTGCCGTCGTCGTCTATGCTTATGATGATCGCGGGCAGCAGGTACCGTTCCGCCATCTTTGCGGCGACTATGCCGGTCACGCCCTGATGCCACCCGCGCCGGGAGAGTACGATAGGCCCGTCAGGACCGCCTTCAGGCAGCATCGCGGCCGCCTCGTTATAGATCTGGACCTCCAGCATGCGGCGTTCAGCGTTGAGCTGGTTCAGTTCCGCGGTGAGCTGTTCCGCTTCATCGGCGTCGCCGGTCATCAGCAGCCTGACGGAAAGCTCGGGTTTATTCATTCTTCCGGCGGCATTGAGCCTCGGGGCGAGAACAAAACCAACGGTCGCTGTCGAAATCCTAGAGTGTCCGGCGCTGACCTCTCTGAGCAGATATCTGATCCCGAGACGGGTGTCTTCGTTCAGCACGCGAAGGCCGCGCCTTATCAGTTCCCGGTTTTCGCCGCCGACCGGCATAACGTCCGCGATCGTCCCGAGGGCAACGAGATCCCCGTACCGGCGGAACACATCGCCGGAATTATGATCGCCTTCCAGCGCGCATACGAGCTTGAACGCGACGCCGACGCCCGCGAGCGACTTATTGGGATATCCGCAATCTTTCCGCTTCGGATCGACGACCGCGTCAGCCGCGGGATACTCGTCTTTAGTCTCGTGGTGGTCTGTTATGACCAGACCTATACCCAGGGCTTTGGCGTGCTTTGCCTCGTCGATCGCGGTTATTCCGCAGTCGACCGTTATAACAAGGCCTGTCCCGCGAGATTTCAGTGAGTCGAGCGCAGAATTGTTAAGCCCGTATCCCTCGTCGACGCGACCGGGTATATATATCTCAAAGTCGGCGCCCCTGGACAGCAGCCACCCCGCCAGCAACGCGCAGGAGGTCATACCATCCACATCGTAATCACCGTAAACGGCTATGCGTTCTCCGTTTTCAACAGCGGCGTTTATCCGTGAGACCGCTTTATCCATGTCGGCCATCAGGAACGGGTCATGTATCTCCGCCGGGCGGTCTCCAAGTATCTCATGCGCGTTATCAATATCGGTTATGCCCCTTGACGTCAGAAAGACTGAAGCGAGCGGATTGACCCCTTTCCGGCAAAAATCAACAGCCGCGGCTCTGTCAAATCCATTTATCTCCCAGTTTTTGTATCTCATCAAGCAGCTCCAGTCTTTGAATGTATTATGGTAATATATCAAACTTACGCCGCTTTCTCAATAAGAACATTGAAAAAACTTACACAAAATTACTATATAATATTGTAAAGCAATTGTAATTTGCTTTTTTCCTCTGAATATGACAGAATACAAAACAGTGAAAATTTCACCATATTATACAGCCGCAACGCGGCAAGGTGTCCGGAGTTATGAAAAAGAATACAATTTTAAGAATGCTGCTGGGATTTACGCGGAAGCTTAAACGCTTTTTCCTGATAGCCATCCTGGCGGCCGTGATCTCGTCGCTTATAAGCTTCCTGACGCCGCTGATCGTCGGTTTCACTGTCGACACGGTCATCGGAAGCAAGGAAACAATATTACCGGGACCGCTCATGACGCTGTTCGAAACGCTGAGCGGGCGCGGCTCCCCCGGCTTGAAACTGCTGACCTGCGGGCTATTCATAGCGGCCTGCGCGCTTATATCGGCGTTTTTCAACTATCTTTCGCGCGTCAATATGGCGAAAGGGGCGGAGCGGACGATCAACAACCTGCGCGTAAAACTGTTCGAGCATACTCAGAACCTGCCGTTTGAGTGGCACACAAAAAACCTGACCGGCGACATAATCCAGCGGTGCACGTCGGACGTGGAAACGACCCGCAGGTTCGTGTTCCAGCAGCTCCTCGAGGTGCTCAGGACTGTCATACTGCTTGTGATCGCTATGGCGATTATGTTCTCGCTCAATCTTACTATGGCGCTCGTCGTTACCGTGTTCATCCCGGTCATACTGCTTTACACAGCCTTCTTTTTTAAGAAAATCTCGCGAAAATTCCTCGAATGCGACGAAGCCGAAGGCGAACTCATGGTCAGGGTGCAGGAAAACCTCACCGGAGTCCGCGTTGTGCGCGCGTTCGGGCGCGAAAGCTACGAGACTGAGCGTTTCGATGAGAAGAATATCGGATTTACGAACAAATGGACGTCTCTCGGCGGTACGTTCGGGCTGTTCTGGGGCATCGGGGATTCAGTAGCGGCGATACAGCTCCTGTGCGTGATCGTCGCCGGTTCGTATCTCGCCGCGACGTCCGAGTTCACTTTCGGCGACCTGCTTGTGTTCATAAGCTACTCTCAAATGCTGATGTGGCCTGTCCGCCAACTGGGCAGGATAATGTCGGAGATGAGCAAGACGGGCGTGTCTCTGAAAAGGATCAAAGAGATATTCGACGCGTCCGCCGAGACAGACGACCCGGACGCCATAGAGCCTCCGATGGACCGCGATATCGAGTTTAAAAACGTCAGCTTCACATACGGCGAACAACCGGTCCTTAAGAACGTCAGCTTCACGATAAAAAGCGGGACGTCGTTCGGCGTGCTGGGCGCGACCGGCTCCGGAAAATCGACGATCACATATCTGCTCAACAGGCTTTACGACCTGCCGGAGGGCGGCGGGGCAATAACGATAGGCGGCGTCGACATATCGCGCGTTAAAAAATCGTACTTACGGAAGAATATCGGCCTCGTACTGCAGGAGCCGTTTTTGTTCTCGAAAACCATTCTGGAGAACATTGACATCGCCTCGCGCGGGCGCGACCTGGACCGGATACGCGAAAAAGCGCGGATAGCGGCGGTAGACGAAAATATAATGTCGTTCTCAAAGGGATACGATACAATCGTCGGAGAGCGCGGCGTCACGCTTTCGGGCGGGCAAAAACAGCGGGTCGCGATAGCCCGGACACTGATGATGGACGCCCCGGTCATGATATTTGACGATTCGATGTCCAGTCTTGATATGGAGACGGACGCGAAGATACGCGAGTCGCTGCGCTCCGATACCGCCGGTTCGACGGTGATCCTCATCTCGCACAGGATATCGACTCTGATGAAAGCGGACCTGATCATGGTGCTTGAAGACGGCTGTATCGCGGAGATAGGCACTCACAGCGAGCTTGTTGAAAAAGACGGTATTTACCGCCGGGTCTACGACCTCCAGTCGGGATACGGGGACGGCGCGTAGAGAGAAGGGAATGTAAACGATTTTGAACTACGAGGAAGAAAAAACAAGCGGGCTGAGCCTGAAGGTTTGGCTGCGCCTGCTGAAATATTTGAAGCAAATGAAAAAACACGTGCTGTTGTCGATCGTAACCATCGTGATAACGACTGCGTCATTCTCCGCGTATCCGCTCTTCACCCGCTATGCCGTGGACAACTTTGTCATCCCCGGATCTGTCGACGGGTTGATACCGTTCGCCATCGTGTACTTAGTGTTCATACTGCTTGTCGGATTCGGGGATTTCAGTTGGGTCAGGCTCCTAATAGTCCTTGAGATGAAAATAAGCCTGCTGATACGGAGGGACGCCTTCGTCCACCTGCAAAAACTCCAGATAGCGTATCACAACGTCAACTCAGTGGGATACCTGATCGGCAGGGTGATGTCGGACACAGAAAGAATAAGCAGCATGATTTCATGGGGCTTTTCCGCCATGATTGAAGCGACCCTCACTATAGTGTTCAGCCTTATATTCATGCTGATCCTCAGCCCGCCGCTCACACTTATCCTGGCTCTTATCATACCCGCGGCCGGACTCGTCGCGTGGTTCTTTCAGAGGAAAATAATAGCGGTGAGCAGGAAAGTCCGCGAACTGAACTCCCGCATAACAGGCGCGTATAACGAAGGGATTTCCGGCTCAAAAACATCTAAAACCCTCGTTATCGAGGAAGTGAACAGCGCGGAATTTTCAAAGCTGTCGGACCGGATGCACCGCGAATCCGTCCGTAACTCCAGGCTTACCGCGATAATGATGCCGATGGTGATGTCCCTCGGATCTATCGCGGTGGCTATCATACTGTACAGAGGCGGGGTCCTGGTAGGCCGCGAACTGCTCGACTTCGGGGTTCTGTCCGCGTTCATCGCGTATGCCGTCAGTACGATCGAACCTATCGTATGGGTTTCCGGAGTAATATCCGATATGGCGTCCGCGCAAGTAGGTATAGAGCGGGTGACAGGGCTGATCGACGAGCCTATAACGATAGTCGACACGCCGGAGGTCGTTGAAAAGTACGGAGATACGTTCGAGCCGAAACGCGAAAACTGGGAGCCTGTGCTCGGCGGCGTCACGTTTGAGGATGTATGGTTTATGTACCCCGACGGCGATGAGAATGTACTGGAAGGCTTTTCCCTTGAGATTCCGCCGGGCACGACTGTCGCGATAGTAGGGGAGACCGGCGCGGGAAAGTCGACGATCGTCAACCTGGCGTGCAGATTCTATGAACCTACAAGCGGAAGGGTGCTTATTGACGGGCGCGACAGCCGCGAGCGGTCACAGTTGTGGCTGCATTCATCGCTGGGTTATGTCCTGCAGGACCCGCATCTATTCTCCGGCACTATCATGGAGAATATAAGGTACGGGAGGCTCGACGCGACCGACGAGGAAGTGATCGAAGCGGCTCGCCTCGTCTCTGCGGATATTGTAGCGGAGCGTATGCCGGAGGGATATAACGAGCAGGTGGGAGAAGGCGGCGATAAGCTGTCGACAGGCGAGAAGCAGCTTGTGTCGTTCGCGCGCGCGGTACTTGCGGACCCGCCGATCTTCGTCCTCGACGAGGCTACGTCGAGTATCGATACAGAGACGGAACGCCTTATCCAGAACGCGATCACGCACATGCTGAAAAACCGCACCTCGTTTATCATAGCGCACAGGCTGTCAACTGTAGTGAGGTCGGATATAATACTCGTCGTCGAGGACGGGCGTATAGTAGAGCGCGGCACGCACCAGGAGCTGCTGGCGGCAGGCGGCTACTACAGCGAGCTATTCAAAGCGATGCGGATTGAAGAAGAGTTGGGTTCTGCATAGCAATAGGATACAGTTCACGAGCCGCCGAGTCTGCACTCTGATGAGGAATGAATCGTCAAGCGGAGGCCGGCAGACGCACATCCCGGGGTAGGGATAAAGCGATGGTATACTGTTGGGGCCGGCCACGCGACTTTTCAAACGAATCAGAGCGCAGACGCGGCGGCTCGTTAACTGTTACAACTGCAAATTCTCATTGCCTTTGGCAGTTCCATTCCTATAGACAATGACGATGATTTGCATTATAATGACTTAGGGAACAGCAATGAATATTTTTCACTGCCGCGCCGCGTTAAGCAAAAGAGAAAGCTGACAAAAGATAGGAGACAGTAAATGAACGGAGACAAGAAAAGAATCATTATCATCGGAGCCGCCGGAAGAGACTTCCACAACTTCAACACCTGCTACAGGAACGACCCGGGCTATGAAGTCGTGGCGTTCACTGCGGCGCAGATACCGGACATCGACGGACGGAAATACCCGGCGGAACTCGCCGGACCCGCGTATCCGGACGGCATTCCGATATACCCGCAGGACGACCTTGAAAAACTCATCAGGGAACTTGACGCCGACGAATGCGTCTTCTCATACAGCGACGTAAAGTACAGCTTTGTAATGGGCGTCGGCGCCAGGGTGAATGCCGCCGGAGCCGCGTTTACGCTTCTCGGCCATAAAAAATCCATGCTGAAAAGCGTGAAACCCGTCATCGCCGTCGGGGCCGTCAGGGCCGGCTGCGGAAAAAGCCAGACCTCACGAAAGACCATCGAATGCCTTAACAAAAGAGGCCTGAAAGTCATAGCCGTCCGCCACCCGATGCCTTATGGAGACCTGAACGCCCAAGTAGTCCAACGCTTCGCGACGATCGAGGATTTCAAAAAGTATGACTGCACCATCGAGGAGATGGAAGAATATGAACCGCATGTCGCGAGCGGCAATGTTATATACGCGGGCGTCGATTACGAAGCTATATTACGGCATGCTGAGAGCGACCCGGCGGGCTGCGACGTTATCCTCTGGGACGGAGGCAACAACGACTTTCCGTTCTACAAACCGGACTTGATGATAACTGTGACAGACCCGCACAGAGCCGGCCATGAACTGAGCTATTATCCGGGAGAAGTGACCCTCCGCCTTGCCGACGCCGTGGTCATCAACAAAATCGACAGCGCTGATTACGCGGACATTCAAACCGTAAGAGACAATATAGCGAAGGTCAACCCGAAAGCGATAGTCGTGGACGCTGCCTCGACCATCAGCGTCGACGCGCCGGAGGTCATCAAGGGGAAAAAGGTCCTTGTCATAGAAGACGGACCGACGCTGACTCACGGAGAGATGAAGATCGGAGCGGGCGTAGTCGCCGCCAACAGGTTCGGCGCCAAAGAAATAGTCGACCCGCGCGGCTTCACGGTCGGAAGGCTGTCCGAAACATTCAACATCTACCCGGATATCGGCACAGTCCTGCCGGCAATGGGTTACGGCGAGCAGCAGATGAAAGACCTGGCGGCTACGATCGAAAACACCCCCTGCGACTCAGTCGTCATCGCGACGCCGATAGATCTCGGGCGCGTAATAGAAATCAAGAAACCGCACACAAGAGTCAGGTATGACCTGCAGGAGATCGGCGCGCCTACGCTAGACGACGTCATAGGGGATTTCCTGAACAAGTAGTGCGGTACCGGTTCATGTGGCGCCGCGCTCCCCCGATTTCCCCCGACTTGCCCTATCGTGAATACTGCAGATAATGAGGTCGTGATCATGGTAACTACCTGTATGAATTGCGGCGCGCAAATACCGGAGGGAAACCAATGGTGCGCGCGCTGCGGAGCGCCCGCGGCGCCGCAGCAACCCCCGGCGCAAAGCGGTCCGCATTACAGCGTTTCCCCGCCGCAGCAAACCCCGGCTTCGTATTACACGCAGCCGTTTGGCGGCGATGTGCCCCCGGCGCAAGGCGGTTCGCAGCCCCAATATGCTCCGCCGCAAAGCGGCGGTTCGCCGTACGGAGCTTCGCAATTCGGAGCTTCGCAATACGGCGCTTCGCCGCCGCAACAACCCCAGGCGCCGTATTACGCGCCCCCGGCTGGTAGCGCCGCACCCCCGCCAAAGAAGGACCTGTCAAACATCCTCATCCCTGTCGGGACTGCAGCAGCGGTGATTGTCGTGTTCCTCGTACTGTGGCTGACAGGAGTTTTTTCATTCGGAACGGGCGGACGGAACGAGCCGCCGCAACCGGCATCCACGCGTGATACAGCGCTCGAAACGCCGCGGGGCGGCAATAATGGCAACGATGGACCGGGAGACCCATCCCCTGACCGCACCCCAACCGACCCGGCAGCTTCGCCCGGATTGCCCGCTGCAACAGAGGCGCCCGCTCCCGCGACGGAAGCGCCTGCTCCGGCGACGGACGCGCCCTCCCCGGCTCCTTCCCCGACTCCGGCCCCACCGCCGCCTGCGTCAAACAGTTGGGCGGTTGCGTATCTGGAAATCATAGACGACCTCATCGGAAGATTCGGCGAGGGTGCGATAGAGACTGTAAGTATTTCAGGATGGGACGCGACGCTTATGACAGGTCTCAACTTTGTACGTCTGATCGACTTCGACGGAGACGGGAATTTTGAACTGCTTTGCGCGTGGCTGAACCCGCCGCGCCCGGTCAACTCCCCGCTGAGCTGGAGGAT
>Ga0082212_10011712_pt1 | contig 11097 bp, 11 predicted proteins | sample TergutNt197P3_FD_71548 | JGI IMG/M metagenome (GOLD analysis project Ga0082212, IMG submission 71548) | Neocapritermes taracua P3 segment gut microbial communities from Petit-Saut dam, French Guiana - Nt197 P3 | ecosystem: Host-associated > Arthropoda: Insects > Digestive system > Gut ... | reverse complement strand
CACTTCTTCAATAATTGCAAAATTTCGGATAGAAATCTCTTGTAGCATCAGTTTTCTTTCAAGCGCGTGTAAAGCGCCTCTGCGTCATTTTTTGTCTTCGCAATGATTAGCACCGTGTCATCATCCGCAAGCAGTGCGAAAATTTCCTTTTCGTCGCGCAGCCGGAGCATATTTTTGATGCTCTTCGCCGTCCCAGGCACGACGTCAAGCTTTATCATCTCTCCTTGCAAATGAATGCTTTCTACCGCACTTTCAAGCATTTCATTCAGCGTGCCACGCAGATTGTCAGGCCGTTTGTAGCGAAAACTTCCATTCGACTGGATGATTTTCACGAGTCCGAGCTCTTTGATATCGCGCGAAATCGTCGCCTGCGTGATATTGTAGCCTTCTTTTATGAGCAGGTCGGTGAGCTCGTCCTGCGTCTCGATCTCGTTTCTGCTCACAAGCTCAAGGAGCTTCGAGTGACGTTTGTACTTCATAAGATGTTTTTCCTCGATATATTTATTAGACTCCATTCTGCCGGTTATGTAAAATATCAGCAAGTATTTTCGCCATTCGGTCTAACTGCAGTTCGATTGCTTTTTCGCCTTTTTCCCTGCTGGCGTAAATACGCGGGTCTTTGCCGCCTACGCCTAAAGGCCATTCCTCGGGGACTTGGGAAAGCCTGTCCATTTGCACAAGCTCGGGGCGCAGCGCCATGACAAGCGACGTTTCATTCGCTGCCGCATGGTCTGTCTGTATGCCCATGCCCTCCGTGCCTTCGTCTTGGTCGCCTCCCCAGCAGTTGATCACTGTAAGCCCGTACTTATCCATCCATTCTTTTTCACGCTGCCCGACAAAAGCCGTAGACGGACCGTGCCCGTGCGCCGCAACGACCTTGAATCCCGCCATTTTAAGCTGCTTGAAAATGCAGTCGATCAAATCCAAAAAAGATTCGTCCGATAACCAGTACGCGCTGCCGTCTAATTGTTCGGGTTCTCTGATTTTTTCACCCGATTCTTTTTCCCCTGTCCAGTAATCCATACCGTATAAATATCCGTTTTTTGATTTATCTGATTCACAGAACCTGTCGGGACCCATAAACAGCATAGGCAAAACAATACCGCCGACTTTTTTCGCAAGCTCTACAAAAAATCCCTGCGACTGAATCCCGTCAGCTCCCAAAGGCAAATGCTCCCCGTGCCATTCGAGAGTGCCAAGCGGCAGATACGCAACCGGGCAGGCTTTTATTCTCTTTCTGAACTCAGCCGGAACTAATTCTGTATATAAAACTTTATCTGTTTTCATAATATTCTTATTCCCCCGAACCCGCAACGGCTAAACTTTTTATATAAACGTCGGGCGACCCCACGCCGCTTGTGTTAAATCGCAGATTATCCGCAACTTCTTCTATATCTTTTATAACGTCGAAGAAATTCCCCGCAATCGTGATTTGTTCGACAGGTCGTGTGATTTTTCCGTTTTCTATCAGAAATCCCTCAGCCATGAGCGAAAAATCCCCCGATACTTCGTTTGCCCCTGAATGCAGCCCCGCAAGCTCGACTATATATATCCCGTCATTAACTTTTTTAATTAATTCGTCTTTTGAGATTTTACCCGGAACGGTGTGTAAATTTTTCGGGGCGATTTTAACCGGGGCTTTATACGACGCTTTGCTTGCGTTTCCCGTTGATTTAACCCCGTCTTTCGCCGCTGTTTTAAGATTATGCAGGAATGTTTTGAACACACCGTTTTCGATTATGTTTTTGCTAAACGTCGCAACTCCCTCGGAATCAAACGGAACCGACCTCACAGAATTAGGATATACCGGGTCGTCTCTTAACGTGAAAGATTCAGACGCTATCGTTTCGTTTAATTTCCCCGCCAACAAAGACAAGCCTTTCTGGGCTTTATCCGCAAAGAAAACTTCCGCGAAAGTATTGATTAAATCAGCGAAAGCCGTATTTTGCATGATTATTTTATACTGACCGCTTTTGACCGATTTCGCGCCGAGTTTCGATATTGCGGTTTCAGACGCTGTTTTGCCTATATTTTCGGGATTAAATTCATTCCAGTCAATCCCTATCCAGAATTCCAGTCCGGTTTTCGTTTCTTCGTTTTTGACCGCTCTGGCGTAAGCATACCCGACCGCTCCGTTTGATTTATACTCTAAATTCATGCCGTAAGTATTGGCTATCATAATATCCGATTCAAGATACTCAAGCTCGTTATAGTCCACGCCTTTTATCATATCGTCAACTTTTTTCGCCGATTTTTCCATTGATAACGCCGCGTTTATTCTGTCATCGACCGGAATATCTCTTAAATATTCGTTAAATCCGTTGATTTTAGGATAATCTTCGTTTTGACTTCCCGTAAACAATTTATCCTGTTCTTCTTCCTCAAGAATCTCGGAATTTTGCATAGCCTCGGTTATGATTATATCAATAGCGTTTTCGTCCAGCAATTCAGAGTAAGAATATCCCATTTTATTGTTATAAGTCCCCCTGAAAGACAAACCTCTGCTCGAACTGCTTTCAAACTTATTGATTTCTTCATCAAGAGTAGAAATTCCGAGAGACGAACTGCCTGAGATATATACTTCAGCGTCAGTAAAACCTTTCTGACCTGCCCTGTATAATAAATCCGTTACAAAATCTTTTATATCCAATTTTCATTTACCTCCCAAGTTTATTAATATTATGTTAAATTCATTTTTAGATACTCCCCCCGTCACTGCGTGACACCCCCCTCTTACCGCCGCTGCGCGGCTGAGGGAGGCTTTGGAACTAATTTTAAGGCTCCCTCTCTGAGGGGGCTGTCGGCAAAGCCGACTGGGGGAGTTTTTATATTTATAATTATATAAAAATATCAAACACATCTTCTAATTTTATAATTAATTCCGGAAACGACGTCGGGGAAAATTCTTTCACTATTTTTTTTAAATCTTCTTCGTCCAATCTTCTTAATTCTTCTTTTGATACATAATGAACGTAAGACTTATGAAATTTATACTGTTGATTTTCACTCAATAAATATACGTCTATCGAACAGGTTTCCCAAGTAACAATCCAATATTCTTTTATGCCTATTTGAGCATACTTCTCCATTTTATCGTTTATATCCCTTTGGCGTGTTGATTTGGATAAAACCTCGATGACTATTACGGGTATATCGTCGGTTCTTTTTTCGCGGCAAAGAATTTTTACGGCAGGCTCTAAAAAATTATCTTCGTCGATATAAACTTCATGGTCAATTATTGCCCTGCATCTTTTATTATTTTGTTTAAAATATTCGTTGAACATATTGGCAATATTATATTGAACGTCCCTATGCTCGATATTCGGAGTTGCCATCAGATAAAGCTGACCGTTGATTTTTTCTTTTTTTATTTTACGGTAAATATAATTCTCTATTTGTTCGTTCATAATTATTTCCTCCCGCCGACTGTTATTTCTTTTACTCTGAGCATAGGCTGACCCACGTCTGTGGGGACAGAGCCGCTTAAAGAGCCGCACATTCCCTGCGCCCTCGAAAGATTATCGCCTACCATGTCAATATTCATCAACACTTCGCTGCCTTTGCCGATAAGCGTCGCCCCTCTTACAGGCTCTGCGATTTTGCCGTTGCGTATTATATATCCCTCTAAAACGGCGAAGTTAAATTCTCCCGTCGCGGGTTCTACCGAACCGCCGCCCATTTTCGCCGCGTATAACCCGTATTCCGTATTCGCGATTATATCTTTTGTGGGCGTTGTCCCGTTTGCGATATATGTGTTTGTCATTCTTGAAGTCGGGGCATATTTATAAGATTCACGGCGGCTTGACCCTGTCGCTGACATTCCCATTTTTCTGCCGTTTAATTTATCTATCAGATAAGACTTTAATATCCCGTTTTCTATCAGAATATTTTTCTGCATGACATTTCCCTCGTCGTCAATATTCATCGAACCCCAAGCGTTGGGGATAGTCCCGTCGTCGATTGCCGTAACGATAGGGCTTGCGATTGGCTGATTTAACTTGCCGCAGAATACAGAGCCGTTTTTGGCAACGCTTGTCGCTTCAAGACTGTGCCCGCACGCTTCGTGGAAAATAACCCCGCCGAATCCGTTGTCGATTATAACAGGCATAAGCCCGGACGGACAAAGCTCGGCGTTGAGCATAGTGACTGCGATTCTCGCCGCTTCTGTGCCAAGTGCTTTAATATCCATGTTTTTGAAATACTCAAACCCCGAAAGCGACCCCGGACCTAAATATCCGACTTGTTTTTCCGTCTCGGACGACGCGATTGCCTGAGCCATCATGCGCCCCCGTGTTCTTGTATCTTCAATCCATAAGCCGTCTGAGTTTGCCACGAGAATATTCTGCACGCCGCCGCTGTAACTGTCGATTGTCTGCGTTACCGACGGGTCATATTCTTTTGAGGCGTTATGCGCGATTCTAAGCATTTCGGCTTTTTCTTTTTTGTCAACGTCAAACGGGGGGATTTCGATATTATGAATATTATTTATTACGTAGGGGCGAAATCCATTTTCGCCCTCAACGCGGGCGGATATAGAATCCGCCACTACGGTTTTCCTCAAGGCTTTCGAGGCTTCTTTCGCGAGTTTGAGCAGACTTTCTCTCGACGTGTCGTTTGTGTAGGCGTAAACACAGTTGAACCCGTCGAAAATTCTGAGTCCGCAGCCGTAATCAATACCCGAAACGGATTCTTCTATCACTCCGTTACGCATGATTATAGTTTCCTTGCGGTTATTCTCGACAAAAAGTTCGGCGAAGTCGCCTCCCGTAGTCAAAGATTCGTTAATGACGTCTTTTACCAATTCCTGATTTAACAATAAAATCACTCTCCTGTTTTAAATTTATATACAAAAAACAATTCATAAAGTTATTATAACATATATTTAACAAACATACAATTACATTTATAATCATATTTAAAAAAATTTTATGAGTAACAGTAAGTAATAGTAAGTAACAATACCCGTCCGTAAGACGGGTCGTAAAAGTATTTACTTTTACTTTTACATTTACTTTTATTTTATCATTTACATTTTTATTTACATTTACTTTTACATTTACATTAGGTTATTTTTTTTTAAACCACCGGTTTATTTTTTAGATAACCATTGGTTTTTTATTTTATTTGACAATTATGTTTAATTATAGTATAATTTAATTATACTACTTATAAAAGTATAAATTATGTAGGGACGACCGCCCCCGGTCGTCCGCGTAAATCACAATGTCAATGTAAAATCAAATTCGCGGAACGCCGAGGGCGGCGTTCCCTACAAAAAAGGAACACCCAACATGCTCATCGAACCCAAAGTCAAAGGTTTTATCTGTACTACTGCCCACCCAACAGGCTGCGAAAAAAATATACTGAACAATATCGAATATCTTTCACAAAACGACAAGTTAAATATCCCCGATATAAAAAATGTTCTCGTAATCGGCGCGTCAACAGGCTACGGACTTGCGTCTGCTATGACTGCGTCTTTTTCTCTTGACGCAAACGTCATAACCGTATCATTCGAAAAAAACGCCCAGAAAGACCGCGGCAGGACTGCGACTGCGGGTATGTATAATCTCGCCGCGTATCAAAAAGCCGTAGGGAACGCCGCTCTCGGCGTTCCGCAGTCCCCATGGCTCAAAAATATCGTCGGCGACGCTTTCTCAAACGAAACAAAAGAGAAGGTCTGCGAAATTATTGTAGGGGACGGCGTCCTCGACGTCCCGCCGATACAATATCAAATTTGTGGGCTGTCGGGGACGCCAGCCCCTACACAAAACTGCGCTATCGACATGCTCATATACAGCATAGCCGCCCCTGCGAGAATCGACCCCGATACCGGAGAAAAATATTCGTCCGTACTCAAACCCATCGGCAACGAATATAAATCCAAAGGCATTGATTTATCAAGCTATAAATTAAACGAAGTCGCAATACAACCCGCAACCGATGAAGAAATTAAGAATACAATAAAAGTAATGGGCGGCGAAGATTTAAAGCTTTGGGTTGAATGTTTACACAAAAACAATCTTTTAAGAGAAAACGCCGTCGTTATTTCATATTCATATATAGGACCGTCGTTAACTCACGATATATATTTAAACGGCTCTGTCGGAGCGGCGAAAAATCATCTTAAACAAACGTCGGATAACTTAAATAAAATATATAAAGTCAAATCTTACGTTTCGGTAAACAAAGCCCTCGTAACTCAGGCAAGCGCGGCAATTCCGGTTATGCCGTTGTATATTTCGGTTTTATTTAAAATCATGAAAGAAAAAAACCTGCATGAAAATTGCATACAACAAATCTACAGACTGTTTAAAAAATTACAAGACAACAAAAATCTGACCGACGAAAACGGATATATAAGAATCGACGATTATGAAATGCGCGAAGACGTTCAAAAAGAAGTCTCGGAGAGCTGGGCAAAAGTCAGCGACGAAAATCTTAACAATTTAGCCGATTTGGACGGTTACAGAAAAGATTTTCTGAATCTTTTCGGGTTTGACTTGGACGGAGTGGATTATAATAAAGACGTTGAAATCGAAGTTGACGAAAATAGTCTGGGATTTGTGAATCTGATAAAATAAAAAAAATAATATATAGTAAAAGGGAGAAATATAAATGAATTATATAATATATTCTAATGATAATACAGACTTGAACGGAGCATATAATCAAATAAAAAAATCATATCCTAACGTTAAAATACGTAAAACCAATATTGATATTGACGAAATGCTTGAGGACGAATATCTGCTTGCTCTTGCCGAAGAACGTATAAAAAATGATAACGGCGTGAGATATTCTTTTGAAGAAATTTTAGCCGAAGATGGATTAACGCTTGAAGATATTGAAAATATGGAGGATGTTGAACTTGAATATGAAATATAGATTTGAATATTCTAAAAAAGCCGATATAGCCGCAAAAAGAACAAAGAAATGAAACAAACTGAAAGGATAAAAATTTATTATGTGTTTTAAAGCAACCGATATACTCCTGCCAAAGTTCGCGAATACTCCCGATTCTATGACAAAATGGGGCGTTATAGCCTGCGACCAGTACACGTCCGACATTACTTACTGGGACAAAATAAAAAACTTTACGAAAAATAATATGTCAGCGTTAAACTTGATTTTCCCGGAAATATATCTTGAAATCGAAACAGACTGCGAACAGGAACAACGAATCAAAAATATCGCCGATACTATGAAAACCTACGAAAGTGACATGACATGCTATAAAAACTCTATGTTTTATATAGAACGAAAACTTAAAAACGGCGCAGTCAGACAAGGGCTTGTCGGAGCGGTCGATTTGGAAGAATACGACTACAATAAAAATTCAAAAGCAAAAATCAGGTCAACCGAGGAAACCGTCCCGTCAAGACTGCCGCCGCGAATAAAAATACGTGAAAACGCTTTGCTTGAACTGCCTCACGTCATGATTTTATACAACGACGAAAAAGATATTTTAATGTCGGAAATAAAACAAAACGCCGAAAGTTTTGAGGAAGTCTATGATTTTGACTTAATGCAGAACAGCGGCAAAATCAAATGTTATAATCTTGACGAAAAAAATATAAATTATGTAAAAGAAACTTTCGGCAAACTCGACAACGACGGGATATTATTCGCAGTCGGCGACGGAAATCATTCTCTTGCCACAGCTAAAGAATGCTGGGAAAACATCAAGAAAACAATATCTCCGGAAGAATATGATAATCACCCGGCAAGATACGCCCTCGCCGAAATCGTTAATATATACGACAAATCCCTCGAATTTGAGCCGATTTACCGGATATTATTCGATGTTGACCCGTTAAATGTTATCGAAGAAATGCGAAAAGTTTATGATATTTCCGTAGGGGACGGCGTCCTCGACGTCCCGTTATCATCAAACCAAAATCAACAGGAATTTGACATATATTGCGGCGAACACACAAAAAAAATATATATAAATAATCCGGAGTTTTCTTTGCCCGTAAAAAGTTTGCAGGAGTTTCTGGACGGTTATCTAAAAGAACATCAAGGCAGGATAGATTATGTTCACGGGAAATCCGAAACGATAGAATTTACGAAAAGAGAAAACGCAATCGGCTTTATTTTCGACACGATAAAAAAATCGGATTTATTCCCCGCAATCGCGAAAGACGGCGTTTTGCCGCGTAAAACTTTTTCTATGGGCGAAGCCGACGATAAGAGATTTTATATAGAATGCAGAAAAATAAAGTAGGGGCGCGCATTGCGCGTCCGCTAAAATAATATATAAAATTCAAGAAAGGATATAAGAACATGGATAAAACAATAAACATCGCAATAACAATGGAAAACGGCGGCGTAATCAACGCAGAACTTTACCCCGATATTGCCCCTGTCACAGTCGAAAATTTTGTCAGTCTCATAAACAAAAACTTTTACGACGGACTAACATTCCACAGGATTATCCCCGGATTCATGATACAGGGCGGCGACCCTGACGGCTCCGGAATGGGCGGACCGGGATATTCGATAAAAGGCGAATTTACATCCAACGGATTCGAGAATAATCTAAAGCACGAACGCGGAGTTTTAAGCATGGCTCGTACAGCAAACCCAAACTCGGCAGGCTCGCAGTTTTTTATAATGGTGAGTTCTTCGCCGCATTTAGACGGTGAATACGCCTCGTTCGGCAAAGTCACAAGCGGCATGGAAGTCGTTGACGGAATAGTAAACACAGAACGCGACAGGAGGGATTTCCCGGTAATTGAGCAAAAAATAAAATCCGTGGTGATTTTATGACCGACGGAATAAAAAAAGCGTTTGACTATATAAAATCAAACGACGGATATATAAAAAAAGCCATAGATTTGCAATGCGCTGTCTGGAACGGCGAAAAGACAGACATGCCGCCGCTCGCGTTGTCATGCAATCTAACGGAAGAACAACAATCATGGCTGCCGTGGTATAATTTTAAAGAGATTCATTTTGATAACGAAAAAATGTTTATCAACGGTCTGCGCGAAGTTTTATGCACGCTCAACGGCAATTACGGCAGAGTGCCGTCAATGCGGGCAAACATGGGCTGCGGGGTTGTTCCGTCGTTGTTCGGCAAACAACAGAGATTATTCGAAGATATTATGCCGTGGCTTGTTGACCATGTAAAAAAACAGGATATAGAAAGTATAAGCGAAAACTATAATTTTAATATCGGCGACAGCGTTGAATTTGCCGCCGCTATGGAACATATGGAGTATATGACCGAAAAGCTGCGCGAAAATAATCTGACGGGAAAAGTTTTCGTATATCCGCTGGATTTACAGGGAGCGATAGACACCGCGCATTTAATTTACGGCGACACTATGTTTTATGATTTATACGACGACCCTGATTTCGTGCATTACCTGTTGAAATTAAGCAATAAATCAATATGTTTCGCCATGGACGAATGTTTTAAAAGAATCGAAAAAAGCGGCGAATATATCGCGCATTATAATTCTGTAATCATGCCTAAAAACAAAGGCGGCATAAAAATAAGCGAGGACACCACGACTTTATTATCTCCAAAACTTATCGACGAATTTTCGAGACCGTATCTGCGTGAAATCTTGGAATACTTTAACGGCGGATACGTGCATTACTGCGGCAAAAACGATTATCTTCTCGATGTTTTATTTGACGAGCCGTTAGTTCACGGGATAAACTTCGGCAATCCCGAAAAACACGGCATGACAAAAATTCTTGAAAAATGCCGCGAAAACAAAAAAGTATATTACGGGACGATAAACAAAAACGGCGGCGAAAATCTTTTTGATTATTTCGTCCGTATTCTTGAGCCGTCTTATGACAAAAACTCCGGTTGTTTTTATATTATCCCAGAATATACTTGTAATCTAAACGAGCGCGAAAAAGTCATAAACGAATTTGAACGCGCGTCTGAATATGTTATCAAAAATATATAAATAAACATAAAAAATATTAAAAAAAGAAAGGTTAAATTAATTATGAAAAATTTAGTTTGCGGAATAGGGCACACAGGGCATAACACCGCGCAAATGGACAAAATCCTTGATTTTTACTGCAACAAACTCGGATTCAAGCACGCTTTCTCGATTAACTCAGACAACGGCGACCCGTGGATAGAGTATATCAAACTCGCGGACGATTCGTTTGTAGAATTTTTTTACTCGTCTCAGGAGCAAATCAAAGACGGCGACCATCGTTACGGGCATTTGTGCATAAGGGTAAACAACATACACGCGGTCGCGGCTTATCTGAAAGAGAATAATATCCCGTTATTGTGGGACGGACCGACAATGGGCAAAGACAAAAACTGGCAGTGCTGGATCGCCGACCCAGACGGCAACAAAATCGAGTTCATGTACGTGTCGCCCGAATCCTCACAGGCAAATTCGTAGGATTATTCTTTTGAAATCAATTTTTGCAGTTCTATTATAACAAGCGGTGCAACAGACAAAGCCGCGACGATAAGCCAGCCGTCCAACGGCAGGTTTATTGTTTTGAATATTTCTGACAACGGTTTTATAAGCACAACCGACATCTGTAATAATAAACAGGAAATAAACGCGAAATTCATTTGTTTATTTGAAAAAACCCCGATTTTAAACACAGACTTCGGGCTTCGCATGTTATACGCGTGTACAAGCTCCGAAATGCTTAAAGTCATAAACGCCATCGTTCTCGCGTATATCGGGTTAGCCGAACCGTTGTCGAAATATTTATATCCGATTACAAACGCGAGCAAAGTCAGCGAGCCTATCATAAATCCCTCGAATATTATTTTAAACCCCAGGCCTCCGGAAAATAAACTTTTTTTTGAGTTTACCGGCGGCCTTCTCATTATAGAATCGTCCGGTTTTTCCGCGCTCAGGGCAAGGGCCGGGAGAGAATCCGTTACGAAATTCACCCACAATAAATGTATCGCGATAAGCGGGGAGGGAAGCCCCAATAAAAACGCCGCGAATATCACCATGATTTCGCCGAAATTGCTCGACAATAAAAAATGCACCGCTTTTTTTATATTGTCGTATATGCCCCTGCCTTGCCTGACGGCCTCGACTATCGTTGAAAAATTGTCGTCCACTAAAATCATGTCGGCAGAGT
>Ga0082212_10011711_pt1 | contig 11099 bp, 14 predicted proteins | sample TergutNt197P3_FD_71548 | JGI IMG/M metagenome (GOLD analysis project Ga0082212, IMG submission 71548) | Neocapritermes taracua P3 segment gut microbial communities from Petit-Saut dam, French Guiana - Nt197 P3 | ecosystem: Host-associated > Arthropoda: Insects > Digestive system > Gut ... | reverse complement strand
CCAAAAGCTGCGGTCACTAAATGAAGCCCTTTAATGTCCGTTTTTCCGCTTCGATTTTGTTGTTGGTTTATCTATATAACAAGCTCCTCGGCGGTGACGTCTTATCGCTTCGGAGCTTGTTGTCTTGGAAATATTCACATATTTTGCTATACTATTATCGGAAGACGCAGGGGAACGCCGCCACGAGCGGGGTCTGCGCCCTGTCGGACAAGCCGCCGCGTGACCGCGCCGCCTTTCCGTCCGTCCGCTTCGGGCTTCATGCGAAACGTCCCGCCTGTCGGCGTGTCGCTTCACCTTTGCCCGATGGGGAACATAGCGAAAGTAGAACATAATCTGTGTGGTTACGCTAAAATACTTATAAGCAATCGTGGGTTGCGAATGTTCAAGGTCGAACTGGTAGATTGCAACTGCATTATGGGCGATAATGAAAGTACTAAAACGAAGGAGGTTATCCCCATGATGTTAGGTGAAAAAATCCACCAGTTAAGAAAAAGACAGTGTATGTCCCAAAAGGAACTCGCGTCACAACTCACTGTTTCAAGACAGGCAATCTCAAAATGGGAGCTTGGTGAATCTGTGCCGGACACGGAGAATGTCGTTCAACTTAGTAAATTATTTGGCGTTTCCGCTGACTATTTGTTGAATGATGATATTGAATCCGACATGGATATTCCGGTTATTCGTGAAAACAACGACAAATTGAAAAAAAAGTATAACCGTGTACTACTATGGGTTTTATCAATAGGCATAATAGCCGTTGTTTATTTAGTGCTTCGGGAATTTATCAGCTATGAAATCTCTAACTCCATTTTAATAGCTGGTGTAGTGGTTGTATGTGTCGGAGCCAGTTATTTGGTTGTACTTGCCATAAAAGTATATCAGAAAAACAAGAACAAATAGCCTTTTTATAATCAAGACAAAAGCGAGAATGTCAATAACGGCGCTCTCGCTTTTTTGTAAATATCATTGGTTGATCGCCATCTGTAAGTTGGCAGCTTGCGGGGTAAGGACGTTTGCTCCAAGCGTGTAACCATCGGCAAGCATGGCGGCTTTTTCTGCGTCATACTGTGCCCGTTTCCTGTACTTCGAGCGCTCGTAGTATTGTTTTTGCGACCCGCTTGCTACCCTTTGCTCGTAGGCTCTGCGGTACTTTGCGCGCCGTTTTAATATTTCTTCCTTTTCCGCTATCATGTTACACCACCTACGCTTCTAAAGTATTTATTGATGATATGGGTTATGAGTAAAATGACATATTCATAAAATTAACAGGAGTATGACCCAAATGGGGTTTTATGAATTTGGCAGTAAGGAACGGCAAAAGAAAAAAGATGAAATCGCTGACGCTATTCTGCGTGCCATAATATAAGATGATACCGCTGATGCTTTGCAATATATTTCATATGATGATACTTATATCCGGAAAGCGGTGTATCAGGCAATCGGGAATATATGAGTGCAAAAGTGAACTGCGAAAAACAATAAAATAATTAAATGGCTTTTTGCAGTTTATAATGATTCGAGTGAGAATGCCCGGCAAACGGTTATCTGCGCTGCAGGTGAAATAGCCGCAAGACATTTTGAGAATGTCTCGGAAATTTTGTAAAAAGGATTAAGTGACCGGAACCACAGTGCCCGAAATGCTGTGACCGGCGGATTGAAAAGCGCGGGGGGTAAAAATCCGGCGGCACTTACTTTTTGTGAAAAGCACATCACGTCATCCGCCCCTGAAATAAGGCGTCTTGTTTGCCACGGATTGGAATTGCGAGGCAGGACACACCCGCAGGAAAGCATAAGTATTTTGCAAAAACTTGAGTTTGATGATAATAAACGGGTTTGGAAAATACTGATACACGTTTTAGGGCAGATCAGCTATAAAAAAAGGTTGTTTATATATGTGGCAAAAGAACTTGAAAGCTGGGAGAACAAAGGTGTATACCGTGCTTTCGCAAAAGAAACCGTTGAAGTTCACGGAAGATATGAAAAATTCAGCTGGCTGTCTCAGACGCAGATAATGGATTATTTTAAGGGGGAAATATAGTATTAATAGAGCAGGGTTTATGTTATGATTAAACATGGAAACGTTGAGTTTTCATCAAAATATATATGCATATAGGAGATGATTATATTATGAGAAGTTTTGCGACATTCGATATTCAATACGCGCACAGGTTTTATGGATTCAAAGGCGAAGCGCAGTATCTGCATGGACATACGGGCATACTGACTCTTGAGGTTGAAGATAGCGTCAACGAAGGGGTCAATATGGTATTCCCGTGCAATGAGATCAAGAAGACCGCCTGGGAAGTCCTGTGTAACTTTGACCACGGTCTCATATTACGTGAAGACGATCCCCTGCTTCCCGCGATTCTCGCCGTTTACGAAGCGCAGGGTATCAAGGATGGAGTCCCGGCTAATAAAATGAAAGGCCCGGCATTTAAGACAGACCTCGCCGCGGCATATCCGGAGAGCAGGTTGGTGGTGACGAAAGAAACCATGACTGTTGAGGGTATGATTAAAATCGTCTATGATCTGCTTAAGGATAAGCTGAACATTGTAAAGATAACGTTTACAAGCGGTGTAAACGGCGCGTCGGAAGAATATGAGCCGAAAAATACTATGGCGCGGTGCCCGCTATGCGGTATTGCGTTAAATGAAAACGGTATCTGTCCGAAATGCGGATTTAAGGCGTAAACAGCAGGACAATAACGCGCTGCGACCGGCTAACGGTTTTCAGGTGTCTTATTTTATATTTCCCTGAAGTCCCGTTAATACAGTATGTCCCCCGGAGGAGTATCTCTTACCCCTTCGGGGAAAATAATCATCTAATCCACTGTTAAGTCAGAGATACATGGTATGAGGGAAGTGAGGATAAGAAAATGGGAGAACTGACTAAACTGCCTAACATAGCTGACAAATTGGAAAAACAGCTTGCGGAAGTCGGTATCACAACGATTGAAGAACTGACACAAATCGGGAGTCGCGATGCGTGGCTGCGTATTCTCGCGAGAGATCCCTCTGCCTGTATAATGAGATTATCCTCATTGGAGGGAGCTATCCAAGGGGTGCGATGGCATTATCTGGATGGTGATACGAAAAAGTCGCTGAAAGAATTTTATACTAAAAACAAACGATATCGATAGACCGAAACGAGGGAAACGATATGCCAAAACTTTGCTATCAAGGGCATGGAAGCTATCGCCTAACCGCAGACGACGGGCGGGTTTTATATGTTGACCCGTACAAAGGTAAAGGCTATGACATTCCCGCTGACTTCATACTCGTGACGCACCAGCATCACGATCACAATAGGATAAAGCGTGTTACTCAAAAGCCGGACTGCCGGGTTATCTCCAATGTAGAAGCTTTATCAGGCGGCAAGCATAACACTTTCTATCTCGGTGGTGGTTTAACCGTAGAAGCGACTGAAGCAAGCAACGCAAAGCATGACCCGCGTGAATGTGTCGGATACATTGTGACGCTCGACAGCATTTCGCTTTATTGTTCAGGAGATACATCAAAAACTGAGCAAATGAAGTCGTTTGCCGCGCGAAAACTTGATTACGCATTGCTCCCGACCGATGGTATGTTTAATATGGGATTCGAGGAAGCTGCTGAGTGCGCCGCGCTAATAGGGGCAAAACATAACATACCAGTACACATGAATCCGATGAAATTGTTTAACAGGAAAGAAGCTATTGAAAAATGGGAAGCGCCAAATAAGCTGATTATCGAACCCGGACAGGAGATTGATCTGTAGTATGCACATTGACGATGTTACCAATATCATAAGCGAGCTTGATGATGCTGGCGTCACAGTATGGGTTGACGGCGGATGGTGCGTCGATGCGCTTGTCGGATATCAGCTACGCGAACACAACGACCTAGATATTGCTGTGAGTCGCCCGGATGAAAATGCTCTGAGGGATTGGCTTTTCGCACAAGGATATACTGACCGTCCAAGCCCTGATAAAAGCGCATGGAATTATGTAGTCGGCAACGATAATAAATGTTTGATTGACGTCCACATTTTTGAGTTTGACGAGGAGGGAAATAGTATTTACGGAGTCAAATATCCCCGTGAATCGCTCACAGGACACGCGATACTCGGAGATTTAACTATTCATTGCATACCTCCGGAATGGATATTTCGTTTTAAGACCGGATATACCCCTGCTCCTAAAGATATCATAGACGTTTATGCATTAGCGGATAAATACGGTTATGAGGTGCCGGTAACACACCGCAGGAAGTAAATGAGCGATTTAAGCTGACGCTGCCGGACAGTAACAGGTGTTGTGGGTTAATGCACTTGACTGTGCTGATGCGCTGAGAACTTCCTTTGCGGAGGACGTATATGACCCGGGGAAATATATAATGTAATTGTCAGGGGGGTATTATCATGTGGAAGTGTCCAAAATGCGAACGTGAGTTTAAGAGAGAGAACCAAAGTCACTATTGCGAAAATAGGCCTGTTAATATTGACGAATATATCGCCGCTCAATCAGAAGAGGTGCGGGAGATCCTGGTAAAAGTCCGGGAGACTATCCGCGCCGCCGCGCCGGATTCCTTGGAGAAAATATCATGGGATATGCCAACCTTCTGGCAGGGAGAGAACCTTATCCATTTCGCGGCGTTTAAGAAACATATCGGTATTTATCCCGGAGACTTGATGGGCTCTCCGTTTGATGAACGACTTACCGGTTATCAAAGGACAAAGGGCGCGATTCGGTTTCCGATAGAAAAGCCTATTGATTATGCGCTGATATCCGATATAACGCTATGGCGCGTATCTTGTGTCAAATGAGGGAGTATTGAGCATGCCGATTGATTTCAAGAAAACTGAAAAGGATCTGTATCAGCCGAATGTTACGCCAAGTATAATCGATGTGCCGAAAATGACATTCATTACCGTAGAAGGCAGAGGGGATCCGAACACAAGTGCGGAATACGCCAATGCCGTTGAAATGCTGTACGGGTTGTCCTATACTATCAAAATGGCTAATAAAACAGTTTTAGAATATGTCGTCCCGCCGCTTGAAGGGTTATGGTGGTCTCGGAATGGCAGAACGGTGGATTATTCTGACAAGGACGGATTTTGCTGGATTTCGATGATTAGACAGCCGGAGTTTGTTACTACTAAAGTATTTCAGGACGCGAAAATTGCGCTTACTAATAAGAAACCGGAACATGATTTTGAAAAAGCACGGCTTCTGGAACTTAATGAGGGATTATGTGTTCAGATAATGCACATAGGCTCATATAACAGTGAGCCTGAAACAGTAACGGTTATGGAACAATATGCTGTCAACAACGGTTTTACAATCGACATAACAGATTATCGGCGTCACCATGAGATTTACCTTTCCGACCCGCGTAAAGTCGTGGAGGAAAAACTAAGAACGGTGATACGGCATCCGATTAAGAAGCGGGCATAAAATGGAAAAACACGTATGGGAGATAGTAAATTACGATTAATACTCAGAGCCATACACTCATCAATGTTGATAAATGAATGAGGTAAACATGCAGACTGAAATTATTGCAGGAGAAATATATTTGCGAGAATGGAAACTTGAGGATGCGCCGGATTTGGCGGCGGCGATAAACAATAAAAAAGTACAGGATAATCTGCGTGACGGTATTCCGTATCCTTATACGGAAAATGACGCAATTGAGTTTATAACGGGAACACAAAATGCTCCTAAAGGAAGCCAATATGCCTTCGCTGTCACAGTAAATGGAAAGGCAATAGGCAGTATCGGAGTATTCCGGAAGGATAATGTCCACCGTTTCACCGCTGAACTCGGGTATTATATCGCGGAACCGTACTGGGGCAATGGGATAATGACCGAGGCTGTCCTGCAGATATGCTGCTATGTATTTAATAACACCGATGTCATACGAATATTCGCCGAACCTTACGCATATAATAAGGCGTCATGCCGCGTACTTGAAAAGGCGGGTTTCCGGTATGAGGGAACACTCCGCAGCAATGCTGTAAAAAATGATATTATTACAGATATGAAAATATACGCTCTGATAAAAAACGACAAATAGCAATCATAACGGGAAAGCGGAGCAGTATATATAAGATAAAAGAATTCAGTGAGGTTAATAATGAGTAATATAGAAAAATATAAAAGATCCATATCTGCAGTTATTTTAGTTTTATTGTTGCTGCCGCTTTACTCCTGTGCAAACCGGGATGGGATAATTGAGCCATCCGTTTCGCCTGCCCAGAGTGAAACCTCAACGGTTCCGCGGGACAGTTCATCATCGGAACCGCGACAGCCGACGGACAATAACGGTTTCTCGCCGGAGAATGAGATCTCAGGCGAGTTGACAGTCACATTTGATTTTATAAAGCAGTCAGGGTCCGCGAGCAACCAATTCGCTGTGTGGGTCGAAGATGCAAACGGGAACTATATCAATACACTTTACGCTACAAAGTTTACAGCAAAAGGCGGTTATAAAAATCGTCCCGACTCTATCCCCTTGTGGGTTGAAAAGTCCGGGATAACCTCTATGCCGGATTACTATATTGACGCTGTCAGCGGCGCGACTCCCTCAACAGGGAATCAGTCATATACATGGAATTTGAAAGATATTAACGGAGATCCTATCGCACCGGGTGATTATATTGTTTTAGTAGAAGGAACTCTGCGATGGAAAAACCGCGTTATATACTCAGGAGTCATTAAAATCGACTCTGAATCCGCAACCATTCAAACCGACGCAGAGTATATTTATGAAGCATCCGACAAACAACCCGCGCTGACGGGGGATTCAAAGGAAAACGAGATGGTAGGCATGGTATCGGTAAGATTTATACCTTAACCTTGCGTGTCGGTGTGCGGGTCTACGTGGTCGAGGACCAAGCCCTTCCGCGCATTATCGAGTTCCGCGGAAAAGTCGAGATGGCGGTATTCCGACGACTCCGGCGCGGTGGGGAACCATTCGCAGAAATCTTCCCACATAGAAGGTTCCCAGGCTGTGTCGACCTGCGCGGCAGTGAACTTGCCCTCGTGCAGCCGGATAAAGCCGAATATATCGCGCACGTGCGTCTTTTCCGCATCGTCAATACAATATTCTGCCAGGTGCGGAGGGATGAAAATGACACCTCCCTCGGTCCCGAGCACAACGTCTCCGGGCAGGGCAGTCGCCATACCGACATTTATCGGAACATTAATCCCGGTCAACATAGCTTCTCTGAATGGGGTGGGGTCGGTGCCGCGATAGAAAAATTGAGCGGTCTTTATGCCGGAAATCTGGTCAATATCCCTGACACCGCCCCATGTCATGGCGCCGCATCCGGTCTTAGCGGCTATAAGGGTGGTCAGATTACCGCCCCAGGCGCAACCGTTCCTTATTTTGTCATACATATCGATTATTATAAAATCATCTTTTTGAAGTTCTTCAAGCGGCCACTGATTGAAGTTGCCTATTCGCCCTTCGGTTTCGTGCCCGTATTTCATGAGATACCCGGCTAAATCGGGACGAACGGGCATATACTGCGCCGTGACGGCTCGTCCGACGACGGTAGGCATATCAGGATTGGAACGATTAAGCCCGGTTACATGCTGAAAATCGTAACCGAGACGTACAAGCGGTGACCACATCTCTTCTATAGTTGTGTTCCGGATACGCTGCAGTATTTTATCATTTACCTTAGGACGCCCGTCTTCAGACCGTTCACCTTTCCACAAAGGGGTGAGTTGAATTATATCTTCTTTGCAGTTGAGTTTCATAAATTTGTCTCCTTTTTGGTAAAATTGACATAACAGCCTTTACACGAACCTAAAATTATATTAAATTTAAAGCAGGGAAAAGTCAATCGAAAGAGTAATATGCGCTGTAAGTGCTGTATTTAAGTACAGCAATTCTTATTATAATAGAATAGAGGTGTAAGATGAGCAGTCAAAAGTTTGAGGAACTTCTTAATAATGTCAGAACCGCTTCGATACCGTCGGAATTGAGAATTACCGATATGAAGATCTGCGACATAGGATCTCCTTATAATACCGCGGTGATAAAAATAATGACAAACCAGGGACTCGAAGGATACGGGCAGGTTCGGGAAGGCTGCAGCTGTATTTATGCCGTTATGCTCAAACGGCTGATAATCGGCGAAAATCCGTGTTATGTGGATAAACTTTTTAGAAGAATCAAACAGTTTGGATGGCATTCTCACCAGGGTGGCGGCGTAAGCGGGGTAGAGGTCGCCTTGTGGGATTTAGCGGGGAAAGCGTATGGTATACCCGTTTGGCAGATGCTCGGCGGCAAATTTCGCGACACTGTACGTATATACTGTGATACAGATTTGCCGGGAAAACCCAACGGTACGGTTATGGGTAAAGCGCTTAAAGAGCGTATTGAAACCAAAGGGTATAACATAGTCAAGATGGACCTCTCAGCGAATGAATTGTGTTTTGATGTACCGGGAGCGGCTACTTTCCCCGCGGATTATATGAATCAATACAGGCAGGACGCGCTGCAGAGAGCGGTTCAGTTCAGGGCAGTAGAGCTTAATGATCCAAAGCTTACCCTAACAGAAAAACATAACAGAATTAAAGCTCGCAATGACGTAGTTTTCAGAGAGTACATCCCCGGAAACCAACGCGGGGTACATCTTACGGAGTACGGGTTGGATATTATGGAGGACTATGTCAAACAGGTTCGGGAAGTCATAGGTATACAAGTACCGCTCGCGACCGATCACTTCGGTCCGCTCAGTACCGGATCATGTATTGAACTCGCAAAAAGGCTTGAAAAATACAATCTCGCGTGGCTGGAGGATATGGTCCCCTGGATGTTGTCGAATGAAATGGCTGAGATACAGCAAAACACCTCGACCCCGCTTTGTACGGGTGAGGATATCTATCTTAAAGAGAATTTTACCGACCTATTTGAAAAACGCGCCGTAAAGTATGTTCATCCCGACGTATTCAGCGTCGGCGGTATCTATGAGTGCAAGAAGGTCGGAGACATGGCCGAGGGTTACGGGATACCGATGGTCATACATATGAATGAGACGCCGATAGCCGCTATGGCTGCCGTAAATGTCGCCGCCTGTACCGAGAACTTCTTCGCTCAGGAGTTCCATCATCATGATTATCCGGATTATTCCGATATGGTAGTGACCCGCGATAACCCGATAGTCGAAGACGGAGCAATCAGAGTCCCGGATGAACCCGGAATCGGAATACTCGGATTAAACGATGAGTGGCTTACGGTTCATCTTTCCGCATCAGCGCAGGGAGAGGTGTGGAGGGGGACGGATGAATGGGATTTTTGGCAGAGCCGCGACCGCATCTGGCTGTAATATCAGTTTTACGGATTGCCAAAATCTGTGGTCAACTCTTCCTACTGCTTTCGTCCGTCGGTGAGCCCCCTGCCTAAATCATAAGCTTTAGCGAGCAAATCGTCTTCAGCCGAGGGTTCCTGTCCCCGACCCGCCGCCACAAGGATATCCAAAAGCTCCATATGGCGGCGTTCGAAGTCGCTCATGAACCATCTGTACATATCCATATACTTTAATATATCCGGCTGTCCCTGACCGAATATTCCTATAACCTTGATCCCGGAGGGAACATGAACGTTTCTTGCCTCGTCCACCAAGCAGTAGTGACGGTTCATGAATGAAACCATCTGCCCGCATACATTTCCCGCATAATTAGGGGCGCCGATTATTAAAGCTCCCGCGTTATGCAAATCAGAGAAATAATCTCTCAAACCGTCGTCGATTATGCAGTTGGTAACACGGTTCTTACATGCGTAACAAGCCTGACAACCCTGAATAGCCATGTTCCCGACATTATATTCCTTTATTGTATGTCCGGCGTCTTCGGCGCCGCGCGCGATTTCATCAACTATAAGGTTTGTTCTGCCTTTTTCCCGCGGGCTTCCTTTAACAGCAAGAACCAACATTTTTCTTTCCTCCGATTCGTTGTATTATTGAGTATATTTTAACATATTTTATCTCGCGGCAGGAAATATGATAAAAAAATATATCAAAAGTAACAAATAATACCCGCCTGTGAGTCAGGCGGGTTGGTTTACAGTTAAAAAATATTTTTCACAGAACTACAGCGAGTATTCACCTTCACGTCCCGGATGATCGAAGGTTACATTGACACCGTATTTCGGTTTGTTAAGATATTTCGCGACTTCGCGGAATATCTCATAATAGTTGCCGTAAACGCCGCCGACATGATGGATATAAGGACCGAGAACGAGTTTTTCCTCCCAGCGCTTCCAACTGTCGACTTCGAGCCACACATATGTGCCGGTCGTATCCGGACCTTCGCAGGATTTACCCTCGCCGCAAAAAAGGTAATATCCGCCGTCCAGCTCATCCATGCGGAACATGGTTATAGGACCGGACTTTAGCTCCCAATGAGCTTCGTAGTATATGCCGCGCGGTGATACAACCTTTTTGAATTCGGGCTTTTTATCCTTACGGGCAAGGCTCCAGGCGAACGGGGCTCCGTGCCAGATAAGCTCGGAGTTATCATTCGTGGGATGACGATAGGTCCAATCAGCGAGGAAAGGAGACTCGTCCCCGAGAGAGACAGCTTGACACATCAGAGCCGATATTCCGCCCCAGACGTCGCACTCGCAGGCAGTCGGCAAACCGCGGTCGGCGAGTTCGCCCTCAATAGCGCACGCAGAACCTTTTAGCCCGAGAGCCCCTCTGACTCCGCCGCAATCGAAGGCGGCGCATTTACAATTATTCTCATTCATAAGCTGCTCAATGGCGAGAGTACCTGCCGCGACACCTATTACATAATCGTCATCGTCTAACTCGGAACAATCTATCCTGTTCTTCAAATCAAGGACATAATCGGTAAGCTCCTTGCTGTTTTCTTCTTTTATGGCGGTGGCTCTGTTGCCTATGGTCGCGAGACCTATAGGTTTTACGGTGATATTGAAATTCTGGATGAGTGCCAGCTGATTATGGATTACACTGTAGAACCCACCCGGGCGATCGCCGATTTCCGCGACATTCAGATTTCTGAGTGCCTTTAGAACCGAAGCGACGCGTACGAATTTTTCAAAACCCCTGACAAAATCTATGCTGTCGGCTTCACAGTTCCAGA
>Ga0082212_10011710_pt1 | contig 11100 bp, 7 predicted proteins | sample TergutNt197P3_FD_71548 | JGI IMG/M metagenome (GOLD analysis project Ga0082212, IMG submission 71548) | Neocapritermes taracua P3 segment gut microbial communities from Petit-Saut dam, French Guiana - Nt197 P3 | ecosystem: Host-associated > Arthropoda: Insects > Digestive system > Gut ... | reverse complement strand
CCCTAACTCCAAAGATGCGGCTTGTAGTGTCTTCTGTCCTTGCTTCACCATTTCCATTATTTTTCCCCGCAGTCTCTCATTCCCCTTATGCAGTCTCTTTGCCATCTTTCCTCCTGGCTGATCCTACAAAAAGGGGACATTTCTATTGCACGCAGGGGGACATTTCTACTGAACGGAAATTGGGGACATTTCTATTGCACGGCGACACAGCCTTGCCACTTGCTTGCAAAATATTGGAAATCATGTTAAGATAAATAAGGTCAGCTATGCCTTCAACTATGAGATTTTTAGGTGATACAAATAGATTTTGCGCCAAATCATACCCAAGAGCTGCTTGGAGGGGGAACAAAGTATTTGGATCTTTTTCCTGAACACTTTCTGAAATATGGGTACCGTCGTCTTTCTCTACAACTGTGCGGACTTGATTAAGTTTACTCGACTCAATCATAAACGGCGAGTGCGTGGTGTAAATAATTTGATAATAATCAGACAAATCTTTTAAGAAATGCAAAAGATCGTTTTGCGCTTTTGCGTGAAGATTTAGCCCTGGTTCATCCAATAATAAAATATAGGTATTATCCTTATTTTCTTGAATTTTCTTGAACCATACAAGAAACGAAAAAAACCAGTTAAATCCTTTGCTTCGATTACCCAAAGGCAATGAAACACCGCTACGTCTGTTTTTGACTCGAATATCAAGAACATGCTCCACGATACGTGTATTGTTCTGATTATCTGTTCCCTCAATCTTATCAATTTGAAAAAGTATTTCCAGATTTTTATTGGTTGACCAGTAGTTGAATAACTCATTGGAAATAATCGCTTGGGTAGCCTCAAGTTCAGCAATAAAATCTTCAAAACTATTCGATTTTATTACTTTACCTATATCAATTTCTGCAAGCTCTAATAGTGCTTTTGCTGTTTTTTCGCTTGGCTCGGATGGATTGCTATTTTCGATATTGTTTAATTTTACACGTGAAGGAAGCATATAGTAATCATCATAATACATAAATTTTGGAAGGTTGGGTATTAAATATATTCTGGTAATATATTCATCAATGACATCATTCCAATTATTTTTATTTTCGAAGTATTTACGCAATGAATTGATTTTAGCGATCTCTTCATCGGGATGGGCTTCTTTTCCTAATTTGATTGTTTCATCAAATTCTGAATAATTCTTTACCTTAGAGATTGAATTAAAAAATACTTCCTCCGAGATGTTTAATTTTTTTGCTTGTACGGCAAGAAAATCTGCTATTTTTACCATAGAAGTAGACCAATTTCTTCCGTTGCTATACTTATGAGTCAGTGAAAATTCCCTACATGACAGCTTTATGCCTACATCTGCTTCAATCTTATTGACCAGATTATCACCAATAACATAACTAAGCTCTATTGCTTTAGGGTCTTCTCCACTTTTATCAAGGCTTTTTTTCTGTTTACGAGGGTAATCGTGCGTAAGATCAAATTTAAAGTTATCATCATTTTCAAAATAGTTAACCTTTGCAAGAGCTTCAAGAATGGATGTTTTGCCAGATTCGTTCATTCCGACAAGAACAGTTATATCTGGATCAACAGCAAACACCTGTGTTGTTTCTATACATTTGTATTTATATATTGTGGCTTTTACCAGTTTAATCATAAAACTAATCTCCTAAAAAAGTAATAGGAACCAATCATTTGATTATATTATAAATTTTTGAGAACAGTCAATTGATTTTCCCCATCCCAGGCCTCCAGCACCAGCCTTTGCGTCCGGTATTCGCCGTATTCGGCTAGTTCCTTCTCCTTGAGAACCCTGAAAGTCTCGGACGGGTAATCACTCCCCATAACATCAGCCGGGTCGAGGATATAGCGGAGATCGTCACGACTCAGGCCGTAGAGCCGGGCGTAGCGGGCATCCAGGGCGGCACGAAGCAGGGAACGTCTTTCCGGGTCAAAGACAAAAGACGGAAGAATTGTAGAAGTATTTTCCTAATCCTGCTCCCTCTCTTCTTCCCACCAATCATCTTCTTTATCGGTAATCTGCCGGTAACTGACACCAAGCGCATTGAAATGCTTTTTTGCACAAAGAATTTTACGGCGTTCATTGGGAAAACGAAGTTTTGCGGCGTCTGCATTGCCTTTAGTCTCACGGACAAGATGAAGCGTTTTATGTTTGTTTTTATCAAGACGGATAATGCCCCAGTCGGGGTTATAGTTTAGAATTACTTTTGGGATATGTATCTTGAAGCCTGATGGAAATTTAAAATAGCAGGCAATATTACCATCTCTGTCATCGACATGGAGTCGTTTTTCGACAAAGTTTTTCTCTACATCGGAATCAATTTGAATTTGGTTGTAAAGGCTGTGATCGGATCCGGAAATAAGTTCTTTTTGGGGGAATTCTTTTTCAGAAGGGAAATAATCCTGAATTAAAGTTAAATTGGCATCTTCATCAGTATCCAATACATGGTAAACTATGTTTTCTGCGACAAGGTCAGCCAGGGCATCTTTAATAACATTGATAAACATCGAAGAAAAACCCTCTGGGTTATAGAAAATCCTGTTTTTCTTTTCGACAGAGATACCTTCAAATATTTTTGCCAGGGTTAGCCGGGTAAGGTTCGTTGCCTTTGCTGCCCTTTCAATCACATTAAAAACAGGATAGATTCGGTTTCCTCCGCTCTTTTCTTCTTTTTCGCCGGCAAGCGTTTTTTCATTGTTGAATTCAAGCGGTTCCCCTTTCTTAAGCTCATTGCCGTTTCCAAAATAGACTATTTGTTTGGCTTCGTTGGTATCGGTAATCTTAAATCCCTTAAGGTTTATGTCCCTGGCATCACGGCCAAAATCCCATCCTTTCGGATAATCCCTTCTAAAATACTGATTGTGCCGCTGCCGGGTATCGGTAATTGTTAAAAGAATTGCAGAACCGGAAGAACTCACCTTTTTTAATTCAAAGGTATAATTGGTAATAACAAAGTCTCCTTTGATAAGAGTAATTTTAGGTTCCGGAATGCTGAGTTTTTTATCATTAAAAGCTTTTATTGAACGGGAAATGAGTTCCGGTGAATTGAGAATGATCTCATACCGGGTTTCCCTGGAAATGTTTTTCCAGAAGTCTATAAAACCGGGACTGTTAAAAATATCATCTTTGCGTATAGCTTTGTCCTTGCGGGCATTGGCTGGCATGGGCGGAATAATATCACCGGCAGCGGCATACTCACTTTGAAGAGCGTCCACATACTCAGAGAAATCTTCAGGACAAACAACCGTAAGAATATTGACATCGTCGCCTGTAACACGTTCTCCTTGTTGATTTCTGCATATGCGTAAGCCCCTGCCAAGTTCCTGGCGGCGAGTATTCATCTGATTGGCTGTTTCGTAGCGGGGTTCTTTTAGGAGACATATCGTAAAAACATTGGGGTTGTCCCAGCCTTCGCGAAGGGCCGAGTGTGCGAAAATAAAAGAAATCTTTGAATCAAAACTGAGCAATTCCTGTTTGTCTCGCATAATAAGGCGGTAGGCTTCTTTTTCCAGCTTGCGGCCTTCTTCGGAATCTCCAATTTCATCGATATAATGTATTTCACCGGTTTTTGTATCCTTTTTTTGAGCGAAGTAACCATTGTGGACTTCGGAAGCTTTATATTTACCAAAATAATCATCGTTCTTTTTTAAGTTATCAAAGGCTTCTTCAAAGAGTTCACGAATAAAAGGTTTGTTTCCTTTGTAGTTAGCAACATGATCAATAAAGAAAAGAGAAAGAACTTTAATACCGCGATCACGAAGTAGTTTTTGGCGCTCAAAATGAAATTTAATGGTTTCTTCTATCTGGACACGAAAAACATCCCGTTTAGCAAGATCTGCCTCCACGCTGTTTTCCATGCTTAAAACTTCCTGATTGGTAAAAATAACAGCGCCGCCATGTTCCTTGCGTGTAATTTCTCCAACCACAAGACCTTTAAAGTCAGCGTTTTTGGTTTTTTCATAAATATCATCATCAGTCTTAACTATTATTTCGGCTTTTGTTTTCTTGCTGTCTTTAATTACCGGAAGCTGAATCATTGCCTTTAAGTTCTTGTCGATCTTTTTAAGGGTAATTTTACCGATGTTGTTATTGGTTTCCTGAGTAACCCCCAGAACTTTTATCTTTTTAACAAGATTAAAAAGAAAAGCATCCACCGGAGAAAGGCGATAGACAAGGTTGTACTTATCAACAGGAGTTGCGCTGTAATTGATCGCAAAAAGCGGATTCAGTGTTTGAAGCGCTTTTTTTGATTTTTCCGATCGATAGTTTTGGCTTTCGTCAAGAATAAGAATGGGGCGTGTCCCCTGTATGTACTGATAGGGTAAAAGACCGCCCTGAAGTTTATCGCTCCGCTTGTAGATATTATTGCCTCTGGGTCCAGCGGTGTTAAAACTCTGCATGGTCATTACCAGAATTTCGATGCTCTGCGAATTAGCGAAACTTCTGACCTTGTCCGGGCGGGAACCGTCATACTCAATAAGGTAAACATTTTCGTTTTCGTATAGCGTATTAAAATGACTCTTTGTTTGATTAAAGGCTGCTATCGTTCCTTCATAAATTGCAATGCTCGGGACCACCACGATGAATTTTCTGAACCCATAGCGTTTTTTAAGTTCATGGATGGTTCGCAGATAGACATACGTTTTTCCCGTTCCTGTTTCCATTTCGACAGTAAAAACCGGGAATTTGACCGGGGGACAATCGACCTCCTCAAGGCCGTATCCTTCGATGTTCCGGATAGATGGATTGAGGGGAAGCTGGCGGGCAATGGTTTCTTCGATATGTTCTTTCATATCTTCGTCCAGCCAGGTATAGCCCCGGGGCATTTTTGATTCGTTGTATGTGCTTATTACATCCTGATAGTTGCCGTGGATGAATTGTTCTCCCAAATCATCATTAGGGTCGGGAATATTCCCAACGATCCCTTCATCGTTCGAAGATAAAGAAAACGCAACATCATCATGAGAATAACCTCTAAAAAGATTAACAATGCTTTCGATGGCTTCTTTCTGGTGCGGTTGGTTTTCTTCGAATTGAAATTCGCCGATTTTTGCCATAACTGCCCTACAGTGTCTTAATCAGGTTCTTATCTTCAAGCCTGATTTTGCTCTTGTCATCCACCGCTGAATCAAGGCAGATAAAACGATCCTTGTCACTTAGGTTGAGGGTTTCAACGGTCTCTTTGTGGATTTCTTTATCAAAGCAAACAAAGAGGGTATTTTCATGGAAATCCGAACTAATTTTCTTTACTTTATTTTTCTTAAAGTGAGGGAGTGTTTCGATGTTACTGTCCAGAGGAAAACCTTCAAGGAGCATCACTTCGCAAAGGAGGTTTTCTTCCTTCCAGACTGGTTTAAGGGAATCTTCTTTGAAGAGCTCTTCCAGTTGTTTAACATCAGTCCCTTTATAATTTTCCCAGGCTTTGTAGTTTGATGGGGCAAGACGGAAAACTTTAAAACCCGTGTCCAAATTGCCTGTGTTGAGTCCGGCGTCCTCTTTTATTTTCTTGCCTGCTCGGCGTATTCGTTCCTTGCCAATTTCGCAGATGTTTAAGTTCTTTTTTTCATTAATCAAAAAGTCATAAGCAGCCTTATTATCATTAGTTACTTCTTCTTGCAATTGCACTAATATAAATTTGCGGTTACTTCCATCTTCAGCATTAATTTGCATTACCCCATGGGCTGCAGTAGCTGAACCTGAAAAGAAATCAAGAACCAAATCTTCTTTTTTTGTTGTAGCACGTATTAAGAATGTTATAAGAGTCTCTGGTTTAGGATTATTAAATACTTTTTCATTGTTGAAAAGGCTATATAATTTTTCTGTTGTCGCTTTTGTTGCAAAGAGACCTAAATAAGTAACAAGTTGCTGTTTATTTTCATACTCAGACAAGAACTCTTTTCTGGCGGGGTATTGTGATACATTTTTTGGAAATAAAATCCTCTTTTCTTCAATCCAACGATTTATTTTTTCTTGTGTATAAGGAGTTTCAAATGTATAAATATGTCCTGTTTCCGGATCTTTTACTTCTCTTTTTGGTAATCCTTGTCCTAATCGTTGTAGATATTGTCGTTTCCAAAGACCGCGAGGATCATTATCAGGATTCGAAAACCCATTGTTCTCATCACGATCAATGCCCAAAAATTTAAACATACTGCTTTCTTTTGCATAAACAAGTACATATTCGTGATTATCAACTATCATATTTTGTGTTGTCATGCCTTGTGCTGCTTTTTTTGTATTCCAATTTAAACAAGCAACAAAATTCTCCTCTCCGAAAATCTCATCACAAATCTTCCGTAATTGTGCCACTTCATTATCATCAATACTGATAAACATAACCCCGTCATTAGTCAGAAAATCTCTCGCTAAACGCAGTCGCGGATACATCATGGAACACCATTTTGAATGAAACCTGCCATCGGAACGGTTGTTTGTGGTCATTTTAACACCGTTTCCATCAATCTGCCCTGTCCGTTTTTGAAAAGACTCTACAGATTCGGTAAAATTATCATCATAAATAAAATCATTACCGGTGTTATAGGGCGGATCAATGTAGATCATTTTCACTCTGCCCGCATAAGCTTTTCTAATGATCTTTAAAATTTCAAGATTGTCGCCTTCTATATAGATATTTCGAGTCGTTTCCTCATCAATGCCGTCACCGGGAACAGGAACAAGAGTTCCCAAATGGGGAATGGCGGCGGCTCTTTTGGCGGTGCGCTTGCCGGGCCAGGAAAGGCCATATTGTTCGATATCGTTTTCATCATCGTCACCGGTGTAGTCGGAGAGAGCTTCGTAAAGACTGTTAAAATCAAGCCTATTGTCTTTAAAGACTTCGGGAACAAGTTGTTTAATGGCGGCAAGTTGCTCTTCATTCAGTTTATAGCTTGCGGTAAGTTTTGCCATGGGTATTAATATACTACTCTATATTTAGAGTAGTTTCAAGACCAACATAGCTCTATTTTTAGAGTATATTATGGAACCGGAAACCCACCGTATAAAGAAAAATATCCGAAAAATACGCCTCGAAAAAAAAATTTCTGTCCTGGATTTGTCATTAGATGTGGGAATTTCACATAGTCATTTATATTACATCGAAAGCAAGGAAACTATTCCTTCGATTGATGTTTTGGTGCGAATCGCAAAATCGTTGAATATAAAACTGACTGAATTAATAGATATATAAGATTTTCCTCTTTCTTAACCACGATTTTTTTTCAATTTTTCTTCCCAGACTCCGGGAAAGCCAATACATGAAAGCCGAACAACATCTTTATATTCATTTACCAGAGAAACCAATAGAGCATAAATTTCTTTATTCCATTTTTTAGAGTCACAAAGTAGATTTGGCTTCATCGACTAAATTCCTTTCCCTCGGCTGTTTTCTCTAGATTCGTCAGCATACGTTCTTCATTGGTTACGGTATCACCGGTATCTTCAAGATATTTCCAAATATCAGCCTGGCTTTTTGCTCCTGACTGTCTGACATAATCACGGTAAGATGAACAGGAAAAGCGGGCGTCACAGTTGCGACAAACATACGTAGCAAATTGAACATTGGTTCCTTCTACTTTTTCTTTTAGGTGTTTTACATCCGGAGCAGTAAAACACCGGTCTTCGATGTTGTCCACTACTTTTGCAAATTCTTCTATTGTTTCATCAACATTTTCCTGTCTGTAAGCTATGTCAATAACAGGATCCCATTCCTTAAAAGCAAGCTCCTGATCCTTTTCATCTCCGTAAACAAGGGCAGTCCTAACTTTTTCTGGCAGGGCTGTAGAAATAATTGCCGTATGATCAAGGTGATTTTTCCTAAGATTTTGCCAGATATGGGCGTAAACATTGAGCTGGCTTTCGTAAAATTCGGTATGTTCACGGACATAACCTGCATCGTGGGTTTTTAGGTCGTACATCCAGACTTCCTCCCCTTCCTGTACAATATCAACAATGCCTTCTATATTAAACTTGTTGCCGTTTGGGGTCTTCTCGTTGGGAAGGGTAAGCTTGACTTCGGTTTCTGTGATTTTTTCGGCAATGTGCCGGAGCTTGCGGTAATAGGCAATAACCTGATTGAGGGCAAGCTGTTTAATGTCTTCGGATAGGGCGTGTCCACCACTAAGGCGAAGGGACTCGTAATTTTCTTCAAACATCTCTGCAATGCGTTCTTCGACTTCTTTTGGACTCATTTTTTCACCCCTCGTTCACCTAATAAAAGATTATGAAGATCATCAATGGCCTGGTGGATAAGGCTGCCAAAGAGCATGGTTTCAGATCGGCTGGGAACAAAGCCGTATTTTCGCATCACCATATATTGACGAGGACACTTCTTATAAAAGATAAAGTCTGATGTATAGGAATAGCTTTTGGCAAGGTCGTCCTTTTTTTCATCTACCGCAGGGATAGAATCGATTTTTAGCTTTGGAATAGCTGGAAAATTATTCTCTTCAAAAAAAGCTGTAAATTCACTGATTTCCCAATAACTTGTTGGCGGTGTCTGTTTTCCCCTGCCAAAGCGCGGTAGGACAAGCAAGTTTTGAGCCCGGCTCAACGCAACATAGAACATTCTCATTGCATCGAAGGTTGGGATTTTTTCCAGGGGCTCTCCCTCCTTGTCCGGCAGGAGTTCGCGCATTATTTGTTCTTTCTTGTCGGCATTGAATTTTTTCTTATCGGGGCTCCCCAGTACAACGACAGGAAATTCAAGCCCTTTTGACTGGTGGATGGTTAAGAATGGAATACGGCCTTTAGGGAATGGGTCATCGGCGTTCTCGTATTCCGATTCGCCCAAACGAAAGAGCGCATAGGTAAAAGAGCCATAGAAAGTATTAATAAACATATTATCTTTAAGAAAAGACGCAGTAATAATGGTTCCGTGATCTTCCATAAAGCGGGAAAGATACTGTGTTATAAGGCCAAGATTGCATATTGGCCCTTCGTCCGGACTTTTATCGTTTCTTCTCTCCGCTTTATCAAACATTATCCGGAAATAATCAAAACCGCATAACTGGTAGAAAAGATCGAGAACAGACCAGTCAACAGAACTTGCACGGTTAAGGATGTATGCTGTGGAAAATGAATTGTCGTCTTTTTCACGTTTTATCAGAATTTTGTAGAAATACTTGTTTCTAAAGTTCTGCCGTGCTCTGGGTGAAAGTTCAGGAATATTTGCAAAAGTCTGGATTTTACCGGATGGGAATGGATCATTTAAACTAAGTTTGTTTTCTTCGGCTTTTTTTAGTAAGATTTCATAGTCTTTGGCAACAAGAGAAAACTGCTCTTTTTTGTCTTCAATGAATTGTCTAAGGTTGGTATCTTCACTTACAATGTTACGGGCAAAAGCTTCACAACTGTGGATCCAATTTCGATAATTTAGGTCGACATGACCGTGAGGACGGTCGAGAATAAGCATAAAGAGGCCCCATATCGCCTTAGCTTCATCGGTTTCTAGAAAGCGTCCGGCACGGGGGGCGTAGATTTTAATTTCATTATCCGTTTCAGCAATACCCATTTCCTTGTTGAAGTCTTCAAATGCTTGTATAAAGTCATTTACACGGGTGTTGTTTTTCATAGCAGGAAATAAAAATGCGCACTGGTTGTAATCGGTTATATTTCCTGACTGCTTGAGATCGTATACCAGTTTAATAACTTCACGGTTCACCGCCATTTTATCCGGGTTGGGAGTTGTGGTAACAACAGAAATACCCTTATCGGCAGAGTGGGGTTTGATATCTTTATCATGAATGCGGTAATAAGTTTTTCCGGTATTTTTCTTCCAATTGGTTTTTTGGATAAAAGAAGTATACGCATCAACAATCTTTTTTCTTGAACGGTAATTGATGTCGAGGTCAATACGGCGCGGCGCTTGGCCGGTAGCTTTTTTACAGCGTTTTTCAAAATCTACGAGGTTTTCGACGGTAGCACCGCGGAAACGGTATAAAGCTTGATCATCATCGCCGACAACGCAGATATTTTTATTTTTCTTCGCCAGAGCGAAGAAGATTTTTTCCTGAATGGTGTTTGTATCCTGATACTCATCAATGATGATGTGTTCATAGATTGAGGCAGCGTTCGGATAGGCTTCGATTTGGTCAAAAGCCGCTTTTTGAAGCAATGAAAAATCAACCTGTTTTTGTTTGGGATTGATAGAAAGCATATCCAGATACGCCTGATACATAATAAGGAGCTTCGCCAGGGTTTTGTCTTTGGTCTTGCATTTTTTGGGATCAAGACTTTCTTCGGAAAACCGGTTGAATAGCTCAATGGCTAATATCGCTGCTTCGTGTCGTGAGGTTTTTGGAATCCCGCCGCCGTAGGTCTTACCGAAATACCCGTTAATTTGAATATTTGCAGCTTCAGGTATGGACATCTCAGGCTCATCGCTGTCAGGTTCTTTTACCGGAACTTCAAAACCGGCAGCTTCGCAAAGATCGGTCCAATTTCGATTATTGTGAATTTTAAAATATTGGCCCAGCTCATCAAGAAGGATCGGAGGGCGTTGTCTTGCCCGGCGATAAGAGAAACTTCGATCGCCAAGCATTTTCTGACAGATGGAATGGACAGTTCCCAAAGGCATTTTTGCAATGTCATAAGGCTGATTGGTGTAGGCACTTGCAATCCCGAGGAGTGACCGCAGGCCTTCTTTAAGCTGAAGTGCGGCTTTTTCGGTGAAAGTGGACAAGAAGATTTTTTCTGGTTTAACACCATAAAAAACAATGAGGTTAAGAGTTCGCCAGAGAAGGACACGAGTCTTGCCCGATCCCGGTCCGGCGGTAAGGAAAAGCGGACCGGAAGTATGAAGAATGGCCTCACGCTGACTATCATTGGGGCGAAAGCCAACTTCCTTCCAAAGCCGCTCAATGGTCAAATTTGATGGGGCTAATCCCATGCTTCATTTACCTGCCTTTTTCTCATTTTTCAAAATTATAAAACGAAAAAAAGGTTTTTACTATTATTTATTTATTAGAATATATGTTATAAAACAATAAGGTATTTTTTATGAAAATTGAAGCCAATAACATCACGATGGTTTACTCTTCCGGCAAGCAGGCTTTGAGTAATATAACGATGCACATGGAGAGCCCTAATCTAAT
>Ga0082212_10011709_pt1 | contig 11101 bp, 8 predicted proteins | sample TergutNt197P3_FD_71548 | JGI IMG/M metagenome (GOLD analysis project Ga0082212, IMG submission 71548) | Neocapritermes taracua P3 segment gut microbial communities from Petit-Saut dam, French Guiana - Nt197 P3 | ecosystem: Host-associated > Arthropoda: Insects > Digestive system > Gut ... | reverse complement strand
CCAAGGCCCGTTGCTTTTTCTCCCAGCAAAGCCGATGTACCGCGACCGAAAAGGATTGGATTGGGGGTTTCGAAAACACTGTTCATACTTGACTCTCCTTCGTAATTATATGTAACCCGTACTCAAGGGCGGCAGGATTCAAACCCGTACTTCTGGGTGACGGGCATAGAAACCGCGTCGGGCTCAAACCCCGGCACGCTAGTATCAGAATTATACCTGCAACGTTTGTGCCAGTCAAGCAAAACATACAACAACGGCTGACGGCACATACCTTTTCCCCGTGTCGATTGACAATCATATCTGATTGAAATACAATGAATAACCGTAAGTGCATTGCGGACCCTGATACGGCCTTGAGGCGGGTGTTCTGAATTTATCCGGAACGCCCTATTGGATTGGAAGATGACGACATCAAATGATTAAGCGATTGAGAGACGGCCGGGACGAAGCTAACGGTCAGGAACGTTTGTTTTCGAAGGACTACGTTCTGATTATGTTTTCTGCGACGTGCCATGCTATTATGAATCAGTTCTACGTTACGACGATGCCGCTTTTTGTCAGCAAGCTGGGCGGACTGACAATATACGCGGGACTGTTTGCCTCTGTGTATTCGATTGCCGCCCTCGCTGTGAGGCCGGTATCAGGAATACTGTCTGACAAATTCGGCCGGGTCAAACAACTGATCATAGGCGCAGCAATTTGTTCCGTTTGCTGCATGCTGTTCAGGGCGTTCAGCGTGATACCGGTATTGCTGATTTTCCGCGCATTGCAAGGGATCGGTTTTGGCATGCACTCGACATGCGCGGGAGCAGCGGCTGCCGACGTATTGCCGGAAAGCCGTATGGCTGAAGGTATCGGATATTTCGGTATGTACTCCACATTTGCGCTGGCATTGGGTCCCGGCATAGCGCTGGCAATTACTGCTGGCGATACGATGAGAGACTATGGAACGCTCTTTTTGCTGACGGCGGGCATGTGCCTGGCTTGCGTGGTTACCAATAGCTTTATATCCTATGAACGAAAGCGAAATAAAGCTAAACGGGCACAGACGTCTCCGACGCAAACTACAGACAGTATGCAAGAGGAAAACTGCGATCAAATTACTGATTTAGAACATAGCGGACCATTGCCGAAGACTCTGTTTGGCTTTGAGTATGCCATCTTCGCTCCTGCCGCAGTCATGATACTCCTATATACAGGGATTGCATGCCTGAATATGTATATAGCGGCATTTGCCCGATGGAGGGGGTTCGGCAATCCAAGCATGTATTTTCTTGTAGTAGCGGCAAGCATATTCGTCTCCAGGCTTATATTTGGCAGAATCGTTGACAGGCGCGGCTGCGATCTCATAATAATACCCGGCATGGCAGTAATGGCCATAAGCCTTTCTTTTATTCCTCTCGCCGGTTCACTGGGTGTGATCATTGCGATTGGAGTTCCTATCGGACTCTCATTTGGCGCGATAGGGCCTACGTTTAACGCAATGCTTTTCAAACGCTGCTCACCTGCGCGGCGCGGAACAGCGTCGGGTGCAAATTTTTCCGTGATTGATTTGGGAAATGCCTTTGGAGCATCGCTTTTTGGCGCGATTGTCGATGTCTCGGATTATAGGTTTATTTATTGGGTGGGAGCGATTTTGGTCGCGCTCGGACTGATTCTCTACCTGGCCATCGCCTCAGACAGGCGTTACGCAAGGCGGATTTGCCACAACGTCAATTAGCTTATTTTTAAATATTGGAGTGTCGGGAAATGAAAACAATGCCAAAGGTTTTAATTACGCCTTCGAAGTATGTGCAGGGCAGCGGCGTAATAGAGGACATTGGGGAATTCATCGCACCTCTGGGAAACAGCTTGATAGTGGCCGGCGGCGAACGCGGCCTAAGCGAGACCCGCGCAGGCCGAGAAAAAAGCTTCGAGAAAAACGGCGTCACCCAAATCGAGTTCGAGTTTTGCGGGGATTCGACTGATAGGGAGATCGGGCGGTTGGCGGCATTCATTACGCAGAATAATTGCAAAGTCGTTATGGCAAGCGGCGGAGGCAAGGTTATGGACACTGTCAAAGCGGCTGCCGAGGATGTGGGCGTGGCTAGCGTCATAGCTCCGACAGTTGCGTCAAATGACGCGCCTTGCAGCGCGTTATCGGTAATATACAACGAAGACGGTACGTTTAACCGTCTTCGTTTCCTAAAAAGAAATCCGGATCTCGTAATTGTGGATACGTCAATAATATCCCGCGCTCCCATGCGGTTTCTGGTTGCGGGCATGGGAGACGCTCTTGCCACTTGGTTTGAGGCGGACGCTTGCTATAAATCGGGGGCGAAAAATTTTGCGGGCGGCGCTATTACAGCTACCGGGATAACTCTTGCGCGTCTTTGTTATGACACGCTGATCGAATTCGGGGTCGAGGCGAAGAGAGCTTGCGCAGAAAAAACTGTAAATACGGCTCTAGAACGGATTATCGAGGTGAATACGCTTTTATCCGGCGTCGGATTCGAAAGCGGAGGCACGGCCGTTGCCCATGCTCTCTCCGAGGGGTTTACGCTTATTCCTGAAGCGCATAAGAGCATGCATGGCGAAACCGTTGCGTTCAGTTTGCTCGCGCAGCTTATGCTCAGAAGCGAAATGGAAAATGATGCTGACAAAGTATTTGATTTTTGCTATCGGGTCGGCCTTCCTGTGACATTGTCCGATATCTTTGTCGACAAAACAGACAGGGATGCTATCAGGAGCGTCGCGGAAGCCGCTGCGGAACCCGGACGTACCACGGAAAACATGCCTTTTAAAGTGACGTCGGATATGTTGATCGATGCGATATATGCAGCGGACTATGCGGGATGCGCGCTAAAAGCCGCTGCAGCCCATTAGGCTATTTGTAATTGTCATATACAGCCGCTATTATTTCAGCCATAACGCCGGCGTCGACAGGTATTGGCGAGCGGACGACAAACCAGTCATACATTGCCACCTCTGAGAGCGAGATGCACTTCTCGCGGCTGTGCCCCATAGACGCCAGAGAAGGAATGTCGATTCTGCGCATCAGATCGCGGACAAACCCGGCTGCGGATTGACCATCGGCGGCGCCTAGGGCCTTTCTGATGTTTTCTATGCGTTCCGGGATCGCTTTCTCTGAGAAAGCCAGGACCTCCGGCAAGACTAGGGCGCAACCGATGCCATGCGGTATATCAAGCTCAAGTCCGAATGCGTGGGCTATGGCGTGGCCAAAAATTACGCTGGAATCGTTGAATGCAGTACCTGCGAAGTTGCTGCCGAGCGCGAGCTCGGTGCGAGCGTCTATGTCGGAGCCGTTTTTGTAAGCGCGCTCAAGATTTTCGGCAATACGGCGGATAGCGTCAAGCGCCAATAGATCGGACTTGGGGTTGGGCAGATTAGAAACATACGCCTCTACTGCATGGCTCATTGCGTCCATACCGGTGAATGCAGTGACTTTTGGCGGAGCGGTAACGCAAAGTTCAGGATCCAATATTGACAGGTCCGAGTAGCAGAGAACTGCTTCTTTTTTATTTGTCTTGGTGTCATGCACGACGCCGTGCGCCGTTACCTCGCTGCCTGTCCCGGAGCAGGTCGGTATCAAAATAATCGGCGCATGCGGCATATGCCGCTGAACTATCCGCGCATAGTACTGATCGACCGGCGGCGGATTTTTTAGCAATACAGCAAAAAACTTTGAGGTGTCAAGGCAGCTCCCGCCGCCAAGCCCGACTACACAGTCCACACCGTTGGCAAGCGCATACTCCGCACCCTCGTTGACGGCGTCGTCGGGGGCTTCAAAGCCCACCTTATCATATGCGACAGTCTCGATTCCGGCTTTTGCGAGTATGCCGGCAACCCTGTCTGCGATACCGGACTTGCCGACGCCTTCGTCATAGACAAGGAAGGCTTTTTTCGCGCCCATATCCTTGGCCTTATCTCCCAATTGCTCGACCGCCCCGCAGCCAAAGAGCACGGGCGCCTTTTGTTGATACATACTGATCATTGCAGATTTCTCCTCTCCTTTTTGTTTTCTCCGGATAATAATTCGTGGAATCATTCTAGCATACTAAGCTGCGCAAGGGAAGTAAAATCTTAGAGTGTCGGAGTTATGCTTTTTCCGCCTTTCGAATTGCCTTTTTCCGTTATAGTATGCTATTATTAGCTCCGGTACGACTGCGGAGAACAATGAAACAGAATGGGAGCTGAAAATATGTTTTATGAACCTGAAAAGAACGATCATGGGCTCGCTCGCGCGCCTTTCAAGTCGTGCACAGTACCTCGCGCGATAGGCTGGTTGTCTACCCTGAGCCTTGACGGCGTACCAAATCTGGCGCCCTACAGCCAATTCACGAATCTATCGTTCGATCCGCCTTATATCGCTGTTTCAATAAACCGCGGACGCCCGCAGGCCCGCAAAGATACAACGGTAAATATTGAGATGACCGGCGAGTTCGTGCACAATATGGTTACATACGATCTGCGCGAAGCAATGAATATAACAGCGGCTGGGTTCCCTCCTGACGTCGACGAATTCGAAGCGGCTGGCCTTGAGAAAGCCCGGAGCATGAATGTTAAGCCGTGGCGCGTCGCGTTGTCCCCAATCCAATTCGAATGCAAACATGTTCAAACAATTTGCCTCCCGGGGGAAAATGGCGTTGCAGTGGACTTAATTATCGGGCTTGTGGTTGGGGTGCATATAAAGGACGAGTTCATTCGCAAGGATGGAAAGATCGACATCGCGGCAATCCGTCCGTTGGCGCGCATGGGATATAGCGACTATACTACAGTCGATCAAGTATTCGAAATGCTGCCTTCGAAAGCGGCGGGAATACAGCTCGATCTCGCAATGGGTCTGGAAGGCGCTTCGTCATCCGACGAGTACGTGAAACAGCAAGTTTTCCCTTGACAATCAATACGCCTTGAAGTATATTGTTCGTGGTGTGCATTGTGCGGCAGATTGTTGCTATTGACAAATGGGATTTTAGCAAAATAGCACAGAAACCACATTTTTTTGGTTAATAAACCTATTATTAAGGTCTATTAATAAGATTAAGAGATGAAAAAAGAAAGGCTGAAGAAAAATGAAGAAAATGAAGAAGATCATTGCAATCCTGATAGCGCTGGTGCTATGTTTCGCGCTTGTCGCGTGTAACAAAACCGAGTCGAACGCAGATAGCGAAAACACTGCGGGCCCCCCTGCCAGCGCCGGCAAGCGTTACCTTGATTCAATCGAAGTTCTCGGCGAGGCGAATATAGCCGCAGTCGATCCGTACCATCCGGGCGGGTCCGGAGGCGTGAACCGCTCGCTTTACTCATGCATTTATGACAGATTGGTATTTTTCAGCGAAGGCGAATATCTCCCCGAACTCGCGACTTCATGGGAAGTCGAAAATGCGCAAATCTATACATTCCACCTCCGTGAAGACGTAAAGTTCCATAACGGCGACAACTTCACGGCGCAAGACGTAGTCAATACTTACGAGATAGCGATGGCGGGCGTAGGATCTACAGGATATGAAGCATGGAGGCCTGTTGCGACTGCGGAAGCCCTCGATGAGTACACTGTCCGGCTGACGCTGGGCGAGCCAAACGCTGATTTTATGTACAAGGTTACGACGACCGGCGCCTCGATCGTCAGCAAGGCAGCAAGGGATGCAGACGCTGTTAAAGGCCCGTGGGTTGGTACAGGCGCGTTCTACGTTACCGAGTATCCGTCGCCGGACCTGGTCGTTATTGTCCGCAACGACGATTATTGGGGCGGGGTCATGCCCACCAGGCAAATATCCTTCCGTTACCTCCCGGAGACGGCAGCCCGTACAATAGCGCTGCAAAACGGCGAGAGCCAGATATCTTTCAATATAAGCCCGCAGGATTTGGCGTGGTTTGAGAGCAGCCCTGATTTTGAAGTTATCACTTTTACCTCAAACGTCATAAACACTATCGGCTTCAATATGAACGATCCGATAACCGGAGATATAAACTTCAGGCTGGCGGTTGCTTACGCGACGAGCAATCCTGAAATAACCGTTGCGTCCTCCGGCGACTACGCGATCCCCGTAACTGACGGCGCTGTATGGGGATGGGGGCAAGAATTCAAAAACACCTCGCTTCCGGCGATACCGTACGACCTTGATTTGGCAAGACAGTACCTTGCGGCTTCCCCCTACAACGGTGAAGAGCTTGAACTCATAACCGGCAACCCGGATAACCACAGGGGCGGCGAGATGATTCAGGAACAACTCCTGCAAATCGGCGTCAGAGTCAGGCTTTACCAGACTGACCATGTCACGCTGATGGGCCATACCGCATATGATAACAATCAGGGCCAGTTGGTTCACTATCTAAACGTTTTTGACAGCAGTTCGGGATCCGCGCGCGCTATATTCTATCCGAACGGAGTCTGGAACATGGTGTCGTACAACAATGCTGAAGTCAATGATTTGCTCGATCGGGCGCCATCGGTTGCCGATCAAAATGAGAGAGCGGCTCTGTACATGAGGGTTCAGGAAATCGTTGCTGAAGAACTGCCGTATGTCGGCATATACTTTAGCAAACGCTGCATAACATGCATGGCCGGTGTTGGCGGGATTGGCTTGGACGCCGACTTGAACCACAATTTCAAAACTGTCTACATTGAAGTAGATGCTTGATTGATTCTCAAGAAAAAGGAGGGGTGCAGCAAGACAATGTTGAGCTGCATCCCTTGGCATTAGCCTTGGGAAAAGGGGTGTTTAATTGGTTCGCTACATCATTAAGCGCATCATATATCTGATTCCGGTCATTATAGCGGTTACTTTTATCGTTTACGCGCTGATCGAATTAATGCCGGGAACCTATGTGGACTCATTGCTGGCCCAGGCCGGGGACCTTTCCCCGGATGAGATTGCAGAGATAAGGGCTCAGTACAACCTGGACAAATCAATGCTGTACAGGTACGGGTTGTATATGTTCAACCTTGTTCAGGGCAATCTTGGGAATTCAATGAAAACCGGTCAGGCAGTTTTCGCGACGTATATGCAGAGGTTGCCGAGCACATTGATACTCTCTTTTTCCGCAGCTATTGTAGGGATAATAATCTCGATACCAATGGGTATACAAGCAGCGAGGAAAGCGGGGACGATTACGGATACCGCGGCGACTATATTTTCGCTTATTGGCATGTCTATGCCTGCGTTCTGGCTGGGCCTGCTGCTGATGTTGTGGTTTTCGCTGAACCTTCAATGGTTTCCGACGGGCGGCAACAGGGAGGGCATTCGAAGCCTGATCCTGCCCGCAATATGCTGCGCGATGTCTTTGATGGCGCTATGCGCAAGACAGACGCGGTCAAGCATGCTTGACGCACTAAACTCAGATTTCCTCAGAACAGCGAGAGCAAAAGGCGCGCCCGAAGATATCGTCATAAGAAAACATGCTCTTGGCAATGCGATGATACCGATAATAACCACAATTGGCACCCAGATTTGCGTGATGCTTGCGGGCTCGGCCGTCGTTGAACAGGTATTCGCGTGGCCCGGCGTCGGGAGGATGCTCGTAGAAGGCGTCAATACGCGCGATGCGCCGGTAATACTGGGATGCACAATAATGACGACTATTATGTACGTTATTGTTATGCTTCTGGTCGATCTTGCCTATGCGCTGGTTGATCCGCGGATAAAGTCGCAGTACATAGGTAAAAAGCGCTCAAGGCCAGGCGCGGCTCCCGAGGCAAAAAAGCTTGTCGTTCCTGATATCGCTCCTGAAACTGCGGCGGCAGCGCTCGACAGTAGCGAAAAGGCAAACGCGGTCGGGCCGCTTGACGGAGAGAGCCCTGAAAGCGGCGAGGTTCTTATTTCTCAAGCGGAAGCCGATGCCGGAAACTCTGGATATAGCGATTCGGCAGATATTGATTACAGCGGCGCGAGGGACTATGTGACCAGACGGTATGAAAGCATAGTGCAAAGCGATACGACTGGAAATGCCGCCGAAGTAATTAAGCAGTACAAAAAACGAAGCCAAATGGGCGAGATATGGCACAGGTTGATAAGGAATAAGAGCTCGCTTACGGGCATCATCATCCTTGGAGTCGTTTTTTCTATAGCGATAGCCTCGCTGTTTATATCTTATGAATCGGTAACGTCTTCCAATATGTCGGCCAGATACGAGGCGCCCAGCTGGCAATACCCGTTCGGAACCGACAATATAGGCCGGAATGCTTTCCTGAGGGTGCTTTACGGTTCCCGGTACTCGATAATTATCGGTTTTGGCTCTGTATTGCTTTCCGTGATTGTTGGGGTTTTGCTCGGCTCGATCGCCGGCTATTACGGCGGCTGGATCGATAATATTGTCATGCGCATATCGGACACACTCGCGTCAATACCAGGCCTGATGCTCGGAATGGTCATAATGGTAGTGCTGGGCATGAAGATGCATAATCTGATAATTGCGGTAGGAATCAGCGGAATAACGCACTTTATTCGAATGTCGAGGGCTTCGATACTCACAGTCAAGGGAAATGAGTATGTCGAGGCGGCACGCGCGGTCGGGTTCTCCGACCTGCGCATAATCGTCACGCAGGTGCTGCCAAACGGGCTTAGCCCTATTATGGTGCAGACGACTATATCGCTCGGATTTTCAATCATGGTAGCGGCGGCGCTGTCTTTCCTCGGCTTTGGGATACCGGCTCCGATTCCCGAATGGGGAGGGCTTGTATCTGCAGGAAGGGAGACTGCGCGCACAACGCCATGGCTAATGACATTCCCCGGCTTGGCTATAATGATTCTGGTTCTCGGGTTCAACCTGCTTGGTGACGGCCTTCGCGACGCGCTCGACCCGAAGCTGAAAAAGTAGAGACGGCAATCCGTTGAATAAAAGGGAGAGAAAAAATTTGAATATAAAGGTCGATGTTTTAGTTGTGGGCGCCGGAGGCGCCGGTTGCCGCGCCGCCATAGAAGCCGCGGACAACGACCCGGAAGCGCAAATTGCAATCCTGTCTCACGGCCCTGTTGGAAAAAGCGGGCTGACTGTAATGGCAAACGGCGGTATCCGCTGGGTTTCCGATCCGGATGATCGTCCTGAATACCTGTTTAGGGAAATTGTGCAAGCCGGCGCTTTCCTGAACGAACAAAACCTTGTAGAGATACTCACGGAAGAAGCTCCTGCCAGAGCCAATGAACTGTTAAAGTGGGGAGCTAAGGAGATACCGTTTGAAGAAGATTCGGCGCCTGACCAGCAGGGCTCAGGTCCGTCTTACCAAAGGACCCACTATATACCGGGCGTGACATATATGGCAACGCTGCGCAAAGAGATTGAGCGCAGACCAAATATAACTATCATAGAAGACGCGATCGCCACAAAGCTGCTTGTCCGCGATAGCAGGGCTATCGGCGCGGTCGTCCTGAACATCAGGACCGGGGAGATATTTCCAATCGCCGCAAAAGCCATAGCGCTGGCTACGGGCGGATTGGGCGAGCTCTATGACCATTCCAGCAATACACCGTTTGGAATGCGCGGCCATGCGACGGGCATGGGTTGTGTGCTGGCTTACCACATTGGCGCGGAACTTATTGATCTGGAGATGATCCAGTTTACCGGTGATCAGCTTTATCCCCCGTGGCTGTTGGGGAATCCCGCGCTGCTTGTAAGCCTGTGCGGCGGGAAATACATGAACATACATGGCGAGGAATTCATGAAGCTCCCGCTGACCCGGGCTGAGACACAGATACTGGCGCACAAGGAGATCGCAAAAGGGAACGGGACCGACAGGGGCGGAGTGTTCATTGACCTTTCGGTATCGCCTCTTTCGAGCGAAGAAGTCGAAGAACAGATAAAGAGTTCCCTTGCCGTGGAGATTGCAAAGGAACGGTGGAAGCTGATCAAGGACATGAGCGCGGACAACCCGGACCCGAAGAACTGGAAGATCGAGTTCACCCCCGGCGGGGCGCACTTCGCCATGGGCGGGGTGAGGATAAACGGCAAGTGCGAGACGAACATCGAAGGTCTCTACGCGGCGGGCGAGGTATCGGGCGGCGTGCAGGGGGGGAACCGGATGGGCGGGAACGCCCTGACGGAAATAATCGTGTTTGGCGCAAGGGCGGGGAAATACGCGCTGGAATACGCGAAAAGCGCAGAAATGATCGAGCCTGAAGCGAGCCAGGTGGAAGAAGAGCGCGAGCGGCTGCTCGGCCTGATCAAGGGCGGAGGCCCCGCCCCGGGCGAGATAAGGAAGAAGATCACGTCCATCATGTCCGAAAACGTGGCGGTGTGCCGATCGGGCGAGGGCCTGAAGAAAGCGCTTGCGGAGCTGGAGGCCTTGAGGCGCGGCGAATATGCGGAGATGCGGGTGCCGGGCGGCAGGGTGTTCAATTCGCTGTGGGTAGAGGCGATCCAGGTGGTATATATGCTGGACCTGGCGGAGATGATAACCAGATCGGCGCTGTACAGGACAGAGAGCCGGGGGGCGCACTACCGGGACGACTATCCGGAGCGGGACCCCGCGTGGCTGAAGCACACCTGCCTGACAAAGAAAGACGGTGCGATGGACGTAAGGAGCGTTCCTGTGACGATCACGAAACTGGAACCGGAGGCAAGAGCATGAAAGCAGAAACGATAAAGATAAAAGTGTTCCGGTACGACCCGGGCGTAGACGAAGCGCCGTCATATGCCGACTACGAAGTGCCGTGGAGCGAGGGGCTGCTCGCGCTGAGCGCGCTAAAGCATATCCGCGACAACATAGACGAGACGCTAGCGTTCCGCGATTTCTGCTGCGGGTGCGCGTGGTGCATGTCATGCCTGATGACGGTAAACGGCAAAGGGGTGCGCACATGCTCGTGGCTGCTGAAGCCCGGGGACGAACTGCTGATAGAGCCAATGCAGGGGAACCCCGTCATCAAAGACCTTGTCGTTGATTTCGGCGTCACGAAAACCACGCCTCACGGAACGTTCAAGATCATGGAAGGCGCCATGGTAAGAAAAATATGAGTCACAACGGATAAGCTGCCTGGAGTCGGCAAGGTCTAGACTCATGGCTGCTTATCCGCAAAAAAGACGGATATAATGACGCCCGCCCGGGGGGATCAAACCCCCCCCCGGCCCGTTTCCAATTTCTTTTTTTCATTATCCCCCCCCAACCCCC
>Ga0082212_10011708_pt1 | contig 11101 bp, 9 predicted proteins | sample TergutNt197P3_FD_71548 | JGI IMG/M metagenome (GOLD analysis project Ga0082212, IMG submission 71548) | Neocapritermes taracua P3 segment gut microbial communities from Petit-Saut dam, French Guiana - Nt197 P3 | ecosystem: Host-associated > Arthropoda: Insects > Digestive system > Gut ... | reverse complement strand
AGCATCTTGTCGTCGGTAAAGAAGCCGCTGGGCCAGGAATCCATCCACCCGTAACGTTCGTATCCGGCCAGGGGGATCATTGGCGACCAGCCCAGCGAAAGCAGCCACTCTGCCCTGGGTTTATCCGCTACCGGAACGGAATAGTCTTCGCCTTTTTTTTGACCTTCGGCAACTTCGGCCCATTCAGCCCATCTGCCTGCCTGCCAGCCAAGTCCAATACCGGGGCGTATCATTAAGTGATTGTGATTCTTCCCGTGTATGTTAGCCAGTAAGAAATCAATCCCGGCTTCGGCATATTGCTGTTTGAGTCGTGCTTTTGCGGCTTCGATGTCGGCATAAGCCCGACGTATTTCAGGGCATGTGTCGTGGAGACTTGCGTGTAATGCCTCCCTATCTAATGCAGGCGGTAACGCTTCGACCCAATCGGTTATTTCAATCAATAAGTTTTCTGGCAAAGCAAGCAGAATCGCCAATTCCCTGCAAGCGGTTTGATAGGCGATTTCGGCATCCCGGCGAGCGATTGCCGTGCGCTCTGATTGAATCTTGATTTCCAGAAAGGCGGATCGTCCGATTTCCTGCGCTTGAAGCAGTTGGTTGCTGGCTTGTTGAGTGTCTTGGGAAATACGCACCAATTCCTCCAAAATCAGACACTTCCGATAGGAAAAAGCAACTCGATAAGCCGTAAGCAAGGCATCGTTCACTGCCTTTTGGCATTGAATCTGATATGTTTGGTTTGCTGCTTGATATTCACGGTTCACTGTCGCTTGTCGAGCATCACGTTTATATTGTGGAGTAACCGGTTGGTTGTATGTGATTCCCTGTTTTCCTGCTTGGTTCCCGGTCATTTCTTCGGCGGAATATCCGACTGAAGGATTGGATTTCAGACCGGCTTGTATCCATTCGCCGCGCAGAGATTCGGCTTGCCGTTTCGCCTGCTGAACGCCGGGATGGTTGTATATTGCCATACCGCCGATTTCTGCGAACGTCATAGCCCGTTTGGACAAAACGGCTACGCCGTCAACGGGTTGGGATATTTTGGGTTCTGGTTGAGACGTTGCAATGGGCGGGAGCGGACCGGTGGTGAGATAGTGATTCCGACGGAGCGAATTGGCGGTCGGCTGTGCAAAAAGCAACTCTACTGGCATCGCCATGATTACGAGTAGTGCCCAATGTCGGAAAAATAGATTGCCAATTAGACACATACAACCCTATCCGTGTGGACAAGAGCAAAACCCTCACATTCCCTGTTATCGTCAAATGCCGACTGCAAATTTAACTATTGTCCTTTGTAAAAACCAAAACGAGTCAACTAAATGGATCGCCGAGGGGTGGAATCAAGGGTAACTGAGAGGAATCACCTTTTTTTCAAACCCCATACATGCACTAGAAAACAAGGTACAAGAGGGCAATAAACGGCAAGACGTGGAATCTTGTGTAAATTGTCCAGATTCGGGATGATATCGGACGGTTCTCCAGTGTCCATTGGTGCATTGTAGTCGAAGGGCGCAGAAAAACAAGAGGCAATGCTTGCGCAATGCTGTACCCCCGCAACGATTTTATCGTAAGTAGCATTCTGCTTGATGACAGGGAGGAGCGAAATGAGAAATCCGTATTCGCTTACCTGTCCCAATGAGGAATCCGATGTACTGAATTGTTTGTACTCTCAACCGTAGTGTACCCGGCAGTACAAGGAAAGTCAAGCATCAGTTCTGCTGTTTGGAATTTTTGGGGGAAACAAAAGCGGACTTACGCATTTTTGCCCCAGGCAATAATCCCTCCTCGTTCCGCAGGAAAACCGAGTGCATCAATCGAAGCCATGTCCGCCAACGCAAGATTGGTGATAACCCCCTCCTCGAAACAGCGTACTGCTTCTTCATACATCGGCAGGAAGAGACGGCGAACGATCTCCGAATCGGAAACGTTTTCGTCCGCCGATGCAAACATTGGGTCGGGAATTCCTTCTCCCTCCCACAAAGTCTGCCGTGTGTAGTGCATAAACCCTTGTCCGGTCTTTCGCCCCAGTTTGCCTTGGTCGATCAGCCGCAATAGAAACGGTGACTGTGGCGTGCGGTCAGGAAACGCCTTGTGCAATATCCAACCCGCGTGAAGCACAACATCGAGACCGATTTCGTCCATAATTCGGAAAGGTCCCATCTTCATGCCGAATTGAAGGGCAACACGTTCAATCCGACCAAGATCAACCTTTTCTTCGAGCAGAGCGAGTGCCGACGAAAGATAGGGATTCAAAATGCGATTAACCAAAAAACCGGGTGCATCTCCGACCTCAACGAAACGTTTGTCGATTCGCCCAGCATGTTCCTTTGCCGCCTCAATGGTCGGTGCTTTGGTTTGCTTGCCAGCAATGATTTCCACTAACGAGCGCTGTCGGACAGGATGAAAAAAATGGAAGCCACAAAACCGGTGTTGCCATTCCGTTGGTAAATGCTGCGCTAACAGGGAAATCGAAATCGTCGATGTGTTGGAAAACAGAAAAGCATCGGGTGTGCGCCCTGCGGTAATACGCTGGTACAATTTTTGTTTGGCTTTGAGTTTTTCAGGAATCGTTTCAATCATGACCGAACATCGGAGGGCAACGTCGAGATTGTCGGTACAAGTTAAGTGTGCGTTGGGCAAGGGAACATTTTGGAGTTGCAATTCTTCGGCGATTCTTAGGCGGGCGGTTTGTAGAGGAGCCGTAGCGGAGTCGACTAACAGGACAGGGAGGCCGCAGCGCAGATGCGCCGCGGCGATGGCGGCACCCATCATGCCGGCACCGATAATTGCAGTAGATGAGACAGGAAGAGAAGGCATGTTTATGTTTCGTTGTTACAGATCATTATACCACAAAGGGTACAAAGGTTTCACGATTGAACGTACCCGGCTCAACAACACAGTAGTACACTGTTTCTCCAATGACATTCATTATAAGGTTTGGCAGTTTTCGCACTTCCACTTCATCGGCGTTGCCGTTTGATTGTAAAAAGAAATGTCATAAGAGTGTAGCATCGTTTGGAAGACGGGCAATCGGCATGCCGTGTTTTGGAATCTTGATGACAGTCAGGCACTTTTCACGATTCGGCTTTTGCCTTTGGTGAATAATTTTGGTTCGAACATTATTGGAGCAATTCGTTTCACCACGGACAGCAACGAGTTGATTTACTCCACGAAAATGCGTCCATGGAGGCAATGGGTGATGTTTTGAAAACATTCAGCCGATACTCCGCGTTCGCAAGAACAGGAAAGCTTATGCCCATCCGTTCTTGCGAACGTTGTGCTCATGCCTACGCCTCTTCCCAGCATTTTCGGAGATAGTCGAGACACTTCGGTATTTCGACCGCCTTGTCATTGCTTCCGCCTATGCCGCACTCAAAACTGACAACACCGGTGTAACCGATGTATTTCAAACCGCGGAATGCCTCGGTGTGCGTGTGTCCTTTTGCCGAGTGGTTTTCCGCAGTGGGCAACACTCTGCCTCTGCCGCTGCCGAGGTGCACGTGTTTGAGAAACTCGCCAGCAGAGATGAATGCCGCCATACTGTTTGCCTCTTCTGTGTACATGTGGTAGGTATCCCCTAACACATAGATACCGGGAACATTCGCCTCCTGGGCAAGGCGGGTGGCTTGACTCACCTGGCGCATAAACCATGCTTCGCCGCGACGGAGCGGCTCCAAGATGACATTTGTATTGAGTGCCGTCGCCATCGGACCGAGGTCTTTCAAAACGCCCACAGTACGTTCCCAAAGAACACGTTCCGGCAAATTTTTGACTGCATCCGGTTGACTTCCGCGAACGGGAACATAAACGAGAACGGGGCAATCCATCGCGGCCGCAATTTCCATCTTCGCTTTGCTTTGATCGAGTCCTCGTTGATAGGTAGCGGAGTCTTCGCTCATCAGTGGACCTTCTGCTCCACCGAAGTAGATGGAGGCAATGACCAAACCAGCGTCGTCCGCTTTCTTTTTCCAATTTTTGGCGGATTCCATGTTACCGGGGTCTCCAATTTCGACGGCATCAAAGCCGTTGGCTTTCATCCATTTGAATTTTTCTTCGTCGTTGTTTCCCGGTGGGAGACCGGGCTGGCAACAAAACCGGAGTTTTGCTTTTGCCCGCTGGTCTCCAGGAACCGTAGCAGGTGCCTGTGTTTGTGCCGATAGAGAAGAAGTAGCGGCAACTGCCCCCACCGTTGCAGTGGCGGCAAAAAATTCACGTCGTTTCATCGTTTTCTCCTAATGAGGTTAAGGTTGAGAGTTAGTAAGACTACCGGTAACATTTTACTCTATTTTTTCGGGAAAAGCAACGCCATGAGGTGTCCCTTCGTTCTGTTGTTCCTCAACAGATTGCACCGCGGCTGAAACCTGTGGCGGTGCGTTTTTCTCCGGCATCGGCAGTATCGCCAACACAAACGTGAACGGTGCCATCAGGAAGACCCAAACGGCAAAGTACCACAGTTTTCCTTTTTTGAGCCAATTCAACAGGAACACGAGGGCAATGATTCCAGCAACGCAACTGATCAACGCACCGAGAATCAAGAACTTATCCGAGATGGGTGAAGCACCCGGCTGTACCTCTTTCATCATATCGCGACATGCCAGCAGTCCGCTACCGCCGATTACCGGTATGGCGAGGAGAAAGGAAAATGCTGCCGCCTCTTCCCTTTTCAGTCGGCAGAGCAAACCAGTAACGATGGTCATGCCTGATCGGGAAATGCCGGGCAAAATGGCAATCGCCTGCGCAAAACCGATTATGAGAACGTCTGTCCAAGTCATGGTGGAACACGTTTTCTCTCCTTCCGAAGTCCGCATCGTGAAAAGAAGCATAATGCCTGTAACGATGAAGCAACCCGATATGAGATGTAAGCAATCTTCAAGCCACGGGGCAAGTTTGTGAATAGACAGACCAACTGCGACAGCAGGAATGGTGGCGACGATCAGCATCGGAATCAACCGCCGGTCTTTGCCGAGCAGATTGATAATTCGTTGCCGAAAAATAACCAAGATGGCAATGAGTGAACCAATGTGTAGCAGGATATTGAGTTTGATAAACTCCGCACTGTCTTCGGTCAAGGGATGTCCGGTCAGCATAAAAAGATGATTGATCACCGCATTGTGTCCCGATGAACTGATCGGCAGGAACTCAGTAACTCCTTGTGCAATCGCGATGATGAAGATTTGGACTAATTCGATCATGGGAAGGATGGTTTTGGACTTTCATCCATTGTACCACGCCATACAAAAAAATGTGTACGTTCACGGCATTTCCGTGTGATATTGTAACATTCTTCGCCGCTTTGCGTTGCGGAGATAGTCGTCTGCAATATCCTTTGGAGTCTTCTCCCGGTTGGACAGAGAATGCGATGTGTGTGCTTAAACTATTCCGATTAAATGCAATAATCCGAAAATGCCGTCGCATCGTACCCATTTTTCCTCCATTTTCTCTACGTTGACTATTCGGCTAAATTGGCAATTTTTTAGTACCGAAAAAGAGAATACCGTGGGTAGCCGATTGACAGACGTAGAAGTCGCTCCCCGACGCACAACGATCCAGTTAAGGAACAGAAAAAATGTTAGTCCTGTCTCGATACCGTGATGAAAGCATATACATCGGTGATGACGTTATCATCACGGTGGTCGATATTCGGGGAGACCGAGTGCGGATCGGCGTACAGGCTCCGCCGGATGTCTCTGTTCACAGACAGGAGGTCTATGAAGCAATCAAAAACGAAGGTAAGGAGGCGAGTTCGGTAACACGAAAAACGGATCGGACTCCTGTTCTGCCGCAGCCAGTTGTCCCACCGCTTGGGCAGGAATTGAGCAAGCGAAAAGCCAAAATCTCGACGCCGGACGCAAAGTCTCTTCCTGTCGATGTTGTTCCCCCCGTTGAATTCGGCGGGCTCACTTCGGGTATTGTACCGCAATAGTCGGACAGGTTCGCTAGGCGTGTAGAGAGACCAGAGAGAATTGCTTGTTGTGTTGATCATACGCTTCCTATTGGTTGGGCACCGTACACGGGAACCCTCGACTTCTCGTCTGACGAGAAGCATCAAAACCATTGGAGACAGGGTACGTTATTTGCCGATAGAACGGGTGGTGGGGTGTCGATTGGTTACGCTGTCAACCTGCGCATTCTCCCTATTTTATCTATCTGTGTGAAAATGCCCGTATGTACGCAACTTTTTTCGGTTTGAAGAGGCGACCGTTTTTGTTTGTTCCCGACGTAGAATCCTATTTTCCTGTCGGTTTTATGGAAGATTCACGCCAAGTAGTCGAACGTACCATAAAGCAAGGGGAAGGAATCTCACTGGTTTTTGGGAGATCGGGAACCGGTAAAACCCTTCTGTTGCGACTACTCCAACAGTCGCTGGAATCTCACTGCACCGTCGTCCTCGTCTCCAACAGCCGATTGGAAACGACGAAAGCCCTGTTTTTACAAATTTCACACGATTTGCATCTTTCGTGTACCGACAGTGAAGCCATTGATCTTCGGCTGAAAATCTTGAATTATGTCAGAGAGGAGACTCCACAGGGAGTTGTCCTGCTTTTCGACGAATCACAGCATCTGAGTTCCTCTGTCCTTGAAGAAATTCGGTTTTTAACGGATACCTCTGATGGTTCTCCCCCTCTTTTCCGCGCCGTCCTCGCCGGGACACTGGATTTTGAAGAAAAACTTACATTGCCGACTTTGGAAACTTTCAATCAGCGAGTCATTTCTCGGTGTTATCTTGATTCGTTCACTGGGGAGGAAACGGCTCAGTACATCGTCGGACAAACTGACGATCAGCGTGTTGCAGAGTCGCTTCACCCCCTTTTCACCGAATCAGCGAAACGATTGATACACCAGTTTTCAGAGGGGATTCCCCGAACCATCAATCTATTATGTCGTTCAGCGTTACAGTTTGCCGCCGAAAAAGGGAAGGATATCATTGACGCAATTCTGGTCAACGATGCTTGGATAAGTTTGCAGCATATTAAGCCAGTCGTGGCGGAGCAGACCGAAGAGCCAGTTGTTCAGGAACCGGTATTTTCGCCGGAACAAATCGCAAAAATTGTTGAACAAAAAAGATCAACATTCCGAATTCGAAAATTCGAACCTGTCGAATTCGGGACATTGACTGAGGCGGAACCGGAGACTGAAGTGGAACCGGAGTCCATTTTCCAAGCACAGTCGTTTCAAGGAAACAACTATAAGCCGCCCTATCCCGAAGACGATGATGATTTTGCCGAATTGGTATCAGTCGTTGATGAAGAAGTCTTTACTCCACGCCGGACATTGCATCTGCATGTTCCAGTGGAGACTGACGAACACGATGCTGACGAAGGGGATACCGAACGGGTAAGTCTGAATGCCAAGCCGGTATCTTTTCCGACATGCAACATTGCTCCCGATTTTCACAAGCAAGAGCGAAAATTCCGGCGTCGGTATTTGTTACAAAAAATTCAACACCGATTGGGACTCTTCGCAGGATTGCTCCAGAAGGGAATGTCTCGCAAGACCGAACTCCCCAAAAACGTATCTGATATGAACTCACACTCCCTCCAGGAATATGGAGCGGCAGTATTGGAAGGCCGCCCCCAGTTTGTCCGCAAAGAACCCCAATATGCTTACCAAACCCCAGAGGTACCCCACGATGTAACAATGTGCCCTGATCCGATGACTGGAGTGCCGGTTGCACTCCACTGGCTTCCAGAGAGGTCGGGAGAGGGTGAGCGGTTTGGTGTCTCCTACACGGAATTTTTGAATCGGGAAAAGCCTCAAAAAGAGGAAACAAACTCAGAACAGCCGGAAGCGAAGGCGGTGCCCGGGTGTCCTGAATCATCAGAGGCACCGATTGTACGAACTTCGCTCCATGCCTCTCTCGGCAACCGCGACATGCCGATTCGTTGTTTGGGTCTCGAAGAGGCTTTTGAGGAGTCCCGGCAGGTTGGTGGGTTGGCAATTTCTCTTGCGGAACTCTTTCGGACGAAATCGTCTGCACTTCGGCAGATCGAGACATCGTCGGAATTCAAGAGTTTGGACGAAACGATTCAGCGTCAGTTGGAAGCAGTGGTGCAACGAATCATAAAGGCGGCGGAAAAAATCGAGCATGCCGCAGAAATAAGTGAGCGGGCGGGACAGCACATCTCTCAAGCGGCGGTGTTTATCGAAGCGGAAGTCAAGTCCGCATTGCCCTCCTATACCGATCTGTTTCGGCAGTGGACGGAGTTTCAAGAGATCATCAGTTCGGAACTGGATGCTCTTCGGCAACGGAACACGGAACCGCCGAAGTTCCGAACCTTGCCCCGACGGCAAGTGGTGATCGAACGTATTGTCCCAACGATTGAAGTCGAATCGCTTCTGCGGTAGAAAAATGGGGTTGTGAACAGCGGCACAATCGTAGGAGTGAAATCCGCCCATTTCATATTCACCGGATTGCCTGTGGTCGAAGAATTATGTAGAATCACCACATTATGTTCTTTTTTTAGCACAGGTATATTTTCATGAAACACATTTCTTGTGTCCCCTTGATTTTCCTTTTGTTGTTCGGTTTTTCACGAGTAGCAATGGCTGAGGCAACATCGGTGGAGGCTGCGTTGGCATCGGCAGAGGCTGCGTTGGCAACGGCGGAAGCGGCACTAGCGGCGGCTAAAACGGCGGTTGCGGAAGCAAAGACAGCGTTGGCGGAAACGACAATGGAAAAATGGATACCCCTCTTTGACGGCGAATCTACGGCAGGTTGGTCGATACCGGTCTATGGCGGCGACGGCGAAGTGGACGTTCAAGAGGGCAACCTTGTCATTGGACGAGGAGACATGATGACGGGAGTTCGTTACGAAAAAGAGTTTCCCAAGATCAACTATGAACTCCGATACGAAGCCCGACGGACGCAAGGGTATGACTTTTTTGCCGCTTGTACCTTTCCCGTGAAGGAAAGTTTTTGCACGTTCATCAACGGCGGTTGGGGCGGCGGACTAACTGGTTTAAGCAGTATCGACGGGTACGATGCGTCTGAAAATTCGTCCAGCACGCACTTTAACTATCAAGAAAAAGTGTGGTACCGGTTCCGTATTCAAGTTACGGACGATATGATTCAAGTTTGGATTTCTGCCCAAGACAAAGAAGGAAACTGGGGAGAAGAAGAACACATTGTCAAGCAAGAAACCGAAGAAAGAGTGTTTTCCATTCGATATGAGGTGGAACGTTACAAACCTCTAGGTTTTGGCACCTGGGCTACCGAAGGACACTTGAGGAAAATTGAATATCGGGTGATTGGGAAGTAGCGGCAGTTTGCCGTTTCGTCAACCGCTCATCGTCGATCAGGGGTTCGTCCTTCTTACTCCTGCCCCCTATAGCGGAACACTCTCGCCGAAGCATTTGAATTCGTGATTCGTCCGGAATTGTTGAGCAGTAAATCAGAACCAACATGGTGAGGCATCGGTAGTATTGGCAACAGTTGCGATGCCTCTGGTAGATCTGACAGCGGAGATGATGTCGAAGGTTGCGGACTGGCAACGGCAACCGCCGGCAGGGAAGGTAATGCGGGCAACTGTTGCGCAGGCGGTGATGCGGCGGATGCCGTTTGCCGCACAAAAAAATCTTGCACAACAGACGGACTAGACGCCACCGGTTGCGGGACGTTTGCGTAAGTACCGGCAGGCTGTGCAGGAGAAGACGGTATCTGCTGAACAGGGGGAGTGTAGGGTACCGCCTGCGTCAGAGTCTGTACGCTTGCTTGCGCAGTCTGCCGAGTCGGGGATACTGTTTCGGTGTCAGACGTTTCCTCTTTTGAACCATTCCACCATTTGGAGATGGCAGTCCACAGCGAACTCGCACTGGGTTCCTTTTGTTGTAACTGTGCAAGCATCTGTTGCGCTGTTTTGGAACTTTGCACCGGTATCGTTTCGGGAGTCTGACTGGGAACCACCCCATCGATTTTGCTTTCGAACTTCGCAAATTGAGTATGAACGAACTCGTAACTGTCCTTCGGCACGAACAAACTGATACGGGTGATGAGTTGCACCAAGTGACTCCCTGATTTGGAGTTGAACACCACCGCCCGGCTTGTGTCGCTAAGCATTACGGCAAAAAATGTGATAATAAAGCAGAGTAAAAGCCCTTTGGTGAATCCGAGAATACCGCCGAGAGTCTTATTTAGTTTGTCTAGGTGCCAGTCCTTGATCAGTTTTTCGAGGGCGGCTTGGGCAAAGCGGATGGCAACAAGCGTAATGAGAAAGACGACTGCCATCGCCACCACTTGATCCCAGGGGGCTTCGAGAGGAATCGTGGGGGCGACCAGACTTCCGAATCGCGTGGCGACGATCCAGCAAACGAAGTAGGAGGCAACGGAGACGATTTGCGACACCATCCCTTTCCAGATGCCTCGCAGCGTCAATGCTACCAAAATTGCCAGTACGATTAGGTCAAATACGTTCACTTCTAAGGTGTACGGAAAAGGGACACGAGCGGGGGAAGTGTAGCAATTTTTCGCTTTGGGGGAAAGGGCAATTTGCCATTCCCGCAACGGTGGGAATCTAGAGGGGAGAGTCAACACGAATGCAAAAACATTGACATCGACTTCGCGCTGGAGTAGAATTCAGTCGTCCGATTCCTTCAACGATGTCCTCTTTCATTCACTTTGACATATTAACTCTGTTCCCCGGCATTTTTGAGGGGTTCCTTTCGGAGAGCGTTTTGAAAAACGCACTCGACGCGGAAAAAGTCTGCATACATACTCACAATATGCGGGACTGGGCAGACGACAAACATTCGACGATGGATGACCGACCCTTCGGTGGCGGTCCCGGAATGGTACTCAAAGTGGATCGCGTTGTTCCCTGCGTCGAAGATGTGCAGCGACAATTCCCAGCGCCGGGTCGGCTTCTCATGCTGACTCCGCAGGGACGAACGTTCAACCAGCGGTTCGCGGAGTCGCTTGCCGAAGAAAAGCGGATTGTATTGCTCTGTGGACGATACGAAGGATTCGACGAACGAATTACGGAGTTACTAAAACCGGAAGAAATTTCCATCGGCGATTACATTTTGAACGGCGGTGAAATAGCAGCAATGGTCGTTATCGAAACGGTGATGCGGCTTCTGCCGGGCGTATTGGGAGACGAGGATTCTAATC
>Ga0082212_10011707_pt1 | contig 11102 bp, 8 predicted proteins | sample TergutNt197P3_FD_71548 | JGI IMG/M metagenome (GOLD analysis project Ga0082212, IMG submission 71548) | Neocapritermes taracua P3 segment gut microbial communities from Petit-Saut dam, French Guiana - Nt197 P3 | ecosystem: Host-associated > Arthropoda: Insects > Digestive system > Gut ... | reverse complement strand
TGGCTTCCAATGCCACTTTCGCCTTAAAGGCGGATGTAAATTTTCTCCTACTTTTCATACTGCAAAATTAATACTTTTTTATCTTAACCCGCTGTACAAATTTTGGGGGGCATTATACTCCATCGTACAACCGGCAATAATGGTACTGTTGCTACCCATAGGGCCATGTTCCGGCGAATTTGACGGAACAGTTACTACCCATTTACCGGAAGGCTCCAACACAAGATAATCAAGGAAAAAATCTGCCGCGCCTTTCATCACGGGATAATATTCTTTGAGGAAATTCCTGTCTCCTGAAAAGAGATTTTGTAACGCTTTGGGATTATCGTTACGATGCGGTCCGCCACCCCAGATAGTTTCTTCGTTGAGTTGTAATTCTTCACGGACAGGATTACCGTAAATCATGGCTCCCAAACGACCATTCCCTATGGGTAACGCTTCTGTCCATGCTTTGGCCGGCCCGGCATACCAAAGGACGACGTCTTCTTGTGCAAAACATACGAGTGAAACGACACAAAATAAAATCATTATTAATTTCTTCATACGATTAATTTTTAAAGACTCATTTTTTTCATTATTATTCCGTTGGAAACCAAACTTTCATTTTCCCGACGCCTCTGTTTGACCAGGCGTAGTAGGGAATAAATGTGGATATTTTGTCCTGAATGACATTGACGCCGCCCAACAAATCAGGCTTCATTTCAACCGTATAAACGGCTTCCGGTTTAACGCTTGCGTGGTCGAAAACTGTTTTATTGTCTATTTCTTCAGCACAATAAACCAACGGACCATATTCGATTGAGGATAGTCCGATCACTTCTTTAACCTGCTTATCGGCGACCACCTGTCGCACCTTCATCGGTAGAAACAGTTCAATGCGGTCGTTTTCTTTCCATTCGCGCGATATGTCCACATAACCGTTTTCTATTTGGTTGTGAACTTCGCTTCCGTTTAACGAAATACGAAAAGCGTCGTCCGGCGGCGCATTGCTGTAAGCATACAGTCCTCCCGGCGTTACTTCGTTTTGCGCCCACCCCGGAATACGAATTTTCAATGTAAAAGTTTGCGGTTTTTTCGGCTTAACGCTTATATTAATTGTTCCATTCCATGGATAATCTGTTTCCTGTCTGATCTCCACTGTTTTCCCATTCACGGGGATAAATGCTGTGTTTGACATGTACAGATTAACAAAAACGCTGTTTCCCTGCGTAGCATACGCGAGATTCGGTATGTATGGAATAAACCGGATAAGATTAGTTGGACAACATGAGCAGTCGAACCACGAATTTCGCGTACATGAGCCTTGATTAAAACAATAAACGCCATCTGCTTCTAAGGCATTTGGATAAAAAAATTCTGTTCCTGCAAGTGAAATACCTGCAATCAGCCCGTTATAGAGCGTCCGTTCAATGATGTCGTAATACCTTGCATCGCCTGTAAGGCGAAACAATCTATCGTTCCAGTAAACGTTGCCAATGGCCGCACAAGTTTCGCTGTATGCCGTTAAGTTGGGTAATTCGTAGTTGTCGCCGAAAGATTCGCCATTGTGTCGGGCGCCAATACCGCCGGTGATGTACATCTTCTTGCTAACCATGTTGTCCCATAGGTTATCTACCGCTTTGCGATAGTCTGTATCGTCGAAAATGGCTGCAATATCGGTCATTCCGGCATACATATACACTGCCCTTACTGCATGACCTACCACTTCATCTTGTTGTATCACAGGCAGATGATCCTGACTGTAAGCTCCTCGTATTCGGCGAATGGTGTCATTGCCCCGCCGGTCGAGCAATTGCTTTGATAAAATAAGATATGGTTCATTACCGGTGATTTGATAAAGTTTGATTAGACCTGTTTCGACAATTTGGTGTCCGGGAACTTCATAGTTCGTCGAATCGGCAAATACTTTTACCAGCAGGTCTGCATTTTTGATTGCTATGTCGAGAAAATTGCGTTTTCCCGTAGCCCAATAATGCGCAGTGGCAGCCTCAAACAAATGTCCGCTATTGTACAACTCATGGCTTGAACCAAGATCGCTCCATCGCTCTCCGGGTCTTACCCATCGAGCCGAAGGCTTCATAGGGTTGATGGTGCGCCATGTAGTCAGATACCCGTCGGGTTCCTGACCGGTTTTGATAATGGCAATCACCGAATCCAAGTAACTGTCAAGTATCGGGTCGGGTGCGCTTATCAATGAATAGGCTGCTCCTTCGATCGTTTTGTACACATCGGTATCATCAAAAGGCATCGCGCCGCGCGTTTGTCCTTCGCCGCCATTCATCACGCGTCCGGCAGTGATGAAGTTTTCAAGTCGTCCCTCCGATTCGCATTTATCGAATGCGTATTGTATGGTCTTTTTCTGTACCGTTTGTATTTTCGGTAACCAGAAAGCATCCGTCAGCGCTACATGATTCAGATTTACTTGACTGATAGGATAATCCGAATAATTTTGCTTTGTTTGCCGACAAGCCGCCGGACAGATAAGAAGTAATAATAAGCATATTTTTTTCATGTCAATTAACTATAAGTTCCGTATGACGTTGCGCGTTTTTAGATGTCCTTCAACGACAAGGCTTCAATCATTTTGGGATCGACAGCTTTGAAAAGCATTTGTGAAAAGCGGTAAAGATTATCTTTCCATTCTACAAAATCATGTACTCCGTTTGGCGTCAGGCGAAGAATATGTGTAATCCCATTCTCTTTCAGATAATTGCTTGTACGGGTACTGTTACGTATTAATCCGTCCCGGTCGCCGCAGGATATCCAAATTAATTCGAGTTCATGAGCCTTTTGAGGGACGGGAAGGAGTTCTGTCGGTTGTTTTGTGTTGGGAGCCGAAGAGAAACCGCCTACCCAAGCAAATTTGTCTATGTTGCCAAAACCGAAGTTGAGCGATTGTCCGCCTCCCATCGACAGTCCGGCTATCGCGCGACTTTTTCTATCCTTAATGACCGGATAATTTGTCTCGATGTAAGGTATCAGATCGTTCAACAAGTCGTTTTCAAAATTGGCAAAGGCAGCCACCTTGTCGGGTGCCATGATATTTCCTCCGGCGCTATCGTCTTCCATGGCGCGTCCATTAGGCATGACGATGATCATCGGCTCAACTTTGCCTTGTGCGTACAAATTGTCAAGTATCACTTCGGGACGCGCGCCTCTTGGCCATTCGTTCTCGTCGCCGCCGATACCGTGAAGCAAATACAATACCGGATATTTTTTATTATTTGCGTAACCGGGAGGCGTATAGACGACAGCTTTCCGGTTCGTGCCAACGGTCTTCGACGGATACGTGATCGTCGTCATCGCTCCATGAGGAATATCTTCCCTGACTTTGTCAAAATCTGCCGGGGGCGTTTTCTCAACAATGAGGCCCTGCTGCGGTTGTCCGGCCGCTTTTGCAACCGCTAAAATGCTTATCATAAGTAGTAAACTCGATTGTATAATTGCTTTTTTCATTTTTATAAAGATTTTGATTATTGAATTGTTCATCTTGAATAACCCATTTATTTAGCTAAATTGATAATATCATTCACCACCGGTTTGGGTTGATGGTTACGGTCGAAAAGCAACGGATAATCCGTTCGTCCGCGAATAGGAAAACCGTTTTTCCACGAACCGCCGTCCGAAACGCCCCAAGTCGTAACACGGGTTAGCTTGTCTTGATGTGTCAAAAACAGTTTGAAGTAATCAAGCATCCTGTTTGTCCATGCTTGCATTGCCTCTTCAGGAACGCCTTCAGTATATGGATTTAACTGCTGCCGGTATTCTTCGTTTGCTGACAGATCGGCGCCAATACCGCGACGGGGAGGCGGCAAAATGGAAAGGTCAAATTCGGTTACCATCACTTTGACGCCCGCATTGGCGTATGCCAAAATTCCTTCTTCATATTCGGCAATGGAAGGGCCGTCCATTCCAACGTGTCCCTGCATACCGATAGCGTCAATACGTATTCCTCTTTCTTTTAATGTATGAATAAGTCGAACAACTGTTTCGCGTCGTCCTTTGTACCATTCGTTATAATCGTTGTAGTAAAGTTCGGTATTTGGGTCGGCTTCCTGAGCATATTGAAATGCGAGCGGGATAAACTCTTCGCCAAGAATTTCATAAAATTTGCTGTTTCGATACGAACCGTCTTCGAGTATGGCTTCATTGACAACATCCCAGCCATGAATACGCCCTTTGTAATGACCCACAACCGTTGATATATGGCTTTTCATTCTGGCTTTGAGTATTTCAGGCGTTACGTTTTCGCCATTTTCGTCAACACAAAACCAGCGTGGCAACTGACTGTGCCAAATCAGGCAATGACCGGTTATCCACATTCTGTTTCGTTCGCCAAACGCAACGAACTTATCGGCTTCCTCGAAGTTAAATACTCCTTCTTGCGGCTGGAGATACATGGATTTCATGCAATTTTCGGCAACTATTGCGTCGAAATGATTTTTTACGATACGTGCATCGGCAGTGTCTATTTCCGTAAATTGCCTTGTATTCAATGCAACGCCGATGTGAAACTTGCCTTTTAAGGCTTCTTTCAGCGTTTTAGGCTCATTTGAAGAACATGCAGCCAAGAGAATGATAGCGGCTGCCAAAACTATTTTTGAGAAAGGAATGATATTCATTGTTATAAATTTAAAATGATGAATGATACTTAATGATTAATTGATTATATGATTGATTCTGAAATAATCGAAATCAACATATCCTCCTTCGCTTTTCTTGGCAAAATTATAAAGGCCAAAACGATAGCCCATAAAGTGGTTGTTGATACTGTAAACCATATTTAATGTTTCACCGAGTTTTTCCCAGTTTTTGCCATCGTAACTGTAAAAAAAATTGCCCGGATTGACGGCGCTATTATTTGAAAGTGAAAAATCTCCTTCTGCTTTCAGGTAAATCTTGTTGCTTATTATCGGAATACGGGCGCTTTCCACTCCGGCGTTTGTTGAATGACCTCTCCGCCAGTCGTTGCTTAAGGTTGTTACAAGGTATTTGCTGTTGTTTTCCATTTTTACGCCAATGGAACCGTACTTTGCGGAAAATAGCGTGATTCCTGCTTCATCGCCGTCTATCATACGGGTTACATCCACGTAAGTTGTTGCTGAACAGGAAGGGCCAAATACGCGCTGCGTCAACACATTTCGCGCGTTAAGGAGATTTCTTTCCTCAGCGGAGCCATTCAACATTGCTTTAAGCCTTAGCCAACCTTTACGTTCCGTCAATGACCAGTATCGATTGTCGGGATTGTGGTTCCATTGCCACGCCAAATGCAGATTGGAGCCGTTGTAGTCGTATTCACGGTCCACATAACTTACGCGGTCAGGTAAAGGCGCATTCATATACGCAGGTTTGGGCGATTTGTTATCAAACTCGTCGGAAACTACAATGCTTCTTATTTCCTTTCCCTGAATAGGTTTGTTGCCGCCTCTCGATAAGTTTGTGTATGAGCCTGTTCCGTCTTCATTTTTTCCGAACATAGGCCATCCATCAGTCCAAGTGATTGGCGTTAACCATGGAATACGTCCCACCGGGCCGCTATCCCGAAATACGAATCCCCACCGGTTTCCGTTTCCGTCATCCACGATAGAACCCTGTGCCGGACCATCGCCGCCATTCGTTCCTACGCTGCTGCCATCGTGTCTTATTCCTTCCATGGCAACGATTTTCGACTCCCACGGTCCTGTCAAACTTTTAGACCGGTGACAGGCCACAGCGCGGGGTTTTCCGCCGGGCCAGGTGATAGAAAACAGATAGTAGGTTCCGTCGATTTTCTCCAATTGCGCTCCTTCTGCGAGTCCTCTTTCGGGCGTTTCTCCTGTGATGGGATCAGGGGCATGTAAATTTTGAATAACTACTTGACGCGCCACTCCTGGCATAGGACCTGTTATTTCTTTGTTCAATTCAATGATATAAAGCGGGTTGGAATTCCAAACAAGCCAGTTTCTGTCATCGTCGTCAAGAAGCAGACTGCAGTCGTGAAATCTTTCATTATATTCATAACGTATCCAAGGTTTATTTTCAGGGTCGTCGTTATGAAAAAAATAGGTCTTCCTTGATGTTGGAGACGGAACAACTAAATAAAACGTACCGTCTTTATATCGCAAAGAACTTGCCCATGTACCTTGCGAATACATGTGACTGTTTCCGACTAATTTATTATTGTCGGTATCTTCCATCACGAAAAAGCAATAACTGACGGTTTCCCAGTTTATCAGATCGTAAGATTTCATGATGGGTACGCCGGGCGTCATGTGCATCGTAGTGCTCGACATCCAAAACGCATCGCCCACCCTGATAATGCTCATGTCGGGGACGTCTGCGAAAATAAAGGGGTTGGCGTATGTCCCGTCACCTTTGTCTGACGAACCAACGGTTGGATTGACAACAGTTTTCGTGGTGCATGATAACAATAATGTTATCGAAAAAAACAGAGATAAATTTATTTTGCTCATAATGATTTCGTGATTTTTTCATTCATGCATTAATAATTCAACGATTTTCTTTTTCAAGCTGAACGTTGAGAATATTGTTTTACCTGCGAAAATGGTAACGACCAACTCATACTGCCGGTCTTCCGCAAAAACGTTCTTTGCCGAAGAAAGTTTCACCTCCATCTTTTCGTAAGGTTTCAGCGCCGGAACATTACCGGAACTTACAAGAACCGGTTTGCCGTCTTTTAAATACTCCACCTTGATTGCCGCTTTCCGGGAAGCGACTTGACCGAAGTTTTGCACTTCGACTGCGACGTCAAGCAGATGGCCGTTTTTTGTAAAAACAGGCGCGCGCGCTGACAATATCGGCTCCATATAACTGACGTAAGGCAAACGGGCGTATCCGTAAATGAGTTTGTTTGCTTTCGTTTTGCCAATCAGTTTCGGCGCAAATTCATTTTCGTCGATGCCATGCCCTTTTCCGTCGAATATCACGATCAGGTCTTTTCCGTCGTTTTCTGTACCCTGCGCCACGCATCCGCGACCATCATTCACTTCCGGCGATGCTCCAAATCGCAAAGAAGCAATATCAATGTCGGTCTGAGGGTTGAAACCGTCTTCCGCCTGTATTTTTACGCGAATGGTTTTAGTTTTTGAGTTGATGGGACTTGCATCGGGCATGGATAGCAACAAACCCGGATTCAGCGGGATCGTAATGTTTTTCGAACTATGGTTATCCGATGCTTTATCTTCATGTTTCAAGGTGTCAATAACGGCAAAATTTGCTTGTATGGCGCGTCCGTATTCGTCTTGAAACACCTTAATACGTTCATATTTGAACCAGTCTTCCAAAACACCGTCTTCGTGCCTCGCTATACCGGGCGTATAAGCTTCGCCCGGATCAACCACCCAGTTGATACCGTCTTTCGAGCGAAGATAATAGGCGATACGCCCTTTCCAGTCGTTCACTATCAAATGGTATTGTACATGGTCTTTCCAAAGGACGGGGTCTTCAAATTCGCCTGCGCCTTCTACTGCCGGATAAACGCTTTTGTCGGAAATCTGCGCATATTCATTGACGCCGTCTTCGCTGATAAACATCTCGCCTCCGCGTGCAACCATCAAAAAGGAACCGTCTTCGCGTTGCGAAAAAGATTGATTTGATAATCCGTCTTTGACGCGACGGTCGCGATGATTAAAAACAAACCGCCCAATTTCTCCCCATGAGCCGTTCATATCATCGGCGATGTATCGTCCGTTGATTACGTACAACACATAGTTGCCGTCTTTCAAACGATAGGCTTCAGGGTTGTGACCTCTGCCTATCACATTTCGAATAACAAAAGGACCATGCAAGTTGTCGCCGATGGCATTGAACACTATCGAATTGCCCCACTCTGCATGTCCGCGCGCCGAACTTTCGAGCCAGCCGCATACAAACAGATGATATTTGCCATCATTGCCTTTCAGGATGTTCCCACCCCAGTACGACCAGATGCGGTCTTCTATGCCGTTGTCGATGTATCGCGGAACGACATAATCGGCGCCCCAAGTATCTGATGACAGAATCTTTCCCTGCATTGGCAGGAATCTGTCCATAAAACGGGCGCCATAAACTAAACTGCTCCATTCCTTGGGACGTTCGCGCTCCGTTATTTGAGCAAGACAAATATCAGCTATCAACACGATATTTACTAAAAAAACCATAAACTTTTTCATCTTCAAAAACTTAATCTGTTAATACATCAAATGCTGCATGCCCTGCGCCATCGTTGTTGCGCGTCTGTATCCCGACCATAACCCCACTCCTCGTCGGTAAAGGTATTGGTTGAAAAATGCAGAAAAGCATAATACTCCATTTCCTGCCAGCGCAATTGGTTTTCGGTCGGTACCGGTCCATGGGCGTCCGGCGTTTTCACTTGGTTACATGCCGTAAAATAAAGCAGGCAAAAGGAAACAAAAACTAAAGAAATTTTTTTTGACATATTATCTCAATTTATCATGATTTCCAAGCGTTTCAGTTGCTTATCATCGGATGTTCCGCCGTATAATAATTCGTATTTTCCGGATTTTATGGACATGGCATTGGTTTGCGGGTCAAAAAATTCAAATGTTTTCGGCGGTAAATTGATTTTTACCTGCTCCATAGCGCCGGTTTTCATATTTACCCGTTTGAAGGCTCTGAGGCTTTTGAGCGGTCCGGCAGGGTCTTGCAAATTCCTGACATATACCTGTATCACTTCGTCGCCATCGCGATCGCCCGTATTTTTCAGGGTTAAATTTAATGAAACATTTTCTGTTTTTTTGATGCTTGTTTTGCTCAGACTTGCTTTTTCATACAGGAAATGAGTATAACTCAAGCCATGTCCGAAAGGATACAGGGGTTCTCCCTTAAAATAGCGATAAGTACGTCCTTTGGACATATCATAATCCTCAAAATCAGGTAATTGGTCGGTAGAAGAAAAGAAGGTCAACGGCAAACGACCGGCGGGGTTGTAATCGCCGAAGAGTACGTCGGCTACGGCTATTCCGCCCATTTGACCGGAATAAGGAGCATATAACATGGCGTTTGTAAGCGCTGCTTCCTGCGTTAGCGCGAGCGTACTTCCGGCGCATACGACAAATATTACCGGTTTGCCTACTTTTGCCAGCGCCTTCAACATTTTTGCCTGTACATCGGGCAGGTCTATATTGGTACGGTCGCCGCCTCGAAATCCGGGCAACTCAACGCGCATCTCTTCGCCTTCTAACGAGGGCGAAAGGCCGCCCGCAAAAATGATGACGTCGGCATCGGCAACCGACGCGGCAATCGCTTCATAATCTACTTCTTCTTTTTTGCCAAGATCAAAATTTAATATGGCATTGCCCCGTTCTCCTTTAAAATAGTCTATCCTGATCCGGTATTTTTGACCTTGAACAGCTTTCAGGACATATTCGTTTGGCGTAGAAAACCTGCCAAAAGTAGGACGCGTTTGCTCAAATACCATTTTACCGTCAATAAAAAGTTTAAAGCCATCGCTTGCCGACGACTGAAAGACAATATCTTTTGTTTCTGACGGCGTAAAAAGGGTCTCAAATTTTGCCGAAAAATTATTCAAATTGACGCCGGGCGCAAAAACGGTAGCGCCTCCGGTATTGAACGAAAATGGATTTGTAAAATGAGCAACTGCCGCAATCTGACCCGAAAAATCTGCCGTGTTCCAAAATGTAGCTTTGAAACCGGGTTTTCCATCTTGGATACATTCTGAGAATTTACTGTGAAAAACTTGATTGTTTACCAAATCACACGCTTTTTCATAGATTACCGAGCCGACCGGCAACTTCGATTGAATGCCTTCCAGGATAGTATATGTTTTGGTTGGAATACCATTGTAATTAGCCCAAAGCATGATTGAATCAGCGGCATTTGGTCCCATCACGGCAACTTTTTTAAACGTTTTCGACAACGGCAACGTATTATTTTTGTTGCTTAACAGCGTCATGCTTTTACGCGCTATCTCGAGCGCTTTGTCTTTGTGTTTTTCGCTCTCTACCACAGACATCGGTATGTTTGACCACGAAACATTTTCTTTGTCGTCAAACAGTCCCAGTTCAAAACGCGCGCGCAACAGGCGGAAGACGGAAACGTCGATTTGTTTTTCGGTAATCAGTCCGTTTTTTACCGCATCCAACAATGCCTTGTAAGTGTTTCCACATTCGAGGTCGGTACCCTTAATGACGGCGTCGGCGACTGCCTCTTCCGCGCTTTTGTGCGTTTCGTGTCTTCCGCGCGAGAAGAAATCGTTTATTGCGCCGCAATCTGAGAGTATAACATCGTCGAATCCCCACGTATTTCTCAAAATATCAACTAAAAGGGTTGAACTTCCACAACAGGGGTCGCCTTCAAAGCGATTGTAGGCGCACATTACTTCCTTCACGCCTGCCGTAACGACCAATTCTTTGAAAGCCGGCAAATACGTTTCCAGGAGGTCGCGTTGCGAAATATTTTTAGCGTCGAAACTGTGGCGGTTCCATTCCGGTCCGCTATGCACGGCGTAGTGCTTAGCGCAGGCGTGTGTTTTGTTGTATTTAGCGTTTGGGTCGCCCTGTAAGCCGCGTACGCAGGCCATACCCATCATGGACGTGAGGTACGGGTCTTCGCCGTAAGTTTCCATGCCGCGTCCCCAGCGCGGGTCGCGAAAAATATTGATATTGGGCGTCCAAAAGGTAAGTCCCTTGTAACGACTGTAATCGTTATTGTCGACAGCATCATGATGCTTAGCGCGGGCCTCATCGGAAACCATGTCGAACATCTCATAGACAGCCCGGTTGTCGAATGTTGCCGCCAACCCGATTGCCTGTGGAAAAACGGTCGCTCGTCCGGCGCGCGCTACGCCATGCAAGGCTTCGTTCCACCAGTCGTAGGGAGCTATGTTTAGTCGCTCTATACCTGCGGAGACATTGGTCATTAACGATACTTTCTCTTCGAGCGTCAATTGTGATAACAACTCGCGCGCTCGTCCGTCAAACACGGATTTGTTTTTCGACTGCTGATCGGTGCAGGCGACAAAACCGAGAATAAGGATACAAAAATTAATAGCGTTTGATTTCATACGAAAAATTTTTAAGTTAAATCGCCCAAAATCAGGCGAAAAGTTAATAAATCAAACAAAAAAGACAAAACAAAAGAAA
>Ga0082212_10011706_pt1 | contig 11102 bp, 13 predicted proteins | sample TergutNt197P3_FD_71548 | JGI IMG/M metagenome (GOLD analysis project Ga0082212, IMG submission 71548) | Neocapritermes taracua P3 segment gut microbial communities from Petit-Saut dam, French Guiana - Nt197 P3 | ecosystem: Host-associated > Arthropoda: Insects > Digestive system > Gut ... | reverse complement strand
AGAGGGTCTTGCAAAATGCAAGGCTCCACATAAAAAAGAAAGAGGGAAAACAGCATGAAACAGCGCATTCAAGGCATGGTTGCGGGATTTTTGGTAGCGGTGCTGCTGATGGGCACGGTCGCTATCGCGGCCCAAGAGACATTGACGGTCACACGAAGCGACATGAAACTCATGATCGACGGCAAGGCGTTCACCCCGACGGACTCCAATGGAAAAACGATCCAACCGTTCGTCCATAATGGGACAACGTATCTGCCGCTTGCTTCGGTAGCTAGGGCCATGGGTAAGACGGTTGAGTGGGACCAAGCGGCGAATACGGGGTATATAGGGGGGCGGCCAAGCGCGGCTGGCGAAACGATCAAGCTATCTAAGTTGGATTATTTTACAAAAGACGGCGGCGACTTTAGTTACAGTGAACAAGCGCGAGCCAATACAGGAGACTATTTCAACGACTGCTTTATGCAAGGAATCGGCTGGCTTGGGGGCGGTGGGACAAGGGATTACCTGATAAACGGACAGTATAAAAAAATCAGCGGATCGCTTTTCCTTGATTATGATACAAGAGCAGGACATGCTATCGGAAAACTGAATATATGGGGAGATGGTAAGCTACTTTACTCATCTGATGAAATCAAAGCCGGATTTATGCCTACACTCTTTGAGGTCGATATCATCAATGTCACTAAGCTGAAAATCGGTTTTGAGAGAATTGATTATGGGCACGCTGGCTGTACTATGGGTGTCTCTGACGTTACGCTTCATAAGTAAGAACCTTCTAGATAAATCAACCGCAAGGCCGGGGCACCCCCGCCTTGCGGTTTTCTTGTGTGCTAAAAAACCTACTTCGCCGCCGGTTTGGACACCAGCGACGCCAGCAGCGCGAACAGGATCGCGGCCTCGACGCCGGCGGCGGTCGCCGCGAGGGGGCCGGCGATCGCGCCCAGCAGGCCGTCCTTATGGACCGCCGTTTTGACGCCGTCCGCCAGCGCGTGCCCGAAGCCGGTCAGCGGCACGGTCGCGCCCGCCCCGGCCCATTTCACCAGCGGTTCGTACAGCCCCACCGCGCTCAGCAGGACGCCCGCCACCACATAGCCGGTCAGGATCCGGGCCGGCGTCAGGCGCGTTTTGTCGATCAAAATCTGCCCGATCGCGCACAGCAGGCCGCCGACCACAAAGGCTTTCAGAAAAATCATAGTGTTTCCCCCCTTACAAATCTAACCGCGTGCGCCACCGCCGGGATCGAGTCGCCCTGCGCGGCGGAGACGGGGCTGTGCAGCGCGCCGGTCCCGCAGAACAGCACGGAGTTCCACGTCCCTTTGCGCATTTCCGCAAAAATGTGCCCGCACAGCACGACCGCCGAGCAGCCGCAGCCGCTGCCGCCAGAGTGGACGTCCTGCGCCGCGCAGTCGAAAATCATCGTGCCGCAGTCGTTGTAACGTCCGGCCAAGTCCACGCCGTCGCTCAAAAACAGGTCGCGCACGATCTGCGAACCCACGCTGCCGAGGTCCCCCGTGACGATCAGATCGTGCGCCTCCGGCCCCAGCCCGGTTTCCGAAAAGAACGCGCTCAGCGTGTCATAGGCCGCCGGGGCCATCGCCGCGCCCATATTGGCCGCGTCGGTGATGCCCGCGTCGACGATCTTTCCGGTGGCGATGTGCGTGATGAACGGGCCCGGGCCGCGCGTGCCCAGCAAGGCCGCGCCCGCCCCGGTGACGGTCCACTGCGCCGTGGGCGCGCGCTGCGCGCCGTAATCCAGCGGCAGGCGGTACTGCCGCTCCGCCGAGCAGTAATGCGAGCTTGTCACCGCCGCCGCCCGCGCCGCGAAACCGCCGTCGATGCAAATGGCCGCCAGGCTGATGCTCTCGGCCATCGTCGAGCAGGCCCCGTATAGCCCATAGAACGGGACGCCGCTCTCGCGCAGGCCGAACGTGGACCCGGCGCACTGGTTCAGCAGGTCGCCCGCGAACACCATGTCCATCGCGCTCAGCTCCGCCGAGGCTTTTTTCAGGGCCTGGTTCAGCGCCTCGCGCTGCATGTGGCTCTCGGCTTTTTCCCAGGAATCCTGACCGATCAGGTCGTCGTCGTAGAGCGTGTCGACGGCCGCGCGCAGCGGCCCCTGCCCTTCCTTGCGCCCCGCCGCGCAGCCGGACGCCAGCACCGCGACCGGCGACGCAAGTCGTATCGTATGCGCCCCAAGGCGCTTTTCCGCATTCATTCGATTGGCCTCCACCTGCATGATACCGACAGTTTGCCTATGCAAAGCGGAAATTATGCGCCGCGCGCGGCCCCCTATATGAGTCCGCGAAAAAAATATTCTAAAAATTTTTCAAAAGATTGTTGACAATTCGGTAAAGGTATGTTACAATCCGGTTACAATTTCATTTCAGTCTTGTAACGCCTTTACCGGTCAGCCCTTGCGCGGCAGGCGCTGACAGCCCCAAAATAACGATTTTATCCTATGGAGGTACATACGCCATGCGATACTTGAAGCCCCTCGTTTGCGCCCTGCTGATTTTCGCGCTGCTGCCCGCGCCGTCCGCCGACGCTTCGGCCCCGGCGGAAAAAACCGGACGGGTGACCGCCGCTTCGCTGAATATGCGCCTCTCCCCTTCCACGTCCGCCCCGGTACAGACCCAAGCCCGCGAGGGCGACGTCCTGAACGTACTGGCCACCCTGCATGTCGACGGCCAGGTTTGGTACAACGTCCACCACCGCGGCCTGATCGGCTACATGAGCGCCGAATATGTCGAATTGCTGGACCCGACCGTTTCCCTTGCCGACGTCGCAATCCCCCTGGCCGCTTCCTTTGAAGCGGAAGTCCCCGAAGCACCCTCCGCGCCGCCGGCTTCGCTGCGGGCGGGCACGGTCACGACAAACTCCCTGCGGGTGCGCAAGACCGCTTCCACCAGCGCGCCGGTCGTCCTAACGCTGTCAAAGAACACGCAGCTGACCGTCCTTTCCCCCGAAACCACGGAGGCCGACGGGCATCAATGGCTGAAAGTCAACTACAACGGCCAGGAAGGCTATCTCAGCGCCGAGTACGTTACCCTGAGCGACAGCGCCTCCTTCTCCGCCGGTACGGGCAAGATCACCGGAAGCGTCGTCAACCTCCGCGCCGAGCCCGGCACGGACAGCGCGGTCGTGCGGAAGCTGGCCGAGGGCAATGACGTCAAAGTCACCGGCATCGAAAGCGGCTGGTATAAAGTCACCCACAGCAATAAGACCGGATACATCCATCCCGATTACATGAAGATCGTCCCGCCGCCCGCGCCGAGGGCCGCCAGCAGTTCCTCCGGCTCGTCCGGTTCCGGCTCCAATTCCCTCAGCGGCAGCTCGTACACCTCAGCCAGCGCGAAGCAGGACGTCGCGGCCGGCAACGCCGCGCTGAACAAGGCCAACCCCAGCGCGACCGAGCGCAAGATTGTCGAAACCGCGTTCAAGTACATGGGCGCGCGGTACGCCTACGGCTCGTCCAACGGCAAGACCTTTGACTGTTCCGGCTACACCACCTGGGTGATGAAGGAGCTTGGCTACTCCGTCAACCGCAGCGCGTCGGACCAGTACACCCGCAACGGCAAGTCGGTCAACAAGTCCGACCTCCGCCCCGGCGACCTCGTGTTTTTCAGCGATAAGCGGGTCAGCCGGAAGATCGTCTCCCACGTGGGCATCTACATCGGCGACGGCCTGTTTGTCCACGCCGGTTCCTCGAAGCCGGACAACCGCGTCAAAGTCGACTCCCTTGTCTCCGGCCACTACGGCCAAATCTATAAAGGCGCAAAGCGGATCATCTGACAAATGACTTGAAAATAAACGGCCCGGAACCCTTGACGGAGTTCCGGGCCGTACTGATGGATCGCGGCGCTTTCAAAAAAATCTGTTACGCCTATTGACAAGGGGCGACAAGTCTAGTATGCTATAAAGGATAAGCTAGGGATTGGACTGACGCGCCGATGCCAAAAAAGGATGACAACCATCGCAGGGATATGATGCGGGCATTGTCGATGTTTACGCAGATCGGCATCATGATAGCGGCGAGTATCCTGATCGGCGTGTTTTTGGGCCGGTTTCTGGACAATTTGCTGGGCACGTCGCCGTGGTTGCTGCTTTTGTTTTCGTTTTTAGGCGTGGGGGCGGCGTTCCGGTTGCTGTACGGTATGGCAAAGAAATAAAGGCCGGGAGGATGTGACGCTGTGAAATTATCCGGGATCGCAAAGAAAATGGTCTGGGTGATCGCCGCGTTGTCTCTGGTTTGCATGATTGCCGGCGTCATATATTATCGTTCGCTGTCCGCGCTTCCGTTCGTGCTGGGCGTCCTTTTGGGGGCCGGGGTCAATGTGGTGAAGATCCTCTTGCTGGAACGGGCCGTTGCCCGCGCGGTCGACATGGAAGAAAAGAGCGGCGCGAACTATATACGGGTACAGTACTTTCTGCGCTTTCTGCTCACCGGCGCGGCGCTGGCTTTGGCCGCGATAGCCCCTGACCATATCCTCAGCCTGTGGGGCGCGGTCGCCGGTATTTTCACCTTCCCCATCGCGGCGCATTCGCTCCGGTTTTTCGTGAAGCCCGATAAAATCCCCGGCGGCCAAGCGGCGGATACGGCGGAAACGCCTCCCGCCGATCATGAATTTGAATAAGGACGGTGAGGAAAAATGAATTTTAACATCAAAGTCCTTCAGGTCGTGAACATAGGCGGCTTTGAGTTTTACTTCACCGAAACGATGCTGAGTATTTTGGTCATTATGGCGGTTCTGATCGCGTTTGCCGTTGTTGTCCGCCTAAAACTGCGCAAGTTCGAGGAGAAACCGAAGGGCTTCCAGAACGCCATTGAGGCGATCATCGAGATGTTCGACAATTTTTTCAACAACAGCGCGGGCGAAAAGCTCAGTTTTTTGGCCCCATGGTTTTTTATGGTGTTTGCGTTTGTCCTGGTGTCCAACCTCAGCGGGATACTTTTCATCGGCCTGCTCCGGCCGCCCACCGCGGACTGGGGCGTCACGTTCACACTCGCGCTTGTCACGTTCGGGCTGATCCAGGTCATGGGCGTCAAATACCAGAAGGGCACATACATAAGGGGCTTCTTTGAACCGTATTTCTTCTCCAAGGTTCCGAATTTCCTGCTGTTCCCGCTGAACCTGATCGGGGAGCTGGCCCGCCCTGTTTCCCTCAGCTTCCGTCTGTTCGGCAATATCTTGGGCGGGATGATCCTGATGGGCCTGATCTACGGCATGGCCCCGATTTTTGTCCGCATCGGCATACCGGCGGCCCTGCACGCGTATTTCGATTTGTTCGCCGGGGCGTTGCAGGCCTTTGTCTTCTCTGTGCTGAGCCTCACGTATATCGGCATCGTCGCGGAAACGGAATAGGCCGTCCGGCCGGAACCAACACATATGCGCTTTTACCAAATAACATAAACTGGAGGAAACACTCATGTCACAAGATTCCATCGCCCTCGTCTTCGCCGCAGGCCAGATCGCGGCAGCCATCGCGGTACTCAACGGCATTTTCGTCGGCTTGGGCCAAGGCAACATCGGCGCAAAGGCCATCGAGTCCATCGCGCGCCAGCCCGAGGCGAAAGGCTCCATCACAAGCACGATGTTCATCAGCGCGGCGTTGTCGGAGACTTCCGGTATCTATGGTCTGCTGATCTCGATCATCCTGCTGTTCGCCAACCCCTTGGTCAGCCAATTCTTGGACTTTATCGGCAAATAGGGATGGTATCCAGTTAAGGCAGCAAACCGAAAGGGGATGTTTCCTTGTTTCCTCAAATAGCAATTTTGCTTACCGCCGGCGCACCGAATGAACGCGTATTCGGCTTGGACGCCACACTGCTTCAAACGATCGGGTTTACCGCGCTCAGCGTGGCGGTTCTCGCTTTCGCGTTGTCGAAGCTGCTGTATAAGCCTGTCCGCAATTATCTGCAGAAGCGCGCGGACCGGGTCAACAACCAGCTGGCGGACGCCGAGCAGGCCGTGGCGGACGCCAACGAGCTGAAGGTCAAGCATGACAGCATGGTCAAGGGCGTCGAGGCGGAAAAGGACGAAATTTTGGAGTCGGCGCGCAAGCTGGCCGTGGAAAAACGCAATCAGATCATGGCGGACGCGAAAGCCGAGGCGGACGCCGCCAAGGCGCGCGCCCAGGCGCAGATCGACATGGATATGGGACGCGCCGAGGCCCAGATGAAGCACGCCATCATCGAGGTCGCCACGGCCATGGCGGAGAAATATGTGACGCTTTCCTTGGACAAAGACGTCCATGACAGGCTGTTTGCCGAGGCCATGGCGGAGCTGGGGGAAGCGGTTTTCACGCGCCATTCTGAGTTGGAGGGAGCATAATGGCGGAGTTGGACGCACGCTACGCCACCGCGCTCCTTGAGCTTGCCGTCGAGGCCGGTTCGGTGGATCAGACGCTCGAGCAGACCGTTTTCCTGCGCGATACGATGCAGGACGCGGATTTCCGGCGCGTCATGCTCGATCCGCATATCCTCTCCGCCGAAAAGAACGCCCTTCTGCAAGGCATGTTCAAAGGGGTCCTGGAAGACCATCTGCTGGGCTTCCTGCATTTGATGGTGGAGAAGAACCGCGAAGCCGTGTTGGAGCCTTCGCTGATCACGCTGATCGACCTGATCCACAGCCATCAGCGGAAGACCACGGCCAGCGTCATATCAGCGGTGGAATTGCGGCCGCCGCAGGTTTCGGCGCTGAAGGACATACTGTCCAAAAAATTGGACAAACAGGTGGACGTCAAGACGGAGGTCGACCCGTCCGTGATCGGCGGCTTTTATATTCAGGTGGACGGCTATTTTATAGACCGGACAGTCCAAAAACAGTTACATGACATGAAAGTCGATATGAAGAAGGAGTGCGGCGCATGACTACTCTCAAGCCCGATGAAATCAGCTCCGTGATCAAAAAACAAATACAGTCCTACACCTCGAAGCTGGACGTCTCCGAGGCGGGCAGTGTGATCCAGATCGGCGACGGCATCGCCCGTGTCTACGGGCTGGCCCATGTGATGAGCGGGGAGCTTCTGGATTTCCGCAACGACATTCAAGGCATCGCGCTGAACCTTGACGAGGACAGCATCGGCGCCATCCTGATGGGGCCGGACTCGGGCATCAAGGAAGGCGACCCCGTCACGCGTACGGGGCGCGTGGCCGAGGTCCCGGTCGGAGACGCCTTGCTGGGGCGCGTTGTGACCGCGCTGGGCGAGCCGATTGACGACAAGGGCCCGATCGTGACGAAGAAATCGCGCAAGATCGAACGGCGCGCGCCGGGCGTCATCACGCGCAAGGAAGTCAACGTGCCGCTGCAGACGGGCATCAAGGCCATCGACACCATGGTCCCGATCGGACGCGGACAGCGCGAACTGATCATCGGCGACCGCCAGACCGGCAAGACGGCCATCTGCGTGGATACCATCATCAACCAAAAGGGCAAGGGCGTGCTTTGCATCTACGTGGCCATCGGACAGAAGGTGTCCACGGTGGCGCGGATCGTCCGGGTGCTGGAAGAGAAGGGCGCGATGGAGTACACGACCGTCGTGGCCGCTACCGCCAGCGACCCCGCGCCGCTGCAATACATCGCGCCGTACGCGGGCTGCGCCATGGGCGAGGAGTGGATGGAAGAGGGCAAGGACGTCCTGATCATCTATGACGACCTGTCCAAGCACGCCGTCGCGTACCGCGCGCTGAGCCTGCTGCTGCGCCGTCCGCCGGGCCGCGAGGCGTATCCGGGCGACGTGTTCTATCTGCACTCGCGTCTGCTGGAGCGCGCGGCGCGTCTGGAGAAGGAATTCGGCGGCGGTTCCCTGACCGCCCTGCCGGTCATCGAGACGCAGGCCGGCGACATATCCGCGTACATCCCGACCAACGTCATCTCCATCACCGACGGGCAGATTTATCTGGAAGCGGAGCTGTTCAACGACGGCATCCGCCCGGCCATCAACCCGGGGCTTTCCGTATCCCGCGTGGGCGGCTCGGCCCAGATCAAGGCGATGAAGAAGCTCGCCGGCCCGCTGCGCGTGGAGCTGGCGCAATACAGGGAGCTGGCGGCGTTCGCCCAGTTCGGCTCCGACATGAACAAGGACACGCTGGACCGCCTGAGACAGGGCGAGCGCATCGTCGAAATCCTGAAACAGCCGCAGTATGAGCCGATGCCCGTCGAACAGCAGGTGCTGGTGCTGTACGTCCTGACGCACAAATATCTGGCCGACGTCTATGTGGAGCAGACGCAGGAATTCGCCAATGCGTTTGTGTCCTTCGTCAGCGGCCAGCACGGCGGCATACTGGACGAGATACGCGAAAAACAAGAGATTCCCGCCGAGCTTGAAGAGAAGATCAAGCAAGTCATCGAAGCCTTCAAGCAGACGTGGAAGCACTAGGAAACCACACTATGTAACGGGGTGACGCCATGCCCTCGATGAAAGTCATCAAACGCAGGATCGCAAGCGTAAAAAGCACCCAGCAGATCATGAAGGCCATGGATCTGGTGGCTATTTCCAAGCTTCAAAGGGCCAAAGAGAAGCTGGACCAGATCCGCCCGATGTTCACCGAGGCCAAGCGCGTGATGGACGGCGTAAGAAGCTCGATCGACACGGCGGACAACGTATTTGTGACCCCCCGCCCGGTCAAGAGCGTCGCCTACATCGTGATCACAAGCGACCGCAGCCTGTGCGGCGGATATAACATCAACGTGTGCAAGGAGGCGCTGGCCTTTATCGGCGCCAACAAGGACAGTCAGGAGAAGATCATCTCCGTGGGCACGAAGGGGCTGGAGTTCTTCCTGCGGCGCAGGAAGAACATCGCGCACCGGGTCGCCGATCTGTCGGACGCCACGGCGTACCATGACGCGGAGCGCATCGTGAGCCTGTTCACGAAGATGTATGTCGATGGGGAGATTGACGAGGTCTACGTGGTCTATACGCATTTCGCGTCGATGCTGTCCCATGTGCCGCACATCGTAAAGCTCCTTCCGGTCGGAAGCAACGCCAACACCGAGGACATCGGGGAAATGGTCTATGAGCCGGAGATCAACTCGTTTTTAGAGTACGCGATCCCGATGTACCTGAATGTTTTCCTGTACGGCGCGATGGCCGAGGCAACCGTTTGCGAGCAGGCCGCGCGCATGATCAGTATGGACGCGGCCACCAAGAACGCCGAGGAGATCATCGACGATTTGACCCACGTATATAACCGTGAGCGTCAGGCGATCATCACGCAGGAACTGAACGAGATCGTAGGCGGCGCAAATGCCTTAAAGTAAAGAGGAGGCGGAACCGTTGGCGGAGAAAAAAAACATAGGCAAGATCGTCCAAATCATCGGCGCGGTGCTGGACATTCGGTTTGAAGACGAACTGCCGGCGCTGTACAACGCAATCGAAATCAAAAACGGCGAGGACATCGTCGCGCTGGAGGTCGCCCAGCATTTGGGGGACAATGTCGTGCGCTGTATCTCCATGGACTCCACGGACGGACTGATGCGCGGGATGGACGCCCTGGACACCGGGGCCCCGATTTCCGTGCCCGTCGGGGAAGAGACCTTGGGGCGTATGCTGAACGTACTCGGCAGGCCCATCGACGGCAAGCCGCCGGTCGAAGCCAAGGCCCACTGGCCGATCCACCGCACCTCGCCGGGCTTCGTCGACCAGACGGCCACCGCCGAGCTGCTGGAGACCGGCATCAAATCCGTCGACCTGCTCTGCCCGTATTCCAAGGGCGGCAAGATCGGGCTGTTCGGCGGCGCGGGCGTCGGCAAGACCGTGCTGATCATGGAGCTGATCCGCAACATCGCCACGGAACACGGCGGATACTCGGTGTTTGCCGGCGTTGGCGAGCGTACGCGCGAAGGCAACGACTTGTACTACGACATGGCCAAGTCCGGCGTTATCAACAAGACCGCGCTGGTGTTCGGCCAGATGAACGAGCCGCCCGGCTCGAGGATGCGCGTGGCGTTCTCCGGCCTGACGATCGCGGAGTATTTCCGCGATGTGTCCATGCAGGACGTGCTTCTGTTCATCGACAATATATTCCGTTATGTGCAGGCCGGTTCGGAAGTCTCGGCGCTTCTGGGGCGTATGCCCAGCGCCGTCGGCTACCAGCCCACGCTGGCCACCGAGGTCGGCAGCCTGCAAGAGAGGATCACCTCGACCAAGACCGGCTCGATCACGTCGGTGCAGGCCATCTACGTCCCGGCCGACGACTTCACCGACCCGGCCGCCGCGACGACGTTCGCGCATTTGGACGCGACGACCGTGCTGTCGCGCGCCATCGTCGAGCAGGGCATCTACCCGGCCGTCGACCCGCTGGAGTCCACGTCGCGTATCCTGGAAAAGTCCATCCTGGGCGATGCGCATTACAACACGGCGCGTTCGGTGCAGAGTATCTTGCAGCGCTATAAAGACCTGCAAGACATGATTGCGATCCTCGGCATGGACGAACTGTCCGAAAACGATAAGCTGATCGTCAACCGCGCCAGAAAGGTGCAGCGCTTCCTTTCCCAGCCGTTCTTTGTGGCCGAGAAGTTCACGACGATACCGGGCCGCTATGTGCCGGTGACGGAAACCGTGCGCGGGTTCCAGGAAATCATCGACGGCAAGCACGACGACATCCCCGAAGGGTTTTTCCTGAACGTAGGGACGATCGACGAAGTGGTCGAAAAGTTCAAGGAAGCGAAATAGGTGATCGTATGGCGGAATCAGCCAAACAAGTCCAATTGAAGATCATAACGCCGGAAGGGGTCAAGGTCGACGAGCGGGCCGATATGGTCATCATGCGCTGTACCACCGGTGATTTGGGCGTTTTGCCCGGGCATGAGGCGCTTTCGGCGGTGCTGGATTTCGGTGTGCTGCGCATCCTGAGCGGCGACGGTGAGCGCAGGATCGCCGTGTTCGGCGGTTTGGCCGAGGTGCGCCATGATGTGGTGACGGTGCTGGCCAACGCCGCGGAGTGGCCCGAGGACATCGACCGCGCGCGCGCCGAGGCCGAACATGAGCAGGCCGAGCGGCGTTTGCGCGAGAGCTTGAACGACTTGGAACTCCAAAGCACGCACGCGTTGCTGCGCCGGACGCTGGTGCAGATCGAGGTCAGCTCGTATCCGCTGATCAGC
>Ga0082212_10011705_pt1 | contig 11104 bp, 9 predicted proteins | sample TergutNt197P3_FD_71548 | JGI IMG/M metagenome (GOLD analysis project Ga0082212, IMG submission 71548) | Neocapritermes taracua P3 segment gut microbial communities from Petit-Saut dam, French Guiana - Nt197 P3 | ecosystem: Host-associated > Arthropoda: Insects > Digestive system > Gut ... | reverse complement strand
TTTTATACGTCAAAAGATCATAGCGTTCTTTTATTTCAAGATATTGCCTCATCATGGGGGTCATAGTTGACATGCGATCACCTTGTTGTTGAGGATTGAGGGTTGAGAGTTGAGAATGAAAGTGGGCATTGTCTGCTTAGTTGTGCTTTTCCATTGCGGCGTCTATTCCACTTAAAATAATCGTTTCAATCGCTGCAGCCGCTTTTTCGGCTGCTTCTTTTAGGAGCTTTTCGTCTGCTGCGCTTAGTTTTGAGAGCACCCAGTCGATTAGGGCGAAATCCTCATTCGGGGGAGCGCCCACGCCGATCTTTATCCTTGGGAAACCTTCTCCGCCGCATTTGGCAATGATATCCTTCAAGCCGTTGTGGCCGCCTGACGAGCCGCGCCGCCTGACGCGAAGCTTGCCAAGGGGAAGAGACACATCGTCAGAAATTACAAGGACTTTTGACAGCGGCACTTTGAAGAAATTCATCGCTTGCGCCGCCGCGTCGCCGCTCAGGTTCATGTATGTCTGCGGTTTTAGCAGCAGCACGCGCTCCTCTCCGAGCGTGGCTGTCGCGGACAGCGATTTGAACTTAAGTTTGTTAATTTTAATCCCGATGCTTTTCTCCACCGCATCCGCAGTGAAGAAACCGGCGTTGTGGCGCGAGCGGTCGAACCTCGCGCCCGGGTTGCCGAGAAACACTACTATCCATGAAACCGGCTCGGATTTCCGTCCAAACAGCATAGTTCTACCGAAACAGGGTCGATATCGACACTTCCTCAAATATTCGCTCGATCGCTTCCGCGAACAGCGGCGCGGCGGTCAGATACTTGATTTTCTCGCAGGGCCGCTCGTTCTTGTAAGGAATTGTGTCTGTGAAAACGATCTCCTTGATGACGCTGTTCTCTATGAGGTCGACGGCATGCCCCGAAAGCACGCCGTGGCTCGCGCAGGCGAATATCTCCCTTGCGCCGCCTTTTTCGTCGAGCGCCTTTGCCGCCTCGCAAAGGCTGCCCGCTGTATCCACCATGTCGTCAAACAGGATGATGCGCTTGCCTTCGACATTGCCTATGATGTTCATAACTTCCGAATGGTTCGCCTTTTCCCGCCGCTTGTCAATGATTGCCAGATTCATACCCATGCGGAGCGCGAATGCACGCGCCCGCCCGACAGAACCGACGTCGGGCGATACAACCATGACGTCGTCGTCGACGCCCGCAAACTTCTTCTGGTAATACTCGGCAAAAAGCAGGCTCCCCACGAGATTGTCGACAGGTATATCGAAGAAACCCTGTATCTGCGCAGCGTGGAGATCCATAGTCAGCACCCTGTCGGCCCCTGCGGACGTAATAAGGTTCGCCACAAGCTTGGCCGAAATAGGGTCGCGCGATTTTGCCTTCCTGTCCTGCCTTGCGTATCCGAAATACGGGATGACGACGGTAATGCGCCCAGAGGACGCGCGTTTGCATGCATCGACAAGAATGAGCAACTCCATGAGATGGTCGTTTACCGGTTTGCATGTCGATTGAATAATGAAAACATCCGAACCCCGGACAGTCTCAAAAAGCGACACCGCAATCTCGCCATCAGAATAAGTCGTCACGTCTGTGTTGCTCAGACGCATGCCCAGATTACGGCACACGCTCTCGGCAAAAGACACGTTCGAATTGCCGCTGATGATCTTGATATCCTTCCCGTGGGGCATTGGACAGGTCCTCCTTTTCGATATTGGCATATTTCATGCTCACATGGCTGCGGCTTTCTCCAGATCCTCCTGCTGTACCGTTGTCAAATCTTCGCGTGTGTGCCCATCCAGAGCCGATACCCTGTCCGAATGGACAGAAACGATATTCTCGAAAAAATTCCTCACATGGCGGGCGTTGCCAAAATTCGAGTCTCTGAACTCATATAGGTCGGTAAAAAACTCACGGGCATACTCACGCGCCTCGCCGTCCAGAATATACTCGCTTTTTGAGCACATGCCTTCGAAAATCGAAAGCAACTCGGCGCTATTGTAGTCTTCGAATTCAAAGAATCGGTTGAAGCGTGATTCCAAGCCGGGGTTTGAAGATATGAACCTGCCCATCGGTCCGCTGTAGCCCGCGACGATCACGATGAGGTCGTTCCTATTGTCTTCCATCAGTTTCAGCAGCGCTTCGATCGACTCCCTGCCAAAGTCGTTTGCTGCCCCGGTTTCGGGGGCAAGCGAATAAGCCTCGTCGATGAACAGTATGCCGCCAAGTGCGCTCTTGACAACATCGGAAGTCTTTATCGCCGTCTGCCCGACGAAGCCTGCGACCAGCCCTGAGCGGTCGACCTCCACGAGCTGCCCTTTCGACAGCACGCCAATAGCTTTGTACAACTCTGATAGAATTCTGGCAACTGTTGTTTTCCCCGTTCCCGGATTGCCTGTGAACACCATATGGAGCGACAGGGGCGGGTTTGGCAAATCATTCTCGTCCCGTAGTTTTCGGACCTTGACATAGTTAATGAGGCTTTTTACGCTCTCTTTTATTTTTTCCAGGCCAACAAGCTCATCGAGGACGCCAAGGAGTTCCTCCACGCTTCTGCCCTCGTCGGAACCTGCTTCATCCGGCGTCTCCTCTGCGACAGGGGAAGCCTCGGATGCGCCGTCATCCTCTTTAATAACCCTGCCGCGGCCGGCGTCAGGCGCTGTTTCGTCCATTAGACGGTTGGCAGCGTCCTCGGCTTGCCTAATTGTGCCGAGAAGGTCGGCAAAATCCGACAGGCTGTCAAGATATGAGCCCGCGGGTTTCAAGCTGCGTTCAAGATCCTTTTTACTTGGATTTTTGTTATTGTCCATATTTTTGTCCAGTGGACAGGGGCGGTATTCGCCGCCCCTGAAACATATACTAACGTCCGCGGCGGCGGGCGCCTTTTTTGTCGGGATGTTTTTTTAAATCTGAGATTTTGCTGTCGGAATCATGCATAAACCTTTTTAGCTTGTCCTCGAATGAAGGCTCACGTGCGTCCTCATGCTGCTTTTGCGGGGAACGTTGGTGCACAGGCTCCTTCGCAGCTTCTGTTGCGGCTTTTATGGAAAGGTTCAACCGTCCTGTTTGATCCACGCCGATTATTTTTACTGTCACATCCTGCCCCTCAGTCAAATGCTCGCGGACGTCGTTGACATATGTGCTCGCTATTTCGGATATATGCACAAGACCTGACTTTCCGGGCGCTACCGTCACAAAAGCGCCGAACTTTGTGATGCCGGTGACCTTACCTGCAAGAACCTCGCCAATTACCATATCCATTAAAACGATAAATCCTCTCAGCGAAAACCACAAGTCTTGTTCGGGCCGCCACAAACACCGATGCACCTTGCCTTAGGAAATGGGGCGCCGATCGATCAATCAGTGGCGTCGAACCCGCCGTCATAGAAAACTATCTCGCCCGGAAGGACAAGCCCTAAATCTGTACGTGCGATATCCGAAATCACTTCAGGCTCGTTATAATGCTCGATTTCATACTCGAGCTCGGCGTTTGCTATCTCTTTCTCCGCGACCAGCCTGCGCAGCTCGCTAAGCTCGTCGCGCGCTGTCTCTATGCGTCCGCGCAGAGCAAACAGGTTCGTGCATGCATATACTATCAGGGCGCACACGATCACTTTTGAAATCATTCCTGAACGCGGTAGTTTCATAAGAAATGCCTTGCATCAGCGAGAAAATATCAACAATTCAATCTGCGGCGCAACTGCGAAGTGCGCTTGCGCCCGCGCTGATGCCTTCCTTTCCTACATTATTGCCACGCCGGTCTCTGCGGCCATTTGAACATCAAGTTGTTGTCAATCTGAGTCCCAGTGACCCCATTGTATACCATATTTTCTGATTTTGGAAGATATTTTATTTTTTTGTTTTTTTTCTGTAATATTTCTATACATTTTCGCATCATTTTGATACAATAACAGTGAAATACGCACGTATGCGCCTGTAGCTCAGCTGGATAGAGTGACAGACTCCGACTCTGTAGGTCGCTGGTTCGAACCCAGTCAGGCGTGCCATGCGTTAAGCCTTGCAATCACTACGATTGTGGGGCTTAACGCTTTCGCGTTTTTACCGTTTTCCAGCAACATCTAACAAAACATCTAACACTTTATGCTGAGAATTCTGCTCTTCGTTATTTATTTTGATGGAAAAGCAAAAGGACACAGTCTTGCATTATTTGCTGACCGGCGGCGTGTTTGCCGACATGACAGGAGCGCTAAATGACCGCACAGGATGTACTGAAACAATACTTCGGCTATGATTCCTTCCGTGACGGGCAGGAACTGCTGATAAACGACGCCCTTGCCGGCAAAGACGTATTGGGCATAATGCCCACCGGGGCGGGTAAATCCATGTGCTTCCAGATACCGGCGCTCCTTATGGACGGGCTTACGATCGTAGTCTCGCCGCTTATTTCCCTGATGAAAGATCAGGTGAACTCGCTTGTCCAGTCTGGCGTCGCCGCCGCGTACATAAACTCATCGCTCACGGAACGGCAGCAATATAAAGCTCTGCAAAACGCAAGGAACAATGCGTATAAACTGATATACGTGGCGCCGGAGAGGTTGATCACTGAGGCTTTTATGTCTTATGCAAAATCAGCGCAGATCTCGATGATTACTATCGACGAAGCGCATTGCATATCGCAGTGGGGGCACGATTTTCGCCCAAGCTACTCGAAGATACCCCAGTTCATCGAGGCCCTGCCGAACCGCCCCGTCATCACGGCCTTCACCGCCACAGCGACAAGGAAAGTGCGCGAGGACGTAATAAACCTCCTTGGGCTGCAAAACCCAACCGTGCTGGCGACAGGCTTCGACCGCCCGAACCTGTATTTTGAAGTGCAGAAACCAAAAGACAAGTTCGCGGCGCTCCTTGACCTTTTAGAAGACAAAAAAGAACGCAGCGGCATAGTCTATTGTTCCACACGCGCTACGGTGGAGGAAGTATGCGAACGGCTGATACGTGGAGGATACAGCGCGTCGCGGTACCACGCGGGGCTTTCCGACCGCGAGCGCCACGACAACCAGGACGATTTCATCTACGACCGCGTCCAGATCATGGTAGCGACTAACGCTTTCGGGATGGGCATAGATAAATCTAACATATCTTTTGTGATCCACTATAATATGCCGCTCAGCATGGAGGGATACTATCAGGAAGCGGGGCGCGCGGGGCGCGACGGCGAGCCTGCAAGCTGCGTTTTGCTCTACAGCGGACTTGACGTGCGCACAAACACATGGCTGCTGGAGAACTCCAATAGTGATAATGAGCCCGAAAGCGGCCTGTCAAGGGAGCAGGTGCTGGAACGCGACCGCGCCAAGCTGCGCGAAATGACTTTCTACTGCGCGACCAACGATTGCCTACGCGGTTACATCCTGAAATATTTCGGAGAAAACCCGCCGGCGTTTTGCGGCAATTGCGGCAACTGCAACACAAACTACGAGACTATCGACATAACAATAGTCTCGCAGAAAATCCTGTCATGCGTCGCGCATATCAAAGGGCGATACGGGCTGGGCACGGTGATCAACACGCTGCGCGGCAGTAAAAGCGATAAAATAATCCGTTTGGGGTTTGACCGGTTATCTACTCACGGCATCTGTGAGGAGTCCGAACACAGGCTTCACATGATCGCGGAGCACTTGATACTTTCTGGGTATCTTGTCAAAACGGACGATGAATACCCGGTTATCAAACTCGGAAAGCTCGCAAATGAGATTCTTCGTGGTGGCGCCACTGTCCATATGAAGCTGCCGAAAGAGAAGCAAACGCTCAGACCGGCAGCGCGAGCATATAGCAGCGATATCGATGCGGATCTGTTCGCCGCGCTTCGCGACGTGAGGCTTGCCATAGCAAAGCAGCAGAATATACCCGCTTTTGTGGTTTTCAGCGACAGCACGCTGACCGATATGTGCGCGAAACGCCCGGTGAAGATAGAGGACTTTCTAAAAGTGTCAGGCGTCGGGCGCGTAAAAGCGGAACGGTACGGCAAAGCGTTTCTGGAAGCGATCGCAAACTATAAAGGGTAGCCGCGCGTTCGATTCGCACCGCGCGTGCCACGAAAAGTCCTGCAACTGCAAAGGTAGCAGGACTTTGGATTGCTCCCGTTGTTCTGTGAAAAACGGCAAAAACAGCATAGATCAGAAAATGTGAAAGTCAAGATGCAATCGGGACTAGCAATATTGCAATAGTTGCTGTAAATGGCATAAATTATGCCATTTACAGCAACTATTACTTGATTATATAAAATAATTATGTTATTATCATTAAAAACAAGAGAGGTGGGATTGAGATGGTATATCGTGGGATAAGAATCAACCGTATCTCTCTGAGCAATATTAAGTGTGTGACATCAGGCCGCATTGACCTGAATGCTTCAGAGTCGCTACGCTTAGATAGATCCAATATCCTGGGGATTTATGGTCAGAACGGCTCCGGAAAAACAGTAGTCATTGAAGCTCTAGCAATAATAAAGGCAATCCTTTCAGGATACCAAATACCCAGGCGCTACCTGGATATTATTACGTTTGGGGAAAAATTCGGTACACTGGAAGTTGAGTTTGCGATTATCGACAGCGATAATACGGATTGCGTTGCTGTTTATTGTTGCGAAATCGAACAGCGTGACAACCCGAACGAGGCAGACGTAAAGAATGGTGCTGAGCAAAAAGAAGGTACGCCATCTATTCTTGTTATAAAGAGCGAGAGTCTTAAGGTTTCCGGACTAATAAACGGGGAGAGATACCCTTCTCAGTATATCGCCCAATCCGACGAAAGCGAAGACCTGATACGCCCGAAGCAGAAGTGCAAGCTACTGTTCGGGGAAGATGAGAACACTTATAAATTCCTTCAATTGCACAAAGTGCTGGCTTTGTATGGTTCGCGTTCTTTTATATTCTCACATCAAACTCTTGGCATTATCAATGACAATCCTGAACTCGATTTCAACCGAATAATTCTCTCCCTCCGATACTTTGCAACGGCAAAACTGTTCATTGTTGGCGGAGAGATGCAAAACGAAATTTCTTTTCCCATAAACTTCGTGGACGAACATGAGGATGGCGGATCAGTTGGACGGATACCTTTCACACTGGAGAGCAAGACAACTGTTCCAAAAAGGATAGTGGATGTTATCGAGTCTGTTCTTCCGCCTATGAATCATGTTTTGCCAAGCATGATCCCCGGGCTTAACATCAAGCATAAAAGCAACAAATTATCACTTGATGAAAAAGAAGATAAGTACGAAATCGAGTTATTCGCAACCAGAGAGCAAGGTTTCGATTTCCCGCTGAGACATGAGTCTCTGGGAATCAAGAAAATCACTTCTTTCCTTTCTGTATTGATTGCTGCATATAATGATCCAAGTTACGTGTTGGCGGTTGATGAATTCGATTCAAGCATTTTCGAGTATTTGCTTGGCGAGCTGATCAGCGTGATCAAAGAATCGGGCAGAGGTCAACTGATTTTTACTTCTCACAACCTACGTCCTCTGGAGAAGCTTGATGACACATCAATACGCTTCACAACTACAGATCCGAAAAATCGTTATGTGAAGCTTAAGAAAAAGGCGACAAACAATCTGCGTGATATGTATTTCCGGGTGCTATCTCTTGGCAGCAATGAGTTTGAGCTGTACAGCAGCGAGAGTAAGCATGCGCTGGCTCTCGCCTTCCGGCAAGCGGGGTGGAAGGAATGACGCCTAAGAAAAAAGTTGTTCTTTTCATTGTAGAGGGCTTCAATGATCAGACAGCTTTAGCAGTCTCGCTGGAGAGATTGCTTACAACTGAGAGTGTTAAGTTTGAAATAACAGAAGGCGATATCACAAGTGATTACTCAGGGAAGAATATTTCGGCAAAAGTCGGTGACATCATAAAAAAGCACTGCGAAGAGTATAAGTTCAAAACAGAGGATTTCATGGAAGCGGTACTGCTTGTAGATATGGATGGCGCGTATGTCAAAGCGGAGGCTATCGAAAAGAATGATAATTATGATAGACCTTTCTATGATGTAGATAAGATAATGTGCCAAGCTCCTGACCGGCTGCTGAAAACGCATGAGCAAAAGCAAAGGAACCTCAATCGGCTGATTTCATTACCAATCGTATGCAGGACAATTCCGTTCAGCGTGTATTTCTTCTCATGCAATCTCGATCATGTGATCAGCGGTAATGCTAACCTCTCACGAAATGAGAAAAGCATTGCCGCTGAAAGATTTCGCCACAAGTATCATTCTGACTTGGCGGGATTTATTTCTTTCTTCCATGATGACCATATAGCTGTCGGAAATACATATGATGATAGCTGGAGTCATATCAGAAATGATTTATACTCGCTGAAGCGGGGCTCAAATCTTAACATCTTCCTTTCTTCCGCAGCAGTACGCATTCAAAGAGATTATTCCAGCATTTTAGGTAGCACTATTTCGGGGGAAAATGATAATGGAAAAACGTAAGCTGACCAAAGAGGACATTGACAAAGTTCGCCACATAGAAGGCTTCCCGATAGCGAAGGACGAGGACATCATCGCCCTGTCCGACGCGCCGTATTACACAGCATGTCCGAACCCTTTTATCGAAGAATTTATCCGCGAAAACGGGACGCCATATGACGAAACGACCGATGATTACCAATGCGAACCGTTCGCTGCGGATGTGAGCGAGGGCAAGAACGACCCCATATACATGGCGCACAGCTATCACACCAAAGTCCCGCACAAAGCCATCATGCGCTATATCCTTCACTACACCAAACCCGGGGACATTGTCTTTGACGGTTTTTGCGGTACAGGTATGACAGGCGTAGCGGCTCAGATGTGCGGCAACCCCGATCCTACCTTCAAGATACAAATCGAAAGTGAAATGCCCGGCGTCAAGTGGGGAGCGAGGAAAGCAATCCTGTCTGACTTATCGCCCGCCGCGACATTTATTGCGTACAACTACAACACACCTGTGGATGTTGATGCTTTCCGTAAGGAAGCCGAACGTATTCTTGCCGAAGTTGAGCGGGAATGTGGCTGGATGTATGAAACCCAGCATACTGTCAACGACAAACCTCAAATGGGAGTGGGCGGTAAGCCGCTTATGGGGCGCATCAACTATACGGTATGGAGCGACGTGTTCATTTGCCCGACATGTTCAAGCGAGCTTGTGTTCTGGGATGTTGCGGTAGATAAAGAAAATGGAAAGGTTCTGGACATATTTACTTGCTCATCATGCGGCAGTTCCTTAAAAAAGACAAACTGCGCTCGCGCAAAGGAAACGCATATTGATTTGAAGTTGAATGAATCAGTGACTATGGCAAAACAAGTACCTGTTCTGATAAACTACTCCGTCGGTAAGAAGCGTCATGAAAAGTCTCCTGATGATTTCGATCTTAAACTGATTGATAAAATCGATGCCTTGGAGATACCGTATTGGTATCCGACAGACAGAATGTGCGAGGGAAGCGAGAGCCGCCGAAACGATAAATATGGGATAACGCATGTTCATCAGTTCTACACGCGGCGTAATTTAGCGGTATTGGCGGCATTTTGGGGTATGAGTAATGCTTCAGAAAACCTTCGGTTATATGCTTGGGTGACTTCGGGAATGATTAGAACTTCAAAAATGTATAAATATATGCCAACTCTTAAGAACGGAAAGTTAGTTGATAGACGAACCGGCACTGTAAGCGGAACATTATATGTGCCGTCTCTTCAAGATGAAAACTCAGTATTTGAGTTGCTTTCTTCAAAAGTCAAGGATTTCAGTTTCACGATGAGTTATCAGATTGCTATTTCGTCACAATCATTGAGTTCCGTAATGCTCATCGGTGACAACACAATCGACTACATCTTCACCGATCCACCATTTGGTGGCAATCTTAACTACTCTGAGTTATCATTCCTCTGGGAAGCATGGCTACGAGTAATCACAAACCAGAAAACCGAAGCAATAATAAACAGCGTTCAGGGCAAAGGCTTACCCGAGTATCAGGAGTTGATGACTCAATGTTTTGCCGAATACTATCGTGTGCTAAAGCCCGGCAGATGGATGACTGTCGAGTTTCACAACTCGCAAAACGCAGTATGGAATGCTATTCAGGAAGCATTGCAGCGAGTAGGCTTCATAATCGCTGATGTGCGTACGTTGGACAAACAACAGTCAAGCTTCAAACAGGTGACAACCACCTCCGCAGTAAAGCAGGACCTCGTTATATCAGCATTCAAACCAAAGGACAGCTTCAAGCGCGAGTTTGACGCTAAAGCAGGCAGCGAGGAAACTGCTTGGATATTTGTGAGCCAGTATCTGGAGAACCTGGCGAAAGCTCCCATTAAGAATGACATGGTCGAAGTAACTCACGAAAGAGAAGCGTTTTTGCTGTTCGATCGTATGGTGGCATACCATATCATGAACGGTATCGCCGTCCCGTTTGACGCGATTGACTTCTACAAAGGCTTGGATGAGCGCTTTATAAAGCGGGACGGTATGTATTTTCTATCCGACCAAGTCAACGAGTATGACGCAGCGAGAATCAAGTACGAACTTGAACCTATACAGTTTGACCTCTTTGTGACAAATGAAAAGTCCGCGATAGCGTGGCTGTACCGCCAGCTTGGAGAGAAGCCACAAACATACCAGGATCTCCAACCGCAGTTTATGCAAGAGAACAAGACGAAAGATAAATTTGAAATGATACCTGAGTTGTCAGTAATGCTGGAAGAAAGCTTCCTCCAGGACGCCCAAGGCAGATGGTACGTCCCGGATGTGACGAAATCCGGTGACGTGGCAAAGCTGAGGGAAAAGAAGCTTATTAAGGAGTTTGAAGGTTACCTTGCAGCAACAGGTAAGCTAAAACTATTCCGAACCGAAGCGATCCGCGCCGGATTCGCCAAGCTGTGGGCGGAACAGAACTACAAGCTTATTGTAGACACAGCCGAACGCTTGCCGGAAAGCGTAATAACCGAGGACGATAAACTATTGATGTTTGTAGATCTAAGCGCAGGGAGGGTATGACATCTTTCTTTTGAAAATGATGCATTTATTTAAGGAGATGTAACTGTTCAGGTACCAAGAAAACCATAGTCAAAACGTAGAAAAAAACGGTGCAAATCATAGCGTAGAGCGCAACATTCA
>Ga0082212_10011704_pt1 | contig 11104 bp, 6 predicted proteins | sample TergutNt197P3_FD_71548 | JGI IMG/M metagenome (GOLD analysis project Ga0082212, IMG submission 71548) | Neocapritermes taracua P3 segment gut microbial communities from Petit-Saut dam, French Guiana - Nt197 P3 | ecosystem: Host-associated > Arthropoda: Insects > Digestive system > Gut ... | reverse complement strand
GATCTCCCTGACCGCCTCCATCATCTGCTCCATTTGGGACGTGCCCTTCTCGGCGCTGTGCTTGATCGAGTCGGACAGTTTCGCGGCTTCTTTGGCTATTTCCGTGTTCTGCTGCGTTTTCGCCGCGATGTCACCGATCGAATGGGATAAATCGTCAAGCGAGGACGCCTGCACGGTCGAGCCTTGCGCCAATGACTGCGCGCCGCTCGCTACCTGTCTTGAGCCGGAAGAAACCTGCCCGGTGCTTTCGCTAATATTCGAGAACATCTCGTTCAGGCTGCGGAGCATTTCCGAAATCGTCTGCCCTATCACGTCGTTGCTGCCGCGCGGCACAACGTCGATCGACAGATCGCCGCTCGCTATGTGCTCCAGCCACTCTGTCTGCTGCTCGTCAAACTCTTCCATTTCACGGAAGGAGTTGGCAAGTAGCGCCAGCTCGCCGACGTATTTCCCGTCAAGACGCACGCCCGACGCGCCCGACGCAAGCAGGTGCGCTGCCTCGGTCACGTCCTTGACAGGGATTATTATCAGCCTTTTCACCGTGAAATACACAAGCGCGACCGCCACCAGCAGCACGACGACGAGCAATATGATGGAAACGATTATCTGCCTGTAAAGCGGCGCGTTGACGACGCTCACGGGCAGCGCCGTGTAGAGCATCCACCCTGTCGACGGGATTGCGCGCGCAGTGTAAAAACGCATGACGCCGTCCGCGCTACGCAGCTTGAGCGATTCCCCGTTCAGGACCGATTCGCCCCTAAGCCCTGCATAATTCCTGTCCTCTATCTCATCGATGTTTCTGAACACGATTTCGTCGTTCGCGTCGATGGCCGGCGCGTAATCCCTGTTGTGATGAACAAAAATATTGCCCTTCGCGTCCGTCAGGAACGCATAACTGTCCTTCCCAACGTCGGTCCTGTTGACGACGTCCGTCAGCACATCCGCGAACATATCGATCGCGACGACCCCGGTGTTCGCCGCATCGTGCGAGAACGCCTTGGAAAACGTGAGGCAGAAGCTTCCCGTGTCCGCGTCTTTGTACAGGTCCGTGATATAGACCTTGCTCGCGTCGGCCACCGCCCCCTTGTACCATTCACGTTCGTTTGCGCGCCACTCATCGTAATTCGGCTCCCATCCGTCGCTGAACACCCCTATCCCGTCGGGATAACCGGTATAGACCGAAAAGTAATCCTTGTTCGTATCCGCATGCCTGACAAGGTCCGGAATGATATTTTCACGGTCATCGATGGGCATGGCCGACAAATCGGTCGAAAGCGCGTCGACGTAATGGGCGTTCTCGATGATCCAGGTCTCTATGATGTTTGCGTTCAGCGCCGTTGACTCGCCTATATGGAAAAGCGACTCATTGTTCAGGGCGATCCCCGCCAAAGTATTGCCGACCGCCGAGTTGAGTCCGATACCGATGATCAGAATCCCAAGGACGATCAGCAGCAGGCGCGAGCTTACACTCTTCATTGCTTTCTCCTAACTCCACGGCTCTATACGCCGCGGCCTTTCTCGCTTCGTTTGACAATAATGGGCACTAACCCCGGGGCAAGCCCCGGTCCCACCCCCGCAGCGGAGGCTGCAGGGTTTTGTACCCCTTGATGTCTTCACTCGCTCGGTCAAGCCACGCAAGCGCGGCGTGACTCTCGCTTCGTTTGACAATAAACTACTTGGGCTAGTATATCAAGTGAATTTTACAATTATGTAGAAAATTGATGGTTAATGCAGAAATTTCCACATTTTTGGTTATAAACATTTTGACGAAAATACCGATATATGGTATAGTAGGCTCAATAAATGACGACTTCGGGAAAATGAGTGGGTGTGAGCCCCTGCTTTGCTGTTTCCGGGGTCAGACATTAAAATGATAAGGAGTGTAATACAATGAAAAGGATTTCACGTATTCTGATGGCAACCATAGCGCTGACGTTGCTGCTTGGCATAATGGTCTTCACAACGGCGCAGGCGGCCGCCACGGAAAAAACCAAGCAATGGGGGAGGCCTTCAGCCACATTTGACGCAAAGAACGTACTTCTGAAGGTCACTGTCGCCAAAAACAGGGACGGTTCGACGAATTACTTCTGGTCCCCGGAAGCGATCCTGGCCCCCGCAAAGGACGACGTAAACCTGCAACCGCTTGTGTTGGAAGCGCTCCCGGACGCGTTGGACCATGACGCGGGAGTCAAGCCGATAAAAGCCGTCACAAAGGCAACGGCCGGATATGTGGATATTTCCCTCCCCGATTTCGACAGCGCATGGGCGGGTAATTACATCTACATTTACTTTTATCAGGAACAGGTGACGGACAAGGGCGTAGTCATGATGCCCTCAAAACCAAAAGCCGTCAAGCTGCCGGACAAACCAACAGCCGGGGAACCGACAGGGGTCTCGATAGACTACAATGCCGAGAGACTTATGGGCGTCGGCGTTGGTATGCAGTACAAGCTTGACGCGAACGCAAAATCATGGAAAAAAGGCACCGCGAACACGTTGAAGAAGGGCATATCGCTCACATCGACGATCAACAAAATGAGAAACGACAGCGGCAATATCCTGGTGAGATACGCCCCCGTCAAAGCGACAAAAGTCTCCCGTGGCGTGGCGGCGGGCTTTATGAGAGACCAGACACTGAGGATAGAGTACCTGAAACGCGGCGACGCCCCCGATGCAACAGTGAAGTCATTGAATGGAAGGCTTTACATAGGCGCCGCCGAGTTCAACTATACAGTCGAGGGGTTTGAACACAAAGACGATTATATCTACGGCACAGCGGCAAACAAAGTGTTGCCGTTGAAGGACATAAAGGTCTCAGGGTTCGCAGACGACAAAGAGCTGAAGGAACTCATCGACTTACACAATGCCGGAGTGGATATCGACGTCGAAGGAAAAGAACGTGTGGCCGAGCTTCTCGAAAGCAAGCTTGAGGCTTTTATCGCATTAAAGGCGGGCAAAAAAATATATGTGGCAAGCTCGGCGGACGAGTCCGGCGACCCGAAATTGTTCAGGACAACATCCAAGCAGATTACTGTCCAGGCTAAACAAACCAAGCCCAAAGCGGGGAACAGCGGAGATTATGTAATCACTTACGGCGATACCCCATCAGTGAGTGCAAAAACCGGGAAAGACGTCGAATTCCGGGTAGTCGACGTAGTGAAGTACTACGACACGACACTGAAAAAAGTGGTTACGATAGAGCAGCCCGGCGTTTGGTCTTCATCCATTGACATCACGGAAGAGTTTTTTACAAGCCCGGTGGTCAACGCAACCAATCGCGGAGATCCCGATAGCCCGTGCGACTGTTACATCCAGGCGCGAAATCCCGGAAATGAGGCGCGCCTTGCCTCAGACCCCGTCAAAATATCCGAGAAACGCAGAGCCGCCCCCAATGTGACGATAGACTACCTGAAAGGTCAGTTCAAGAACGCAACCACAAGCATGGAGATGATCAACTATGACGATCCTGACGATCCAACTCCCGATTGGGCGGCGATCACCGCCGGCGAACTACCGATTTCCATTCCCACGCTTTCAAATACCGATCTGGACCAAACGTTCGGGTTCAGGCTTTCGGCCACCTCAACGGCGCTTACTTCGCCTGTAACACTGCTTTCGGTGAAGGGCCGGCAAGATGAACCGGTGCTGAACGTGGACTATGAATTTAACGTATTTACAAGGACGCTGAAACCAAAAGGCGGCGCTATTTTGGAGTACAGGGTGCTTAAAACAGGCGAAACACCCGCATGGCTGGCGCTTACCCAGGCGGGCGCAAACCTGGACAAAACGCTTGAGGATAAGGCAAGATCGGATACTGCGGCCGGTGACCTGACATTAACCGTGCAAGTGAGGACAAAGCATACCGCGAACGCCCCCGCAAGCGATGCTGATGATACTTTGAAAATCACGATCCCGGCAGCGCCGTCCGCAGATTTTGGCCGTGACAATGACGACGACATTACACTGAACTCAACCAAGGTTGATGGCTCCGAAGCTTACGAATGGAAACTGACCACCGCTTCAAGCTGGACTTCCCCCTTCTCAATCAAAGCGTCGACGGCGACCCAAACACTTGAGTATAGGGAAAAAAGTCCTGCCGCGGATGGCGACATGGCCGGCGTAGCCCCTGTGGACAACACAGTGGTAGTATTCAGCAAGTCGTCGGAGAAGCTGCTCGTTCCGTTGCCCGCAAAACCGAAGCTAGAAGACTTCGTCATCAGGTACGACGGGCTGAACGACCCGTCGGTCAACGGCCCCACGGTGGAGTTCAAGTCGCCGTTGACAGCAGCGGGAACAGACTCTAACGGAGTCAACTATACCCATTACTTCAGTGTAGACGATGGACCGGATACACTGTGGGATGATGCCGATCAATCCGGTTATAAGATTGTGGATGATAAAATTACATTCAAGGGTTATGACGGCACGCTTCCCATTGACCTGAAAATAACAAAGGTCGCTGATGGACGTGAATCCGAAGCGCTGACAATCACGATCAAAGTTTCGGGCGCGGCGCCAAAAATCGGTTTTACCTCCAACTCAGATTTAAGCGGGTCGATTACAGGCGTCAACAGCACGATGGAATATAGATTCAATGTGGGTGGAACTCCCTCATCCGGCGACCCATGGACGCCGGTCGGGAGCGTGACGGAGATATACGCTCCTAAAGACGCAACTTCCGATACGGTTTACCAGGTACGCATAAAAGCCACGGCAAACAACCCGTACTCGGTCATCGCGACGCAAACTGTACCCCCGCAAACCCCGTAACGCCATAAACCCATTGCGGAACACAGGCCATACCCCGTCGTTCCGCCGGTCTCATCGAATCAATATCACCCAACACCAAAAAGCATATGCCCCAAAATGGGTCATATGCTTTTTTGCCCGTAAATAAGGGTTTCCATTCTCCCCGTTGGATGGTATGCTTTTACACAAGCATAAAGTCATAGTATAAAAAATAAAAAAAATCAGCAGAAAGGACGTGAAAAAATGAGCGTTGATCTTACAGGCTTCCATGCCGTCATAACCGGGGGCTCAAGCGGGTTTGGATATGAAATGGCGAAAACCCTGCTCTCGCACGGCGCGACCGTGGCTATAGCCGCAAGGCCGAGCGAAAAGATGGACAGGGCCTATGCCTCGCTTAAAGACGAGTGGGGCGGCAAAGTCGTCGCCCTGGAAATGGACGTGCGCGACGAAAACTCCGTCTCGGCCGCCGCGGACGTGATATCGCGGGAATGGAGCAGGCTTGATATGCTCGTCAACAACGCCGGCATAGGCATGAGGGACGCCAACAAAGGCTTCCCGGGCGACCCGTCGCCGTTTTATGAGATACCCATAAAAGCATTCTACGACATCGTCGAAACCAATTTCATAGGCTACTTCCTTGTCGCCCGCGCTTTCGTTCCGCTAATGCTGAAAAATGGCGGCGGCAGGGTCGTGAATGTATCGACGGGAATAAGAACCATGACGGCACGCGGGCAACTGCCATACGGCCCCGCGCGCGCCGGGGCGGAAGCCATGTCGGTCATCATGTCCGATGAAATGAAGGAACGCAACGTAATGGTGAACGTCCTCCTGCCGGGCGGCGCCTCCGACACGGGCTTCGTGACCGACGAGGTGCGCGCGCATTTTGAAACCCTCGGCCTGCTCCCCGCAAGCATACTCAACGAACCGATACTCTTCCTCGCGTCGGACAAAGCGAATGGAATGACAGGCGAGAGGATTATAGGCAAGGAGTTCGCGGACTGGCTAAAGGAAAAAGGGTTTACATAAACCGCCTTGATGTGGTACATTACCGTAAACGAAAACCAATCGAGAAGGGGTGCTATATGGAAACAACGACGCTGGGCCGCACCGGACTGCGCGTGACGACGGCGGGACTCGGATGCGGCGGCTTTTCGCGCATCGGTATAAACAACGGACTCGACCATGCGGCGGGCATTGTCCGCGCCGCGTATGACGAAGGCGTCACATTCTTTGACACCGCGGCGGTATACACCACGCAACCCGCGGTCGGCAAAGGACTGCGCGGTATATCACGCGACAGCTACGTCCTGTCCACGAAGTTCGCATACGCGGACATGGAAGGGAACATAACGGCGAAGGACATGCAAAAGTCGCTTGAGCGCAGCCTAAACGAGCTGGAAACGGACTATGTGGACGTCTTCCACATCCACGGCCTGGTCGCGCAGGACTACGAAAGAGCCCGCGACACGCTTGTGCCCGCGCTTCAACGCGCAAAGTCGGACGGAAAGATACGATTCATGGGAGTGACGGAGAGATTCGCGGAAGACACGGAGCACGAAATGCTGCAGACCGCGCTGAAGGAAGACCTGTTCGACGTGATTATGGTCGGTCACAACATCCTGAACCCCTCAGCGACGCAGCGTGTATTCCCGCTCTCGACCAAAAACGACCTCGGCGTGCTCTGTATGTTCGCCGTGCGGAGGGCGCTGTGGAACAGGGAACAGCTCGAAACGGACATAGCGCGAATCCTGAAAGCCGGCCAGGGCGGCGATAGCCTTGACGCCGGCTCGCTGGATTTCCTGACGGCGGAAAGCATAGCCGCCACACTCCCCGAAGCGGCATACCGCTTCGCGCGCCACACACCGGGCATAACGGTGACCCTGACGGGCACAAGCAACCCGGCGCACCTGAAGGACAACCTTCGCTCTTTGTCATTACCGCCATTGCCCGCACAGGCATTGGAGCGGCTACAGGCCCTGTTCGGAAAAGTGGACTGCGTAAGCGGTCAATGAAATGTATTTAGGAGGATTGTTCAATGGACGGTCATGGTCGGCTCACGGGAAAGGTCGCCCTTATAACGGGCGCCGGCAGCGGAATCGGCAGGGGCATAGCAAAACGCTTCGCCGCCGAGGGCGCGAAAATAGTCATATGCGGCAGACGCGGGGAAGCGCTGGAGGAAACGGCGTCGCAATGCCCTGAAGGCAGCGTGTTCCCATTTCCCGCGGACGTGCGGAAGTTGGAGGACGCCCAGGCAATGGCCGCCGCAACGATAAAATTCGGCGGAAAAATCGACATTCTTGTAAACGACGCGGGCATCGCGCGGCGGGGCGGCGTCGTTGACGTATCCCTTGAAGACTGGGAGGACGTCTACGAGACAAACCTGCGCGGCACGTTCTACATGATGCGGGTAACGATCCCCCACATGGTGGAGGCGGGCGGCGGCTCGATAATAACGATATCGTCGCTTGCGGGCATACGCCGCATACCGAACGGCGTTTCATACTGCGCGACAAAGGAAGGCCTGATAGGGTTGGCGCAATCCGTGGCGATGGACTACGGAAAAGACAACATACGGAGCAATGTGATCTGCCCCGGCTTCACGTACACGGAAAGCGTGGACCGCATGATGAAAGCCTCGGCCGAATCAAGCGGCAAAAGCCTGGAAGAAGTGGTTGCGGACTCGATGCGCGTAAGCCCGATACACCGCCCGGTGCCGACGGACGAAATAGCGCAGGCCTGCGTGTTTTTCGCAAGCGACGAATCAAAAACGACGACGGGCGCGGTTCTATCCGTCGATTCAGGGACGGCAATTGTGGACGCAAGCATAGCGGCAATGAACCCCCACTGATACACCGAATAAAAAAACATTTTATAATATATAAGGAGCAAGAAAATGGATAAACTTAAAGGAAAAACCGCGTTCATCACCGGAGGCGCAAGCGGGCTTGGCTTTGCCATCGCAAAAGCGGCGTCCAACGTGGGAATGAACATCATCCTGGCGGACCTGCGTCGCCCGGTGCTCGACGAAGCCTTGAAAAAATTCAAGGAAGACGGCGTCGACGCCTACGGAATCGAGCTGAACGTCGTCGATCGCGAAGCATACGAAAAAGCGGCGGCGGAGGCCGTTTCCAAGTTCGGCAACATCCACCTGCTGTGCAACAACGCCGGCATCGGCTGTACGAGGGGAAAGCTCTGGGAAGTGACAGCCGACGACACCGACGTCGCGATCGACGTGAATCTCAAGGGTGTGCTTAACGGCATACAGGCCATACTCCCCGGCATGATAAAACATGGCGAGGGCGGGCATGTGGTCAACACATCCTCAAAAAACGGGCTGCTTCCCCCCGCGACGCTTGGATTGTACAACATGACCAAGGGCGCCGTCGTCTGCCTGACGGAAACTCTTGCCGCCGAGCTGCCTGAAGGCTACGGCGCGAGCGTATTCTGCCCCGGGCCTTTCCACACGACGCTTGGCCAGACCTCCGTTGAAGTCCCCGCGCTCCTTCGCGGCGAAACGCCTCCCCCCGCCCAGCCGCGCCCCCCCATGCCGGCGGATGCGGAGTTTTACTTCAACCCCGAAGACGCATTCAGCCGGACGATGCCCGCCGACGAAGCCGGCAGGCTCGTGATTCGCGGCGTATACCGCGGCGACCTTTACATAATCACCCACTCGGAATTTTACGAAGGCGTCAAAGCGCGTTACGACGCCGTGCTGCGCGCATTCCCGAAGGACCCGCCGAACGAGGCATTCAAGGGAATGATGTCGTTCCTTACATACAACCCCGTTTTCGCAAAACAGCGCGAATACCGCTAAAACGAACCGTCGCCACAAAGTGTGCAATAGTTAATAAACCGGAGGAGGCTGATTGATTTTGGAGGATTACACCAAGTTCAGGCTGAAAGGAAAGGATGAGCTGATACCGCTTCTTGAAGGCAAAAGCGGCATATTCATAGTATCCTGCAACAAATGCTTCAAGGAATTCACTGCGGAGGACGAGCCCGAATGCGACGACCTGTGCGCGATGGCGCAGGAACATGGCGCGACGGTCACGGGCTCCCTAAAAGTGGACTTCCTGTGCAACAAAACATTGACGGAAAAGAAAATAGCCGACGCCATGCCTCAGGGCACAAAAGCCATTTTCGCGATATCATGCGGGCTGGGCATCCAGACCATCGCGGATATCGCGGAGCAACCCGTCTTCGCGGCAAGCGACTCCATCAGCTTTGAGGGCAGGCACGGCATGGCCCTCACAAAGCGCCGCTGCGAAGCGTGCGGGCAGTGCTACCTGAACGGCACGGGCGGCATATGCCCGATAATCGACTGCTCGAAGAGCCTTGTCAACGGGCAGTGCGGGGGCGCAAAAAACGGCAAGTGCGAAGTGGACAAGGAAAAAGACTGCGCGTGGGAAAACATATACAAAAGACTGGAGCTGCAAAACCGCACGGAAGACCTTCTCAACCAGCCCGTGCAGCTCCGCGACTATTCAAAAATAAGCTTCAAGCTGATAAACGACTATGTCAAATCGATCCGCGACAGCAGGTTCGACGGCTATTATGGAGGCATCCATCCATCGGAACGCAAGGAACTCAGCGAGCATCTGCCGCTTGTTGCCTTCCCGGACCCAAAAACAGTCGTAATACCGCTTTCGCAGCACACCGGCGCTCCCGCCGAACCGGTCGTCAATGCGGGTGATACAGTCAAAGCCGGCCAGAAAATCGGCGAAGCCGCGGGATATGTCAGCAGCGCGATCCACGCGAGCGTCAGCGGCACGGTGGAAGCCGTGGAACCGCGCAAGCACCCGACAACAGGCGCGAACGTCATGTCCGTCGTGATACGGTCCGACGGCAAAAACGAGCTTCACGAGTCCGTCAAGCCGTATGGCGATCTGGACAGCCTCACGGTCGACGATATTGTGGAAATAGTGCGCGAAAAAGGCATAGTCGGAATGGGCGGCGCGGCGTTCCCGGCCTCGGTGAAGCTGAAGCCGTCAAAACCGATAGACACAGTGCTTCTAAACGGCTGCGAGTGCGAACCGCTGCTGACGGCGGACCATCGCGTGATGCTTGCCTATGCGGACGAGATCGTCTTTGGTCTCAAAGCGCTTCTGAAAGCGGTAAACGCGGAGAAAGGCATAATCGTCGTCGAGGACAACAAACCCGACGTAATAGAACTGATGGAAGCAAAAACGTCGGGCATGGCAAACATCGAGATACTGACGGCACGGACGAAATACCCGCAGGGCGCGGAAAAAATGCTTATCAAACGCGCGCTGGGGCGTAAGGTCCCAAGCGGCGGACTTCCGCTGGACGTCGGCGTGATCGTCAGCAACGTAAGCACGGTAAAGGCGATTTCCGATGCGATCCAACTGGGGATGCCGCTCATCGAGCGCGTTGTTACGGTTACGGGTGAAAAGATAAACAAGCCCGGAAACTACATAGTGAAAATAGGGACGCCGATAATGGAGCTTGTCAGCCACTGCGGCGGGGTGACCGATGACGATGTGACCTTCAAGCTTGGCGGCCCAATGATGGGCGTCGAGGTATCCGATCTCAACGTCCCCGTCATCAAGGGCAACAATGGCGTCATTGCGGTACCAAAAACCGAGTCTGAACCCTCGGAATGCATCAGATGCGGCCGTTGCGTCGACGTCTGCCCGATGGAACTCCTCCCGCTCTACTTCCCCAAGTATGCGGGTGCAAGCAACTGGCAGGGCGCGAAGGACAAAAACGTCAGGGACTGCATGGAATGCGGCTGCTGCGATTTCATCTGCTCGTCAAAGATCCCGATAAGAGCGGCGATCAAGCTCGGGAAGACGGGCGTGACGGAAATGGAGAGGAAGAATTAAATGCTGATAACACAACTGAAGCCAAAAGAAACACTCCTCCCCCTTGCCGGGAAAAATGCTTTCATAATCACCTGCGAGGGCTGCAGGGAAGTATACTTCCCCGAGGAGGAAGCCGCCGAACTGCGGAAGGAACTCGCGGCGCGGGGCACGCTTGTCACGGAGTACATATGCAACCCGGAAAACCTGCTCTTCCAGCTTGAAAAGCATATGGAAAAGCTGAACTCAGCGGATACGGTGCTTGTTTTTTCATGCGGCGTGGGCGTCCAGACAGTCTCGGAGAACTTCGCGGGCAAAAAAGTCTTTGCCGCCTGCGACACATATGCGCTGCCCGGCGACCAGGGCGTGACCCCGCTGGAATACGACTGCGACCAATGCGGCGAGTGCCATCTCAATTCCACCGGCGGCATCTGCCCCATAACCGCATGTTCAAAGAGCCTTGTAAACGGACAATGCGGCGGTTCAAAGAACGGCAAATGCGAAGTCGACAAGGACATGGAATGCGGCTGGGA
>Ga0082212_10011703_pt1 | contig 11105 bp, 7 predicted proteins | sample TergutNt197P3_FD_71548 | JGI IMG/M metagenome (GOLD analysis project Ga0082212, IMG submission 71548) | Neocapritermes taracua P3 segment gut microbial communities from Petit-Saut dam, French Guiana - Nt197 P3 | ecosystem: Host-associated > Arthropoda: Insects > Digestive system > Gut ... | reverse complement strand
GAGTTGTACAGAGAATCAAGAGAGTCAAGAGGGACAACCCGAAGAGGATCATGTACAACAACCGCTTTTGTCCCTCTTGGATGCGGGGTGATGATGTATGAATAAAAACAACAGACCCGCTGTATGCGTTGTCTTAAATCGCCGACTGTTCAACACTCTTATTTGGGTGCTGACACAGTTCAGCGGAACAGAAAAAGAAATCGGTGTGACTAAGTTAAGCACCGATTCAGCCGCATTGAAATTCAAGATTATGAAATACGCACGCTTGTACAAGAACGGTAACTCCGATTGTGCGGCGTTGTATTTCTTCCCGAATGAAGCTGCTGTGTTGGTAGAAGTATTGACTTCTTTTTTCAGTCTTGGACGGAAAAATATACCTGACTATTACGGCGATATTGAAAAAAGAAAAAGGGGTTTGGGTTCTCCCAACTGCGGAGCAGCGTTACCCAATAAGTGAAGTGTAACGAGCGACCGATTCGTAACGCCTGCAAGGGCGGTACAAATCGGGTATTGGGTCATGTGCCTAAACTGGATTAGAAAGGAGGAAAATCCGCATGAATACTATGAGTATCAGCCTTACACTCGGTAAAGCGAGCAATCCTCACGGTGCAAACCTCGCACATAATAGTCGTGATTTTATTTCAAGCAATGTTGACGAAACTCGAATTGACAACAACATCGTTTACGCAAATCAAGACATATACGAAGCGTATGATGAATTATTTTCGGAGGCATTGGAAACGTATAATGCAAAGCAGAAAAAACCTTGTCGGCGAATTGAGGATTACTACGACCACATTGAAAAGTCCGACCGTGAAGAATCGTTTTATGAATTAGTCGTGCAGTTCGGCTCGGCTAAATCCGCACCTGTCGGAAGTGAAAACGGCGAGTCGGCTAAGTCAATGTTGGACGAATACATGAAGTCGTTTCAACAACGCAATCCTAACCTGCACGTTTTTTCGGCTCACCTTCACGCTGATGAAGCAAGCTATCATGTCCACATTGATTTTATTCCGTTCACGAATAAGCCGAGTAAGTATGGTCTTGAAAAACGGGTGTCAATGAAATCCGCGTTGAACGAAATGGGGTTCACCGCAAAGAACTTTAAGCAGAACAGATTAGTCGCTTGGCAAAATTCGGAGCGTGAGGTCATGACAAAAATTCTCAACCGTCATGGACTTGAACGCGAAGTCATGAACGACAAGTCCGCACATCTTGAGGTCGATGAGTTCAAGCGTGAACAGGAACTCAACAAATTGGATCAGTTATTTTTATCACGAGATAATGCAGACGAAATCGAAATCAGTAATTTGTATTCGACGGTGGCAACACTTGAAGTTGAAAATGAAAAGTTGCTCTCTGAAAAGTCGTCACCGTGGAAGTCGTTCTATTATTCCTCGCCTGAAAAACAAAATCATATCATCGGCGAGCTTGAACGCTTGAACATTCCATATCGCGAATGCGAAAACGGATTTGAAGCACAGGAGTGTTATGTCGAAAAAATCCGCAGTATCGAAAAGCAGTACAAGTCGAAAGAGAATCCACACCGTGACACTCTGCGAGATTTGCTTGACAAGATGATTATGCAATCGAAGTCATTCGATGAAGTTGTTGAACGGTTGAAGTCGGCAGAGTGTGAAGTCAAGCAAGGGAAATATTTGTCGGTCAAAGTGAAGTATGCGGCTAACTTTATTCGCACACATCAGCTTGGGGCGAACTACTCGGAGCAAGCTTTGCGGAATCGTCTGACGCATAAAGCACGGTTCGAGCAAGACACAGATAATAAGATTGCAACTGCTGTTCCCGATTCACCAACGTACATGGTGCATAAAACAATCCGACATTATACTGTTGTGTTTGCGGCGGGGGTGTTGCCTGTTAGGAAGAAGAATAAGCGTAAACATTTCGATTGGACTAACGATGAGCGGTTGGATAAATTAGCTGACCTTAATCGCAGAATAAATCAAGGATTGAATTTAGAAAGTCTGCGGAATGATTTCGCACGACTTGAAAAGTCTGTCCTTGAAAAAGAAGATAAGATTGCCGAGTTGAAAGATGAACTCAATTTTTTTCGCAACTTGTATCGGAGAAGTGAGAGGTGTTTCAAATATCATAGTGTGGACGAAAATGATTTGGCTGTGTTGGCGAAACACAACATCACTTCCGAAAACTATGAGAAGATTCCACAGTTGTTTGTTGTCAACGAAAACGAGATTGCAAAGATTGAGTCGGAATTGTCGGAACTACGCCGTGAACTTCATGATACGGTTGATACTCTTGATACGTTTGAGAAAGTCATGGGCGGTACGCTTGTGTAGTCGTTGGTTGATGAGGAGAAGCATCGTATGCAGAGCGAGTATATTCATAATGGGATTAAATCGGCTGATGGTGATAATTCCAAAATCGAAGATAGTGGCATAACAAGTCGGAAACACTGACACAGAATTTTTTCTTCAGACAAGAGAAAATTATATTGACATTTCGGATGTATCGCGGTATAATTAAACCACGATATATCCGGCTGTCGGAAAGAGAGGATTATATGTATAGACAGTCAAGTATAACCACCGCTTTTATAAAGGTGGTGGCAGTATGAATATTCAAGAACGCAAAAACAAGGACGGCAGAATCACTTCCTATCGAGTGAGGGTGTTCGACCACCGCGACGTTACCACCGGCAAGCAGATTTTTAAAAATTTGTCCGTTAAGTACGATGATGTCAAAAGTGAAAACTGGAATCGTAAAAATGCGGAGAAACAGGGGGCGATTTTCGAGAAAAGTGTTGACGAGTATACCGCGACTACTTCCAATATTTCATTTAATGAGTATACCGAATATGCAATTAAAATCAAGGCACAGGCGGGAGTTACAAGCGGAACGGTTCGCAACTATAACTGCAACAGAAGACGGCTTGCACCGTTCATCGGACACATCAGGCTGAAGGATTTATCACCGAATACGCTCAACAGAGCTTATTCCGAAATGCTTGGAGCTGATGTCCCGAAAAAATATGTACATGAGTTGCACCGATTTATTCACACGATTCTCGAAATGGCTTTTAAGGAAAGTGTTATCCCGCGAAACTATGCAAAAGCCGCGACGCCTCCGAAAAAAGTACGCCCTAAAATGAACGCAATCCCCGAAGAACACTTGGACGTGTTTTTCAAGGCATTGTACGGAAACGAAAAACTGTATGAATATCAAGTTATGTTCAGCCTGCTCCTTGCAAGCGGTTGCAGAATCGGAGAACTCTGTGCGCTATCGTTTAATGATGTTGATTTTAAAAACGGTAGTATCAATGTAAGCCGCCACTGGATTCATGATGATAATGGGCGGCATATCGCGGACGGTTGTAAAACAACGGCGGGTGAACGGTTGTTGTACTTCGACAGGAACATAATGAAAATGCTCGCAGATTATCGGGATTATCAATTGAAAAAAGCGGAGAAATACGGCGACAAGTGGGACTACAGCACTGGGGCGATATTCACTTCGGTGAAGAAGCCGGGGAATTTTCTAAGTCCTAACACCGCCAGAAATTGGTTGAAAATCTTTCTGCAAAAACATGGTTTGCCGGAAATGAGTCCGCACAAGTTCCGACATACCGCAATCAGTCTGCAACTGCAAGCCGGAATCAGCGTTCCCGATGTTGCCAAGCGTGCAGGACATTCCCGCCCCGATGTGACGCTCACGTTCTACGCACACACCATGAGGAACAATGATAAGCACTGTTGTGAAGCTGTAACGAAGGCAATGCCTCAGTTCGCAAATACGCCCGACATAACAAAAGTATCGAAAGTGAAAAAGTTGTCCATTTGTTGACCAAAAGTGAAAACGGGGGCGGAGAATAGTGTTCAAAGCCCCTGTTTATGCGGGGAGAGGGAATAATGTGTGTTAGTTTGGGGCTTATAGGGAAAAAATAAACCCCAATTTCACGAAAGTGGGCTAAACTCATATTCGTTAAAAACGGCTGTATAATCACGTTTATTGAACTATGTAAAATTAGGCGAAAACCGCTTACTCTCATTTGTAATCAGCAGGTCAGGGGTTCAAATCCGTTCACCAGCTTGTAAATTACAGAGAAGTCCATAGAATGGCTTTAACAGCCGTTTTATGGTTTTTTCTTTAGGTTGTCAATCGGGGAATGACGGTTAAAGCTGATTGTCAAATCCGAGGGAATCAGCTGTGCATACCGTTTTGTCATTTCGAGGGTAGAATGTCCTAAATTGCCGCAGAACAAGCGGTACGAGCAAAGATTTTGCATGGCACGTCTTATGAGGCAGTTGTGTAACGAATATTAGCGAATCCGCCCGATTATATCGGGCGGTTCGTTATGTGGTTGCTTGCAGAGAGGTAACTTTATCAAGTGGCAAATTAAGACTTTCAGCAACAAAGTCTGGCGAATTGCCCAAATTCAATAAAGTTTTTGCCCCTCTTAGTAATCCTATTTCAACACCTTCTTCTCGTCCCTTTTCAACACCTTCTTCATGCCCCTCTTCCCATCTAACGGCAAGGCACTCATCTAAATCCCATTCTTTGTAAAGGAAACTCATAACATCACCCCCATATTTGGCTAAAAATTCCGGTAGAATATTGTTGCTTGCACAATCTTTCACCGCTTTTGCAACCGCTTCGTTCAAATTCAACCCGCTATCCGTGTTCTTGCGGATTTCGTCGATGATTTCCACATATCCGCTTAACTCTTGACTGTTGCGGATTAGTTCCTCGTTTCGCCCTTTGTTAATGTTTAAAACACGTACTTCTAATTCCAAACTGCCGTTTTGCTTATGTCCTTTCGGCAAATTCATAAACGAATCGGACATCACCCCTTGACAAATTCTACCAACCCTGCTATAATACCAATATATATAAATTTTATTTTTATTTTGGAGGGTTTTAGGAATGAAAAGGAAGGGAAATAAGATTATATCGGTGTTTCTTGCGGTTGTGATGATAGTCATGTTATTGCCGATGTCTACAATTCCAGTAAGAGCTGTTAGGTCGGGTGATTATGAGTATGTACTGAACGATGACGGAACAGCTACGATTACAAGATATTACGGAAGTGGCAGTAATGTTGTAATTCCAAACACACTCAACGGACTGACTGTCACGAGTATAATGAATTATTCCATTGGGTCTATACGAGGTGCGTTTGAGAATCACACAAACCTAACTTCAGTAACAATTCCTGACAGCGTTACGAATATAGGGTATAGAGCGTTTAATGGTTGCTCAAATCTGACTTCGATAACAATCCCCGATAGTGTCACAAGTATAGGGGGGAGTGCGTTTTCTGGTTGCACAAGTCTGACTTCGGTAACAATTTCCGACAGCGTTATAAATATAGGGGTTAGCACGTTTTATAATACCGCTTGGCTTAACGCTCAATCTGACGGTATGGTCTATGTAGGAAAAGTCGCATATATTTGGAAAGGTACGATGCTTGCAAATACCTCTATAATATTACAACCTGACACAAAAGGAATTGCGGGTGAAGCATTTTGGTACTGCGGTAACCTGACTTCGGTAACAATCCCCAATAGTGTCACGAGTATAGGGGAGTATGCGTTTAGGGGTTGCACAGGACTGACTTCGGTAACAATCCCCGACAGTGTTACGAGTATAGGAGGGAGTGCGTTTGAGGCTTGTTCAAATCTAACTTCTGTTATAATCGGCAATAGCGTCACTAATATAGGTGGTAGTGCGTTTCAAGATTGTTCAAATTTAACTTCAGTCATAATACCTGATAGTGTCACGAGTATAGGGTATTTGGCGTTTGCGTTGTGTGCCAAGCTAACTTCAATCACAATCCCCGACAGTGTAACAAGCATAGGGAATAGGGCTTTTGAGTATACACCTTGGCTTAATGCTCAATCAAATGGTGTAGTCTATGCAGGAAAAGTAGCATACATTTGGAAAGGTACAATGCCCTCAAATACATCAATAACATTACGCCCCGATACAAAAGGAATTGCAGAAAGTGCTTTTGAGAATTGCACAAATTTGACTTCGATTTTAATCCCCGATAGTGTAACAAATATAGAACAGAGTGCATTTTCAAGTTGTAGCAACTTGGTGTCAGTGGAACTACCCCACGGCATCAAAAGTATAGCTTGGTATGCGTTTTCGGGTTGCACAAGACTGACTTCGGTAACAATCCCCGACAGCGTCACGGATATAGGGAATTGGGCATTTTCAGGTTGCACAAACCTAACTTCGGTGGCTTTTAAAAATTCAACACCGCCTTTGTTTAGGCATAATCTTTTTTATGATAGTAATATTTTTGAGGACTGTTTTAATTTAACTACTATATATGTTCCTATAGGCTCAAAAATTGCTTATCAATCTGTTTCACAATTGAGCGGATATGACATTATTGAAGTGGATTGTTTTATATGTCTTGAAAACCCATGTGTATGTGAATACACCATCACATGGAACACCAACGGAGGCACTCCCATTCCCAAACAAACGAGTATAATCCACGGCGGAAGTATACACGAACCTTTCGGAATGAACAATACATGGCTTACTTTTGAGGGGTGGTTCATGGATTCGGATTTTAACACGAAAGCAGTTTTCCCGATAACAAACGTAACATCTAATACCACACTTTATGCTAAGTGGGAAAACATAGTCGATTTTTGCCCCGGTTGGAAACCTAATTGCGACTGGATGGGGAATTACTGTGCGTGTAGGTTATGTACCGGATGCGGTGCATTTGGACTGGAAACTTGTGTATGTATTATTGACTTATGCCCCGGTTTTAGCCCGGATTGCTACCCCATAGGAAACCGTTGTGCGTGTTCAATATGTTTCGATTGCGGTTGGTTGCAGGTTAACTGCTCATGTGTTTACAGCGTTATAGCGGATGCTGATGGCGGAACTCCTGAGCCGTCTTGGTTATGGTTGGTACTCCACGGCGGCAGTATAGACGAACCCGATGTAATGACAAAAGAAAATTATACATTCGGTGGTTGGTATATAGATTCTGATTTCAACACACAAGCAGTATTCCCGATAACTAACGTGACGGAAACTGTAAAGCTTTACGCCAAGTGGATACCCGACACTTACACTATAACCTACAACCTTAACGGTGGCATAAACCCTGCAAATCCGCCAACCAATTACACCTACGGAATAAATACAGGTTTCCCCGTACCGACCCATTCAGACCCGGGGTTAAAATTCGGTGGGTGGTACTTATCAGCCGATTTTTCAGGTACAAGCATATCATCAACCGGAACTACACGCACAAGCAATTTAACCTTATACGCAAAGTGGTCGCCTAAAACATACACGGTAACATTTAATGCAAACGGCGGTATTGGCGAACCTAATCCGCAAACTAAAACACATGATGTTTTTTTATACTTAAACGGTATGATGCCCTCAAGAGATTGTTATGAGTTTCGCGGGTGGGCGATAAGTAATGTAGCTACTTCACCGAATTATTTATCGGGCGCAATTTATACGGATAATAATGATATTACACTGTATGCAGTGTGGCGGTTAGAGTCACATACTCGTTTATCAGATGATTGTACAAAATGTTCTGTATGCGGTGCTACGGGATTGGCTATAAATTGCACAGCAAACCCTTGTGTTCTTCATACTGTAGTCACAACCACTGTTGCGACAACTACCACAACAGCAATCACAACTACCCCACCACAACAGACTACGCTACCGATAGTCAGCGACAGCAACGGCGGCGATATTATTATAGACACAACCTTAGAAACGGCAGACCCGGGGGCAATACAAACAACATTACCTATTGAAACGGCAGAATCACAAGAGCAACTTTCACAAAGACCGACTGCTCCCGAACAGACCACCACAGCAGTTACAACTACCCCACCACAACAAACTACGTTACCGATAGTCAGCGACAGTAACGGCGGCGATATTATAGACACAACCATAGAAACGGCAGACCCGGGGGCAATACAAACAACACTACCTATTGAAACGGCAGAGTCACAAGAGCAACCCTCACAAAGACCGACTGAACCCGAACAGACCACAACGGCAATCACAACTACCCCACCACAACAAACTACGCTACCGATAGTCAGCGACAGCAACGGCGGCGATATTATTATAGACACAACCATAGAAACGGCAGACCCGGGGGCAATACAAACAACATTACCTATTGAAACAGCAGAATCTCAAGAGCAATCCACAAAAAGACCAACCACCACAATAGAAACAACTACAACAACCGTACCGACCACCACGACGGAAACAACCACATCAACAACATCTACAAACACAACAACAGAAATAACAGAAACAACAACATCTGTCATAACCACTACAACAGAAACGACAACAACGCCTGCGCCGACAACAACACCCGCTTTTGCCCCCTGTAAAACCTGCGGAAAGACCGACTGTAGCGGAGATTGTTATATAGTTGAAGCTAAAATTCCGATTGACCCATGTGCCGACTGTGACCTTTGTAAAAAGGTTAAGGAGGAAGGTGCTTCGGCTATTAAGGGAAAAATCCTTGGTACCGACGAGCCGCAAATATTTGACTTTGTTGAGATTTTACAATACCTTGTTAATCTACCGGGCTGTCAAATTGAAAAATGCGGTAACGCAAAATATGCATCATTGTTAAGCCCCGCCGGTAAGTCTTCGGGCGAGCCTACAATTTTCTGTGGGATTGAGATATTATTGTATCTTGTGGGGTTGACCGACGGGAGCGAGTGGTAAATGGAAACAAAATTAAAAAAATTCACAAGTTTAACATCTATTGATTGCTTTTTAAACGGTCAGCTTTGCTGTGCTTATTAGAGTTTTCGTTACAATGTTAATATATATTAGTCGAGAAATATTTTTTGTATATACTCCCTAATTTTACAAATACTATCACCAATACACAGGTAATCCTGTTTTGTTATCGTAACAAGATAATAGTATTTATGTAATAATTGGAGGAATTTATATATGAAAGCGACCGGAATTGTAAGAAGAATAGACGATTTGGGAAGAGTTGTAATACCCAAGGAGATTAGACGAACAATGAGAATACGCGAAGGCGACCCGTTGTTGATAACATTGATGGAGCGGTTTTGTGTTGGTATGGGGGCGTTTGGAGAAAGGGTTACTTAGGAAAATACAAGAGGCGTTGACCCTCGGTCAGCGCCTCTTGATAAGTAGGATTATATAGGTTCTATATCCGATGCTACAGTCAAACATTCAAAATTGTTGATATAGTATGCAAGTATTTCCATTCTGTTTTGCACACGTTTAAGCGAATGACCACCCTTAGAAATAAGAGCCAACAAGCGATGTTCTTCAATGACTTTTGATGAATAGCTGTTAAACACCCTCTCTACCTCTTTTGCTTTAGCTGAACTAAAAGCGGAAAGCTTAGTGTTTATTGAACCAATGGCAACCAATTTATCAGTCGTATTTGTGGTATAATCTACTAAGCCAAGCGAAGCTGTCAACAGAAAAAATTTCATAAGGCGAACATTAGATTTTAACAAGTTATGTGGAATCTCTTTACTTGTTACAATATGGTTGATTTGGTCAATAAGTCTTTCGCACCGCTCTTTTCCGGTGGTGAGTTCTTCACAATCAGCGGCATATTTTAAGACTTCGCGGTCTAAAACGCCGAAACCAATTTTTTCATCAATCAACCCTAAAACACTGTAAAATGCTCTGTCAAATTGTCGGCGTTCGTTAGAAAAAGTCATAATTTTAAAGAGCTTTTCTTTATCCACAATACTTTCAAGATATTTTTCAAGAGATGAATCGGGTATAGAGTTGATTATTTCTCCCGCTCTTAAACGCTCTTGATTTTGCAGAAACTTGAAATATTCAGAAATTTCTGAATCAGAAGCGTTTGTTATATTCGTTATTGATACGTTAAACGAAAAGAAATTTTCCCGAATTACATCAGGCAATTGCGAAAATTTCAATACAACTTTTCCTTTATTTTTAAGTTTCAACTTAATCTTATCAAGTTTAGCGTCACTGTCTTGCCCCAAATACTCAGCTATATACGCTATTGTTTTTCTGGCACACTCCCCTTGAATATTATGCACACCGCTTACGAAATCGTGTATTGTAGTTAAACGTTGTTGTCCGTCCACAACTTCCTGCATTGCATTTTTTTCATTTTTCTCTGCTCTTACACGCAGACTAATATTACCGATAGGGTAATTTTTAATGATGCTGAATAGTAATTTGTCCATAAATTCATTCCCCCAAATGAAACCACGCTGATACGGGGGTTGTAAATCAATACCATCCCTCTTGCTCACATTCTTGATTTGGTTTACGATAGTCTGAATCGGACGAGAATCATACGAAAATGACATAATATTAGACATAAATACCTCCTAAAACATAATTTAAATTTATAGAAATTCTATGATTTCTGTAATATTATATCATTCTATTTTAACTTTGTCAATAGATTCTAACAATATATTTTAATTAAACGTCGATATTGATTTAGACTCTATAAATATATATTCTTTAATCAAATACCGACAGCTATACTAAACCGCCCACGCTTTTGTACCCTTGACTGCCTTTCTATCTCATCAGAAGACCATGTAGAAGAAACTTTAAGCAAAACCTCTTCCAATCTTGGATTTATACGCAAATTCCGCTCATTTTTACGCCTAATAATACCATAACACCCCGTAGGAGAAATATATATTTCTTCGGGAGCATAAGGCGATATAATTGAAGATATTTTAGAAAACACACAATTTTCGGGTTTTGGTGATATATTTATATTACTTTCAAGCCCATATAAACAATTTGTAATAGTTTGTACTGAATCAATCTTAGGCAATTTATCATAATCAAGTAAACGCGAACCTATCCATTTAACCACAGGAACAGCCCAAGAATTACCGATAGCCTGATACCTGTTGGTACGCTTTGCTTCGGGTAAATCTGTATAATTATCGGGGAATCCCATTAACCTCTCACATTCCAAAGGTGATAAACGTCTAATACGTTCATCTTGAACAACATATAGAGAGCCGTTATACGCGGCGGCATTTCCGTTCCATTTCGTTCCGTAAGCGGAATAAAGGCAGTCGGTGTATTCACGAAAAACC
>Ga0082212_10011702_pt1 | contig 11105 bp, 10 predicted proteins | sample TergutNt197P3_FD_71548 | JGI IMG/M metagenome (GOLD analysis project Ga0082212, IMG submission 71548) | Neocapritermes taracua P3 segment gut microbial communities from Petit-Saut dam, French Guiana - Nt197 P3 | ecosystem: Host-associated > Arthropoda: Insects > Digestive system > Gut ... | reverse complement strand
GGAATGTAAACATGAAAACAGGATTTCCAGAAGCGAGCTGAATATAAGCTTGATTTTTACCAGAGTGGAATGTAAACCAGCCGTTCCAGCTGCCCTGCGTCCAAGTCTCGAAGCTTGATTTTTACCAGAGTGGAATGTAAACGGAAACCGTGCATCTGCACCGCCGCCACGTGGTCAAGCTTGATTTTTACCAGAGTGGAATGTAAACTAAGGATTACGCGCAAACACTGAAATGAACGATGCGCTTGATTTTTACCAGAGTGGAATGTAAACCTCAACCACCGTAGTGCGATGGTACCCGGTCATCCGGGCTTGATTTTTACCAGAGTGGAATGTAAACACAGACACCACCAAGAGCGGAATGATCGTGGCAGTTGCTTGATTTTTACCAGAGTGGAATGTAAACATAGGCGCAAAGGAAAAAAAGCGTTACAAGCATTGCGCTTGATTTTTACCAGAGTGGAATGTAAACCGAGGCATAACAATGGTACGCAACCTCGGCAGCTCGCTTGATTTTTACCAGAGTGGAATGTAAACTTCTAAAATCATTATGTTTTCATTTTCGGCATCGCCCGCTTGATTTTTACCAGAGTGGAATGTAAACACGCGACGACAAGCTGGACGACGCGGTTGTCTGGTGGCTTGATTTTTACCAGAGTGGAATGTAAACTCTCCTCCCTGCAATGTTCCTGCTGCTTTTGTACGGCTTGATTTTTACCAGAGTGGAATGTAAACTAAGGGGCTCGCTGTAGACTTGTCGCTTCCCTCCGGCTTGATTTTTACCAGAGTGGAATGTAAACGCCGTTCGGGAAAATCACCTTCATCGGCCGCTGCTTGCTTGATTTTTACCAGAGTGGAATGTAAACACCGGAAACATCAGCCTTTCGCCCTTGTGGGCAAAAGCTTGATTTTTACCAGAGTGGAATGTAAACCTGCATGTTTCCGCTGTAGTTCGGCTGGTGCATGGGCTTGATTTTTACCAGAGTGGAATGTAAACGTACGACGTCAGCGTTTCAGTGCTCGACTACAACCGCTTGATTTTTACCAGAGTGGAATGTAAACGCACCAGCGAGTCTTTCCCCCCGCTGAAGCTCATGTGCTTGATTTTTACCAGAGTGGAATGTAAACTTGTTGTGGTCTGTTAGCGTCCTGACCGGGACGCCCGCTTGATTTTTACCAGAGTGGAATGTAAACCTCTTCGACCACGGCGTCGGAAAACACTGCCGTTACGCTTGATTTTTACCAGAGTGGAATGGAATGTAAACTGTTTTTATTTGCGGTCAGACAAGGTCTGGCAAAAGCTTGATTTTTACCAGAGTGGAATGTAAACACGGGATGCTTTCGGCGTTCCTGCGGACCCACATCCGCTTGATTTTTACCAGAGTGGAATGTAAACGCGGAAAATTGCAGCAAGGCGGCCCGCGACGGCCTGGCTTGATTTTTACCAGAGTGGAATGTAAACTCTTTCCAGTAGCAGGCAGAAAACGGGAGGTTAGGGCTTGATTTTTACCAGAGTGGAATGTAAACAATGCTGCCAAATGCTACTTACCTAGCTTGGGAATGCTTGATTTTTACCAGAGTGGAATGTAAACAGTTTATACAGTTTTACCAAGAAAACGACGCCAATAGCTTGATTTTTACCAGAGTGGAATGTAAACACGTAGTTGTAAAATATACAGGAGCTTCGGACGTGAGCTTGATTTTTACCAGAGTGGAATGTAAACGTCTCCGGGTCGAGCTTCTCCATCAGCTTTGTTTCGCTTGATTTTTACCAGAGTGGAATGTAAACCAAGTTGGCAGAAGACTTGAGCGACGGCCGCATGGTGCTTGATTTTTACCAGAGTGGAATGTAAACTTGGCAAGCTGGTTTTTAAGCATGTCGGCGTATTCAAGCTTGATTTTTACCAGAGTGGAATGTAAACCCGAAGGCCTGCAGCTTTCCGTGAAGTCGCTGGGCGCTTGATTTTTACCAGAGTGGAATGTAAACAAACTCAACATAAAGGGGGTCTTTTCAACATGATTGTTTGATTTTTGCCAGAGTGGAATGTAAATAAAGACGGTCGCGGGCTCATGACGGTGACGGTGAAGCTTGATTTTTACCAAAGTGGAATGTTATAATTAAATTCAATCCAGCTGATTGAACTGCACATTGTGTTGCACGAAGGTATGTACTGGATGCCCGAGCCGCACACGCTGACGGCGTATTCTTCCGCGTCCCTGATGATCACCGCCGACGAGGCGAGCACACAAGCACTGTGCATAAAATCCGTGCTTTTTCAAATGATCGAAAAAGGGGAATTTATCATTGATTATTTCTTAGCATTGGTCTAGAATATTCTTTGAAAGTGCAGCTTTCCAATTGGTTGCAGCCGAAGTCTGAACGCCGAGTAGGAGGACATGCCTGAATGAGAACCGATGTACCCGAATTGTTATTCACATCGCGGAGCGATTTCCATGCGTGGCTACTAGAAAATGCCGAATCAAGTGACGGTGTGTGGCTTACATTCGGCAAGACAAAAGCGGTTGTCACTATGTCTGCGAGCGACGCCCTCGAAGAAGCCTTGTGTTTCGGGTGGATAGACGGACAGATGAAAAGCATTGACGAAACGAAGTATCTTAAATACTTCGCTCGCCGACGAGTAAAAAGCGCTTGGTCGGAGAAGAACAAGAAAACCATTGAAACTCTCCGCGCCAAAGGCATAATGACCGAGCTGGGTGAGGAAGCCGTCAAGACAGCCATGCAAAACGGAACATGGGACGCTCCGAAAGGCGAGCCTGTTAGCGATGAGCAGATAGAGGCATTTGCATTGAAGTTAGCCGCATTTTCTCAGGCTTATGAGAACTTCTGCAAGATGTCGCCGTCCGTTAAGCGCACATACACGATGAGGCACCTTTCTTTCAAAAGCGAGGAAGCACGCCGGAGGGACTTCGAAAAAATTGTTGACAGGCTGAACAACAATCTAAAACCGATGTAACTACTCACAATATGGAGCAATCGAAACCTGAATCGGTTGAGATTGTAAAAAAATGGAGGCAGACAGGATGAACGAGTTAACCAGTAAAATCAAACATGAGCTGCTGCAACTTGGAGCAGACATCGTAGGGTTCGGCGACCTAAACGAGTTGCCCTCTGACGTGCGCGCGGGGTTGCCTGTTGGCATCAGCGTCGCAGTCGTATATCCGCCGGAGGTTATTCGCGGCATAGCCGAACTCCCTACGCAGGAATACTGCGAGTGGTATGACAAGCTGAACGAACGGCTTGATATGATTGTAAGCAGCGGTGCTGAGCGGCTCCGTGAAGCAGGGTACAATGCAATAGCGCAGACTCGTGAGCATGTTGGTTCCGGAGAAAGCTGCGACAATACCACCCTGCCGCATAAAACAATCGCGACGCGAGCAGGCATGGGCTGGATTGGGAAATGCGCACTGCTCATCACAGAAAAATACGGGGCCGCATTTCGGCTTTCGTCAATCCTCACCGACGCGCCTTTGCACACGGTTCTTCCGATCAACAAGTCAAGATGCGGCAGTTGTATGGTTTGCAGGGATGCATGCCCCGGAAATGCAGTGTCAGGGAAAGCATGGGAAGCCGGCTTGTACCGCGACGAGTTCTTTGATCCCGCGAAGTGTCGCAAGACGGCGCGCGAACGGGCAAAACAAGGGTTCGGCGGGAATATAACCATCTGCGGCAAGTGTATTGAAGCCTGCCCACATACGCAGAGGTATATTAGCTTGGAAAAAATGGAAAAATAAGTGAAAATCCCTCTTTTATTACAACTTGAGTCCTTGTTATTACACCTCCGCACTTTTATTATTGCATTGCCTCCTCGTTTTCGGTATCATTGGTTTATAAGGCAAACAGCCACAAAACAAAAATTTAAGAAACGAGAGGTATTCAAAATGAGTAAAAAATGCAATTTATGCGGGAAAGCTGTGCACAGCAACGTACCATTCAAAACAGGGTATATATGCGAGGATTGCATATACTATTTGAAGAACCAAGCACTGTAAGTTTTCCCGATTTCCCAATAACTCCCAATGAGCCGGCTGCATCTTCGTGTGCAGCCGGTATTTAGTTGATTCCTTTCCACAATTTCCGAAAGCCTCGCGTAGAATGAAATATAAAAATATGCTATAATACTAAGAGAAGCGTCAAGTTTGCTGCCCCTTGCACGGAGGCGCGGAGTGAAATGGGAGGTGATTTTTTGATCAAAGTTTTGGCTACTGACGGCATCGAGGCTTCTGCTGCAAAAGCTTTGCAGGACAAAGGGTTTCAAGTCGTGCAGGAATTTTTCGAACTTGAAGACTTAAAAAAACAAGTTAAGGATTTTGATGTATTGGTAGTCCGGTCAGCGACAAAAGTCAGGGGGCCTGTGATTGACGCAGCCCTTGAAGCAGGAAGGCTAAAAATGATTATTCGCGGTGGGGTAGGGGTCGACAACATCGACGTCGAATACGCTGAAAAAAGCGGCATCAAGGTGTTCAACACGCCAAACGCAAGCAGCGCATCGGTAGCCGAGCTTGCCATCGCGCACATGTTTTCGCTCGCTCGCTACATCTACATTTCAAACGTCACAATGAGGGAAGGCAAATGGGAAAAGAAAGAATACGAGGGCAGCGAGCTTTGCGGCAAAACCCTCGGGCTTGTAGGTTTTGGGCGCATTGCCGTTGAGACTGCGAAAAGGGCGAAAGCCCTTGGGATGGACGTGGCGTATACCAATAGAAGCGGCCCGGCAGAAGGGTATGGCGAGTACAGGTACATGCCGCTTGACCAGCTGTTAAAAACAGCTGATTTCATTTCACTGCACGTTCCCGGCTCAGAAGACGGCAAGCCGGTGATAGGCCGTGATGAAATCGACAAAATGAAAGACGGGGTGTTTATCGTCAACACAGCAAGGGGGGGAGTCGTGTGCGAGGATTCGCTGCTGGACGCCCTCGACAGCGGCAAAGTTGCGGCGGCGGCGATTGACGTATTTTCAGAAGAGCCAGTCAAAAACGAAAGGCTCTTCACTCATCCGAAGATATCCTTGACCCCGCATATAGGCGGCTCCACGGCAGAGGCGCAGGAGCGCATAGGCAGCGAGGTTGTGGATATAATTTTAAGGAATAGTTAAAGAGGTGCAACAAAATGCAAAAAGTTGAAATTAAATCGGGAGAATATATTTTTACAGGGGTTCTTGAGGAAAAAAACGCGCCAAAAACCTGCGAGGCTTTTCTTAAAATGCTTCCCTTAAAAGAGAAAGTCATACATGTGCGGTGGAGCGGTGAAGCCGTATGGATCCCATACGGCGACCAGAACGCCAAAATCCCGCATGAAAATGCCACAAGCTATCCAAACAAGGGCGAAGTCCTGTTTTATCCCGGCGGCATCAGCGAGATGGAAATAATATTCGCCTATGGAGCATGCTGCTTTTCCAGCAAAGCAGGCCAGCTGGCCGGCAACCATTTCCTTACGATAACCGGCGACATGGATCGCTGGTACGAGTTTGGCAGGAAGGTGCTCATAGAAGGGGCGCAGCCAATCGCAGTTTCGCTTGTTTGAAGATCGGGCATAGCGGACGCCTCCGAAGCGTATCTATTCCTAAAATCACAATTTTGGGAATAGATATAGCAGCTTCAAAACCTCGTCAATCAATAGAAACGCGCCAAGATTCCCTAAAACAATATCAAATGGACATAAAACCAAAAACATGGCAGCTCAACTGCCGTGTTTTTATTTTCTGCCTGTTGCATCTATCCCATTGACCACCGCAGCGAACTTTAAGCCCTGTCCGGTCTGCCGCGACAGACCCCAAAAAAACCGAGCCTCTATTTTGCGTTCTAAGCGATTTTTTTTGCATTCTTGACATATACGTCCAATAGCACATAATGCTAAATATGCATAATATTATATATTCGCTTAATATATGGGAATAATCAACATCTGCCCGGCCTTTAGCTCGTGCGCTGCGATGCCGTTCAATTGGCACAGTTCATACACATGCTTTCGCGTGTCAATGCTGCTTGGCATATAAGCCTTTGCGATGCTCCATAGCGTGTCGCCGCTCTGAACAGTTACTTCCATGTATTCCTGCTCAGTCATGCTGCTGGCGTCGCCAAGCCCGAACAAAGCGTTTGACGCCATTATCAGGAACATGATGGTAACAGCTACAAACAACGTAAACCTGCTGCTGGACTTGATCCTGTATTTTTTCCCGGAAACTGTCATCCTTCTCCCCTCCTACCTCGCTGTAAACATTCGTTCTTTTTCAATGATACACGAATATTCGTTCGCTGTCAATAGGGAGATTGAACAATTGTTCTATTTTTTCGCGAGGTGGTGGCTTTCAAGCCAAGACGTTATCCGTTTGCGGTAAACAAGCCCAAGGGCAAAGAACGCTGCCGCCACGGCAGCAACAATGACAATGCCTCGTATGCTGCCGCTGTCAATCATGCTGCCAATCAGGATTGTGCCCATGATGCTCGGAGTCCTCCCAACCAATGCAACCAGCAGAAAATGCCAGAACTTGACTTTCGACAGCCCGACCGCATAACCAAGGGGGTCTTTTGGCAGGCCCGGGATCAGAAACAGGACGAACAAAACCAGAAGCGCCCGCTTGCTGTTCATCTGTTCGATGCGCTTGACGAATTTCTTCTCGCCAAAAAGCAGGTGCATCGCGTCCTGACCTAAAAATCGCGCAAGAAAAAACGTTGCGGCTGTGCCGACGGCGATACCAGCCATGGAAAGAAGGTATGCGGGCAAAAATCCGAAGACGTACCCCGAAGCAAGGTGGAAGGGCTGCGCGGGGATTACACTGACGACGACGTGCAAAACCTGAAGCCCAATGTAAACAAAAGAACTCGCGACCTCGTATTTCTCCAGAAAAACCTCTACATCTTCAAAAGACTTGAAACTTGCAATGAATTCATAGTGAAAAAAATACAAGTATGCAGGGATTCCGATCACCAATACCAGGAACAAGGCGAGTTTTGCTATGGCTGCCAGTTTTTCATTTCCGTGTTTTTCGCTTGGAAAAAGCTTTTTTATCATCTTGTCAATGTTTTCATCATCGGCGTGAATATTATCCCGTCTTTTTCCTGTTGTTCACCTGTTTTTTCAAACCCCAGCCGTTCATAAACCTTAACTGCGTAAGGAGAGGAGTTCACCGTCATTTCCGTTATTTCCTCGTTTCGTTCAATTTCTTCGAGGGCGTGGCCCATCAACTGCCTTGCTATCCCTTTCCTGTGGTGGCGCTTGTCCACAAACATGAGGGAAACATGGGAAGCATCCCTGATTGCCAAGACTCCGATGATTTCGCCGCATTCCCGGCAGGCCCACATCCTTTTGTGCCCTGATGTTATATCGGCAGAAACCTCATCCAGTTTACTTTTCAAATAGTCTGAGAACGTCCTTCTCCCTTGTTCCGAATAGTCCACAGCAACGAACTCGGAAAACACCCGGTTGACAAGGCCAATCGCTTCTTTTAGGTCGTCTTTGCCAACTTCCACTATCGACCGCGACCTCCCGTCAGCAAACTCAATTGCCTCCTTGCCGGTCAAATGTTCGATGTCCAGCGCTAAAACCTGAACCCTGTCAATGCTGCCTTCTATCTCGCTTATGCTTTCTTTCGCATAACCGGGCGAATATTTTTCAGCCAGCAGGTCCAGCGCATGCCTTTTTTCTTCAATGCCGTCAACCAGCCGTATCCTGCCAAACGCTATGGCGCTCCTGTAATAAGTCGTGAATTCGCTTGGCACCACGTAATCCGTTTCAATCACCGTGAAAGACACACGGTCGTGCTTGCTGATCGCGTCGATTTTGTGCCCCTTCACTGCTGAGTGGAAATACAGCTTGCCGTCCTTGAGCCGGAAGCTCATCGGGACGCCGTAGGCATAGCCATCGTCCCCCACCAGCGCGAGGACGCCTGAAGTGCAGTTTTCCAGCACTTCGGTTGCCCTTTCTGCTGACATTGCCTGTTTTTTGTTTCTGCTGACTTCCCTAAACATTTTTTCCTCCTTACCAGTCCAATTCCATTGAAACCCCGACTTCGTTAACCGGGATGTACTTGTGCATTTCCGCTTTTACTTTAAAAGACACGCAGTGGCAGGGATACACCTCGCGGATGCCGTTCTTTAAAAAGTACTCAATTGTCTTTTCAAGCTGCCTGCCCACGTCAAAAAGGTGGAAACCGCCGATCACGCCCAGTATCCTGTCGTCGCCGCACACATGCTTGCTGTATTCGATGATGTTGCATATCCCGCTGTGGGAGCAGCCTGTCACAATGTATGTGCCTTTGCCCGCATTGTAAGCGATGGCAGTGTCATCAAGGAGTAGGTCGTCCGCAAAACCGTCTTCAAGCAACACTTTGCCGATCGGTTTTCTTTCTTCAAAATCGTTCGAGGGCGGGATTTCCCCTAAAAAATACACGTTGCTGCTGATTTTGACAGGCTTGTCGGACAGGGTCACTTTTGCGTATTTTCGCAGCTGCGTTGCGCTGAAAGGGGAACATATCCTCTCCTCCCCTATCCTCTTTTCATTGAACGCTCTTTGATGCGCAATAATCCTTGCGTCAGGAATGTCGAACTGCTCGAACAAGTGCTTCAGCCCGCCGGTATGGTCGTTGTGCCCGTGGGAAACGACGATGTCCGTAATGTCCTTGAGGTTGATCCGAAACGCCAAAGCATTTTTGATGAAAATGTCCGAGTACCCTGCGTCGAAAAGTATCCTTTTGCCTTCATCCTCAATGTAATAGCTGACCGCAGGCTCCGCATAGAAATAATTGTCGATGTAAGTGTTGTTGTCGACCAGTACTGTTAACTTCAATTCTTCCCTCCGTTATTTCCCATTTTTTACAAGCCTTTTGTCGTAAAGCGCCTGCAGCGATTTCAACACTCCGAACTTGGAATGCTCGTAAGTAAGCCCTCCTTGGAAATACACTATGAACGGCGGCCTGATGGGCGCATCTGCCGAAAGCTCGATGGAAGACCCTTGAATGAACGCCCCTGCCGCCATAATCACCTGGTCTTCGTAGCCCGGCATGTCCCATGGGACTGGCGTCACGTGGGAGTCTATCGGCGCGGCGGCCTGAACCCCTTCGCAGAAAGCTGTCACTGCTTCCGGCGAACCGAGCTTCACAGCTTCAATGATGTCGCTCCTCGCGTCTTCCGGTCTTGGGCAGACCTCAAAGCCAAGGTTCTCATATGTTTTGCCGCAAAGTATCGCGCCTTTGACTGCCCCGTTTACGGTTTTGGGCGCTATGAACAGCCCTTGGAACATAGAGCGGCTCTGCCCGAACATCAGCCCGCACTCGCCCCCGATGCCCGGCGACGTCATCCTGTAGGAAATCGTTTCGACTAGGTCCTTCCTTCCTGCGATGTAGCCCCCGCTGACGGCTATGCCGCCCCCCGGGTTCTTGATGAGCGAGCCGGCGATGACGTCAGCGCCCGCTTCAATAGGCTCCCTAGTGTCGAGGAATTCGCCGTAGCAGTTGTCCACCATGCAGACTGTGCCGGGGCTTTCCGACTTCACGAAGGCTGCCCATTCCTCTATTTCCGGTATTGTGACGGCTTTCCTCCAGCCGTAACCTGTCGCCCTCTGGAGCAGCACCATTTTGGTTTTTGCCGAAATGGCGTTTTTCAGCGCTCCGAAGTCTATCCTGCCGTCTTCGTTAAGCTCCACCTGTTTGTACGCAATGCCGAATTCTTTTAGGGAGCCTCTGCCCTCCCCCCTCGTCCCGATGACTTCCTCAAGGGTGTCGTAAGGCCTTCCAGTACAGCAAATCAGTTCGTCACCAGGTCTTAATATGCCTGTTAACACCAAAGTTAACGCATGTGTCCCATTGACTATTATAGGGCGCACCAAAGCGGCCTCGGCCTTGAAAACGCTTGCGTAGACTTTCTCAAGGGTTTCCCTGCCTGCGTCGCCGTAGCCGTAGCCCGTGTTCCACGAGAAATGCACGTCGCTCACCCGGTTTTCCTGAAATGCCGCAAGCACTTTGTACTGGTTGAAGGCCATGATGTCGTCCAAGCGGTCGAAGACGCCGCTGACTTCTTCTTCTGCCTTGTTCACTGCGCTCAGCACTTCATGCGGAATGCCCAAGCTTCCTGTAAGCAAATCATAAGTGTTCTTATGCATTTTATTCTTCCTTTCCACTGTTTTCCGTCCGTTCGAGTTCCCATTCCATATCGTTCACCAAGTCGCGCTTGACGTTCATCTTGTGGGCAGCGTAAAGCTGCGTCGTAGTCACCTGTTCATGGTCGAGAAGCGCCTGAACGTCGAAGATGGAATTCCCCCGCCCTATCAGGCTGGTTGCGGCAGTGGCACGGAGCTTGTGCGGGCTGTACCCTGCATCCCTTGAAGTCTTTAGCCCCAGCGAAGTGTATTTTTTGACCAGCTCCCGTATCTGCCTCTCGGTCATCCGGCTTCCCTGCAGCGAGAGGAAAAGCGCGTCTTTGTGAACCGGGTCGGTTTTGTCGCCTTGCGCCCTCTCCCCTTCCAAGTATTCTGTCACCACTTTGGCGACGGACTTGTTCAAGGGCATGGAGGACTCCTTGCCTCGCTTCCTGTATATTTTGAACTCGCCTCTTGAGAAGTTGAACGAAGAAACGTTCAGTTGCTGCAGTTCAGACAGCCTGAGCCCATAAGTGAGGAACAGAACCAGTATGGCCTTGTCCCTTTTTTTTGTCTTTTCCCAGAACTCGCGCTCTTTTTTCGTGAGCCCCTCTCCGGTGGAAACAGCGTCCAGCATCACCATCACTTCGTTGTCCTGCAAGGCCTTTATCTCTCGCTCCCCGGATTTCGGTACGCGTATCGGGTCAAACCCGTCGGTGATATTGCTGTCAACCAGCCCGTCTCTGTACAGGTATTTGAAAAGCACTGATATCGACGATTTTTTCCTCGCAAGGGATCTGTTCTGGTTTTCGTATATGTATACGGCCTTTTCAGTTTCGGTTTCGTACCTGCGGCAGTAGTCGATGAAGAAGTTCACATCGCTTGCCTTTATTTTGTTAAATTCGCTTTGTGAAATGCCCCTTGCCTCTTCGGTGCCGGATATGCCTGTTTCCTTTATGACGTAATTGCAGAAGAACTTTATGTCGTGCAGGTACGCAAGCCTGCTCATAGGGAG
>Ga0082212_10011701_pt1 | contig 11106 bp, 9 predicted proteins | sample TergutNt197P3_FD_71548 | JGI IMG/M metagenome (GOLD analysis project Ga0082212, IMG submission 71548) | Neocapritermes taracua P3 segment gut microbial communities from Petit-Saut dam, French Guiana - Nt197 P3 | ecosystem: Host-associated > Arthropoda: Insects > Digestive system > Gut ... | reverse complement strand
CTCATCAATTCCTCTTACGGCAGGGCCTTTAAAGCCATACGCGAGGATGAGATAGCCGCCGAAGCCATGGGTATTAATCTTTTTCGCACAAAGCAGTTGGCATTCTGCATCAGTTGCTTTTTTGCCGGAGTAGGTGGGGCAATGCTTGCCATGTTTGCCAACGCAGCGCAGGCCAATAACTTCAAAGCTATCATGACATACGAGATCCTTCTGATGGTAGTACTGGGCGGTATAGGTTCCATCTCCGGCACTTGTATCGCCGTTGTGCTTTTTATCTTTTCCTCGGAATGGTGGCTCCGGGGCCTTGACTCCGGCACCTTTTTGGGAATCAACGCACCTCTGATTTTCCGTAACGGCTTTCGCCTGGTGATCTTTTCCCTCATTATCATGTCCGTGGTACTGTTCTTCCGCAAAGGCATCATGGGTGATAAGGAGTTGCCATATATGGCTGGACGATGGAAAGAACGGCTGCTGAGTTGGCATCGCCAGCGAAGCTGGCGCGGGGAAAAGGCAGGCAAACAGAATGGCTGAAACAGTTCTTAAGCTTGACGATCTGACCATGCAGTTCGGCGGCGTTGTTGCCGTGGATAACCTGTCTGTGGAAGTGAACAAGGGGGAGATCGTAGCGCTGATCGGTCCCAACGGAGCGGGCAAGACCACGGCCTTTAACTGTATAACCGGTGTCTACGAACCCACCAACGGAAAGGTGACCTTAAACGACGAAATCATTGTGGAAAATTACCCCCAGGGAAAAATGAAGAACCTATACAAGGGGGCAAACAAGGGGCGTTATACGAAAGTGGTGTCTTCCACGCCGGACCAGATCACCAGGCGGGGCATTGCCCGCACCTTCCAGAATATCCGCCTGTTCAAGGCGCTTACCGTCTTTGAAAATGTGCTGATTGCCAAACATATGCGGGCAAAACAAAATGTTTTCTCGGCTACTTTTCGTCTGAATGCCAAAGAAGAAAAACGCATGAACGAGGAAGCCATGCAGCTCCTCGAAGCCCAAAACCTGGCTCATCTAAAAAACGCGATAGCTTCCAGCCTGCCTTACGGACTTCAGCGGCGGCTCGAAATAGCCCGCGCCCTTGCAACAGGCCCATCCCTCCTGCTTTTGGATGAGCCGGCCGCCGGTATGAACCCGCAGGAAACACAGGATCTTGCTGATTTTATTAAACAGATCCGCGAAGAGTACAAACTTACGATCTTTATGATCGAGCACCACATGGATTTGGTAATGAAGATTTCCGAGCGCATTTATGTTCTGGATTTCGGCGAACTGATCTCTCATGGAACTCCCCAGGAGGTACAGAGCGATCACCGGGTTATAGATGCGTATTTAGGAGTGGCAGACAATGCTTAAGATTGAAGATCTGAAAGTCAATTATGGCGGCATTGAAGCTGTTAAAGGGATAAGCCTCGAAGTACCGGAAAAAGAAATTGTTACCCTGATTGGAGCCAACGGCGCAGGGAAATCCACTACCTTGCGGACTATAGCGGGGCTGATCAAACCGGCATCCGGCCGCATCACTTTTCTGAATGAGGAAACCACCGCCCTTCCTCCTGACCGTATCGTTTCCAAAGGTATCACCCTTGTACCGGAAGGCCGCAGGGTTTTCCCCGACCTGACGGTGCTGGAGAACCTGAAAATAGGAGCATATCTCCGCAAAGATAACCTCGATAAAGACCTGCATTGGGTTTATGAATTGTTTCCGCGCCTTAAAGAGCGCTCCTGGCAGGCAGCCGGCACTCTGTCAGGCGGCGAGCAGCAAATGCTGGCAGTAGGCCGCGCCCTGATGAGCCGCCCTAAGCTGATGATGATGGACGAGCCTTCGTTAGGACTTGCGCCGATTATCGTTAAAGGTATTTTTGAAATAATCAAAGAGATTAACAACCAGGGCGTAACGATTCTTCTTATCGAACAGAACGCCAATATGGCGCTGCATACGGCGGATACTGCCTACGTTCTTGAAACGGGCCGCCTTACCATGAAAGGCACCGGCAAGGAACTCTTAAACAATGAGGCAGTCAAAAAGGCCTATCTCGGCTGAGCTTTTTGATGCTAAATATTAAAACACCATAAAGATATAATTATGGAAAAGATAAGTTTAAAAACTATAATCAAAAGAATATTGAGTGTGCTTTTTGGTCTCGGAATCACTTTGTTATTTTATATTATTAATTTAAGTTTTTTTCCTTACGTAACAATTGACAGAATATTCGTTTTAATTTGTATTATGTATGCATCTGGTGTATTATTTTTAATATTATGGAATAAAACAAAATCAAAACTTGTTTATTTACTTTTTTTTGTCCCAATAATCTGTATTGGTACAGAAATAGGAATTAGAAAATATATATCATATATTGAAAATATACCAGGAGTTTATGAAGGGTTTAGCTTAAGTATTTATGAACCATTTGGCGAAGAAAATATTCTGCCAGAACTTGATGAAGCATCAAATTTTAAAATAACAGAAAACTTACCTGTTCTTGATGGAGCTACAGCATTTTTTCCGGTATATGCGGCATTTGTTCAGGCGGTATATCCAAAAAATAGATATAAATACTGGGAAGGTCCTGTATTCTGCAGCAGAACTGCCGAGGCTTATATTAAACTGCTGGAAGGAGAAGCAGATATAATATTTTGCCTGGAACCTTCTGAGATACAATTACAACAATTTAGTAATAACAATAATATTAAATTAGTTCCAATTGGCAGAGAGGCTTTTGTTTTTTTTGTAAATATTAGAAATCAGATAAACAATCTTACAATAGAAGATATTCAAGGAATTTATTCGGGTAAAATAAAAAACTGGAAAAAAATAAATGGATCAAATAAAAGTATTCTTGCATATCAACGTCCGAAGAATTCTGGAAGTCAAACAATATTAGAAAAAGTTATGGGTGATATTCCTTTAATAAGACCTCCGGTAGAAAATATTAAAGAAGGCATGGAAACAATAATAGGACAAGTTGCATCCTATAAAAATTATAATAATGCACTAGGCTATTCATTTTTGCATTATTCAACAGATATGGTAAAAAATGATCAAATAAAAATATTATCTATAAACGGTATATATCCTTCAGTTGAAAAAATACGAGATAATAGTTATCCATTTACAGTTAATTTTTATGCAATATATAAAGATACAGAAAACAAAAACGAAAATATTGAGCCATTTATTGAATGGATTTTATCAAAACAAGGACAAACATTGATTTCAATGACTGGATATATACCGATAGTTAATTGAACAAAACAATTCTTTTTATCTAAGCGAGTGTATCAATCGTCAAAAATCACCTGGATTAACTTACATTATTAATTACTTCAAATATTCCAAATACATTTTGGTCCGGATCCAAAAAATATCCTTGCCAGCACTTCCCCGGTATTTCCATTTTCGGAACGGCAATTATCCCGCCGTTGGCCAAAATATTTTTGGCAGTTTCGTCATAATTTTCAACTTCTATTGAACAGGTAAAAGCATTTGTTCCGGACATTGGTACTACATCAGCAGGCCGTTCCAATAATGCCCCCTGGATACCACCGGTTTCTATCCGGTAATATCGGATGGGCATAGTTTCGTCCCTGGTTATTTTCCAGTTAAAAATTGTACGATAAAAGTTAATATCGCGATCTAAATTTGAAGACTGAATTTCAAAATATGCTACAGTATTCATTTTTACCTCTTATTAAAAACCACACCCGGTTTTAGTCACTGAAAATTCCTAAGACAAAAAATGTACCCTCAAAAAATGATTTTGTCAACTGCACAAAATAAGATTGACATAAATGAAGGAATATTCCAATATAAGAATACATTCCTTTTACAATGAATATGCTTTATAAAGGAGGATCAAAATGGAAATTAAAAAATTGTTTGATGAAACATATTCTTCAAATGACGGAAAACAAAAAAGCAGGAATATTTGGTATGGATATTTTGATATTTCGGTTGATGGTGAATATGGTAAAGTAATCAGACTTGATGATCACATAATGGATACGCTATGCGGAATAATAAAAAATGATCTGCTCGCCAATAATAACACCCCTGACAAAACAAATTGGTATTTCTATGGGAGTGTTGTAACACAGGATGCTATTGGAGAAAATATTCGATCATCAATTATGGTTAGGGAAAGAAATGGCGAATTTGTTACCAATTTTAATATAAGTGATTGCGATTTTGCTTTAAATATTGATGCAATTCTATCGTTTAAAACAAAATTTGAAAAACGATTAACTGAATAAAAAAAGAATTTATTAGAAAATAACATTGACTATATTATCAACGTTCACTATAATTAAAACCAATGAAGGTATTGACTAAAATTATTTCTTTCAATATAATTTATTTTTTAATAGTATTTTTCTCATCATGTACACGATCTGAGTCAAATCCTGTGTCATCAAACCATCCGTCTTCATCGACAGATATACCATCTGAAGTACAAAGCACTCAGTTTGTGGTTAACACTCAGTTTGCAATAGATACTACAGATATCGTATGGATTATCGAACCTACACTTGAGTATCACGAAGTATATTATTGTTGGCTGTGCGGATATACTGCAAATTCATTTACCTATATTATTGATGAATCTACAGGGCAGATTACCGGTTTTCATGACGGTCATGGAGGGCCATATTTTCAGACTTGGCTTTATGATTCTGAAAGTGGAATATTTGCTTTATACCGTTATGGATGGGATCAGGAGATTACAATTCATCCTATAAATGACTTTTCAATACATTTTTTATCGTATGTGGATAACTTGAATTATGTTAAGCAAGTAGATGTTAATAAAATAATCAAAATTGAAGTAGAAGATTGGGAATATTCTTACAATTTAGGCACAAAGTATGAAAACAGCAAATATGCTATTTCTTATGGCAGTGTGTTATTAACTGATTTTATTTACGACGAACCGGATAATTTATCTGATAGCCTGACATACAAAAATGCTATTCCAGTTTCAATAAATGGTAAATGGGGTTTTATTAATAAATCTGGAAATTTAATTATTCCGTTTATTTTTGATCATGCAGCATCTTCTGATGGTGAAACTGCATTCGTTAAAATTAATGGTAAATATGGCATTATCGATGTTCGCGGTTCTGATGATAATTAGGGCTGTTTTTCTGCGATTGTCGAATAAATCAATATCGCTGTCAGGTATTGCCAGATAAATTTCCAGCTTGTTATACCCCGAAAATCGATTGCTTAATCCGCCTGATAACACTGATCTTTCCAAGGGCGATTTTTACCGGTTCCCCGCCGTCTCTGGGTTTAATTGAAAGGATCATCTCAGTGCCTTTTTTGTCCAGGCTTTCGGGAAAGCCCAAGATCTTTTCTCCATTAAGGCAGCTTAGTTCCAGGATGGAGCCGGAAAGAATTGCCTGCTTAACGATGCCGGTTTTTCCGACATAATCCAGGGAACGGGCTTCCAGCTTTTCATAGCGAAGGGATGTATCCTTTAGCTGAGTTTCGCTTACAATCATACGGCGCTCTATTCTGGATTCCAGTTCTTCACGTTCCTGTTTGGTAAGCTTCATCGAATCCAGAACCATGCGGAATTGCTGTTTTATTTGTTCTATTCGTTCCGTTGTATTTTCCGGTGATTCTTCTATGGGTATCTGTGCATAGTTTTTTTTGGTTTCTTCTGCTGATTTATCTGCAATGATCGATGTTTGTTCTTTGTGTGTTGGTTTGCCTCTGGTTTTTGGGCGGCCAACAATGTCCACTCCGCTGCCGCGAAGGGCTGATGCGGCTTCGTCCATACCAACAGATAAAAGGTAAATACCGGGCGAAAGGCTTTGTTTTATCATGGAAGCAATGGGTTCGGTTTCGGCAAGATAACTCCGCTCTCCGGAAAGGGTAAGGATAACTCCCTGATGTAGGGAAACTTCTTTCCATCGTTTTTCCCAGTCATCAAGGTTCCACTTTAAGGCTTTGGGGATCCTGCTGCACGAAAGCCGCTCCAGCAATTGCCATAAAAAATCCGAATTATAACCGCGGTCAAAGCCCCGGACGACCGAATCCCGGGAAAGGACAAAACGGACTGTAGTTCCTGTTTCCTCTATAAAAGAAAAAGCAGCCAAATCCATGGCATCGGCAAAACTTATTTCGGGATAGAGTATGCAGGAAAAACCGGAATCCATGGCGATGCGGGGCTGGTCTGACGCCGGCTCGTTTGCAGCATTGTCTGAGCTGTTTAATTGAGACGGGCAGTAACAATTCTTTCCATCTATTATTACAAGCGAAAAAAGTCCGGCGGCAACAAGGGAACGCAGTAATATCGCCGCAGAAGGAAGTTCCGCCATACCATCCATAATGGCCAGGCTCCAGCCTGCAGCTTCCTGCCGCCGGAATAATTCCGCCAGTTTTATCATTGTTGCTTCGGGCAGCATTTTGCGGTCTTTTGCAACATCACCAAAATTATTGATTAAACGGATCGTACTTTTTAAAAAACCCCTGTTGGAAAAAAAAGCCTCGCCAATTCCGCGGTGAAGAAAAAGCGCGATGCCTGCGGCAAGATATTCATATCGTTCCTGGTTAGACATGGCTTTAAAGGCGGCTATTTTTTTTTCGTCAGGAATAAGTTCCTGCCCTTCCATACAGATAAGGCCAAGGGCAAGGAGCCCTCCGGCGGATGATTCAATGTCTAAACCCGGAAAAAGTATTTTTCCCTGTTCCGCTGTTTTTTTCCTGAACACAAAAGACACGCTTTTTCCATCGTCTTTACGCTGCACTTCGTTGTATAGCAGGAAGGCAAACAATGCCGCCAGGGTTCTGTTGTTAAATGTATTGTTTTTTGCAACGCTGTTCTGTGCAGTACCATTTTCCGGCGATCCGCTGTTTTCAATTTCAATAGACGGAAATAAAATTCCTTTATTGGCTGCATAAGGAGCAAGTATGCTTTCCAGCCGGGGGTTAAGGGCAATTCGAAGAACATCGTTATCGCGAAACCGGTAAATAATAAGCCGCTCTTCCAGGTTAAGAAGCATACCCTGAAGTTCCACGTAGGAAAATTCACCGGTAAAAAAACTTTCCAGTTCCCCCGGTACAGGCTCGGACAGAAGCGCTATGGCGGCAATAATCCGGTGATCGTTTGTGTCGATATATGCGGCGATATTTTCCTGTATTTCCGGCCGGATGATAAGCTTTGAAAGTTCCTGCACAAGTGTTTGTTTGTTAAACGGGGTTTTTACTGTCCCCAAAACACTGCGCATCAAATCAAAAAAGGCGGCGTCGGGAAGCGTTGTTAAGGCAGATTGCCAGAACGGGACAGGCCTGAATGGGGAGCTCACTGGCTTTCCTTTGGCAGATCATTTGTCGAGTTCCAATACTGCAATGAATAACGGTAGCCTTGTTCGGCAAGGAATTTCTGGCGGTTTGCTGCAAAATCTTCTTCTACGGTAGAACGGGAAACAATGGTAAAAAAGTATGAATTTTTGTTTTTCTTGGGGCGGAGTATCCGGCCGAGCCTTTGGGCTTCTTCCTGGCGGGATCCGAAAGAACCGGAAATTTGCACAGCCATGGAAGCATCGGGAAGATCCAGGGCGAAATTCGCAACTTTGGAAACGACAATTACCGGAACCTCCCCTTTTTTAAAAGCCGTATAGATTCGTTCCCGCTCTGCATTGGGGGTCTTGCCGGTTACCAGGGGGGCTTCCAGACGGTCGGCAATGCTTTCCAATTGGGAGATATATTGACCAATAACAAGGACTTGATCTTCGCGGTGGTTGGCAATGAGCTCCAGGGCAGCTTCTTCTTTTAACGGATTTTCCGCAGCGATGCGGTACTTTTCCCTTTTTCCAGCCACGGCATATGGCACTTTAAGCTGCTCCGGCAGATCGAGCCGCACTTCGATACATACCGCTTCGGCTATCCAGCCTTTCCGTTCAAGGTCTTTCCATGGCACATCGTAGCGTTTGGGCCCTACCAGGCTGAACACGGCGTCTTCCGCCCCATCTTCCCGGATTAAAGTAGCGGTAAGCCCAAGCCGCCTGACTGCCTGGAGTTCCGCAGTAACCCGAAAAACCGGCGCAGGCAGCAAGTGTACCTCATCATAAATGATAAGCCCCCATGGGTATTGGCGGAACAGCGAAAAATGAGGGAAGTCCCCGCTTTTATGCGGCCGCCATGTAAGTATTTGATATGTAGCAATTGTTACCGGCGCAACTGCTTTGGAATCACCTGAATATTCAGCGATTTGATCCCGGCTTAACGTGGTTTTATCCAAAAGTTCATCAATCCACTGGTGAACTGCGGCAACATTGGCGGAAAGGATCAATGTGTTGGTTTTAAGCAATGCCATTACCGCCATGCCCACAATGGTTTTTCCGGCGCCGCAGGGCAAAACTATCACCCCAAAACCGGTACCCGGCCCTCCCCTGCCCAACAGAGCCCGCGCCGCTTCTGTCTGGTAATCCCGTAAAACAAAGGGGCGGCGACTTGCTTCGTTAGCTGCCCCGAAAGCGCTGTAATTTTCCCGTAGTTCCAACTCCAGGCGTTCGCCTTCCCTTAGGGCGGCCTTGTCTTCTACCGGCCATCCCAGTTTGATCAATTCCTGCTTTACCGTACCCCTGTCGGTCAGCTTAACTTTAAACCCGCCGTCGGCCTTAACAAGGTACTTTGTAAGGGTTCCGGCTGCTGCAATTTCTTTTCCGATTGTTTCATCTGCCGCCGTAAGGAGTAATTCCCCGTTTCCCCCTTCGGCGGAATGCAGCGCTATTTTGCCGTACCTGGCCATGGTATCTGCAAAACCATCGCTAATACCGGCAGGCACTTCATACCGGCTATAGGCATTCAGGGCGGCTATAACGTCACCGGGGCTTAAACCGGCGCTGGCAGCATTCCAGAGTGAAAGGGGGGTAATCCTGTATGTATGAATATGTTCAGGTGATTTTTCCAGCTCCGCAAAAGGCAAAATTGCCGCCCTGGCATCTTCCGCACCCGGAGCATGGACATCGAGCAGCAGAGTACGATCACTTTGCACAATCAAAGGTTTGGCCGCTGAATCGATCATAACCTTTTAATTATAGTGAAAAATGCCAATAATCGCCATAGTTATTGTAAACCTCAATTTATCGAACTGAACGCATCAATATTTCCATATTGATAAATGAAGGGTACCCCATGAAACTCATTTTTACCTGTTTCACCCCGCAAGAGGGCGAGCCTGCCCTGGCAAAAACTCTGGGGGAACCTGCTCAAGCAGCCTCCTGACCACTAAAGACTTAATTCATTTAAAAAATCCAATAAAATTAATATTTTAGTGGTCAGGCTTTTTCCATATTAGTATTTCTTTTTTTCAGTGGTCTGTTTCGCAGAGAACCCCAGGAACTTTTTGCCAGGGCAGGCTGCCCCCTTGCGAGGGTTAACCATTCCGTAGCTGTTTCATGTGTTATCCTTCCTCAGCCAATATGTAATATTATGTCTGATGTGTGATAAAGAAGATTAAACAAATATAGTGTCCCAAATTTCATATCTTTGAGATCAGGAAAAATAGACAACGCAGCTTACGGAATCTTTATCCCGCTGGGATCGAAGTCCACTTTGGGATATTGCAGATCCATGCTTTCGAGGATTTCTACGAGGACCTTAACTACAAGAAGGTTACGGAACCATTTACGCTCGGCGGGTACAATGTACCAGGGTGCATCGGAAGTTGAACATTTTTCAAAGACGTGCTCAAAGGCTTTTTGATAGTCGTCCCAGAGAAGCCTTTCGGGAATGTCATTGGGGCTGAACTTCCAGTTTTTCGCCGGCGTGTCAAGCCTTTGCTGAAGCTGCGTTTTCTGGTGGTCACGGGAAATGTGGAGGAAGAATTTTACAACATGCGTACCTTCGTCGTGGAGAAGCGCTTCGAAGTTGTTTATGTGGCCGTACCGTTTTTTAATGGTTTCTTTTGGAGTAAGTTCTTTTACACGCTCAATAAGGACGCATTCATAATGCGAGCGGTTAAAAACCCCTATGTGCCCTTTGCGCGGAACATTCTGGTGTACCCGCCAGAGAAAGTCGTGAGCAAGTTCGGTTGAGTTGGGCGTTTTGAAGGAAACCACTTTGCAGCCCTGCGGGTTAATGGGTCCGAAGACATGCCCTATTGTCGAATCCTTACCTGCTGCATCCATTGCCTGCAGTACAACAAGAAGAGCCTTGCTGCCGTCCGCATAAAGAAGCTCCTGAAGAACCTGCAGCCGCGCAGAAAGCTCCGCGAACATTTTTAGTCCTTCTTCTTTGGTGAGTTTTCCTTCGTACCGGGTGGAGAAGGAATCAAGTTTTACCGATTTACCGGAATCTATTTTGTATTCGTTTGTTTTCATGGGTATAAGTGTACATGATTTTGGTGGATTTGGCTATGGGGGGATAGGGAGGAATCCTTCAACGCATCATCATGTATTTAAAAAAGCTCATTTTGAAGTACTTTATCACATGTAACTTTGCGCTCACTCACAATGTCATTTGAATTTATTTCTCCAATTATTAATGGGGATAGCTGAACATGTTTTTTACAATTATTTTCAACAGTGCTATGGTTATAATTTGCATAGCAGTAAATACATCCATTTGAGCAAGAATTATATTCACCTATATCAATACTTCTTGCACAACCGCATTCAAGACGCTGATTTTTATCTTTTTCGACAAAAAAATTATTGCCTGTTATTTTTGAGATTAATTTATCATCAATACATCGGGCATGAGCTATGCCATATTTTGAAAGATCAATATCTTCTGCGCATGTTTCAATGAAAAAATTATTTTCGACTGCTGTCTTAGAAAAGTTTTCGGCAAGTATATTTTTTTCTTCCGTCGATATTTCTTTTACGCCATTTGATTTGATATTTTCAGCGATTTTTTTGTAAAAATCAATAAAACTGAAAATTACTTTCTCGGTATAGCCTTTCAGTTGACAGGCAAATTCATTGAATTTTGCAATATGATACGCAATGGTATATTTATTATTAAGTAAAATAGGATCGTATCGCCAAATAACCCTTTGCGGTCCAATTTTATCTGACAATTTTTGGAAAGTTTCAAGTATTTCATTTTTGGGCGGTAAATTTACTTCCACATCTTGTTC
>Ga0082212_10011700_pt1 | contig 11106 bp, 11 predicted proteins | sample TergutNt197P3_FD_71548 | JGI IMG/M metagenome (GOLD analysis project Ga0082212, IMG submission 71548) | Neocapritermes taracua P3 segment gut microbial communities from Petit-Saut dam, French Guiana - Nt197 P3 | ecosystem: Host-associated > Arthropoda: Insects > Digestive system > Gut ... | reverse complement strand
GACAATGCGGATATAATGCTTGCGCATTTTGCCCGAAAGATGGGCCAGGATCAAATGTCCGTTCTGGTTATCCAGTTCGATCCTGAACATGGTATTGGGAAGCGCTTCCTTAACCACTCCTTCCACTTCTATTGCTTCTTCTTTAGCCACAAAACCTCCGTTAAAAATATACTATATATATAGCCTTTTTAAAACTACCAGAGTTTTAAAAAAAGCTCAATATCCGGAAAATGAGGAAAATTGTCAATAAGATTATTGGGGATTAAGGGCGGGGAATAGGAGGTTCATTTTCTTGATTGCCGAAAATATTCTTGACCTGTTATAATGTAAAACAAGGAGAAATCTATGCCTGAAACCATGACGTTGGATGAAAAACTTGCAATATCAAACAAGGCCTTAGATCTATTGGATGCCGGAGACAGGGAGGGATATAGCCGCCTTATAAGGACAGCCCCTATGCCTCCGTATTTGGCAAAAATTTACAAAGAAAAAGTAGGCGTAGAACAACTTCTAAAAAGTGGTTGGAATTTATCGGAAGCAGAGGCAGAATTTGGACCTGACTGGCTTAGTAAATAATATATATGATGCAGCCACAGCTATTGATTTTGGACGCAAGGGTTTTGCTACCAGAGGGAAAGCGGAAGAAGGCCGATTATCTTATGAACGAGGTATATCTGAGGCATTATTAGCTTTCAAAGATGCACAATCCACTACTGAACCACATGCCATTATCCTTGCTGAGTATACCTTTCTATCTCAGGAACTTCAATTTTGTAAAGAAACTGATAAAGAAACTCTCAGCAGCCTTACCCAGGCTATTCAGAGTTTTGACGATGCATTTTTTGCACTTCAGGCCGTTGAAGATCCCGGTTACAAAGTTGCTGACAAAACTTATCCCCATAACAACAAATACCGTATAAATGGCTTTCCCAAAGATTCATTCCATATTGCCTGTATTTCCCATAGAACCAGGATACAAAACATGCTTCGTACTCCTGGTATTGATCTTATAGAAAAAGCCCTGCTTAAACAGCGGTTAACCAATCTCTCAATATCTCAAGACGGCTATATTACGAAGCAGAAGAAAGCCATTGAAGGTAAAGCGAGACAAAGAAAGGAAGTATGCGATGTTTCATTTTAGGGAAAATGTACTATTTGGCTTTCTTTTTATGTTTATTTGTGCGATAATCATTTCATTTATTTGTGCATTAATTATTTCAATTATTTTTTTTATTTTTGATTATTTCCAAAATAATAAAAAAATCCAAAAAAACGATACAAACTTAAAAAATATAAATGATAATAAAAATGATTTAGAAAAAAAATACAGTTTTTACTGTAGAAGATGCGGGTTTGATCTTGATTATTACACCAAAGCTTGTCCAAACTGTGGATCCACGAAAAAGGAAGAGATTACAAAATATGGTGTTTAAAATCAATTGATGTGTAGGAGCATTTACCTTTCGTAAGTAATTCCATCCCGTCCAAATTTTTTTCCACATTTTTTACAAATATTGTTTTGAACACCATTTTGATTCTTGCATGCACCACAAATCCAATCATTATTTTTAAATACAATATCTTTATCTGGTTTTGGTTTTATTTTACATTCCGTTTTTATTCTATTTGATGACTCTCTTTTAACAATGTAACCATCATCTAATGAACGAAATATTTCACCACATTTTGTACATGTATCATTATCGATATTATTATGGGAATTGCATTTTCCACATATCCAATCATTGTTTTTTAAAATAATCTCTTTTTTCTCTATTGATTTATTTATTGAAAAATTAATTTGTTTTCCAATAAATAAAGGTTTTAATAGCAACGTAATATACTCATCGGTGATCATTTCACCTTCACCAAGATAATTCCAAATCATTAACAATAATATTTCGATTCCTGCAAACAGATTTTTCTCATATCTTTTAATACATTCATTGTCCAATTCTATTTTTGCAATAGAATTGGAGTAATCACTTCTAAAAAAACCTTTAAAAAGGGATGTCGTTAAAAATGGTAATGAAATGAAATAACTAATTATTGGCAATTGCCATGAATAAAGTAAAATACCATCTAAGACCGTTTGTGAAATCTCATATTGTCCACGTACAGTTCTCCCTTTTATATTAGACATAACATCAACGAGCATTCTATCAAATGGAGAAGATGCTCTAATTATCATTCCTGTTGCATCATGTTGATAATTAGGATAATAAATAAAATTGTCTCCAGCAACAACATCAAGTAAAATATTTTTTGGAGGTTTATAACCATTTGCTATTATGTCATTTGCTGTTTGAATCGTGTCATTAACATATTCAAATGGTAAATCAAATAATAATTTTTTACTTTCATTCACTTTTGAAGGATCCCTTAAAAATCTAGTTAAAAACCAAAATTGTACAGGATATTTTTCCATTAATTCTTGAGACTTTTTATAATGACTTTTAGCATCTTCAGTTTTTTCCATAAGTACATTTACAAATTCAACCCATGTTTTTATATCATTTATTTTAGACATATAACCCTCCAAAAATAAAACTTTACAACCAATATGAATTTTTGTCAATAACTAGTTTACCCAGAACTAGTTTACCCAATCTTGTTTAACTACATATACGCGTATCTCATTTACACCCCTTTTATTCCAAATAATACAAATTACCCTCTTAACCTCCATAACTGTATTGAACAAAAGAAAGTCAGTATTATACTCAACAACTTGGTCATTATACCGACTTTCTTTATCTTAATAGTTCCCAAATTCTTATTGAATTACCTTCCATCTAACCGGTGTTACGGTTCCTCCGTTTAAACGGCCAAAACCCTTGGGTTCATCCAGAAAGATAACAACAAATTCAATTAAATGCCCCTGTAGTTTTCTTAATTCTCCTTCGTGAGACGGGGAATAAACCGCATACTCTGTACCCTTCTCGTCAATTATTCCTACAAAAGTATGCGGCTCATTTCCATATATCCGGATTTTTCCAGTTAGCGTCTTTTCTGCACGGGAATCGTCCGGTTTTTCTTTTTTTCCCATCGAAAAGACACTAACTGCTGCAAAAACAAATAATAGAACAAAAATTGCAGGTTTCATATTCCGCCTCCTTATTTTACCAGCAAATACATTACAATATTCGAATTAGCCGGTTTCTCCAAAGTTATGGAAAAATCTCCTGATATGTTCTTCCATTCGCTAGTTGAATGTAAAGAGACGGAATGGGGCCGCATGGTCATTGGTGTTAAATCAAAAACAAATGGTTTTTGAACAAAAACATACCATATATCAAATTTATATGCGGTATAAGTAATACCATTTATGCTGCTTGTAACGCTTTTATCAAAAGTCAAAGCGTTAGCCGGAATTTTAGAACCGCTGTAGATCATGGCTTCGCCATACCGTGAAAGAGCCTGTATAAAAGTCAGGCCGGGGGAAAATTCATTCAGCGCTGATGTTACTGACGCAATATCAGTTGTATTGTTGGAAAGAATACTTTTTAACAGGGCTGCCCCTCCGTAATTACGCAAAAGGTATGCGCCGAAAGCAAATCCTTTGGCGTAGGAATTGTACGAGCTATCCCATTCTGTAATTCCAACTTTATAATAATTTGTAAGGAATTCCGGCATTCTTTGCCATATTGGATGATACCAATTTGTTGTATCAACACCTACTAACGGAGCAATTACATCTTCTGCCATCATGGAAAGCATTTCGTTGTACCATGTAGCTGAATTACCAAGTCCGTGTTTTACACGCTTCACATTAAAATGAATCATGTGTTGAAATTCATGTACCATAAGAGAATAGGTATAATCAATGGCAGAATTAACAGTACTTGTGTTGACATAAAACATTTCCGCCAGGTTTGTTTTGTAACCCCATACATCATTCACATCCTGCGGATAGAAATCTTTTGCCCAAAAATACCCGCCTGCCGCAACATATCCGGAAGAGTTTATAATATCATAAACCAGAATCTGTATTTTGGGATCGCCGTCCATCCCCCCGTCTCCGCCGGGTCCTCCGCCGTATTCATAACCCAGAATATTTGTAGCAAGGGGATATATTACATCAAATTTTTCGGCCATCATTTGCGCCCTTGCGGTATTGATTTTATTACCTGCGCTATTAACCGGATCATAATTTTCGTCCATTACCCAAACATTCCCATGCGTCCCGGTTGCCCTCAGGGTTGCTTGTTTCTGTACCCACTTGCCATTATTGTAGAATTCTTCTACCCAGAACATCCTGGTATTGCCGACAACAGGAGCGATAAAGGCATCCCGCATCCTGCGCGGGCCTTGCTCAGGAACAGGCGGGGGATTGGCATGAAATTTCTCGGCAGCCGGGTGGCCCATAGGAGGTAGTACCTCATTAGGTGTATATGCTGGTTGATTCTTCCGGTTATACTCAGGGCCTGGAGACAAAACCTGGGCTCCGCCGGTATTGGCGGCACTTACAACCAGATCAGAGGTATTGACTTTTACCAAATAGATGTCATTGCCGCTTAGATTGCTGAAATTAACAACCTCTGTATCTGTATCTGTATGTTCCGTAAATGAATCAACGGTTCCTCCGCCGGAATTACTGGGATTATTGCAGGAAACAAAAAAGAAGCCCAGAATAAACAAACAAGCCAAAAAACTCTTTTTCATGATATTCTCCTTATATGAACGTTTCTAAATTTTATATGCAAAAATTGGCCCTCTTTTTTGGAAAAAAATACCAAAAAAGTGCTTTTTTTGAGGAAAAATCAAGTCTGTTTTTGCATACTATAATCAGCAAAAATCAGCAATATTGACAAAAATAGTAAAATAAAGAAAAATACTTACTGAAATATTGACATATGGAGAAACGTGTGAAAAAGGCAGCTTTTCTTTTTCTGTCCAGTTTGTGCATTGGAGGACTATTACCGTTATTTTCTCAACAGAAGATAGATGCAAATCGAGATAGCCAGATTAATTTATTAGAAGGTCTGAATTATTCAGTGGTATTACCTCAATCCTGGATGGAACTGAATGATCCGGAAGATTTATCTCAAATTAAGAATACTTTTGGCGATGTTGAAGATAAAATGAATTTTAAATATTATTCTGATCCACAAAAAAACAATCTTTTCATGGTTGCTGAATCTTTAACGCCCCGGCGAATTAGTTCATTTGAAGATTTTTTTGTAGAAAAATCGGCAGTGAAAGAGGTTTATAATGAGCATGAATATGTTACTATTACAGAGATCTCTAACAATTTTACTACTAAAATTGCTTGCATAGAAAGTAATTACAATTTGGTTTTTTTTATATTTGTTTTAGCTGGTACAAACACAAATATAGTCGATCAGGTTCTTTCATCAACAAAATTCACAACACCTGAACCTAATTATTTTAATGAACTTCATTATTCAATGTTATTGCCTCCAGCATGGCAGGAAATAAATAACTCTGAATTTTTTTCTTTTTTTGAAAAAGGAATAGAAGATATGATAAAAAAAATTTCTATTAAAGAATATAATTTAAAATATTTTTCCGATCCCGTGGAAGAGAATTTCTTATTTATTGTTGAATTTCCTCTTCCCCCGGGTTATTCATTAGAAAAACGGATGCGTGAGCAAGAGGTTGTAAAAACAATCTACAATGGTAATGAATTTTATACAATAACAGAAGATTCCGGAAATCGTATTTTGAAAGCTGCTTCCATACAATATAATCATTTTTTATATCTTTTTATGTTTGTTTTAGATGATGCAAACGAAGGTACAGCCGATAACATTTTCTCATCAATAATTTTTAATGATACAAAAATTGTAGAGAAAATTCCTGGATTCTTTACCGGTCTTTGGCATGGAATTAGATGGCCTTTTGTATATTTTCTTAATTATTTCTTGAAAAATAAAATTGTTCCTTTTTATGAAAGTGGAGCAATCGGATATAAAATTGGATATTATTCGATATTTGTAATTGCGATAATTTCGGCAATATCTTCTTTCCTTTCAAGAATATTTAATGGAATACGGAGATAAAGGAATTACAAGTAAAAAAACTCCCCGCCATATAATCTGACGGGGATATCGACATTTTAATGTAAAACCATCAGTGGGTAACCAGCTATAGCTCCCTTATCCTGATTCGCAGTTCTTCCATCCTTTCCTTTAACTCCAGTTTCAGTTGGGCAGTCCCATACTTATTGATAATATGGGTTATTTTTGAATAGAGGGCGATAGAATTGCAATTCAGCTTCGGCTGTTTTTCGTGCATTTTCTGGATAAGCTTGTTAAAGCTAAGAACACGGTGTTTGGGAACAACAAACTTTCCTCTTTTCAGAACATCCAGAATAATCTTTTCCGTCTCATAAATAATTTTTGAGAATTCGTAGAAAAAATTAAGATTTTTCTGATGGATTGCTTCCGGAGAAGCTCCTATTGGATGGCAGATAGTCTCAATTGTTCCCTGCAGAAGATAAGCCAGCAACTGGGAAGACTGCTGTTCATCACAATAACCTTCAAGCAGATTATCTTCCGTATAATTCATGCTTGGGTCTCTATACAAATTATAGAAATGTTTTATATGCTTGTTTTCCAAAAAAACATTATTAAGGCAAGCCCATACCGGTGTTTCATGTGCCGGGAAAAATGGAGCATGTACCGACCGGTTCGTTTTTTTCATGTAGTTGTTTGTTGCAAGTGCCAAATCTGCATTGATGTTAATCATAATTAATCTCCTTAATTTATTAATGTCAAAATACCCTCCGAATTTTTCTTAAATTTACGAAAAAAAGCAGTTTTTTTGAAAAAAAATCAATCTTTTTTACACATATTAATATTACAGCGGAGTCTCACAGGACTCTTGATTATCAGTCAAAGGGAGGAAAGAATGAAATTGAAACTATTTATGATTATCAGTACGTTGGTGTTATTGGTTCAAGGGGTAAGTTTTGCAAATGCAGAAACTGCTGAGTTTTACTATAACCGGGGAAGGCACCATTTTGAAAACAGTGATTACTACCATGCTGTCGAGGACTACAACCAGGCACTGCACATAAAACCGGATTATGTTGATGCGCTTTACGGCAGGGCGGAGATTTACCTTATAAACAACTATTTTGAAGAGGCAGAAAGAGATTTTTCCGCAATTATTAAAACATATCCGAAATACGAAAAGGCTTACGTTGGCAGGGGACGGCTGTATTACAAAGCGGGGTATTACAACCAGGCTATAGCTGACTGGATTAAAGCTCTGGAGATTAACCCTAACCTGCACGAAGTAAGAGAAGAGCTGGCGGCTGTGTACATGTACCAGGGAACCAACAAAAGTGAAATACGGGATATTGACGGAGCGATAAGGGATTTAACGCTTGTCTGCCTTCTTAGCCCGGAAAACGTGGAAGCATGGTACCGCCTGGGAGTGCTGTACCTCTGTTCGGGAGAACCGGAAAAAGCAGAGGAATGCTTCTTTATAATGTATACCATTTTGGAAAAGATGAAAGAGCCGGAGAATTTCTTTTACGCAAATTTTGCTTTTCCAAAAAAAATAGACGCATTTTTTTGCACTATATAAATATAAGGCCAGAGAGGAGGCAACAATGAAAACCAGAATGGCAATTTTTGCTATGGCAGTCAGTGCGTTTATTATTGCTGGATGTACCGGCGTACCGGCACCTGTTAATCACTACGGCAACACACAGCCGGGTATTCAGGTTTTCCAGCCTTTGGATTTCAATAGTACTATTCCGGAATCCGAAGTAAGGACATTTGGTTTGTCAAACAATCCGGACGGTTCCGTAACCATGTTCAGATTCAATGGCTTCCAGATTAAACTAATGCCCATGATAGACAATAGGTAGGATGGGTAAAGGCGGCTCGCTGAGGGCCGCCTTTTTTTTATTCAATTAATCGGTTCCAGTGTTTTTGCACTTTCATCAAAATATTTTTCAAATTTATTTCCAGATGTTCGTGCGTTTCCACAGGTTATATCGATTATACGTCCATCAGGAAATATAAAGAAATAGGAATATGCTTGTATATTATTATTACCTTGCTCATAAGTATAATCAATCTTTACCCCTTCCAGGCCTTTGTTTGTGACAAACACACTTATATCATTACACTTATAGTTTTTTAATGTAATCGAATGTATAAAAGAAATACTGATTACATATTCAGCAAAAGTTTCATCTTCATCCAATCCTCCCCGATGATTTGTAAAAACCATCAATGTTGTATGATTATTCTCGACAGGCCCAACAATTACTTTATTTGGAGAAAGAGCAAAAGATTGCACTTTCCATGTTGCTGGAGGGCATATAGAATACTTACCAACATATTCATAATGCCTTGCTCCTACCTGTGCCAGGACCATAAAAGAAAGACATATAAGAAAAACAATCAACAAAAAAATCCTTTTCAACATAAATAACTCCAAATAATTTGTATTTGTATATTATAGCCACATACATTAGTTTGTGTCAATTACTCAGCGATTGAAATTATGAAAGAAAATGTGTATATTGAGTATGCCAATTAAACAGTGTAAAATAAGGTACTGAACAGAATAACAATTATTTAAAAGGAGGTATTAAGAAATATGAAACCTCTTTGGGTACACATTGCCCTGGTATTACTTGGCGTTATTATAGCGTCCCCTCTGGTTGCGCAGGATGCGGAGTTTTATTATAAGCGGGGAGTTGAGTATATAAATGACAAAGAGTATGATGGAGCAATTGCGGATTTATCAAAAGCTATCAAGCTAAAGCCGGAATATGCGGAAGCATATTTTTTCAGAGGCGCTGTTTATAGCTTGAAAGAGGAAGTTGAAAAGGCAATTAAGGATTTGTCAGAAGCTATCAGGCTAAAACCGGAATATGCGGAAGCATATTTTAGCAGGAGCTTTGTTTATCTCTTTGGAGAGGAGTTTGAATTAGCCATTAAAGATTTGACAGAAGCTATCAGACTAAAACCAGATTATACGGATGCATATTTTGTCAGAAGCTATGTTTATCATCTAAAACAGCAATGGGATCAATGTATTAATGATTTTGAAATGGTTTTGGTGCTTGATCCTACTTATCCGGGAATAAAAGGACATTTAGCCTATGCATATTTTGAGAACGGATTTACTAAATTTGACAAGGGAAATCTTGAAGGAGCATTAGTAGATATAAATACTGCCATTGATATTGATCCTGAATTAACTATTGCTTATCTTACACGTGCTTCTATATATAGAATGAAAGGGCAGTACAATAGTGCAATGGCGAATTATAATTATGCCATATATCTCGAACCTGCATTACCTGATGCTTATTTAGGGCGTGCGGAGATATATATGAGTGAGGGGGATTATAATAGTGCCATTGCAGAATACAATGAGGTTATTGAATTAAATCCTGAAGACTTGAGATTTATATTACAAGCTCGTATGGGTCGAGGTTTAGCACTCATCTATAAAAAGGAATATAATTTAGCCCTTGCGGATTATAATTTGGCCATTGTCCTTGCTTCAGATAGATCAGATCTCTATGTATATCGAGGAAATTTATATGGTGTTATGGGAGAAGATGATCTTGCTATAGCTGATTATAATAATGCCATCAACCTCAATTCTGAAAATTCTCATGCTTATATTGAAAGAGGGCGTTCATATAGCCTGAAAGGTGAATCTGATCTGGCTATTGCTGATTATAAAAAAGCAATAGAATTGGACATTAATAATGCTAACCCCTATGCTCTGTTGGGAATAGAGTATCTTGGAAATGGTGATACAGAAAAAGGGAGTTTCTATTTGAAGAAATCTATTGATATAGCTGCCAATTCCGAATATTTCGCCGATGTTTTTCTTCATTCATGGAATATTGCAAGTACAATTTATTCTGTCTTTGAAACCCCTTTTACAGATCTAAATTATCGCGCCTTAATTCCATTAGATATTGCGCAGTACGGACTTTCCGTTGGCATACAAAAAGCGGAAGAACTCAGGGTAAGCATGGGTTCCCATGGTTCCGCCCTAATGGATCGGGTTATCTACCTTTACTATGCGGCAGTTGATTTTGAAGTATTTTTTAAAAATAATGCTAAAATCTTTGAATATTCTGAGTCCCTGAGGAGCCGGAACTTTCTTGATCAGCTTGGCACACAGACCGCCCTCCGCATGCCGGAAGTCCAGCAAAAATTCCCTTCAGAGGCGAAAAAAGCCGGCGAATTAACCACACGGATAGAAAATCTGAACGAGATACTGAAAAGAGAGAATAATGAAAATGCAGTAAGACAAGTTTTTTTGGAACAGGAACTGGCCAAGGCAAATGAAGAATTAAAAAAGCTGGATACGTTGATTGGGGAAGCCATTCCTGAATACAGGCAATTCAGACAACCGGAAATAGCGAAACTTGAAAAAGCAATTGAATTCTGCGGCGAAGATACGGCAATATTGGAATATGTGCTTTGGGATTCTTCTACTATAGACAATATTCCGGTAATGGAATATAAACCGGTAATTTCTAATGTTATTAGCGACATTATAAGTAACCGCCCCTCCATCAATTCCTACTGCCTGGTCATCACCAAGAACGGCCTTACCCCTGTCAGGCTTGATCCTGATTTTAAATACGCCGAAACGGTCAAAGCACTCCACACCAAACTGTTCACCAAAAACGAAAATGATACAATTACCCCAAATGATGAAGACGCATTCGAAGACGAACGAAACGCCTTGTATTACGCCCTTATTGATCCTGTGCTGAAACAAAAACTTATACCCGAAGGTGTAAAAAACCTCCTCATTGTGCCAGACAGCAACCTTGCCTACCTGCCCTTTGACATCCTCCGGGAAAACGCCAAAGCAGAAAAAGACCTGGGTGAACGCTACAACATAACACTATCGCCTTCGGTATCTATTAGTATGTTTGCCGGAGAAAATGAGGTTGCCCTGAACGAACCTATTATTGCCTTTGGCGGCGTATGGTACAAGTCGTATCCCGAAGGTAACGAACCATTAAAAATAACAGACGATATGTACAAACGGTTAGCGGATCTTGGGCTGAAAGGAAGCGACCCTGGTGAAGCGCCCCAGGGAAATGAACGAGCCGAAGATTTTTTCAGAAATCGTTGG
>Ga0082212_10011699_pt1 | contig 11107 bp, 8 predicted proteins | sample TergutNt197P3_FD_71548 | JGI IMG/M metagenome (GOLD analysis project Ga0082212, IMG submission 71548) | Neocapritermes taracua P3 segment gut microbial communities from Petit-Saut dam, French Guiana - Nt197 P3 | ecosystem: Host-associated > Arthropoda: Insects > Digestive system > Gut ... | reverse complement strand
TCATTCGGATGGGCTGATAATTGCCGGAGGCTGTGGAAGGTTTGCGAAAGGCGCTTGAGCACATTTTGCCAAATGTTTGTATTGTCATTTATTTCAGTTCTTTTGAGGAGATACTAAACATCCTCTAATATAGCTATCTTCCTCAACTTTAAATGTTGGAGGGTTATTGCCGCTGCCATTTTCGTCTGAGTATTCGCTTATAGCATGGTTAATAGCTTCAATTAGTTTTTGCCCTTCCGTAACAGGGTCTTTTACCCAATCGGTAGACCATATACGATAAATTGTCCATCCCATATCTTCAAGGACGGTTTGACGTAAACGGTCGCGCTCACGCGCCGTTCTTGCCGAGTGATAGGCAGCTCCGTCACATTCAATACCAACGACATAACGTCCGTTAATAGACGGATGCCTCACCGCCATGTCGATACGATACCCAGAGCAACCAACTTGTGTACTAAGCTTGTAGCCTTTTTTATATAAAAAGTTATATACTGCTGCCTCAAAAGACGATTCATGTTCAACAATGTCGCTCTCCGTTGTTTCTCTGATAATCACAGACGGACCATTCATCGCAAAATCAATATATGAGCGTAATAATTTATATGAGCGTAATAATTTCGGTCCTTCCGAGCTAATACGTTCGGTGTCAATATCGGTGGGCAGGATAGAGCCTACCAGTTTTACATTATGTTTTGCGCGTGTGATCGCAACGTTTAATCTACGTTCACCGCCGCTCTTGCTTAGTGGACCGAAGTTCATTGTGAATTTTCCGGCTACATTTTTCGCATATCCAATACTGAAAATTATCGTGTCGCGTTCGTCACCTTGAACATTCTCTAAATTCTTTACAAAGAAAGCTTCTTCATTGTCCTCATTGAAGAAAGATTCGTAACGCTGATCGTCTTTCCTCATCTGACGAAGAACTGTATCAATGGCTTGTTGTTGCACTTCGCCAAATGCAATCACCCCGAGTGAACGATTAGGAAACTTTTTAATATGTTCAAAAATTAGTTGTGCAACGCGCTTTGCCTCAATTACATTACCCTTTCTCCCCCCACGATCATAGAAGCCTTCAGAAACATATATATACTCCACGCCATTGTCAGGTGTTCTATCGACATTGGCAGGGAAAGTGATGAGGTTGTTTCTATATATTTTTGCGTTAGAAAAGGCAATTAAATGTTCATGTCTGCTTCGATAATGCCAGAGCAACGTGCGTTCTGGTAGTAGAACAGCTTCATCCAAAATTGATTCATATGCGTTGATATCGTCAAATTCATCTTGCTCGTCCTCGTTGTCATAATCAGCGTCAGAAGTCGAAGCGTTAAAGAAGTTAGTGGGCGGGAGCTGCTTGCTGTCCCCGGCAATAATAACCTGTTTTCCTCTTGAAATTGCACCGATGGCATTTTCAGTACTTACTTGCGACGCTTCGTCAAAAATAATAGTATCGAAATCATAGCTTTCTGCCTCAAGAAAAAGACTAACCGAAAGTGGCGACATCATGAGGCAGGGTTTAAGGGTTAGAAGAAGATGAGGGATTGATCCAAACAGTTTGCGAATAGGCATTATACGCCGCTGTTTGCCAAGCTCTCTTTTTAGGATATTCAGCTCATCAATGCCAGAAGTCACCCTATCAATAGAAGGAAGGGCATCAATCAGCTTTTTTTTGATTCTTGCCTTTGCAATCTCAAATTGAAGTTTATCCAGGTAAGCAAATTCATCAATCGTCTGTTCCTGTATGCGCCGCTGAAAAGTTAGTATTGCGGGGTATTTGGGCAAGATTGCATCAAGCCATAAACGGTAAAAGCGTTTTCTGAACATCGGAATTATGTAATCCGCATTGATATTAAGCTGCTCGATTTTATTAACGTAGTCGGTCAATCCTTCATTTTGACAATTTGTTCGAGCATTACGGAAATCTATCCACTCCTCTAACAAAGCTAGGTTGTCCAAGCAAGCGTGGATTTTATCATAAAGTTCTGGCATAGGAGTATTCTTGATCTCATCCTTATTTTCAAACAGGTTAAGATACCAAGTAAATTCTATATCGAGGTTTTGTACGCAATCAGAAAGAATCAAAAGATATTCCGAACTACAGGAAATTTTTGAATCGTCTGTGCATACTAACTCAACATATTTTTCACTTATGTCATATTCGGCATACACTTTCCTAAAATTATTTGCCCAAGTCAATGATTGCAAAACAATTTCCCAATCAGTCAGCACTCCGCTATAAAGAAAACTAAATTTTTTTTTCAGCTCACTGTTTTGACCTTCAATCGTTTTAGCAAGATCAAGCAAGTCAGCAATCTTCACTTTGCATTGTTGTATGTATCCAAAAGCACTCAATGAGTTGCCAAGCAAATCAAAGTTCGTTCTTTCCTCAGCATATTGAGCGCCAAAGCATTGTTCTAAATACTGCCGTTGCTCCTGTAAAAAACGATTAGCTTCATCTGCTTGTTTGAGCAAAGTCAAAACAGAGATTATTTCTGAATCACTAACCTTTTTAACGATCTGCCTATGTAATCCCTAAATGACTTTTTTGTCTGCTCTATACTGGCTATTGAAAATCTTGAGAAAAGACTTGTATTCTGTTTTGAATCGATTGAGCATGGATTTATGATCGATCTCAATCACCTCTTGCTCGTAGGTTGTAAACAAATCATTGCGAGCATCTAAAACCGTCTGTACATTTTGGCGAGTCTCTTCAAACAACGATTTAGCTTTATCATAATAGCCGTTTTCCTATGTTGAATAACAATAATTCTCTGCAACTATTTGATCAAGTTTTTCGCCCTCAATTGAAATCTGAGTTGTTGAAGTCCAACACAAGGGATCAGTAAGTGAGGCGCTTGAACCAATCGCTGATAGTTCAGAAATAATATTTGACAAATCACGCTGTATTTGCTGATATTTTCCTTTCATTTCGTCGTGGGCTTCAATGTCATTCCAAAGATGCGCTATGTCATCTCCGATAATCCAATCTATTGGCGCTTTAGGAGATTGCGCTCCAAAGGTTAATATTCTAGATAAATGCTCAAAGCCTGTATATGACACAAAGCCATCTAAACATAAATCAGCGGATATTTTATCACATACATCATAGGCCTTCTTGATTTTCGGTAGCAATTTAGGCAAATAGGCTCCAATATCATGGCTAAGTTCGTTTGTGACAACGGAAATGTTAGCGCCATACCAAGGGTTGTCCTTGTAATCGCTACTCATCTTGCCAATAGTCGATGCAAATTGCGTTAGCAAGTTTACATATCTGTTGTATTTCTGCGGCGTTGTTTCTGCAACATCTGTAATATCAAAAACAATATTTTCATATCTTTCAAGATGCGCTAAATATCCATTAACTTGGTAAATTGTTTTGCCAAGCGGTTCTACTATCTCAAATATTTGCTGTGCATATTCGTTGAGCTTCTCTTTGTTTTCTTGCAACAAATCAAGTTTTTGGAACGCTTCGTCGCTAAGATTTGCTTTATGCTGTGCCAGGTTCAATGATATTGACAGTTGATCCAAAACTTCTTTTTTATTTGCCTTATTGCCGTGCAGCGTTAGGCAAAAATCAGCAAGCCCCGCAGCCGTCAATCTTTTTCGCACGACCTCTAATGCCGCCATCTTTTCCGATACAAACAGAACCTTTTTGCCGGATGCAAGGCTCTCTGCAATAATGTTTGTGATTGTTTGGCTTTTCCCGGTTCCAGGAGGCCCCTGTAAAACAAAGCTAACCCCTTTTTTCGCTAACAGCACCGCGTCCTGTTGACTTGAATCTGCATCAACAACTTGGAATAAATCAATAGGTTTAGTTTCTGAATCATGGTCGAAATCAATTATATCCTCATATGTGTTTTCAATGGCTGATGTATCTCCAGATAGGGCGCGAACAATTTTATTGCCTTTTATCTTGTCTTTGTGTAACTCTAAATCACGATACATATTTATTTTGAGAAACGACAAAAGCGAAAGCCCTATGTCATACACGACTTCCCATTTATTCGCCTTAATTTTCTCGTTTACATCGTTCAGGTAAGTATCTATGCCTTTGTCAGGATCAAAGTCTGGCAAATCAATTCCAAAATCATTCGATATTTTATACAACAATGTCGGGTTCAGCGTGATTTCATCCTCATGCAACCCCAACACAAAAGGGGAGGTTATGGATTCTAATGTCAGCGTAACGGGAACTAAGACGATCGGTGATAATAAATATTGGTCAGAATTGTCATCTTCGCGCCAACGGAGAAAACCAAAAGAAAGGTAAAGAATATTGACGCCCTGTTCTTCCATTGCCGTTATTGCTTTCTCTCTAAGGTTGCGCAAGGTTTTTTGTTGTTCATTTACTGATTGGTTCGTTATGACGGATGCTTCAAACACTTGGTCGCCGCTTCCGTTTTCGAGAATTGAAAACTGGTCGTCATCATAATACGGAAAAGCAAGAGGCATTTCTTTTTCAACGAAACTATCCCACAATTCTAAAATTGTGGGTTTCCTTATGTATAAATTCGAACGTTTCGAATCACGGTAATTTAACAAGCGGTTTCGTTTTCCTAAATCAAGCAGCTTGTTTTTCCACGCTTCAAATTTTTGGTCAATTATTGCCATAATTTATTCTACCACTTTTATCTTGAACCATGTATTTAGCTGGAATAGCTTGTTGTTCGCAAAAAGTTAAGAACATGGAGAATGCAATTGATTTAAGGCGATTATTCCCATTTTTACGATGTGTCAATTGAAGCAAAGCTAACATTCGAAGCATAGCTAAATCTTCTTGTCTATTGCCTTCTTAACATGAACATATTTTACAACCGATGGAAAGTCCATAATCTCTCACCTCGTTATCATTATTATGGCATTTGTCATAGCAAATGTAAATTGCATTTTTCGACATCAATCAACTTGGGGCCATATAGAACCGAAGCAGGACATAACATTGCGAAATACATCTTTTCGTCAAAGGCAAACCGCTTCTGGCGAGCCTCAAATCAAATACAAAACCATTGCCCAGCTCGAGAAGCAAAGCCCGCAGGTTGGCGATTATCACCGCCAAATTGGACTTTGAATACTCAAGGGTTCTGTTTCAAATAAAGAAATTAACGCACTAGCAGGCTTTTCAGCATAACGCGGGGCTTTCGCATCGTCTACCCTTCTCTCGAAAGGCGCATCACTTTATCCTTGTCACGCGAAAAAGCAAGCTGCTCATATAAGCTGCTGTCTGTAAAAAATGTTTCGATATTTCATTAGCCGGAACAAAGGCAGTTGATCTTGCTCAAAAGACCCTTCCGCAAAAATCCGTACAGCATTTTGGTCATAGAGCGCTAGTATTTTCCAATCACGCAGCACTGGACAAAACCCATCCGGTATTTCCCATTCCACACAACTGATCTTTCTGCTGCCGTAACGGAGGAAATTTTTGCCTATGCGCATCATTAACTCCTCCTGCTCTGTCCAGTTGCCGTCTTTAGCGGTGTGCAGCAATAAAAAAGCGTCGTCAATGCGAGGGCACCCATCATGAAAGCAGGCAAGAAATGCGGATTCCAACTCCAGCTCCATTTGAAGCGCCAAATGTGAATTGCGGGGAGCAGATTCAATAAAAAATGGAGAGAAAATGTTTTCATTGCTTATTTATTGGTATAAAGTGAAAGTAAACAAGATTCGGGAATCTAGTATACATAGCCATCCGCAAGCGGCAAAATGGGTGTCCTATCAGTGTAAAAGAAAAGGAAACTAGAAATTGCTGGAAATTAGAGGCGCTGGCAAGCACTTTTCGAGCCTTAAGAGCCGGCACTCCGCGCTTGCTTGGCAGCGCCCCAGGTTCGGCTATGCCTGCAATTCATCTCGCCACATAACGCCTTTGGCGTTTGAAGCGGGAGTGTTTTTGCGGTTTATGATAAATGGATCCTAAAAAATTTGCGCTTTTGGATGATGCCAGGTTATGCTGCGAAAACCAGCTGGCAGGAGATTTTGAAAGCATTTGGGCGCAGAAAAACCCAATGCCGAAAAAGATAAAAGAACTTTTAAAAAATCAAACCGGAACCAGGCTTTGTGCATCTATTAGGCATAAAGCGAAAGGAGTGGACGGTCATGGCACTTACCGAACCCGGCAGCACATCCGGCCCTGAAAGCGCATCCACACCCAGCCAAGCTCCTGGCCCGGCAGACAGCAGCCAAACCACTGCGTCAAGCGATGCTTCTCGCCCAGGAGGGGGACGCCTAGCGCGCCGATAACCTGGGGAGCCGCTAACAAATATTAGCGTTCAATTCTAAAGCCGCCGACACCTGAGGACAAAGCAGTCGCTTCTGAATGACAAATTAAATAAACTGCAACTAAAAAAAATCAAAGGAAGTTAACTACATGAAACTTAAAACACGGGTAAACAAACTTTTATCAATCTTGCTGGCAATGGCAGTTATGATTTGCATATTTGCGGTCAAGCCACAAACGGTGGACGCTGCAACCGCCGATCAAATTGCCTTCCAAATCAACCAATCATTTTCCCATGGAGGCACAGGCCCCATCAGCGCATCAAATTCGGGCGGCACTGTAACCGTCACCGGAAAGGTTAGCGGGGTGCAAAACACACTAACACTTAACCTTGACTCCAAAGTTAATGTAGTATGGAAAGCCAAGTATTCCGGCAACAACCTCTATCCTTTAGTCGAATTGACAGGGGGCGGCACGTTTGAAGTCGTAACGGGCGGGTCTATTGCAAATTCGGGCGGCGATGCCATATACTCATCCGGCACAAACTCAAAAATCCTTGTAAGCGGCGGCGATGTGAGTTCAGGGGCTGTAGAGCGCTCCGCCATTTTCGCAGGTGGAAACAATTCTGTAATCACAGTGAGCGGCGGCACGCTGGGCGCCTCAGCGAAAAAAGGCTATGCTGTGTGCACCGCAGGCACAAATACTAAAATCACTGTGGGCGGCGGCATGCTCCGCGCCACTGGTGAAGGCGGCTCGGCTATCTATATTATGGGCGGCTCGGGAACTGCCATCAACATAAATGGCGGCACAGTGGAATCCACAAAAAATTGGGCGATCTACAACACTGGCTATAAATGCGTGATCAATGTGACCAATGGCACAATCAAAGCAAACTGCTATGCAGGGCGCGCAATCCGAAACGCTGGTGAAGAGGCAAAAATCACGGTTTCGGGCGGCACATTGGAATGCGGGGACGAAGGCATCTCTATTGCCAACGCCACCGGCGGCAGCAATTCTGAAATCACGGTCACCAACGGCATGGTGAAGGCATCCGGGGTAAACAGCACGGCTATCTATAACGCCGACACTTGCCCAAATTGTAAAATCACGGTTTCGGGCGGCACTGTGCAATCTGTGTACAGGGGCATATTCAACGCTGGCGCGAACTCTTCAGTTACAGTTAAGGGCGGTGAGGTCGCCGGCACAACCGGACGAGCAATACAAAACGACAGCGCGAATTCATCCGTTACGGTGAGCAGCGGTTTTGTGTTTGCTTACGGGGCAAGCACAAGCGGATCCGGCAACGAAACAGCCATCCGCATGGCTAGCGGCTCGCCCACGATTCACAAGGCAGCCGTGGTCTGCGCGTACAACCATCCGGCATTAGCCCCGACTTACACGGCAGGATCCTCGACCAACCTGTCAACAAGCCCATCGGCTGCGAAAGCTACATGGGGCTTAAACGGCGCCCAGACCGGCATTTACTATAAAAATGGCGTGAACAGCGGCTTTTTCCCCATAGGAGGCATAACAGTCAACGAGATTGCTTCGGCAGTGCCCGAACTCGGATATTGGCGTTCAACTCTATTGCCAATGCCTGAGGACAATGCAGTAGCTTCGGATGACAAATTTGTTGGATTCTTTCAAGAAAACGGCAATTTCAGGCTTGAGTACGGTATTCATCGAACCTCTCATTGGATCGGCGGCGAAATAACTGCGGCTGTTAATACCGGCGGCAACAGGACAGAATTAACTATGCATATACCGGCAACCCCAGCGGATGAAGTAAACAATGCCATGCCTGAGAGATGGGAGACCATTTATATCCATAAAGTAGATAACTATCTGAATATAAAGATTGAAGGCCTTAGCGGTGTATGGTACACATTCGAATGGGGCGGCAATACACTCCAGGAAGCTTTCGGGAGCTGACAAACCGCACTCAAACATTGCCTGCCTGGCGCTGCCATATCTGCCATGCCTATAAAGGCTTTAACTGCAAAGACATGGTGATTACCGCAAATAGAAAATGTCGGCGCTGGGCTGGCTTTGTCAAACTTGTTTTTTTTAAAGAAAACATTGTGCAAATCGAATGGGGCTATCGTCTCTTGAAATCTAAATTCCCAGTTGACATAACGAGGATGCCGAGGAGGCACTCCGAGCGCTTTGAAGAGATCCAACTGCTTGACAGTAATTTCACCCAATTGTGGTTTGTGCCCTTGCCTCTCAAAACGCTCGACCAGGAGCACTTGTACCGGGAGCTTTGGGTACAGCTTGGCCTCCTTCATAGCTTGGTGTATGCAGGACCCTTAACCAGGGCGACAAACATGACAAAAGAGCTTGCCGCCGAGGCTCTATTCTGTCGAGGCATTCAGGCAGCGCATATCCAGGCGGTCCTTGACGTTGTAAAAAGCCTTCTCCGCCACATCCTTGTTCCTGTAGACAGCCAGCGCCTCCCCTGGCTCGAGGGGCAGGTCCGCAAGGCAAGCAAATCGAAGTTGCGCAACATCCGCCACCGCGCTGTCTTTAGCCACAGCTTCCCAAGACGGATTCCCTGCCAGATTCGTATATGACCCCAAGAATTATTCCTATTCCTTGTTGTTAATAATCTCCATCACCATACCGTCAGTGCTTCTTCTGAATCCAACACGATCAAAAACACGAAGAGCGCCTTCATTGCGGTCAGCAGGAATATCGTCAAGCAGCCTTCTCAAGTGAAGCGTGTTAAATGCATATTCAACGAGAAGCCTTAACGCCGCCTCGCCATAGCCTTTTCTGCGTTGTTTGCCTTCTATGACCACCCCAATCCAACCCACTCCCTTTTCCTTTGGATAACCGTAATCTGCGGGGAAATGAATACTGACCTCGCCGACAAAGACATCATCAGATGCCCTTGCAACATAGGCGTAGAAATTGCCCTCGCTATTCCAGTATTCCAACCACTTCAAAGCCTGCTCCGGCGTGTGGTGGTATGTTCCACCACCGTTATCGCCGTAGCCAATATTATAAGTCATTGTTTCCTCATCGGCTATGAGGAAACGGCGATACTCCAGTTCGTCGCCATTTGGAATATGCAGTTTCACTTCATTCATATTTCTCATCCTTTCAATTCCACCAGTTTTGCTTTCCCTCTGGCAACTGACTGTCGTAGCCGGCGAAATACGCCTCAGCGCAGTGCAGTTTTCGGCTTTAGCCATCGGTTAGCTCCTTGAGCTTCACAGACAGCTTCTTTGTTGCCGTTTTACGCTTCATACTGAACCAGCCAACCTTGCGGCTCTATGAGCAATAGTGGGTGAACCACAGGAAGACGAATGTCTCTGGCTTGCATTCCCCGCGTTTTCTCCTGTTTTCTGCCGCGAACCTGCCTAACTCGATGAGCTTTGTCTTGTCCGGCTCCAGCCCAAAAATGGCGAACTTTCCTTGACCTCTGCCAGGAACCTGGCGGCGTCATTCTTGTATTCGGGACTGCTTTTTCCCCCAGCAAAGCTTCTGTCTTGGCTACCAGCGATAATAAATATTGGTCAGAATTGTCATCTTCGCGCCAACGAAGAAAACCAAAAGAAAGATAAAGAATATTGACGCCCTGTTCTTCCATTGCCGTTTTTGCTTTCTCTCTAAGGTTGCGCAAGGTTTTTTGTTGTTCATTTACTGATTGGTTCGTTATCACGGATGCTTCAAACATTTGGTCGACGATTCCGTTTTCGAGAATTGAAAACTTGGTCGTCATCATTATACGGAAAAGCAAGAGGCATTTCTTTTTCAACGAAACTACCCCACAATTCTAAAATTGTGGGTTTCCTTATGTATAAATTTGAACGTTTCGAATCACGGTAATTTAACAAGCGGTTTCGTTTTCCTAAATCAAGCAGCTTGTTTATCCACGCTTCAAATTTTTGGTCAATTATTGCCATAATTTATTCTGCCACCTTTTATCTTGAACCATGTATTTTGCTTGTTGTCCGCAAAAGTTAAGAACATGGAGAATGCAATTGATTTAAGGCGATTTTTCCCATTTTTACGATATGTCAATTGAAGCAAAGCTAACATTTGAAGCATAGCTAAATCTTCTTGGCTCTTGCCTTCTTAACATGAACATATTTTACAACCGCTGGAAAGTCCATAATCTCTCACCTTGTTATCATTATTATGGCATTTGTCATAGCAAATGTAAATTGCATTTTTGACATCAATCAACTTGGGGGCATGTAGAACCGAAGCAGGGCATACCATTGCAAAAGACATCTTTTCGTCAAAGGCAAACCGCTTCTTGCGAGCCTCAAAGAGCCTCAAATCAAATAAAAAACCATTGCCCAGCTCGAGAAGCAAAGTCCGCAGGTTGGCGATTAAGATCACCCAAGCAAGCGATCAAAGGCTCTTAAAACCCGCAATCAATCACGCCGCTTTACGCCTTTGGCGTTTGAAGCGGGAGAGCTCTTTCGGCATAAATATCTTCTGCGCTCAGGCAAAGCGGTTGTTTGGTGAGAGCGGAATACTCCACCCGTCACGACACCGGATCAGGAAGAACCCGCCGCGCCGTCCATCGTCAAAAGGGCGACACGCCATACTCTCCGATGATGCCACATACTATGCCAGGAAAGCTATCCCGCATGGGTCAAGAGGCAGGACTGGATTGTCAAATCAATCAAGGCAGCCGTGTCGTTATCGACAAGAATGTGTCCGGCACAAACTCCATCAACAGTCCCGTCAACACTAACGTTGGAGAAACCGCACTCGACTCGCCCCACGCTGCTGGAATTTAACCGATACCATAAAGTGACCGCCGACGCACTCAAGAGGCGCTGGCGCTAAGAGGATGTTTAGTATCTCCTCAAAAGAACAGAAATAAATGACAATACAAACATTTGGCAAAATGTGCTCAAATGCCTTTCGCAAACCTTC
>Ga0082212_10011698_pt1 | contig 11108 bp, 7 predicted proteins | sample TergutNt197P3_FD_71548 | JGI IMG/M metagenome (GOLD analysis project Ga0082212, IMG submission 71548) | Neocapritermes taracua P3 segment gut microbial communities from Petit-Saut dam, French Guiana - Nt197 P3 | ecosystem: Host-associated > Arthropoda: Insects > Digestive system > Gut ... | reverse complement strand
ACAACCGACCCCCGTGGATCGGCTGTGAAGCCGGCTCCGGTTGTCCCGATTACCAGAACGTAGGAGAAGAATCCCAAGGCAAAGGTCTTTTTTCTTGTCTCATGAAGGATAAGGAGGAACGAAAACAACGCGGATTCCGCCGCCATTGTGCGATGAAACCCGGCTGTACTGCCAAAAATCCCTGTTGCCGAACACTCGGCTGTGGAATGTGGACAGATCCCGAAGACTCCACTACGACCGCCGCACTCGGAGGCACCGCCAAAGCCTGCGGTTTGACCCCGTACTGTTTTCCGAACAATCCCTGCCGACTCACTCCCAACTGTGCGAAACCGGTCAATGTCAATCCGCAGACTCTCGCTCTCATGAATCAGCAAATGAACGGCGGAATGGGCGGTTTGACCGGACGCAACGTCGCCTTGAACAATGTGGGCAATGCCGTTCTTCCTAGGGGAATGACGGCAAATGGCATGGCTGCTAACAGTACGGCAACCATTCGGGGAATGAGTCCGAATGGAGTGATCATGCCGGACGGAACAAACGGCGTAATCGGTGTTGCACCAAACGGCACGCTCGTCAGCCGGGGAATCGTACCGGGAGCATCAACGATCACTTCCGGCGGAATGGTGGCAGCAATCGGTGTGGCAACTCCCGCCGGGACGATGACTCCCGTCGGAGTCCGTATGCCGAACGGGATGGTGAGCAACAATGCCGTTCTTCGGGCTTGTACGATGACACCGAATTGCACGGCGGCTCATCCTTGCGGATTGACTCCGAACTGCGGTGGTGCCGTGGCGGTCAATCAGGTCTCGAACAACGCCATCGCTTTGGCTTCCGCACTGCAAGCACAGGGCGTTGCCAGCGGTGTGATGCAGACCGGCGGAATGGGAATGCTTGTCAATCCGATGACGAATCAACCGATCAATGGTATTACGATGGGGGGCTATCCGCAGGCGGGTTATCCGCCGATTGGTTACGCACCAACCGGTTACGCTCCCGGCTATCCGCGTTATGCCGGAGGAATGGCAACCGGTGAAATCGAAGAGGAAACGGAAATGTCCGAGGAAGTCGCAGCGGAGGAAATTGTTCCGCCGGACACACGTTCGGCAATGCCGGTGCCGCGGTTCCATAAAATACCCGACAAGCCGGCGTTTCAACGAAGCGAAGGAATGGCTCCCACACCGCCGGCACAGCGTACCGTTGCCAAACCGACAACGACGGCAATGACCGAACAGAACGGTTTTTCGGAGCAGGAATTCGAGTCGGCTCTTGATCGTGCCTATCTCGAAGGGGTCTCGGCAGCGATGAATGATGTGGAGCGGAAGTTGGAAGCAAAACGTCAAGCGGCAGCAACGGCAAAATTGCAGGAAAAAATTTTACTGCAAGCCGAATATGTCCAGCAGCAGTTAGACGAACAGGAACAGATGCAAATGTTGGCAATGCAACAGATGCAGCGTGAACGGCAACTGCAACTGCGGCAACAACATGCGATACAACAAGCGGAAATGATGGCGATGGCGGAGCCGGTTGCTGAACCGAAGCGGTTACCGAAACCTTCGGCAGTTCTTCCGAATCCGCCGCAACAAATTGCTGCCAAAACCAATAATAGTGTCACTCCGGTGCAGTTGGCGGAGAAAGTAAATGGCGTGTTTGCTCCGCTTTTGAGTTCGAATCAGAAAAAATCGGTGCCAGTGAAAACCTCGGTTCCGAATCCAACGCAGAAGCCGAAAACGGAAGTGGCGGCAGCGCGATCCGACGTTCCCGGCAGACCGCCCGTTGCCCCTATGCCGCCGGAGTACGGTCTTTTGCCGGATGACGAACTTGGTCCAGTTATTCTGCAAGCGCAATTTAGTGCCGATGATGTGCCGATTCGACCGTAGGTTTTGCCGATACTCAATCGACGATTCCTTCCAGGCCGCACAAACGAGTGCCCCACTACGTTTTTGTACGGTTCTGCCTGGGGTCCACTATCGCTCACTCCTGGTTGCTTTGGGTACCACCGTTGGCGGTAATACCGACCAGTTTACAAAAATTCGCAACTGAAAGTTAACGCACCCGATGCCGATTTCAGTTTCCGTTTTCTTTCACTTTTTCGTTCAACAAGATATTCCGGCTAAGCAGTTGGATTTGCGTTTCCAGTGCCTTGATCGTGTCCTTGAGTTCGCCGACCTCCTTCTGCAACGAATCGATGGACTGTTTCATGTCGGTCAACTCTTTGGGAAGTCTCGGTCCCCAAGGCGTGGCTTCCCAAGCCCTGTCCTGGTCTGCCCAATTCTGACCGCCGTACACCGGCAGATTATACATCGGTATCACCGGCGGAGTCCGATTCATGTCCTGCGGTAGTGGAACTGGCATTTCGGGAACACTCGGAGGCATTCGGGCAGAGTTTTGCGACGGTATCATTGGTTCCAGCGTTTGTCGTTCCCGTAACTGGGACATCATTTGAGTTATTCCCTGCCGTTCGGTTGGGGGAGCGGATAAAAACATATCCTGCGGAACGTCGCGGGAGGAGGGCATACTTGAAAATTGAGTAGGTGGAGTCCCGGATTGCATCTGTTCCGAAATCTCCCGGAGTTGCTTCGATAACTCCGTCTGTTGAGTTGTCAAGGTTTCAACCAGTTGCGTATCGTTGGGATTGACGTAACTGAGCATTCGCAACGTATTCTGCAATTCACGGGAAATTTGTTCTCTCATCCTCATGAGGAGAGCCGGATCACGGGGAAGCGTCGATGCCTCCGTATCCACAAGTGCCCGTCCCGATCCGGGCAGCAAAGTGTCTTGGGAAATTACAGGCAGGGCAAGCACGAACAACAGCGGAAAACACAAAAATCGAGTCATAGGTTCTTTGAAGAAAGAGCAAAACATGTTCCTAGTATATTTATTATTGGTTCGAAACGCAAGGGCAACATTCTGGACACAGTTTCCCGAGGATACACAAAAAAACAGAAACAAACTCCTATTTTGCCCACATTGCCCAAATACACAACTAGATATTTTGTACTTCGTTAGGGCGAAGAGGAAATCGGTGAAGACGCAAGCGGCCCTCACCTCTGCCCGTGCATGCACACACACATCCGAAGGGAGAGAAGGTTGTTACCGCCCAGCGATTAATGTTTCGCCGTTTGTGTGCAGTTTTTTTCTATCTGTCGTCGAGGCTGCTTATCCACGATCCAATGTCATCGTCCGTACCGTCAATTCCATCGGGACCGTAGGACCAGATGGAAAATTCCGCACCGTTCCTTCCTGGACTAGCATATTGATATTCATTTTGCCAAGGGTCTTTAAATGTTGCCGTATGCTTGATATAAGGTCCTCCCCAAGCACCCGGGTTAGGCAGGTCTGACGGACATGTAACCAATGCCGCGAGTCCCTGTTCGGTCGTTGGATACCGTCCTACGTCACCATAGTATATGTCCATGTAACCCGCAAGTTCCTTGACATAATTGTACGCTGTCCGCTCTCTTGCCTTCTTCATTGGTCCTTGCAACGTAAAGACCCCCAAGCCGGCGATCATCGCGATAATGAGCAACACGATCATCACTTCGACCAATGTAAAACCGTCGCGGTGCGGTCTTTGATTTCGTCTGTTTTTTTGCATTTTTTTGATGTTTCGTCGGAAAATGTGCCGTTATTCTACCAGATTCAACCCCAATTTCTAGGGTTGGTTCCTACAATTTTTGAGGATAGCCAAGTTTATAGGGAATTTGGGAGCAATTGCGGCTTTACGTCCCGGAATTGATATTGCATTGCTCTTCTTCATGTGGTACAATGACCGGCATTACGATGTTCGTTGCAACCGGCTGTTGATACAATGGAAGGGATACTGAAGTTTAAGGAAACGGACGATACATTACACTGTTCTTTCGCAGACCGACTCGATGGATTTGTCTGTTCGGCAGTGGAGCCTGAGTTGCTCTGCCGCACTAGCGAATTTAAAAATGAGCGCAAGAAAGTCCGGCTCGTTTTTGATCTTGAAGGAGTTGTTTTTGTTTCCTCAGCATTTTTGAGACTCTGCCTCATCCACTTGAAGGCTTTCGGCAAAGACTGCTTCTTTGTAACAAATGTCTCCGAAGAGATGCACAAAGTGTTCCATATTTCCGGTTTTGCCGATATTATGCATGTCATGCGTGCTGACCGGACACCGGTATTAGCGTGATTAGCAGACCATGGTTTTGACACAGCCGTGTACTTGCCGCAATTTCCTGTTTTTTCGCGGAAGCGGGGTTTCTCCCTTCGCGTTGCCGCGGTCGAAATGACAACCCAGGGGCACAACTTGTTAGCAGGCTGCCCGCATGTGTACCGGAAAAATATCTGCCGTTTCTATTTTTTGCTGAATCCGCTATAATGCGGGGCTAACTTCCGTTTTGTGCCTACATAATGCCGAAATCACTCTGGAATCGAGGATTTATCGCTCTGCTCATCACGCAATTCACCGTCGCCTTCAACGATAACGCCTTCCGCTGGCTCATCGTGCCCATCGGAAAAGCCTACGCCGACGGCGATTTCATTCGGACGCTCGGTGCCTTCTTCCTGTTGGTGCCGTTTCTGCTCTGGGCTTCTATTGCCGGATTCGTTACCGACCGATTCAGCCGACGGAATGTCATGATTTGGAGCAAAACAATCGAAATGCTCCTGCTGGCGGCGGCAGTCGGCGTGATTATGTTCGGTCCTGCCGTGTCAGGAGAACCCGTTCAAGGAACGTTTTCGATGCCGTGGAGTATCATCTGTTTGCTCGTTATTCTGTTCCTCATCGGTTCGCAAGCGGCGTTTTTCAGTCCGTCAAAATACGGCACGATTCCCGACCTTGTTCCGACGGAAAAGTTGTCCGCCGCCAATGGGCTGGTCTCCATGCTCACGATGGTCGCCTGTGTTTCCGGGCAGGTCATCGGCGGGTATCTCTTCGCTTGGACAACGCTTTTTCACGATGTTCCCAGAGTCTCTGCCGATATTGTCGATAAAGTCGTTCTCGGTGTTCCCGGCGGCAATCATATTTGGGTTACGGCATTGTGTTTGGTTGGCGTTTCGGCAATCGGAGTGGTGTCGAGTTTTTTCATTCCAAAAATGAAGCCGGTCGATGTAACGGCAAAGTTTCCCGTCAATTTTCTGCACCAGACCGGCAAGGACATTGCCTTTCTGTTTTCGTACCGCAAATTATTCTGGATAGCAACTGCCAGTGCCTTCTTTTGGGGATTGGCTGCCCTAACGCAAAACAACATCGACAAATTTGCGACCGAATATCTGATGGTTCAACAGCAATACGTCACGCCGCTACTTGCGATTCTCCTCATCGGCATCGGTATTGGAGCGGTCTTCTGCGGTTGGATTTCCGGCAGACGAATCGAATTGGGAATCGTTCCCATCGGTCTTTGCGGGATGGGCGTGTTCGTTTTGCTTCTCGGTTTCACGCCGGGATACGGCGAGGTCGTCGGAGCCGGTATGGGCGATCCGATGAAGTTTCCATATCTGTTTGCGTTCGGCACGATGTTCATCGCCGGACTTTGGGCGGGGCTGTACGATGTTCCGCTGTCGGCGTATATCCAGCACCATAGTCCGCCGGAAAAACGTGGGCGCATCATTGCGGCGTACAATTTTCTGACCTTTTCGGCAATGCTCCTTTTCACAGGAATCGGCTTTGTGTTGGCGAAAATTTTTGGATGGCTCAATGTTTACGATCCGAGTCTGCTGATTTGGATTGCCACTGGCTTAATGACGCTTGCCGTCAGTGCGGTGCTCGTTCGTTACTATACCGCTCCGTTTTACATATTCTTCTTTCGGTCATTGCTGCGAATCGTTTACCGACCGAAGTACATCGGCATGGAAAACGTTCCCAAAGATGGTCCCGCAGTGCTCGTTTGCAATCACATTTCGCTCCTGGATGGTTTTCTGCTCTTCTTCGCTTGTCCGAGACAAATCCGATACATTGCCCATGCAGATATGATTCCGAAAATTTTTGAGTGTTGCGTTCGGGAAACCAATCTCATCAAAATTTTGCCGGGACATCCGAAAAATATCATTCATGCCATTCGCACGGCTCGCGAAGCCTTGCAGAACGGCGAAGTCATCGGCATTTTTGCCGAAGGGGGAATCACACGCAACGGTCAGATGAAAGCGTTTGAACCCGGCTTTATGTCGATACTAAAGGGCGTAACCACGCCGGACGGCAAGCCGGTGCCGATCATTCCGTGCCACATCGGCGGATTGCACGAAAGTATGTTCGGTTACAAATACGGCGAAAAGACCATTTTCAAACCGCGAAAACTGTTGTCCGATGTTCTCGTGTCGTTCGGCAAACCGATGGTTGACGTAAAATATCCGTTGCAGGTTCAACTTGCGGTGCAGGAACTCGGCGTGGACACCTATCGGGAACACAACACGAAGCCGTTGCCGATTCCGATCCGGCACCTCATTACGGTCTGCAAAAACCGAGGCAGAAAAATGATGTTTGCCGACTCGACCGGCATCGAGTTGAGCGGATATAAATTTTTGACGGCGGCACTTGCACTTCGGTTTTTACTGCGGAAACATGTTCTCGAATCCCGATCGGCGGAACCGCACGTCGGCGTGCTCGCTCCGATGTCGGTCGGCGGTTGCTTGCTCAATACCGCCTTCAATTTAGACCGCCGTGTGCCGGTGAATTTGAACTTCACGTTCGGCGTGGACGGCATCAATTACTGCGTCCGGCAGGCAGGAATCAAACACGTTCTGACCAGCCGAAAGGTCTTGGAACGTTTGCCCGACTTGAAAACGAAATTGGATGCCGCCGTACTTTGCACCGAAGATTTATTGAAGAAATTAGGTACTGCTAGGAAACTTTTCTACTTGCTCATCGCAACGTTAGTGCCAAAGCGGTTGCTCGAATGGAAACTCGGTCTGACCGCACGCAAACTCCGCGAGGATTTGCTGACGATCATTTACACGTCCGGCTCGACGGGACAACCGAAAGGGGTGATGCTGACGAACGACAACATTTCGGAAGTCGCCCGCGGCTTCGTCGGAGCGATGCGGCTCAACGAAAAAGATACATTGCTCGGTTTTTTGCCGTTCTTTCATTCGTTTGGACTGGCGGGTAATTTTTGGCTCTCGGTTTTCGGCGGCGGACGCGGCGTGTTCCATTTTAGTCCGTTGGAACCGAAAAAAGTGGGCGAAATGGCACGAAAGTATTCCGCAACCTTTATGCCTTCGACACCGACGTTCCTGCGGAACTTTTTCCGGTACTGTCCGAAAGAAGATTTCGAGAATCTGCCTGCCGTCATGTGCGGGGCGGAAAAGTTGCCGGTGGATTTGATTGATGCCTGGCAAGAAAAGTTCGGTCATCGTCCCGGCGAAGGTTTTGGAGCCACGGAACTCTCGCCGGTGATGGCAACGAACGTGCCGGAGAGTCGGTATTCCGATACATTTCATCTTTACCGAAAAGATGGTTCGATTGGTCGGGCACTCTGCAATCTCGTTGTGAAGGCAGTCGATTTGGAAACGGGTGCCGACTTGATGCCGAACGAAATCGGCATGATCGTTGCCAAAGGACCGACAGTGATGAAGGGATACTATAAACAGCCGGACAAGACGGCGGAAGTCGTCAAGAATGGTTGGTACAGTACGGGTGATGTCGGAAAAGTTGACGAAGACGGTTTCATTTGGGTCACGGGCAGGGATTCCCGGATTTCCAAGATCGGCGGCGAAATGGTGCCGCACATTTTGATAGAAGAGGAAATCACGAAAATCCTTTCGGAAGGAGGTGCCGATTCGGAGTCAGCGGAACCGCTGGTGGCGGTAACGGCATTGCCGCATCCGACGCGCGGGGAGCAGATCATTGTGCTGTACAAAGATGAGTCGGTGAATCCGGCGAAAGTGGTTGAGCAGATGATCGCATTGGACTTGCCGAAGATATGGATTCCCCGGCAGGACGGCTTTGTTAAAGTTGATTCGATCCCGGTACTGGGCACGGGCAAACTCGATCTCGCTGCCGTAAAGCGGATGGCAAAAGAAGCGGTTCGTTAAGGGAGCATAAAAGTTTTATGCACCCCGCTTATGCTTTGTGTCCGGTTTCCGGTGCGCGGTGCTATGGACTCTTACGAACTTCGTCCGGTTCGATGAATCCATTGCCGTTTTTGTCGAGTTGTTTGAAGAGAGCCACCGCTGCGGGGGAAAATGTCGGTGCAAATTCAGATAATGAAATTTGACCGTCGCCGTTTTTGTCCAACAGGATAAACCAAGCCGGTACTCCCCGGAGGGTTTCCGGTGATGTATAAAAAGGTTTTTCCACAGGAATCTGGCGGTCGGCTACCATTTTTTCGTAAGTTGCGTCGTCAATCGGCTGATCGTTTGATTTAATCAAGTCTTCCGTTCTATCGCCGATTTGTTCTTGGGATTCGGTATTAGGAATTGGCGGTGCGGCGGGTGGCTGTAAAATGGGTACGGGTTTTAAAAGTTTTAGGTTTGCCGGATCAAATTTGTATGGTTCTTTTAGATCAACTGTAACGGAACGGTGAATGGTTCGGCTTCGTCCATATTGGGCAAAGTACCAGACGAGTTCTTCCATGGTAATTTGTCGATCGCCGTTAATGTCGATGGATTGCGGATGACCGGGGATTTTTTCCCATTCTTCCTGCTGTAAAATGCCGTCGCCGTTTTGATCGTACCGCTGCATAAATGTTGCAGCGTACCGCACGACCTTTGCTGGTACCGTTGAGGTAAGGTTATTTTGCCCCCCTGGCAAGATGTCAGCAGCAAACGATGCTGAGAATAGCCAACCGATTCCGAAATAAATGAACAATGTCCTCATCTTATCATATCGTTATTGTAACCCGTTGCCGGATTTAACCCATTTGACAAAATAAACTCCAATCGGAAACAAGGGTTAACCTGTTGCAAATACGCCGCCCTGATTGAAACAGAGTACAACGATGACCGGGTGTTCGTTATCCACCACGATTTTGCAAACGACACTTTGTGAAGTGTATGTTTCGGGAATATCCGGTAAATCAAAGCCGATGTCAGGAACGGTCAGCGTGAATTTGCCGCCCATTTCTTCCAATAGCAACATTAATCGACCGCCGAGGACGTTTGTCAGTTCGGCAACCAAGTCTCGGACGACTGGTGTATCCAGTTGTGCCTCTTCGCCGGCATACATATTTTGCATCAGAGCATGAGCCAAACTCTGTGGAATAATGAACCAAACAGAATGAACATCCGGCGAATTAACTTTCATGCACGCCCAGCACCATTCTGTTTGAGCAGAGACCATTTCGTCAAAATCGACCTCTTTTGGACGATTCTGACCGGACGCACATGCATCTGCTAAGTTGGAATCTCCCCAAGGATCGGAAGTGACCGACGAGGCAGTCCCTGCGGCACTCCGTTCCCCCCAAACGCTATCATCGGCATTGGTATCGGAACTATCGTCCAGTGATCCCCAGTCGTCCGCCGCAACCGTAGTAGGTTCGGGACTGTCTCCCCAACTTTCTTCCGGCGGTAAAGAAGCGGCGGGTGTTGCCGTTCCCCAAGCATCAGCGGGGTCTTGGGCGGGTGTATCTCCCCAACCATCCCCTCCTCCTTGGGGACCAGTTACAACGGCAAAGTCATCATCGTTGGCAAACTCTTCCCCTGCAACTTTGATTGAGCAGGGAACAACATCCGCAAATGCCATTGTTTCCAGTGTTTCTCGAACGGCATTGTACAATAATTTGCCGCAATTTTTGGGTAACATAACAATTCTTATTCCACTCAAATTATTTTAATTCTATCCTACACTTTCCCGCAACAAAAGTCAAGAACCATAGAAAATATCTTCTTTACAATAAAAAAGGATTTTCACAAGACATACAACCCTCTTGATTATCAACTTATGTCCCACTACAATTCACCACTCACCACCGTTATTTTTGTTTTTCTAAAACATTTGAATTCAGTGTCTGAAACTTGTCAACTTGTCTCCGATACCGGTGTGGTTAAGGCGGGAAAATCAACGACCGATCTCTTTATACTGGGTATTCTCGCGGGTGCTTATGTTGCGTTTGCAGCAGCAGGTTCAACAATGGCAGCATTTCACCTTCTGGCAAATCATGAGACCTTCGGATTGGGACGTTGCATTGCGGGGATTATCTTTCCCTGCGGACTGATACTCGTGATGCTGGCGGGTTCCGAACTTTTCACGGGAAATACTATGATGTTACTTCCGCTTACCCAACGGCGAATTTCTCTCTTCGCAATGTTACGGAACTGGTTTATTGTTTACGCCGGTAACTTTGTTGGGGCTGTTTTTGTTGCTTTTCTGGTTTGTCAATCCGGTCAATTGAATAGCGGTGATCATCTACTCGGCGGAATGACGGTCAAAATTGCGGCAATGAAGTGTAATCTAACTTTTATTCAGGCATTTTTACTCGGTATTCTTTGCAACTGGCTCGTCTGTTTAGCCATTTGGATGGCAATGAGTGCAAAAGACATTACGGGCAAAATACTTGCCATTTTTTTTCCGATTTGGCTTTTCGTTACGTCCGGTTATGAACATTCCATTGCCAACATGTACTACATTCCAGCGGGCTTATTTGCGGCGCAGTCTTCATCATGGTTGGAATCAGCGCAAACAATAACCCATCCAGAAGTTCTGGCATCGCTCACATGGACAACTTTTTTCACGGCGAACTTGTTACCGGTAACACTTGGCAACATTGTCGGCGGTGGCGTTCTCGTTGCACTGGTTTATGGATACGTCTGCCGGAAAACTAAATAGTTCTACTGTATGTCTTTCCCATGTATTTCAATTAGCAAACAGCCTTTCAGAGTTGCTGTTCTCCTGCGTCTTTGGGAAGCGTTTTGTTCCAGTCGAGTAGCATTTTCTTGTATTTTTCGACAAGTTCTGGATGTTGACCAGAAAGATTATTCGATTCGGAAATATCCTTGGACAGATCGTACAACTGCGGACGAGTCCCATCGAACTGCACGAGGAATGTCCAATTTCCATCGCGCAAACCCAGGTCGGGCCAGCGGTTATTCTCCGGACCGGGACGATCCGGCGGACGCCGCCAAAAGATCGGTATCTTACGCTCTTGTGTCATTGTGTTGCCCAATAGGACGGAGGAGAAATCCTCGCCATCGAACACAACGTCGGAAGGCGC
>Ga0082212_10011697_pt1 | contig 11110 bp, 8 predicted proteins | sample TergutNt197P3_FD_71548 | JGI IMG/M metagenome (GOLD analysis project Ga0082212, IMG submission 71548) | Neocapritermes taracua P3 segment gut microbial communities from Petit-Saut dam, French Guiana - Nt197 P3 | ecosystem: Host-associated > Arthropoda: Insects > Digestive system > Gut ... | reverse complement strand
GGTGCCGCGCGAGGTACGCCTCACGGCATCGGAAGGTTTTTTTGAAACCATGCTTTTTTGCTCATGCCTCAAAAAACCCACCGTGACCTCATCAAACGGTTCCGGTGTTTGCATTTGATGAAACAATTTGCGAACCCAACGATTCGCCACCGCCGCAACAATCACGCACGTTTTTTTGCCGCTCGCACGAAGCCGCGCCGCCATGTCACGCCAATACGGATCATAACGAATCAGACGGTGCGCCGACTCGATCAAGACCATACGGAGCAAATCGTCACCGGCCTTGATCAAGCCGCCGGTTGTCGTTTTACCGGCACTGGAGTTGTTACGAGGACACACCGCGCAAAAGTGCGCGAGTTGCTTGCCGGTGCGAAATCGGTCGAAACGTCCGATCAGCGCACGCATCGTGATCGCCGTGATGATGCCGATGCCGGGCTGTTGCAACAGTTGCTTGACGACGGGATCATCGACCACCTCGGCCTGCATTTTTTCGGTGACGTTGCTGATTTTTTTGTCGAAGTGGTCAATCGTGTCGTAATGTTCGCGCAACAAAAACAGCGCGTTCGACGATGGGATATTTGCTTCGTCGAGCAACCATTTTCGCCATTTGATTGTCCACGGCGAGTGCGGACAAACGATGCGATGATTTCGCAACAAGGCACGAATTCGCAGTTTGACTTGCTTGCGTTGCTCGACGAGTCCGTGCCGATGTCGCACGAGATCGCGGAGTTCGCGAATATGTTTGGGTGCGAGCCAAACGCGAGGAATGTATCCGGCTCGCGTGAGATCGGCGAGGAGTTTGGCATCGGTCCAATCGGACTTGTCGGGCGTTTGCTTCATGCGTGCGACATAGCCGGGATGGGCGAGTTCGACGTTCCATTGGGTTTTGTTGATGAGTTGCTCGGCGAATTCGGCGGCACCGGTACTGGCTTCGATGGCGGCGTGAGCGTTGTCACCGAACGGTGCGACGACACGAATGATCTCGCACGGATCATTGCCGACAGACTGATTGGTGAGAATTTTCCGATTTTGGTCCATGACGCAGACCTGAATGACTTTTTGATGGTAGTCAAGACCGACAAAAACGGGTAAACTAAACATTTCCGGAGGCTCCTGTGGTTAAGGTGAAGGAAGTTGTGAAAAACTTTCGTTTCTTATCACATTCTAACTCACACCGAACTAAGGAGCCGCCGGTTTTCATACAAACTTCCGCCGGAAATTAACCGGCAAATTTTACGGGTTCGATGCACATACTCCACCGTTCAATCAACGGAGTACGAAGTAATCGCATTGCGTAAGATTTCATTTCTTGTGCGGTCAGTTTGACTCCTGTGTGATATTCGCGATCAAGCACATACACATTGGGTGCGATGCCGTCCCACCGCATGGTTTTCGTCCACTCGCGAACCGTTTTCCAGTCCGTCAACAACGCTCCGCTCCAATGCGATTCCAAAACGCCCCAGCAAGCCCCTGGTGGTCGGCGGCGAGTACGAGAAAAAGTAAAGTGCGATTTCGCTTGGCGTGAATGTTTCAAGGAAACCGTTACTGCGTAAGCGATGGTCGAGCCACGCAAACGAAGGCGGGATTCGCCGAATGGCGTGAGGATGGATGAGTGATAGCGGCTTTTTGAGCGGCATGATGAAATCTCCGAATGGTGAGGGTTGATGAAAGTTGAGTTGTTGGTGAGAAGCCGGCGAACAACTCGCCGTTTGCTATGAAGGAGATCGGATTATCAATGAAGCATGAGCAGAAATTTGTGAAAACGTAGCATTACGAAAACCGCTAAAACCTTTGGGATTGCCGTAATCAAATCGGGCTTTACAGAGTCTGCAATCCCGAATAGCAACTTGGTTTTGCAAGCCTTTGTTTTTCGCAAAAAAGAAAAAATGCGAAGAAATAAGAAGTAAAAGCAACAGATAAAAAAAACCACTTTGGAAGTAGATTCATAACCATTTCCAATGCAATCCTTTAGAAACTGTTAATACGAGGAGAAAATGGGGGTTGGGAGAGACCGCCGGGGTTTCTTTGGGCAGGGATCGCAATCTTACGATTACGGCTCCGATTGCTGCATCAAGAAAAACGTCCGTTTTCAACGTCACTTTTGAAATTCTCAATTGCCGTCAATGCGGTTTCAAAAATCGATGCGTATTGCTTGACGTGTTTTGGCGGCGGTGCTTCGGAAAAACCGAGCAAATCGTGAAATACGAGCACCTGGCCGTCACAACCGCCGCCGGCACCGATGCCAATGGTCGGCACGGAAGTCATGCGCGAGACTTCGGCGGCCAGTTCCGGTTCGACAAGCTCAAGCACTATGGCGAACACACCTGCCGATTCAACCGTCAAAACGTCGTCGATGAGTTTTTGGCGGTCTCGTTGGATTTTGTAGCCGCCTATCTTGCGGATACTTTGCGGCAGAAAACCACAGTGCCCCATGACCGGGATGCCCGCTCCGACAACGGCGCGGATCGTTTCAAGCCGACTTTGGCCGCCTTCAATTTTGACGGCATCCGCTTCGGTTTCTTTGAGAATGCGTGCCGCCGCTTCAATCGCCGCCGTACCACCGGACTGACTGGTGGGGAAAGGCATATCGACAATCACCATTGCATTTTTGACTGCCCGCATGACCATTTGTGTATGGTAAATCATTTGCTCAATCGTCACCGGAAGCGTCGTGTTTCGCCCCTGCACAACATTGGCCAAGCTGTCCCCGACAAGAATGGCGTCAATCCCCGCTGCATCAACCAGTCGCGCACTGGGATAATCATAAGCCGTCACAACGGTCAATTTCTGACCAAGTTGCTTTTTCTGAAGAAACCCGGGAGCAGTCATCCGCTCGATTTTATCGGTTCGTTTTGCGTTCATGATGGTGCCGTGTTTTATGTCAACCGGTGTTGTCGCGATGAAGGACTAATAAGTCATAAACCTATTGACGGCTGTGGTGTATATGATTCCGCCTCCGGTTCTTTCGAACACGGGCAAATCTTTCACCGCGTCGAGAATGGTTTTCGCCAGGTCATTTTCCGCCACAATGATGAGCATCTCTTTTTCTGACCCCAAAGTCATTCCAAAGAACTCGACATCGTCTCCCCGGAGCGTACCGTGAGCGTCCAGAATCGTTCCGCCTTTTGCTCCCACTTCTCTGGCGACCGTCATGACATCGTAAGCGTCGCCGTGGCTGACAATACAAGTAATCAGTGTATCGCTGGATTCCATGATTTTCTCCTACAGGTAAAAGTAGATTGCCAAGGCACCCGTGAGGGTCAGGACAATCGTATAGGGCAGAGTGAGTTTAAACATTTGATAGTACGACAGTTTCAAAAGCGGGGCAAGAGAAGACGTTAAAAGGAACAGCAGAGCCGCGTGTCCGTTGGGGGTGGCCATGGAGGGAATATTGGTTCCCATATTGACGACAACGCCGAGTTTTTCATAATCCTCGTGTGAAATCGCGGCCATTCCGCCGGCATAGACGTTTTCCACTTCATTGGCAAAGACCGTCGCGATAAACACGCTGTCGCTGACGAAAGAGAGCGTTCCGTTAACGAAATAGAGAGCGAGGAGCCGCGACTGCCCCTCGAAAGTAAACACCCAGTTCGCCAGCGGCGTGACCAGCCGTTGCTCATGCGCAACTCCGAGAATGGCGAAAAACACTACGATCAGCACGGCAAAAGGCATGGCGTTCGTAAAAGCCACGCCAATGTCATGTTCTTTGGTGAGTCCCGTGAACGTCGTGACAATGACGATCAATCCAATGCCGATCAAACCGACCTCAGCCACGTGAAAGGCAAGAGCAAACACCAACAGTATGAGTACGATGACTTGAATGGCATAGACATAAAAGTTTTGCGCCGTCATTTCGTGAATTTTTTTCTTGTAATCTTTTAAGATTAATTCCCGCGCCCGTTCAGGCATTTGGTATCGGAAGCCGGGGCACTTGAAAAATTCCAATGAGAAACAGACAATCAATCCGGCAATCGCGGTCGGTACCGAAACAATCGAACAATGGGAAAAAAATTGAGTGAAAGACCAGCCCATCTTGTCGGCGATCATGATGTTTTGCGGCTCTCCCACCAAGGTCATGGTCCCTCCCATGATCGTACCCACAGTTCCGTGTATGATTAAATTCCGCAAAAAACCGCGGAACTCTTCCATCTCTTCTTCATTTTTTCCGCTGTGACCTTCCACCCTGTGATAAATGGCGTAAAAATTAAAACACACGGCGATTGCAATCGCCACAAGCGTCAGTGCGTCCAAAAAGGCCGACAATGACGCGCAAATGCAACAGAAAAGCAAAGACAGTATGTACTTCTTCCTGATCGCAAGAAAAAGTTTTGTCATGGCGATGAAAAGCACGTCTTTAATAAAGTAAATCGCCGCGACCATGAAGATCAGCAACAACAACGTAGGTATGTTCGCAAGAACTTCGTGATAAACTGTGTGAGGATTGGTCAGCCCGATGACCATCGCTTCGATGCCCAATAACCCGCCCGGTTGAAGCGGATAACATTTCAGAGCACAGGCAAGGGTAAAAATAAATTGTACCAAAACGACCCATCCGGCCACGAACGGGCTGACGCAATAGTACAACAAGGGGTTAATTACCAAAAACAAGACAATGGTGATCTTGTACCATATCGGAGACTGTCCCAAAAAATTGGCGATCAGCAGATGCAAGATGTTTTTTGTCGTTTTCATCCTCCCCCTCGTCGATTTCATGTCAATTGTTACAGAATAAAATGCTATTGGAATAAAATGCTATTGTATGGTAAGGTATTTCGCTGTTTCGGTCAAGTGGTTGGCCGGGGATTTAGCCGCAGAGAAATTCGATAAAATCACTCTGCGGCCTTTGCGTCCTCTGCGAGAAAAATTATAATGGTTTATCATTTCTTTCATGTCTTCGTGGTGACAATCAACGTGTATGTTTACAAGAAAGGAATACCTGTCATGGAGTTTCAAAGCTTTGAGCCGTCTCTCTTTCAATTCCTCCGGCAGCTCGCGCGAAACAATAACAGGCCGTGGTTTTCGGAAAACAAAGCGAGATATGAACGTGAAGTCCGGGAGCCGAGTTTGGCCTTCATTCGGGCGTTTCGACCGCATTTAACGAAAATATCGGAATACTTCACGGCCATCGACCGACGGTCGGGCGGCTCGCTGATGAGGGTTTATCGTGACACGCGGTTCCACAATGCCGACGAGCCTTATAAGAAAAACGTCGGCATTCAGTTCCGCCACGAGTTCGGACGCAACATTCATGCACCCGGTTTTTATGTTCATCTTGAGCCGGGGGCATGCTTTCTGGCTGCCGGTTTGTGGCGACCGGATTCCGCAATTCTGCGACAGGTTCGGGAAGCTATTGTCGAAGCTCCATCGCGTTGGCGACGCATTCGGAACGACAAGAAATTCCAAGTGGCTTTCTATCTTGACGGCAATAGCTTGAAAAAATGTCCCTTGGGTTTTCCCGCAGATCATCCCTGCATCAAAGACCTGCGCCGCACCGACTTCATTGCCGTTGCCGATGTAGACGATTCGCAGACGCTGCAAACAACATTTATCGATCATGTCGTACAGGCATTCACCGTTGCCAAACCGCTGGTGCGATTTCTGTGCGACGCGATCAAAGTGCCGTTTTAGAAATTGAATATGGAATAACGAACAGCACATTGCGGCGGTCACGGCGTGACCTATCTGCCTTTCTCGTGTCACTCTTCAATGGCCTTTTCGAGCGACCAGTTGTCGGGTAGCAACAGCTGCTTGCTGAGGCAAACAACACCGTCGCGGATCATGCCGAAGGGTTTTTCCGGGGTCAGTTCCGTCTTGTTCGTGTTAAGAATCACTACGTTTTGTCCGATCTTGCTATTCTTGTCGATGATCGTCTCTTCAATGATCGAATTGTCGCCGATGCCCAAAACGGGTGCATCGTGCCTCTCACCGTTATCCGCTTCGGTGGGGTAATAGTCGTTGCCCATGACAATGACGTTTTTCAACCTCACGTTTTTGCCGATGCGGCAACGCACTCCGATGACGCAATTCTCAAGTACCGCGCCGTCTTCGATGAGGCAGCCGTCGGAAATGATGCTGTCGCGGATGGTCGCGTTGCGTACGCGGGTCGGGGGCAAAAAACGGCTTTCGGTGAAAATCGGCCATTCGGGGCAATTGAGCGAAAACTCAGGGTTTTCCGACGCCATGTTGAGGTTCGCCTCGAAAAAAGCCCGAATCGTTCCGATGTCTTCCCAATAACCGTCGAAAAGATGGACATGCACGCGTTTCGAGCGGAACACCGCCGGAAAGACTTCCTTACCGAAGTCCTTGTAATCCGTTTGCGTGAGTGCGTCAACGAGTACCTGACGGTTGAACAGATAAATGCCCATGCTGGCCATGTAATCCCTGCCGCGCGATTCGATTCCCATCGTATCAATCCAGGCCGGGTCGGTGCGGACATGCTGTAATTCGGCTTCGTTTTGCGGCTTTTCAAGAAAACCGACCACGCGCCCGGAACCGCTTTCGTCAAGTCGCATAATCCCCAGCGACGTGGCCATCTCTTTGTGAACCGGCACCGACGCAATTGTTACGTCGGCGTTCGTTTCGAGGTGCGTTTTGAGCATTTCCTCGAAGTCCATCCGGTACAACTGGTCGCCGGAAAGTATCAGCACGTAATCCGTGTCGTGGCTCGTCAGATAACTGAGGTTCTGGCGAACGGCATCGGCGGTGCCCTGATACCAGGTTTCACCGTCGTTACGCTGCTGCGCGGCCAGAATTTCGACAAAGCCGCGATTGAAACTGTCGAAAGAGTAGGAGTGAATGTGCTGGTGTAAGCTAACCGAGTTGAATTGCGTGAGAACGTAAATCCGTTCAAGACCGCTGTTGATGCAGTTCGAGAGCGGGATGTCGATCAGGCGGTACGCTCCCCCGATCGGAACAGCCGGTTTCGAGCGAAACTGCGTCAAGGGATAGAGCCGAGTTCCGCGTCCTCCGCCGAGAATTAAGACCAGGACTCGTTTGAAAAGCTTTTTGTCCAATGCTCCCATGAATTTCCGGTTCATCATGCACCTCTATTCGTAATATAAATATTGAAAAATTGGCCTGTCTTTCCAAGCCACATCATTCCGAATGACGATATTATAACAGTTTCAAGTGTATTTTGGAACAGTAGTATGCCGGTTGCCGGAAAATCTTTGTGACATATTGACTTTCAGCTACGGAACTGATATTCTGGAATAAAAATAGGCCATATTATGGCAATATCGACTCATTTGGTGTTATTTACAATTGGTTCCGCTTTTACTCAAACATTTGGGAGCAAATCTTATGTCGAATCATCATGAACATTTAGGTTGTGGGTGTTGCAGTGTGTCTCGAAGATCATTCATTGCATCGAGCTGTGTCGGCGTTGCGAGCGCAACCTTGCCGTTTGTCAATACGGCTCGCGCCGATGACGAAAACGGCAACATGAAAGTGCGTGTCATTTTCGCGTTGCACACCCCCGTACAAGACCGCCCCGACTGGCCGAACATCGGTTACGATTTTGTACCGTACATGGAAAGAACCGTCAATACCCTCAACAGCCGCTGTGAAGGAATCGATTTCATTGCAAGCATGGCCACCGGAGCGGAGCAAACCAAGACGATTCTTGACGAAGATGCCGAGGCCGGTAACATCGACGGTTACCTCGTCGTGCAACTGAATTGTTGGAACCAGGTCGTACAGACCGCCGTAACAAGCGGCAAGCCGGTTTTATATACAGAACTTCATTACGCCGGCAGCGGCGGCATGATATGTTATACGGCGGCACAATTGCGGGCGAAAACCCCGAACTTCGCGTTTATCACGTCAACGAACATGCGTCACCTGGTTGCTGCGGCACGATGTTTTCTGCTTGCCAAAGACGGCAATAACGTCGAGGCTTTTGTCGAAGCGGTCACCAAAGTCCGCATCGACCGCACGCCGGACATCAAACCGGAGTACAAGGAAGACAAGTTCGACATTCTGACGACCGAAGAACTGCTCAAGGAACTCAAGGGCAAGAAGATCATCGAAGTCGAACAAGGTTGGCACGCGGTGGACGAACCGCTCAAGGAATCGTTGGGCATCGAAATTGTCCGCATTCCCTTTGCGGAACTGAACGACCTCTGGGAAAAAGCCGACAAGGCCAAAGCCCAGGAGGTCATGAAGCAGTGGAAAGACAACGCCGACGAAGTCATCGGCATCCCGGAAGATGTGATCGAAGCCGCCGCCCGAATGTATCTCGCGCAAAAGCAGTGCATGGAAAATCACGGAGCCTGTGCCATTACGGTCAATTGCCTCGGCGGATTTTACGGCGGACACATTCACGCTTATCCGTGCCTCGGATTCCACCAGTTGCTCAACGAAGGGCTGATCGGTGCCTGCGAGTGCGACACACGCTCGACATTGACGATGGTCGTTTTGACAACCCTGACGAAAGGCCGTCCCGGTTATATTTCCGATCCCGTCATGGACATTGCGACGCGACAGATCATTTACGCGCACTGTGTGGCGGCGAATAAAGCGTTTGGTCCCGATGGTCCGGCCAACCCCTACACGATTCTGACGCATTCGGAAGACCGTCAGGGCGCGTCGCTCAGGTCGATTTTGCCGCTCGGTTACATGACCACCACCGTTGAAATCGCGCCGGAACGCAAGCAAATCCTGTTCCACCAGGGCGTGACCGTGGCCAACAGTTCGGAAGACCGTGCCTGTCGCACCAAGATCGCCGCCGTTCCGGTCGGGGATTTTGAAAAGCTGTTCACCGAATGGGATCGATGGGGCTGGCACCGTGTGACCTATTACGGCGACCTGCGTGAAGCCGTCTTCTCCCTCGCCAAAGCCCTCGGCTGGGAAGTGGTTGAAGAAGCGTAATAAGTGCAGAGAGGTAGGGCGGTCACGCCGTGACCGCCGAATCAGAGCCGCGAGTGTCAACGAGCGGCAGGTGTTCAAATTTGTCCCGCTCCGACCGTTTGTTTACACTTACACGCGCGGCTCTGATTGTTACTCCGACCATTCCGCACACGGTTCGGCGAAAACCGTTCCGGCGGCAGTGGCGTGACATTCACGGATACGTTGTTCGGCACCGGCCACTTCATTCCCGGTTTGCAGGAATGCAAAGCTCAAATCAAACGCCTGCGACTGCCCCGGCGCGAGCGGTACGGTGCGGCCGTGCCTGCTTTCAAACGCGGTGGTGTTTGGGAAGTTGGTCGCCGGTTCGACACCGACCACGTAACCGTCTTGTTCCGGCAATCGACTTTTCCAAAGCGAAAAACAGGGCAGTTGTTTTTTATTGAAACCAAACACGATGCCCTGTTCCTCACTGCCGTTGATGAGCATGACTTCGCTGTTACCGTCGGCGCAAGCGGCGGGATCGAAAAAGAACACGACTTCTTCCAATCCCGGCGGTTGCGGGTCGATGCGATCCCATTGCGGTAAATCGACAGCCGCAGCAGGCGAACGCGGAGCCTGCACTTCAAACGGCACAACAGCCCGCGCACCTTTGCCAAGAAACGGCAAACCTGTGTTGATATGGTACAGCATGACGATTTCCTTCGGTGATGCCGAAAGGTTTGTCACCGTGTCACGCATCCGAAAGCCTGCTTCGCCGACTTTGGTCGCGTAGCGGACTTTCATTTCCAGCTTCTTGCCGAACAGCCGCGATTCGTAAACCGTGCCTTCGACGACGATCTCGCCGGTGTCCGAATCGAACGACACTTCGACGTAACTCGCCGGAATGTTGGCAATTTGGCCGTGCAGCGGATAAACGAGTCCCCCATGATCGTTGAACTGCGGCGAGCCGTTGCTTTCCAACCCGCAACGAACGAGCCATTCGTCGAAACCGTACAGCCAGCCAAGCCCCCCGTCACCGGAAAGCGGCACAAGCGACGGATGAACCGGCCCCTGCACCGGCGATGCCCATGCGAGGTGTACTGATTGTTGCGCTGGTGGCATCGTTTGTTGCGCTAGTGGCATCGTTTGTTGCGCTAGTGGCATCGCACCGCATCGACCGCGCCAGATGCCCATGCCGCGTGTCAGCAGGATGGTCATGGCGAATTGACCGTTGTCGACTTCGAGCACGTCCACGCCGTCGCTCACCCCGCCGGCCAATCGCCGCTTGACAAGCCGGATGCCTTGCTCTGCAAACTCCCAATGATTGACCGCCGTTTGATTGGCCGCATCGACCAAAACCATAGTTGTACGTGTCATGTTGGTGTTCCTTTCGGATGAATGGTTGCTTCTTTGGCATGCCGATGCCTCAGATCATTTGGGTTGTCACGTATCCTCTCTACTAATCCTTAATCCAGCAAAGCCAGAAAGGGTATAAAGCATAAAAATCTGAAATCCCCCTTGTTTTTCAGCACCGATTGCTGAAAATAGTGGTGTGAAAAATCCGCTAAGGAAGGAATTTCAGATGAAAAAAGTATAAGCGAATTGCTCGAAGAACGCAAGGCCGAGGTCAAGTTTCGGACGGATCGGACGCAGGCAGAGTTACTCGATGTGTTCGAGTACCGTATTGCTGGGCGGGCCGCAGTTGTCGGCGTCACCTGTGGTTTACGAGGTGGCGGAGAAGACTCGTGCCGTGACGCACGGCGGAATCCCGTTGATTCATCAGATCGCCGTGCAAAGCGGGTTGGTTGATGCCATCAACGAAGTGCCGATTTTGAAAAGCCATGTACCGTATTTTGAGTCGGATCACCTGCTCAACATCGCCTACAATTTTTTGTGCGGCGGCACGGCACTCGACCACATCGAGTATCGTCGGCAAGACCCGACCTACCTCGACATGCTCGGAACGCATTCGATTCCTGATCCGACAACAGCAGGCGATTTTTGCCGGCGGTTTTCGTCGCAACAGATCGACGCATTACAGGACAAAATCAACGAAGCCCGTTTGAATGTTTGGTCGCGGCAGCCGAAGTCGTTTTTTGAAGAAGCGGTCGTTGACATGGACGGCAGCATCGCGCCGACTTTCGGCGAGTGCAAGCAGGGCATGGACATCAGCTACAAAGGCGAATGGGGTTATCATCCGCTGATCATGTCGCTGGCGAACACGAAGGAAATTTTGTTTGCGATGAATCGCAGCGGCAATCGCCCGAGTCGCGAAGGAGCG
>Ga0082212_10011696_pt1 | contig 11110 bp, 12 predicted proteins | sample TergutNt197P3_FD_71548 | JGI IMG/M metagenome (GOLD analysis project Ga0082212, IMG submission 71548) | Neocapritermes taracua P3 segment gut microbial communities from Petit-Saut dam, French Guiana - Nt197 P3 | ecosystem: Host-associated > Arthropoda: Insects > Digestive system > Gut ... | reverse complement strand
ACTCGACGAAGCAGTAGCGGCAATCAAACAAGTAGCAAAATCAGGAAAAAGAATCCTCTTCGTAGCAACAAAAAAACAAGCAAAAGACATCGTTGCCGAAGAAGTAAAAAGAACAGGAATGCCCTATGTAACAGAACGTTGGGCAGGAGGTATGCTCACCAATTTTATCACCATCCGGAAAGCCGTTAAAAAAATGGCAACCATCGATAAAATGATGGAAGACCCCTCATGGGTAAACTTCTCGAAACGTGAACGCCTTCAAATCACACGCGAACGCGCCAAATTGGAAAAAACGCTCGGCTCTATCTCCGATATGCGCTACCTTCCGACGGCAGTTTTCATCGTTGATATTTGCAAAGAACACATTGCCGTTCAAGAAGCGCGCAAACTGGGTATCCCCACCTTTGCTATCACCGACACCAACTCCAACCCCAACCTGATCGACTTCCCAATTCCGGGTAACGACGACGCCTCAAAAGCCATCGAAATAGTGGTTAAAGTGATGTGCGACGCCATCATCGAAGGTTTGGAAGAACGTAAATTAGAACGTGAAAAAGATCCCGACGACCAACCCGAAGAAGGCGATGAGGACTTTGAAGAAAAAACTGCTACCGCTTCCGAAGAAGAAACCGACGAAGAAGGCTCTAAAAAAGGACGTCGTCCACGTAAAGCCACCGCAAAAGGCAGTAAAGTTGATATTAACAGCATGAGTAATCACATTAAAAAATAAGTAAAAAATGGCAAACATAACAGCTCAAGAAGTCAATAAACTGAGACAAATCACCGGTTCCGGCATGATGGACTGTAAAAACGCATTAGTAGAAGCCGAAGGCGATTTTGACAAAGCAATTGACATTTTACGTAAAAAAGGACAAAAAATAGCCGCAAAACGCTCCGACCGCGACGCCAACCAAGGCGCCGTCATCGCAAAAACCACCGCCGACAACTCTTTTGGCGTTGTTATTCTGTTAGGTTGCGAAACTGACTTTGTCGCTAAAAATGAAGAATTTGTAGCCTTTGCAACAAAAATTGCCGACATAGCGCTCGCACAAAAACCGCACGACTCGGAAACATTATCGGCGCTCGCCATGGAAGACGGTCGCAAAATAAGCGAACACATTACCGACATGATTGGCAAAATCGGCGAAAAAATCGAATTGGCGGCTTACGAATTTATCGAAGCGCCCGTTGTATCAGCCTATATCCATTTAGGAAACAAATTAGCCACTTTGGTAGGCTTAAACAAATCTTTGTCCAATGCTCCCGAATGTGCCAAAGACCTTGCCATGCAAGTTGCAGCCATGAACCCCGTTGCCATCAGCAAAGAAACCGTTGACCCCGCTTTGATAGCCAAAGAAATGGAAATCGCCGTTGATCAAATTAAAGAAGACCCCAAATTTGCAAACAAACCGGCAGAAATGTTAGAAAAAATTGCACAAGGGAAAATCGAAAAATTCCTCAAAGAAAACACCCTGCTCAATCAGGAGTTTATCAAAGACGGAAGCATCACCGTTGCCGAATATTTGCAAAAATCCGACAAAGACCTCACCGCCATCGACTTCAAAAGAGTGATGATTGGTGTGTAGTTAGTTAATACTATATAGTGAAAAACGTCTCAATTTTTTTGAGACGTTTTTTTGTTTTTTTATTTGAAACGAAAAAAGTTGTACCTTTGCACCTGAATTAGTAATAAAATAACGAAAGCGCTATTATTCCGTTGGTTATGCACAACGCAAAACACGGAAAAACCTATTTGAATGAGTGGATTTATGTTGATGCTCATAATAATTTTGCAGGCGCATCATTTGTTTCTATTCTTAAAAACGAAAAATAATGAAGAAAGTAATAATCACAATTTTTGCGGCGCTATACGTTACAGCCGCATTTGGACAAGAAAAAACAAAACTTGCCGTATATGTTCAAGGTAGCGCCGGTGATGAAGAAAAAAAGGTAGTAAGTTCTCAAATAATTTCTACTATCGTAAAAAGCAATAAATATGCTGCGGTAGAACGCACCGCTGATTTTTTGGCAGAACTCAGACGAGAATCAGGCTACCAATATTCCGGCAACGTGGACGACGGACAATTAATAAAACTTGGAAAGCAATTCGGCGTGGGGAAAATCTGTGTGGCGGATGTTATTAAAAGCGGAACGGATTATGATAGCTATTATAAACGTTATAGATCTTACGACTACTCCGTTGCTGTACGTATGATAGATATTGAAACAGGCTTGGTGATTTCTGCTGCAGGATCATACGATAAAATGTCCGCTTCTTACCATCAGGATGTTGAATTGGAAACGTTAATAAGCGCTGCAAATAATGTGGCTACAAAATTATTACAAAACGTAACAACCACTGCCGATAAGCAAAAAATGGCTATTTATGTAACCAAAAACAGCGATAGTTATAAAGCCAAATGTGTAAGTTCACAACTCACAGAAAATATCACAAACATGGGAGCATTTATAACGGTAGATAGAACTTCCGATTTTCTTGCAGAGGTCAAATATCAAAATTCCGGTAATGTGGACGATACGCAATTAAGTCGTTTGGGGAAGCAATTCGGCGTAAATTTAGTTTGTGTGATTGATATTACCAATGTAGGAAATGGTACCTACACAACCGTACGCATTATAGATGTTGAAACAAGTGTAATTATGGCTACATCTGAGAAAAAAGGATGGGGACGAAGAGAGCAAGTTTGGGAAGAAGAGTACGAAAAAACTAACGCAAAATATCAAGGTAGCAAGTATTATGTAGATATATTCCGAAAAAATCTTGATGAAATAACATCAGAACTTATGCAGCCACTAGTACAAGCACTTCCTTGCATAAAGAAAGACCAAACAATCACAAATGAATATAATAAATGCTGTGAAAAATTAACAAATGTAAATGGAGTTTGCAGGGACAATCTTTGGCTAAAAGACTTTTTGGGAATAGAAACAAACGCAAAAGATCTAGCGGTTCGACAAGGTACTATTGTAGAAAGTAAATGCAAAACATGTCCCGAAAGTTGGCGTATGCCCACAAAAGCAGAATTTGAAAAAATGCTAAGGATAAAAGAAACATTGAATTTTATAAAGAATAGGATGTACGTAACATCAGATTTTATCATAGAAACTGTATATGATAAAAAAAGCAAATCAACAATCAATTACTATAAATATTATGTATGGAGTGCGTCCGGTTTTTCACTGAAAACAATATATTATCAATCTTATCCTAAAAAAGGGAAGACTCCCCCACCTTATTATTATGAATATGAAAATCTCTACATAAGATGTGTAAAAGATTAATAGTCTGAACCCTCCGCCTAAAATTCTCAAACATCTCATTTTTAAGCATTTCCACATCAATATTTCGTATTGCTGCTGCTGTGCGGTAGAGGTCGATGATGTTTACTTTTGTGTCGTCGCTTTCCAAAAATAGGGAGTTGATGGGGAGTTTGGAGAAAACGGATTGTAATTTACTGTCAGTCATTAATTTGCAGCCAAAAGAGAGCATGATGTTACGTTTGGTCAGTTGCAACGCCAATTCGTGGTGAGCGTGAAAACCGTGAATAATCCATGTTTGCCGGATTTTTCGACTTTTATGTAGCGACAGAAGTTTGTCCCATGCTTTTACGCAGTGAATAATGAGCGGCTTTTGGTATTTTTCCGACAGGGTGATGATTTGGTCAAAGATGCGTTCCTGCAATGTCATGTCGGCGCCGCGCAGGGCGTCAAACCCGACTTCTCCGATGGCGATGATGGCGTTGTTTTGCAGTAAATTTTCTAATTGATTTAATTGATTGTCAGCGTTTTCTTCGCTCAAAAACCATGGGTGAATCCCGAAACTGCAATAGGGCGTTGAAATGGAAGTGTCCGCCGCCGCCGAAGAAATATCAACAATGGAGATGACATCACCGTTGCGGTCGGATAGAGGAGTATGGGTGTGAATATCAATGTATTGCATGTAAAAAATCAATTAATTTCCGTGTGGCGATGCCGCGATGACTGATGTTGTTTTTCTCTTCGAGTGGCATTTCGGCGAAGGTTTGGGTAAAGCCGTCGGGGACAAAAATCGGGTCGTAGCCAAAGCCGTCGGTTCCTTTTTGTGCGGCGATGATTTCTCCTTCTACTTTTCCTTCAAAAAAATATTTTTCTCCGTTCATAATCAAACAGATAACACTTCTAAAACGGGATTTTCTGTCCGCAACGCCTTCTAACAACCGCAACACTTTTTCCACATTATCCTGAAATGAGCAATTTTCACCCGCAAAACGCGCCGAATAGACGCCGGGAGCGCCCTGCAAGGCGTCTATTTCCAATCCGGTGTCGTCGGAAAAACAATCCATACCAAGTTTTTCGTAGATGTAATCAGCCTTAATTTCGGCATTACCTTCTAACGTATCGGCAGTTTCGGGAATTTCTTCGTGCAAATTCAACGCACTCAACCCGATAATTTCGTAAGAATCACCAAGAATTTCCTGTATCTCGTGCAATTTATGCCGGTTGTGCGTCGCAAAAACGAGTTTTTTCATTTTATTTGTGAATTATAATACGGGTGCAAAAATACATAAATATCGGGAGTTAGAGGAGTTAGACATTAGACACAAGACTTTTAGACCACGGCAAACGCATTAAAAACCTCATTTTTACCTCATTTTTTAACAAAACAACCTCAGTAGCAATATTATACAACAAAAAAACAACCTCATTACCTAATTGAAAATCCATCTTTGGAAAATGAGGTAATGAGGTTTGTGTGTATTGTAACTCATTGCTACTGATGTTGTTTTGTTGTTTTGAATAAGGTGAAAATGAGGTTGTTTTTTTAATGCGTTTGCCGTGAGTTTGAGGAGTTGTCAATTAAAATTGTACCTTTGCCCTCGTAAATAATATTTAGTTAAATAAAAAAGAACAAAATGATGAATCGTAAAATTTATTACTTGATTATTGCCATTACAGCGATGTGTATCACATTATTTGCTACTTGCAAAAAAGATAATACCCCCGTAGATCCGAAACTTGAAATGATTTTTGTAGAAGGCGGAACATTTACTATGGGTTGCACCGATGACGAATGTCGGGAAGATGAAGAACCCGCTCACCAAGTAACGTTAAGTAGTTATTATATTGGTAAATACCCTGTAACACAGGCTCAATGGAAAGCAGTAATAGGCAGTAATCCAAGTCATCATAACGGTTGTAATGATTGTCCGGTGGAGGAAGTAAGTTGGGAAGACGCGCAAGAATTTATCAACAAATTGAATGAATTGACCGGTAAAAACTACCGTTTACCTACCGAAGCCGAGTGGGAATATGCAGCACGCGGAGGCAACAAAAGTCAAGGATACAAATACAGCGGCAGCAACGATATTAATGAGGTCGCATGGTATTATGAAAACAGCGAAGGAACGCCTCACCCTATTGGCACAAAAGTACCCAACGAGCTGGATATTTACGATATGAGTGGCAATGTTTTTGAGTGGTGCAATGATTGGTATGCCACATATACAGAAGATGCACAAGTTAATCCACAAGGTTCTACGGAAGGGTTGGAACGCGTTTGTCGGGGTGGTGCTTTTGAGGAACAATGGTTTTGGGATCATTATTTTGCGCCATATCCTTACCGCGTATCCGGTCGCGCCAGCTGCTATCCGAGCTACCGCGGACACGGCTTCGGCTTCAGGGTTGCCCTTTCCTTCACAAATTACGAATGAACAGTCTAACAGTCTAACCGCTCGAACTCCTGATACTATCCGTTCAACGAAACGGATTCACTATTTTCAATGTTCCTTCGATGAGTTGGTTATGTTGCATATCTTCGGAATAGACAATGTTTCAGGCATACGCTTCTTCCCTGTTGAAAGTGAATCCTTTTGTTTTCAAACGCATGGCTGTAAAGTTGCTTTTGCGGGGTTCGTCAATTTTTCTCATTGGATTTGCCAAAAGAATAACCTTCACCCATGAAACATCTTCTTCGGAAAAATGTTTGGGAACGTGAATAATTCCATCGCGTACAACTGTATTAAATTCGTATGCTTGCATCATTTTGCTATTAAAAACTTGCGGCAAAGATACTCTTTTTAATTGAAAGTTGAAATTTCTTCGCCATTCGTAATTAAATCGTACCTTTGCTCTTTATTTTTCACTCTAATATGAATATTACCGATTTACACCGGATTTTTTTAGAAACGCGAAAAGTGGCAACCGACACGCGTTCCGACCTCGAAGGAAGTCTGTTTTTTGCGTTGCGGGGATCCTCTTTTGATGGAAATACTTTTGTGGAACAAGCGCTTGCGAAGGGCGCAACGTATTGTGTAATAGATAATTCCGATTATTATATCGCTCAAAAAACCATTCTTGTTGATGATGTTTTGAAAACATTGCAACAGTTGGCAACATTTCACCGCAAACAATACAACATTCCCGTTTTGGCAATCACCGGAACCAACGGAAAAACGACCACCAAAGAGTTGGTAAATGCCGTATTATCAACAACTTACAACACAACTTGTACCAAAGGAAACTTGAACAACCACATCGGCGTACCGCTGACGTTGCTCTCCATCTCCGAAAAAACCGAATTCGCCATCATCGAAATGGGCGCCAATCATCCGCAAGAGATTGATTTTCTGTGTCATATCGCAAAACCGAACTACGGACTGATTACCAACATCGGAAAGGCGCACTTGGAAGGTTTTGGCGGTTTTGAAGGCGTTATTAAGACGAAAAACGAACTCTATCAATACATTAGAGCGCATGAAGGGCGGTTGTTTGTTAATCAAGACGACCCGCTTTTGACGGAGTTGTCGAAGAATATTCAAAAAACAACTTACGGAACGGCGCAAAATAGTGATTGTCAAGGAGATATTTCCGGAATGACACCCTTTTTGTCGCTGACTTTTGAGTGCAACGGCAAAAAATATGAGGTAAATTCCAAATTGATAGGCACTTATAATGCGCCTAACATCTTGGCTGCCGTCTGCATCGGGGATTATTTTCACGTTCCTGCGGAAAAAATCGTATCGGCGTTGGAAAATTACCAGCCCGACAATATGCGTTCGCAAATGGAGACCATCGGCAGCAATACCGTTGTTTTAGATACTTACAACGCCAATCCGACCAGCATGAGCGCGGCGTTGGAAAACTTTTTCACGTTAGATTTTCCACAAAAAACAGTTATTTTGGGCGATATGCTCGAATTGGGAACGTGGAGTATGGAAGAACATGAAAAAATCGTTAATAAGTTGAAAAACAGTAATATAGAAAAAGTTTTTTTGGTAGGCGAGCATTTCAAACAGTTGGAAGAAAAATCCTCCGGATTCAACTATTTTGACGATGTAGATGGACTTATTCGGTTTTTGGAATGTAACGAAATTGCGGAGTCGCTCATTCTCGTAAAAGGCTCACGCGGCATACGTTTGGAAAAAATTTTGGACACCCTAAAAAGCAAACAATGATATATCTTGGTTTAATGTCGGGGACTTCGTTAGATGGGTTGGACGCTGTTTTTTGCACGTTTCACCCTCAAAAAGCCGGCTACGGTTATGAGATTTTGTTTGGAACAACGCTCGAATATGACGCCGAAACCCGCCGAATGTTGCAACATGCCCCCTTTGCCAACGGCGAAGAGTTGATTTTTTACGACAGAAAATATGGGCATTATCTCGGAAAAAAAGTGAAAGAGTGTATTGCGCTGTCGGGCATCACGCCCGATGTTGTCGCCTCGCACGGGCATACGGTTTTTCATGCACCCGACAGAGGTTTTTCGTTTCAAATGGGACATGGCGCTGCCATTGCCGCCGAGTGTAACTTGCCGGTGATGTACGATTTTCGCTCGTTGGACGTTGCTTTGGGCGGTCAGGGTGCGCCGTTGGTTCCGATTGGTGACAAGTTACTGTTTTCGCAGTTTGACGCTTGTTTGAACTTGGGCGGATTTGCCAATGTGAGTTTGGAACGCGCCGAAAAACGAATTGCATGGGATATTTGTCCCGTCAATTTCATTGCCAACCATTTAGCAGCGTTAAAAGGAAAACATTACGACCACGACGGCTCAATGGGCGCTGCCGGAACAATTCAAAAAAATCAACTCGACAAGTTGGAAAGTTTGGATTTTTATCAAAAAAAATATCCCAAATCGCTTGGAAGAGAATGGGTTGAGAAGAATATGGCGTTTTTGTTGTCGGAGTTGGAGTATTCTGTGGAAGATACGTTGCGTACTTTTTACGAACACGTTGCTCGGCGCATTGTCAGCGATATTGATATAAAATCCGGCAGCGTACTTTGCACGGGCGGCGGTGCAAAAAACCGCTTTTTGATGCAATGTATTCAAGAAAAAGCGCCGTGGGAAGTCGTCATTCCTAAACCCGAACTGATTGATTTTAAGGAAGCGTTGATTTTTGCTTTTTTGTGTTTTTTAAAACAAACAGGAAAACCGAACTGTTTAGCCTCCGTAACCGGCGCTGTGCGAGATAGTTTTGCAGGAAGTATTATCTAAAAAATTTTTAATATGAAATCGTATCGAAAAGAGTTAGTTTTTAACACCACGCGCCGCCGTGAGTTTATCAACATTACGCCTTCTGTGGAGGCTTGTTTGAGTGAAAGCGGCATTAAAGAGGGAATGTTATTGTGCAACGCCATGCACATCACCGCCAGCGTATTTATCAATGATGACGAAGACGGGCTGCATCACGATTATGAAGTATGGCTCGAAAAATTAGCGCCCGAAAAACCTTATTCGCAATATAAACACAATGGTTTTGAAGATAACGCCGACGCCCATTTGAAACGTCAAATCATGGGACGTGAAGTCGTTGTAGCCATCACCAACGGAAAATTGGATTTTGGACCATGGGAACAAATTTTCTATGGCGAATTTGACGGAAAACGGGCAAAACGAGTATTGGTAAAGATAATTGGAGAATAAAAACGCTTAAAATCATAAAACAATGAAAAAACTTATCACATTATTAACAATGACCGTATGTTTCAACGCCGGTATTAGTTTGGCGCAGGAAAAAAATGTTTTTACATTCAACGTTGGAAATGTTGAGGTTCAGTTACTTTCGGAAGGACAGCAGCCCGGAAATACCGGAATTTTGATTGGAGCAACGCCGGAACAACATCAAAAATCGATGCCGGAAGGCGGTTTTACCACCGCCATGAATGCCTTTTTAATCCGGACGGAAGGGAAAAATATTTTGATTGACACGGGAGTAGGGCGGAATCTTTTCGACAATTTGAAATCGTTGAACGTGAACGCCGAACAGATTGACGCTGTGTTGATTACACATGCGCACGGCGATCATATCGGCGGACTTTTACAGAATGGACAGGCATCTTTTCCCAACGCAACACTCTATCTGTCGCAACCGGAATACGATTTTTGGACGAGCGACGAGATGATGAATCAGGCGGAAGAAAATCGCCGCGCCGGATTTTTGGCATTACGGAGTGTGGTCGAGGTTTATAAAGAACGTTTACACCTCTTCACACCCGATGAACTTGACGCCAACGCCACTATGTTATTCCCTGAAATACAAGGAATTGCAACTTATGGACATACGCCCGGACATACCGTATTTATGGTTGGTAGCGACAAAGAAAAATTGTTGATTTGGGGTGATTTAACGCACGTTTTGCCGGTACAAATGCGCTATCCGCACTTGGCGGTTACTTACGATGTTGATACGGAACAGGCAGTCGCTTCCCGTTTGAAAATTTTGGAATATGTATCAAAAAACCACATTCCCATCGCCGGAATGCACATTGCATATCCTGCAATAGGAAACATAAAAGAAAATGCCGACGGCGGGTATGAGTTTACTTTTATCCTTTTTTAATCAAAACACTGTTTGGATATAATATTTCAGGGTCAAGGTCTGCTTCGTTTGCCCACGAAACGGTATCAAAATAAACCCGAACAGAATGGAACATAGATGGTTCTTTCAATGCACGGAATACAGGACCAAAATCCAAATAAGGTTTCATGTCAAACAAGCCTTGCTCATCATTTTCAAACGTAAGCAATAACATATAGTTATCTTGCGGCTCTACCGCTTTTATTCCCAGATACATGGCAATCAAGTTAAAGGTTGTATTTTAAAAGGTTTTTTACCGTTCATGCACAAATTCCAGTTAGCCAGCAATTCATCTTTGTGAATTTCTATCCAAGCCTGTACAAAACGCAAATGACGTGTGGATAGATTTCCTTCAATAAGTTCGCATGTATTGATATTTACTAATGCATTATCGCTTTGATAACGCACATGAACATGAGGCGGATTATGTTCTTTTGGTGCATAATACATCTCAATAATTAATCCGAAAAACATAGAAAGAGTTGGCATATCTTAAAAGATTAAAATTTTATTTTGCAAAGGTACACAAAATTACGTTTTAGTTCACAATTAAATTACATTTTCGGCATATTGATAGAGAGTTTCAAACTCCAATTGGCATAGTTGAACTTTTCAAATCCTACAAAAACGCCGATATGTCCAATCATCCAAATGTTGTTTAGCGAATATCCGATTTCTGTGTAATTTTTGACAAAAGGCGTGTTTAGATAGGAAAGATAGAGGTTTTCGGTCATAAAAGTACGATTCAGTCCGGGTAAAAATTTCAGGCACAGGTAAGGCGTTTCATACTTCACAAAAGCCGAAATCATCCACTCGTTGGTTGCCGGTTTGTAGGTTTTAACGGTGTGATACATCCGGTAATAATCTTTGAAAATCAACGGAAATTCATAGATATAAAAGTGTCTAAACTCCGAAAAGTGCATCGTTTTATTGTTAGGATACCAGCCTCCGCTGAGGTTATATTTTACATTTTTCAAAAGTCCCAAACGGATATTTTGCGCTACGGCAAATCCTAAATAATCATAATCGGTTTCGCTGCTGAAGACGCCGGGGATGCCTTTTTCCCATAAAAACGAAAAAGTCGGATAACTTGAACGCGCCGCACGTTTATAGCGACCATCGAAAAAATAATACCGTTGAGGCGTGTAACTGAAACCCAAACTGAATATAGCAGCCTGCTTACCTGCAAGATAATCTTTATCACTATATTTTTCATTCGTAAGATATTTATTATCAGGCTCATTGGGACGATAATC
>Ga0082212_10011695_pt1 | contig 11110 bp, 7 predicted proteins | sample TergutNt197P3_FD_71548 | JGI IMG/M metagenome (GOLD analysis project Ga0082212, IMG submission 71548) | Neocapritermes taracua P3 segment gut microbial communities from Petit-Saut dam, French Guiana - Nt197 P3 | ecosystem: Host-associated > Arthropoda: Insects > Digestive system > Gut ... | reverse complement strand
ACCTGTATAAGAACATACAAAAAGCGTATCTTCTATTAATTTCAATTTTGGACGAAATTTATGCTTATACAATACATCGGGCATATCAACAATCGGTTGTGTGAATCCCATCGATTTTATTTGCCCAAAACTCAACTGACACAAATTGAAATAGATGATTATCAGCGTAATAAATAATTTTTTCATCTGTTTGAATTTTATAAGTAATTGATATTTAATCATTTTTCTAAATTTATGTCCTTTTGGACGGTTAATATTTTTGTTTAGTGATGCGAAATATTTAACTTGTCATTTTTTTCTGGATTGCTTCGCAGGCTCGCAATGACGTCCCCGCTCTCTCGTCATTGCGGGCATGACCCGCAATCTCTTATATGGGATGCTGAAACAAGTGAGATCCTGAATCAAGTTCAGGATGACGCCGAGAGTTGTCATTTCCGGCTGTTTGATGGCACATCATCACCATTCGCAATGACGTCCCGCATTTCCGTCATTGCTTCCGTTCCGAAAGCGACACATTGGTTGATTTTGCTAAGGCAAGTTGCGAGCTTGTGAAGCAATCCAGTGATATACAATGTATTATAGTACTTTCTGGATTGCTTCGTGCCTCGCAATGACGTTTGGTTGTCATTTCCGGCTGTTTGCTGGCACGCTATCTCCTTTCGCAATGACGAGCGACTCAAAACGTCATTTCCGGCTGTTTGATTGCAAATCATCTCCATTCGTCTGACGGATACGCCATATTTAATTTAACACCACCTTAACTGACTGATTTTCTGAAACAATAATATAAATGCCAGTAAAATTGACGGAAATCTGCTCATATTCCGCTTTGGCAACGCCTGCATATACAAGCTGTCCTGTAATGCTGTAAATACTTACAGGTTTACCGGATTACGAGCAAGGGTTTGGCGCAGGCGGGGCTTCCACTGCCGCTCGGACGGGCGCAAAACTTGCAAATTCGCACAAACTTTCAGGCGAGTTACTGCCCCGCTTGCGCCAAACCCAAGTTACAGGCAGGTCTATGTTGGCATTTCGCTTATTATCAGTATTTTATTTTATTCTTTTAGTCTAAAGAATATTTGTTCCAAAAATAAAATGTAATTTTGCAATTCAAAATTATAAAAAAAATTGGATATTTGGGACAAAAATAAACGGTCGGAATGTATGTCAAAAATACGGTCGAAGGATACGAAACCCGAATTGGCATTGAGGAAAGCCCTTTTTGCAAGGGGTTTTCGGTATCGTGTGAATGTTCCTGATTTGCCCGGAAAGCCAGATATTGTTTTGCCAAAATATAAAACCGTAATTTTTCTGCATGGCTGTTTCTGGCACAGGCACGAAGGTTGCAAATATGCTTATACGCCAAAAACAAATACAAAATTCTGGGTTGATAAAATTACTTCAAACACTGAAAGAGATAAAGTAAATGCCGAAAAACTTATTGCTTTGGGTTGGAATGTAGTAGCGGTTTGGGAATGTGAAATAAGACACAAGTACAAACACGACCTTACTCCGTTGATTGACAGGGTAGAATCGGAAATTTTGGCGGAAATTCCACAAAAAATATCAATGAAATTTTATGAGCAACGCGAAAATGAAATTTTAATGGTTGCCGAAGATATTGTTGAGTATCAGCGAACTTTTTCGCTTAAATCTTAATTCCAAACTGTTTCAATTTTTTCAATGATTTGTAGGCGTGTAAAATTGCCTGCTCTTTTATGATTTCTTTCTTTGTCAGTGAAATGCGGACAGATTTTACATTTGCCATTTCAACATTTGTAAAAACTTTTTTGTGGTCGGCAATGGCTATAAGGCGTTCCCATTCGTCTTTTGATACTCGTAAAAAACGGTCGTAAATATCTTTCAGTTCGGGCATTGCGGTGTCTTCGAGTTTTGAAAGCGATTTTATCTCGTCTGTAAGTTCGTGGTTTTCGTCAAGAAAATTCAAAACTTTCAGCCCGAAATTTATATCTTTGGCTGTCAGATTTTTGCCTTTTTTAATACATTCCCAAACACTATAAGCACTCATATAGGCAAATTTTTCCTGCAAATTGTTTTGTTCAATATATGATTTGAATCCGTCCCAAAATTTCAAATCGAGTTTGTAAATTTCGCTTACATTGAAAATGTAATCTTCGGCGGGGTTGTCGGCTTTTTCTTTCTCTTTTTCTCGCAAATCGCGTTCTTCTTCCGAAACAAGATACGGTTTCAAAATGTCAAGCAAATTTTCGGAATATGCTGTTTCTTTGAGCGTTTTCCACGAGGTTTCTCGCTTTGCGTATTCGGAAATTAATTGTCCGCTTGCCTCTGCCTGCAAATGGTCGAAAACATAATGAATAAGTTTGCGTAACTCGTCAATTATTTTGTCGTCAATCTTTTGAGTGTCGTAAATTGTCCACAAGTCAATACGGTTTTCGGTTAGGAAATGGAAATAAGAAACGGTGTAAGCAACTGTAAATGCTTTCAGGTTAGTGTCGCCGATTGCATCAACGCCTTTACGTCCGAAAAGTTTATCTATTGTTTTGAAAATTATTGCGTTGGCAATGAGTTTTTTGTAGAAATTGTCGCCGGGTAGTTTGTTCTTTGCTACCAATTCGTTAATTTTAGTTCGGTAACGTATGAAGTTTTTTTGCGAACCTTGCGAAACATAATGTGGCTCTAATTCCCAAATATTTATGAATTTGGCAACATCAGATTTTACAAATTTCTTGTCGGTTGGATTTTGTTCTTTGAATTTCTTTTGTTGAGCAGGCGTTTGCTTGTTTAATGTTTCGCGATATTGTCCGTTGGCACGCTCGAAAAACCACAAATATGATTGATTTCTATTTTCTGGATTTACAACATATTTCTTTCTCGATAAATTTTCAATTAGTATAAAATATGTGTTATTTGACGACAAGTCAAGTTCAGAAACTTTGTTTTGACTGTTGGCAAAGCGTGAAATATTAGGTACTTCCTCGTTTTTTTTGTCTTTGTCTTTGATAACTGTAAGTTTCATTTGAACAAAAATTTTGTTCAAATCTGCATCATTGTACTTCTTTTGAGTGTGAAAAAGCGAAGCGGTAGTTTGTCCGCCATTTACAATTTGAAAATCGTTGAGTTTTGTAATAATCAGTTTATTATCAACAATTTCTGTTTCTACTGTTTCGGCAGTTGCAGAAATTCCGTTGTTGTAGGGTAAAAACATTTGCGGTTTTTGGCGAATGGTATCTCTAATGCCTTTGTTGAATTTTCCTGCCTGTCCCAGAAATGCCCGCACATTGCTTTCCAAAAGTTCGTTGGAATATTCTTTGTAGAGTTTTGCCAAAATCTCGCCCGGCACTATCGCCAAATAGCAATCATACATTTCATCAACAACAGGTACTTGCAAACACTGCAAGCCTTTGCCGTTGTCGGCAAATTGCTTAAAATCAATTTCTATCGGCTCGTGAATGCTGTTTGTTTCGTTGATTTTGAAAAGTCTGGTAATATCCCAAGTTTCAACCTGCACTTCTACACCTGCCACATCAAATTTTTCTTTTTCGTGGTTTGAAAAACCGTTCAAAAGAAAGAAAACCTTAATTCTGTCGAAATCATTCGCTTGATTTTCAATGATTTTTATGAGTTGTATCAGTTCGGTTTGCGAGGCATCAAGATAATCAATGTGGCGTTTGAGCGCCGCATTGATGAAACGCTTGATTTGATTGAGTGCTTTGGTGTATTCGTCTTTTGAAATATTATACTTGTAAGCGGTTTTCTTGTCTGTAGCAAAGTTGGTTATAAACAAATTCAGAGTTGTAAAATAAGTTTTGCTGTTCTCGTCCTTGAATTGGTCTTGCAGAGAGTAACCGTTTAGTTTCCAATCAATTCCGCCTTGACTGTTGGGGTGAATATACGACAATACTCTCGCACCTTCACTTTTTCCGATTGATTCTAAAACTTCAATACAATATTCAGTAAATTTATCTTCAAAACTTGCACCTTCGCCGTCAGAATATACAAGCGAGGCAACATCTGATTTCAGTTCTTCAATATAATTTTGTAATGCTCGTTCCATTATTATATTTTCGGTAAGAGGGTTTCAATATTCACGATAAAGTTTTCAATAGCAGACAGTTCTATCGAATATTTTACATCGAAAATACTCAAATGAATTTGACTTTTTATGATTTTCGGAAAATCTTCTTTGATTTCAAAAGTATACTGTTTTTTTAGCGAATACATCTTGCCGTAATGGCTTTTGTCGTCTTCAAAATAACCGATTAGCATTAAGTTTTCGTTAAAAAGTTTGAGTTCGTCTGTATTTGTGATTTTCGAGCGAATTTGTGCAATCAACGAATTGAGCGAAAAACCGTTTTCTTTCACTTCTTCGGCGATGTAGAGCAACAGATAGAGTTCTCGCAAACTTTGCGCATCTAATTGTCTTTCACTTGAAATGGTAACTTTCGGAGTTTTGGCAGAAGTAAATTTTACTTCAACGCCAACACTGCAAAACGAAAAATCTTTGTCCTCGAAATCTGCTCCTGTCCAAGCGTTGAGAATGTGGGCTGCGGATTTTCCGTTGTCGAGCAGGTAGTTGATAAACAGCAATTCGCCGATAAGTCCTTTTTGCTGTTCGCTGTTCAATCCGTTGAAATTTATTTTGTCAAACAATTTTTTCCATTTTGCAACCACACTCAGCGTTTTGGTAAGTGCCTCGTTTTCGGTTACACAGTCGCAAATATCTTCTAAAACATTTTGTATAAACAGCGAGAAAATATCTTTTAAATCATTGTCTAACAAATAAATATTGAGTTCGAAACTGTTTTCTGTTTCAATCGAAAAAATCTCAACGCCTCTAAAACGATAATTTTTCAGTTCAGGAATTTTTACGGTTTTGGAAACGGATAGAATAAACAAATGCTGTCCTGTGATATGATTGGTTGCAGCGTAACAATTCAGGCGCGGTATATCTTCGATTTTTGTTCTAATGAAATTAACACCCTTCGGTTTGTGGCTGTCCCATATAGTTTTTATATTTATCATAACTTATTGATTATCTGCATCGTCATCAAACATTAACTCTTGTTCCAAATTCGGATTGATAGCGGCGGTATATGAAACTTGTACTTCGTCTTCCAATTTTGGGAAATGCAAACTATAACCAACAATCGGAATGCCGTTATTTACATTTTGCGTTCCTCTCTCGTCTAATGCGTAAATCAGTAAAAGTCCTTTCTTTTCAAGTTTTCGCTGTTCTTTAATTTCGTTGTATGGCAATTTTGAGTAAGTTTTGCTGTTGCCTAAATCAACGTAACGGTCGCCTGTCTGGTCTATTTGGTTTTTAGAAATTAAATAAAATTCGCCTCCTCGCCCGATTTGTTGGTTACGAACACTGCACCCCATTGTAATTTTGTTTCCGTTGTATTCCAATTCGTAAGTTGCGACATTTTCATTTGGTTTTCTTTCGGTGCGGGGTGTATTTCCTTTATAATCTATGAAAATTTTATCATCCGTATTTGAAATTATACAAATTGCCCACTCTGAAATTTTTTGATTTCGTGCCTGCTCTTTTATGTAATAACTTATTGTAGCGTGTTTTATGCTCGGTTGGTCAATTTCGTAATTGTCTAAAAATTCGCAAAGTGCGTTAATATCTACATTTTTGAACAGCAATTTTTGAGTTCTGCCGTTCAATTTTATGATATTGTCGTCTGTAAAACCAATTCTTGCAACAAGATTTTTCAAAGTTCTGAAATTCTTTTGAATTGCTTCTTTTGTTTTCAACAATAAATATGTTTGTGGATTCCAACCCGATAATGAAACATAATATTTTTCGGTAAAGTGCATTTTTACAACACTTGTAATTGTCAATAATCCAGGGTGGTTGCGGACTTTCAAGCGAAAATCTTTTGGGCGTTTTAATGCTGCTGTCATTTCGTCAAAGTCATTTCGCATTTCTTCGGTTGCCATTGTGATATGGTTAAACCATTGGAAAATCTGGTCGGTTGTGAAAAGTCGGCACAAATCAACATAACCTGAACGGTAGCCAAACCAACGCCCCATTTGCATAAGCGAGTCATACATTCGAGTTGTGCGTATATAGTAACTTACCGACAATCCTTCAAGTGTAATTCCTCTCGACAAACGACTTCCACCGACTGCAATTACTGAAAAACCTTTTTCATAACGGCTGTAATCAATTTCTTCAATGTTGTGATATTCGAGATTAGTTGTTGAGCGTGTGCCGTGAACCGAGCGAACTTCAATTTTTGAAACTGCTTTTTTGAGTTCGGCTTTTACTTCTTCCCAACTATGCTTTTTTATTCTAATATCCTTATATTCAAGGTTTTCTAAAACATTTTGCGTTGTTGGCAAAAAATCGTTTTCGTAAATATTTTTGAGTTCGCCCAGCAATTTTTTATCATCGCTTTGAATTGCATTGTTAAATTCTCGCATTTTTTCATTTACAAGATACGCAACTCTATCAATCCAACGCACGAGTAACGCAACGTGAACAAGCATTGAATTGTGTTTATTTTCCTGTCCTCTCAAACGGCGAATTGCACAAGTTAGAATAAACGATTTTATCGCTGTTTCTAAACTTGGCGGTAGATATTCGGGCAAATCGTCTTTGTTTTCGCGATTTATTGTTCTGAAAAATGGCGGGTCGTAATCGTTGATTTCTCTGTAAATATCAAGCGGCTCTTTTGTGAGTTCGGGTATTGGGTTTTCGTAACCGAAAATTTTGGCAGCACCAATATAATTTGCAGGCGCTTTGATATTTATGATAAAATCTCTTGGGAACAAGTCCTCGCCAATTTTATAGTTTTTACCTTTTACAGTTGTTGTCAATGCCTCGTTAAAATCTTGCGGAATAAACAGGTTTGCGTAAGGCGTTGCTGTGTAACCTATAAAGGTATTTTGATTGAAAATATTTAATAATGTGCGGATTAAGCGATTTATTGTTTTGATTTCGTTAATATCTCGTGTTGCATTTACGGAAGCCGAATCTGCCTCGTCGTCAATGATTAAGGCGGGGACATCAAAAAGTTTCGGTGTTCCGTCTATGTTTTTGATATTCACATCTTTTGAAAACCAGTCAATCAGATTTTCGAGAATACTTTTGTTCTTTTTGATTACGAAAACGACAGGATTATTTCCTATTGGAATATTCAAACGGTTTGCAACTGCCTGATTAAAATCGCCCTCGTCGTTGCTTTTGTAATACGAAGAAGTGAGCGAATAAATATCGGTTTTTACATTGAATTTTCCAACTCCAACAATACGATTTTCTCTTTCGCGAATAAAAGCGGAAGAATTTCTGCCAATGTAGCCGTAGTCAATTCTTTCTTGTGTCTGTCGGCGTAACGAACTGATTGTGCCTGCAATAACAATGATTACTTTGTAACCTGCATCGGTGGCTTTGTTGATAAGTCCGACATAATTTGACGTTTTGCCCGATTGAACGTGTCCGACAACCATTCCACGTCTGTCCCAAGCACCTGCTTTTTTCGGATTTACGCACTTGTCTAAAATTCTGTCCGTGAAATCGTCCAAGTCGTTGACAGGAAATGAGGGGTCGTTTTCGGACATATACAATCTGTACCTGCTCCAAAGTTCAAAGTTGATATTTGCTTTTTCTTCGTTAAGCCAAGGTGCTACATCGTCCGACAAAATAGTTATGTCGCCTTTTCCCACACTGAAATCGGCTCTCAAAATTTCAAATAGTTCTCTTTCGTCAAATTGTTGTCCCTCAATGATATTCATTGCAGAAACTTTGTTGATTATCTGCAACAAAATCTCGTCTGTTATCTTGTCTTTGTGAAGTGATAACAATGTATGTGATATGGCTCTTGCTGAATCTAATAAACTGTTCATTTTAGATATTCGTTGATTAAAGGAAACATATTGAAAGGCGTTGAACTCATAATTTGTTGTCGTGCCAAACTTTCTGTAATTCCTTGTGATACATTGATTTTATACAATTCTATTGCCAAGGCGATAAGTTCATCGCTCGGCGTTTCGATTTGTTTTTCTAATTCGTGGTATGACGGGTCTTCGTTTTGATTGCTCAAAATCAATTCAATAGGCACATTTGTTTCTAATAATTTCAATGCTTTGTTTGCTATTTTTGGATTTTCAGAAATTAACGCACTGATAATTGGGTGTTTGCGATTTATTTTGTATTTTTTTAATCCTTCTCGTGTGATTTCGTCTTTCCAAAGTGACTCAAAGTTTGGATTTGGATTTTCGGAACTTGTTTTTTGTCCTCGCCAATTATAGCGTTGAGCCGATTTCATAACTGCAATTTTCGCAATTCGTGTAAGTTCTCTGCGTATTTCAATCGGTGGCGTGGCGGTTGATTTTTTGATGTCAAGTTGCCAGTTAAAATCGTTTGCGTTTGTGAAATTCACAGCAATTCTCGCAAGTTTTGAGTAATCCCGTTTCTTTTCAATTCCGAGCCAATCGCCTGCAACAAGCAAACGGTCGCCCCGATAAATATAAAAACCCTGCTGTTGAAACCAACCAAGCGAGCCTCCCGATTTTTCGTACTCTACTTTTCCAATTTCGGACATATGCGGGAGTATGAAATAGATAATTTCAACATTTTCAAAAGTTTCGGGTTGTCCCATTTCGGGTTTTGGTTCGAGATTTAACAAAAATGGATTATACGCTTCAACTTTTTCATTTTGAAACAAAATTGTGATTTTACCTTTTTCAATGAATTTATGAAAAACAATACTCAAATGTTGTTTTACATTCATCATTTCTTGGTAGAAAGCATTTTTTACGCTTTCGTTGCTCACTTCGGCGTTTCCAACGATACGGTCTAACTTTTCCCACAAAACCAAAGTGCCTGATTCTTGGTTGTCAATTTTTTCAACAAATGAATTGTCGGAAACATTGTCAAGCAATCGCCACTCGTTTTCTTGATTGACAAAATCAATGTCCCAACAACGTTTGATTGTTGCATAGCCCATTAGTTTGGTTATACAAGTCAAGCGTTTGCATTGTGAAAAAGAGGCGGTCTTTAAACCCATTCCAAAACGACCTAAATCGTTTGCGGCTCTCTCTTCTTCGGGGTCTTTACTTCCGGGTGTCATTGCAAGTACGAGGTCAGCGTGATTCATACCCTCGCCGTTGTCGGCAATCAAAATGTATGAATTTTTGCCGTTCCATTCGTACTCAATTGTAACTTCTTTTGCGTTTGCGGAAATGCTGTTATCAATAATGTCTGCAATAGCGGTGCAGACATTGTAACCAAAACTTCGGTAAGAATTGATTGTAGATTTAGGACTTGGATTTGCTATCTCTACTTTCTTGTATTCCATTATTACATTAACTGTTCTTTTAATTCTTCTGCAATTTTATGAGCCATAACCACAGGGACAGCGTTACCAATTTGCTTAAATGCCGCGCTTCTGCTTCCCTCAAAATAAAAATCGTCTGGGAAAGATTGTATTCTGGCGGCTTCGCGAATGGTTATTGAACGAACATTTTCAACGGTTGGATTGGGAGTAGGATAAATGTAATAATGACCGTCCATTGCAATGTGGGCAACAACCGTATGGCAACAACCATTTGGATTTACCACCTGAAAACGGTTTAGAAATGTTTTTGTGTTTTTGTGTTTTTGCAATTCGGGTGGCAGTTTTGAGTAATTTATTCGTTCGCCTTTTTTCCACATTTCAACTGCACGACGATATATTTCACGGTCGGTCTCGTTGTTGGGACGAGCAATGTGCTGAGTAGTAAAGTCAAATTCGCTGTTGCGAATTTGTGATTGCTGCAAATAATCCATTTCCGAAAGAGATTTCTGATATTTAACAGGCTCGCACAATTTGCCTTCGCCTGATTTTATGTTTTTCAGGTCGGCAAATAAATCTTTCAAAATTTCGTAATGGCTTTCTTCTGAAATGAGTTCGGGATAATGATATTTTGTTGGTTTTCCGTTTTCACTTGTTTTCCAACCAACAATGATTACTCTCTGGCGATGTTGTAAAACTCCGTGATTTGAGGCAATTTGTACTTTTAATTCAATTTCGTAACCCAATTCTCTAACAAGACGTTTTAAATCTGCCAGCGGCTCGCCATTTTTGGCTGTAAGAATACCCAAAACATTTTCAAATACAAACATTCTTGGTTGATAACGTTCCAAAAACTTAACATAGTATTTGTAAAGTTCATTACGTGGGTCGTCCAAAACTTTTTCTTTCATTCTGGCTCTGCCAATTACTGAATACGCCTGACAAGGTGGTCCTCCAATTATAATGTCAACTTTTTGTTTTCCTTTCAGTTTATCAACTTCATCAAAAACGCTTTTTAGAGTATTTTCGCCAATTGCCTCGTGAATAACACTGTCGATTATTTCCTGCGGGACTTGTTTCCAAAGTTTGCTGCCGTCTTCTTTTTCCTGTTTTTCGTATAAGTATTTTTTGTATTTATGGAGTTGATTGTTTGCTTTCAACCAATGAAAAGCAGCACGAGTTTTGAGCGTATCGCAAGCATATTTGTCTATTTCGATATGCGCCAAAGGCGTATAATCTGCCCGAATAAAGCCCTCGGACAAGCCACCTGCACCGGCGAATAAATCTATGAAATTCAATGCCATATCTTTTAAAAATTTTGCTGCGCAAAATTACAATTTATTTTTCAATTAAAGGACATTTTTTCGGTTTTGCAGCATTTGTTTTGCCGTGTGAGCGTAGCGAACACGGCAAAAGCCAACTGTCTTTAAAATATCTTTGTATCATTCTACTACTTGTTTTTTGTCATTCTTCCTTTCAAATTTCGCTATCGTTGTCAGCAACGCTCTGTCTTTTCGCTTCCAAATCGCACTGCGCTGCCCGACTTGCCTGTAGCAGCCCGGCGGCTTTGCGAAGTTGGGGATTCAACTGCACGCCGTCTGGACTGTCACCGGCGGTTCTCGTACCCGCTACAGTTGGGCTATCACTCCACCCCCCAATTTCGCAAAACCGCCTGTTATAGGCAGTATTTTTCAAATTTAATCCTAATATCCTTGATTGTAACCTATTTTTCAATAACAATTTTTCTTACAATACGCTGTCCCTTTGTATAAAAAACGGCAAAATAAGTTCCTTTATTTAATTGTGAAACGGCTATTTGGCGTTCATTATTGCTTACAGGC
>Ga0082212_10011694_pt1 | contig 11110 bp, 19 predicted proteins | sample TergutNt197P3_FD_71548 | JGI IMG/M metagenome (GOLD analysis project Ga0082212, IMG submission 71548) | Neocapritermes taracua P3 segment gut microbial communities from Petit-Saut dam, French Guiana - Nt197 P3 | ecosystem: Host-associated > Arthropoda: Insects > Digestive system > Gut ... | reverse complement strand
GGCCTTTGCTGCTGTTTCCGGGGCGGCGTCAACTGCTCCTTTTACTTCTTCAACCTTAATCAAATGCCTAATTTGGTTAATCTGTCCTCTGGTCGCGGCATTATCCGGAAGCACAATTGATTTGTTAAGCTTACGTAATCCCATTGATGCTACGGTTTTCCGATGTTTCGGCACCGCTCCAATCGTGGATTTAACTAAGGTAATTTTCAATTTATCAGCCATCATTAATGATTTCCTTTCCTAATTCTCTTATGAAGTTCAGTCTGACGTCCTCTTCATACTTTTATGCTAAAATCTCGGCGACTGTTTTCCCACGTTTGCGGGCAACTTCTTCCGGGGTCTTTAAGCTACGTAAACCTTCTATTGTCGCCATCACGACGTTTTGCTTATTGTTTGAGCCCATCGATTTGGTTCGAATATTTTTGATTCCCGCTAGTTCGCAAACACTTCTGACCGGACCGCCGGCGATAACACCGGTTCCATCGGGTGCTTTTTTAAGAAGCACTTGCGCGGCGCCAAAACGGCCAATATAGTCATGCGTCACACTGGCATAATCATCCATTGCGACTTTAATCATATTTTTAACCGCATCCTCTTTTCCTTTTCGGATTGCTTCCGGAATTTCATTGGCCTTACCTAAACCAGCCCCAACATGACCCTGTCCGTCACCAACAACTACCAGAGCCGTGAAGCGCATATTACGACCGCCTTTAACGACTTTGGTAACGCGCTTGATCGTAACTACTTTATCGCTCAATTCCATATTGCTAACATCAATCATATTACGTCTCATTACATATTTTCCTTTCTTCCTAGAAAACCAAACCGGCTTCTCTGGCTGCTTCTGCTAAAGCTTTTACTTTGCCTTGATAGATAAAGCCGCCGCGATCATAGACTACCGTATTGATGCCTTTTTCTTTGGCTCGTTCTCCGATCACTTTGCCTAAATAAGCCGCTGCCTCGACATCATTCGTCTTTTTAAGACTTGCTTTGATGTCTTTTTCAAGCGTCGAAGCTGCTACCAATGTATGGCCAGCCGTATCGTCAATGATTTGCGCATACATATGGCTATTACTGCGGAATACGGCCAAGCGGGGCCTTTCAGGGGTTCCGCTGAAGCGGTTGCGTAATTTTAAATGTTTCTTGACGCGAACCTTTTGTCTTGATACTTTTTTTATCATTCTTTTAATCCAGCCTTTCCAATACCTACAAACTTTACACGGAACGAAGCTCCGTTTCCGCAGGCATAACATTCGCATAAGGAATCTACGATTCCTAACACCTTTCCTACACCTAATTACTTCTTGCCGCTCTTGCCGACTTTGCGTCTGATTACTTCATCAGCATATTTAATACCTTTGCCTTTATAAGGCTCAGGTCTTCTTTTTTCTCTGATTTCGGCTGCATATTGACCCACTTTTTCTTTATCAATTCCTTTAACAGTGATGACATTACCTTCAACCGTTGATTCAACGCCTTGGGGGTCAACCATTTCGACCGGGTGGGAATAACCAAGGCTAAGCGTTAAGCCCTTATCTGATTTCGCGGCACGATAACCAACACCGTTTATTTCCAGCTTTTTTTGATAACCATCGGTAACTCCGACTACCATGTTGTTAATCAGGGTCCTGGTAAGGCCATGAAGAGCCCGGTTTCTTTTTAAATCGTTGGGGCGGGTAACTGTGATTACCTCACCTTCCATTTTAATTTCCATTTCGGGAACCAAAACGCGGTTTAGCTCGCCCTTAGGACCTTTTACAGTCACATTATTATTTTCTGCAATCTCTACTGTAACACCAGCCGGGATTGCGATTGGCATTCTACCGATTCGTGACATGCCCGTACCTCCTTAATATTTTAAATTCTTTACATCTACAGATTCCTTGCACCCACCAAAGCCAATCATACCCAACCACAGCCTTTCATGCCCTTCCAACACCCTGCAAGAATGCTTGCTTTCTTGCCCGACGAAGTTTTAGTTTTTCTTAGATGGCGTACTTTGCCATCTTAGAAAAACTCTTCGTCATATTACCAGATGAACGCTAACACTTCGCCGCCCACTTGCAGCTCACGCGCTCTTTTATCAGTTAACACACCCTGATTGGTGGATATAATCGCAACACCGAGACCGCCTAGCACTCTAGGAAGCTCATCTTTGCCAGTATAAACACGTAAACCGGGCTTTGAAATACGTTTGATACCAGAAATAATCTTTTCATTCCGGTCCGCGCCATATTTCAGGATGATGCGGATTGTCTTGAAGCTTCCGTCATCAATAATGTCATACTTCTTGATATATCCTTCGTCCAAAAGAATCTTGGCAATCGCCGTTTTCATTTTGGAAGCGGGGATATCTACTGTATCATGCTTTGCAGTATTTGCATTACGGATTCTTGTAAGCATATCTGCAATAGGATCGCTCATTGTCATTTCTTTGACCTCCTGTTTTTATATATAAGTGCCTTCGACAACCCGGAAGAATGCTTGCATTCTTCCGGTATGAAGAGCGCCCGCGAAGCGGGACTAGTTTATCTTTGGTGGCGGACCTCTGTCCGGCACCTTAGATGAACTCTTCATACTACCAACTGGCCTTACGAACACCGGGAATTTGACCTTTGTATGCTAACTCGCGGAAACAGATACGGCAGATTCCGTATTTGCGCAGATAAGCATGAGGGCGTCCACATATCCTGCAACGATTGTATCCCCGCACCGAAAATTTCGGTTTACGCTGTTGCTTAATCTTCATTGATGTTTTAGCCATATATTCCTCCTATTTTGTAAATGGCATATTGAATAATGTTAGAAGTTCGCGCGCCTCCTCATCACTTTTTGCCGTTGTGACAATAATGACATCCATTCCGCGCACTTTATCAACTTTATCATATTCGATTTCCGGAAAAATCAACTGCTCCTTAATCCCAAGGGAATAATTGCCGCGTCCATCAAATGCATTGGGATTGACACCCCTAAAGTCACGGACACGAGGCAATGCCAGGTTGATCAAACGATCAAGGAACTCATACATCTTGGCACCGCGTAATGTAGTTTTGCAACCGATATTCATGCCTTCACGGAGTTTAAAGTTTGCGACACTACGTTTCGCTTTGGTAATCACTGCCTTTTGGCCGGTAATCGTTTCCATGTCTTTTACCGCCGATTCCAAAACTTTTGCGTTGTCTCTCGCTTCGCCAACACCCATATTCACAACGATCTTTTCGATCTTCGGTACCTGCATCACGTTTTTATAGCCAAACTTTTTCATCATGCCATCGGTGATTTCAGTTTTATACGTTTCTTTCAGTCTGCTCACGTTTCAGACCTCCTTCCTTACATCTCTTCATGAGATAGTGAGTTTTAGTCAATTACGTCGCCGGTTGATTTGGCAAAACGTACTTTTTTGTCCTTTTCAAATTTGAAACCAATGCGAGTCGGTTTTCCTTTATGGACATACATAACATTGGATATGTCAATCGGTGCTTCCTTATGGATAATGCCGCCATTTTGATTGGCTGCGGAGGGTTTGGTGTGCTTGGTGATGATACCGGCACCCTCAACTAAAACGCGACCTTTTTTGCGGTCAATTTCCAGCACCTTTCCTTCTTTTCCGTTATCTTTTCCGGCGATCACTTTCACCGTGTCGCCTTTTTTGATTTTTAATTGTGCCATCTTAGTAATACCTAGCCTTTCCAGTACCTGCAAACTTTTTTCGGAACGAAGTTCCGTTTCCGCAGGACCAAATTTGCCACCGAATCTTGATTCGGTTTTTTCCTTTTACAATACTTCCGGGGCGAGCGAAACGATTTTCATAAACTGTTTTTCGCGTAGCTCTCTGGCTACCGGCCCGAAAATACGGGTTCCCCGAGGAGTCTTATCCTCTTTGATGATAACAGCCGCATTGTCGCTGAATTTGATATAAGAACCATCTTTACGGCGAGCGCCTTTTACTGTGCGGACAACTACCGCATGAACAATCTCGCCTTTTTTAACCATGCCGCCGGGATTTGCATCTTTCACCGTTGCGATGATTGTATCACCAATATTGGCATATCTTCTGGCGGAACCTCCTACGACACGAATGCAGAGAATTTCTTTTGCACCGGTATTATCAGCAATCCGCAGCCTGCTTTCTTGTTGAACCATATCGATTTCCTTTCTAAAGATCGTTTATTTAGCTTTTTCGGTGATTTCCACCAGGCGCCATCTTTTTGATTTTGATAAGGGGCGGGTTTCCATTACTTTCACGGTATCACCAATATTACATTCGTTGTTTTCGTCATGAGCTTTTAATTTATACGTTCTCTTTATGATCTTTCCATAAAGCGGATGCTTTACACGGTTTTCAATGGCAACAACGATTGTTTTGTCCATCTTATTGCTGGTAACTTTTCCGGTTCGTGTTTTCCTTAAATTTCTTTCCACGAGCGTCTCCTTTCTATGCTGAATCGATCTTGAAGAATGACTTGTCATTCTTCCTGCATGAAGTTTTAGTATGTCTTAGATGCCGTTCTCTGGTATCTTAGACATTCTCTTCATGTTTTGCCTTCTGGGTGATAATGGTATTAATCCGAGCGATATTTTTGCGGACATCTTTGATCCGTGATGTGTTATCAAGCTGATTGGTCGCATTCTGGAACCGCAAGTTGAATAGTTCCTTTTTCGCATCCACTAATGCCTGCTTTAGTTCCGCATCAGTTTTACTCCGCAAATCCTCTAAATATTTGTTATTCTTCATCCGTTCCACCGCCTTCCATATCGGCCTTCGCCATAATCTTACACCGGCAAGGAAGCTTGTGCATCGCCAGACGTAACGCTTCTCTGGCGGTCTCTTCAGGGACACCGGCAATTTCGAACATGACACGTCCGGGTTTCACGACTGCTACCCAGTACTCTAGTGTGCCTTTACCAGAACCCATCCTTGTTTCAGCCGGCTTGGTTGTAACCGGTTTATCAGGGAAAATTTTAATCCAAACTTTACCGCCACGTTTGATATATCTTGTCATTGCGATACGGGCAGCCTCGATTTGATTGGATTTTATCCAACAAGGTTCCGAGGCAATCAAGCCATATTCGCCATAGGTGATGACATTACCGCGAGTGGCTTTGCCACGCAGTCTGCCACGGAACTGTTTCCGACGTTTTACTCTTTTTGGCATTAACATTTAGATACCGCTCCCTTCATTCGAAGATGCTTCTTCGTTATTTTTTGTGGGAAGTATTTCACCTTTGTAAATCCACACCTTGACTCCTACTTTGCCATAGGTAGTATTCGCCTCAGCGACACCATAGTCAATGTCGGCGCGGAGGGTTTGCAGGGGGATCGTGCCTTCACTATAAAACTCAGTCCTGGCAATATCAGCACCGCCTAAACGCCCGGAAACGGCTGTTTTAATACCAAGTGCTCCGGACTTCATAGTGCGTCCCATGCAGGATTTCATTGCCCTGCGGAATGAAACACGGTTTTCTAACTGACCGGCAATATTCTCAGCAACTAGCTGGGCATCGCGGTCAGGGCGTTTGATTTCTTTAATATCAACTGATATTTTTTTGTCAGTCATTTTTGACAAAGCTTTTTTAGTCACTTCGATTTCATTGCCGCCTTTTCCGATGACAACACCGGGCTTGGCAGTAAAGATAATCACTCTGACGCGATCGGATGCCCTTTCAATTTCAATCTTAGAAACACCGGCAGCGTAAAGTTTCTTTTTCAAATATTTTCTAATGTTATGATCTTCGACCAAATAGTCAGCAAATTCCGCATCAGCATACCATCTGGAATCCCAATCTTTGATTATTCCGACTCGTAAGCCGTGAGGATTAACTTTCTGTCCCATTTATATAACTACCTCCTTCTATCAATACCGAAATAACGCTTTCGTTCAAACCTTAGTGCTTCTTTTCATCGTTTCATCAAGCACGATGGTAATATGGCTCATCCGTTTTTCGATGCGATAAGCGCGCCCTTGTGCCCTTGGCTGAATCCGTTTCATTGTCGGGCCTTTGTTTGCAAAACACTCGGCGACAATCAGGTTTTCCGGGTTGGGATACTTGGTCGGATCCTGTCCATGTTTATATTCGGCATTCGCAATTGCCGATTGTAACAATTTTTTAACAAGACTTGATGCATAACGAGGATTGTATGAAAGAATCGCCAAAGCGGTATTTGCATCTTTTCCTCTGATGGCATCCAACACAAAGCATGCTTTTTGGACGGAAACCCGAGCGTATGACAATTTCGCCCTGGGCCTAATGTCGACTTGCGCATTGCGTTCACGTTTAATTTGGGATCTGTGTCCTTTTGCCATGATATTTTTCCTTTCTCATTATATCAACATATCTATAATTTTCGATAACCCGGCGAAATTATAGAAATTCTTAGGTTCGGTTCTATCGAACCTTAGTGTTGCTTTTCATCGTATCATTTAACCCGTGTTTCTATAACCCGAAAGAACGCTTGCGTTCTTTCCTGACGAAGCTTTAGATTTTCTTAGGCGGCGTTTTATGACGCCTTAGAAAATCTCTTCGTCATTTGACCCGTGATTTCTTTTCGTCTTTGCCATGCCCGCGATACGTTCTGGTGCTGACAAATTCACCTAACTTGTGGCCGACCATATCTTCGGTGATATAGATCGGTACATGTTTGCGGCCATCATGCACAGCAATCGTATGTCCCACAAACGAAGGGAAAATCATCGAACGGCGAGACCAGGTCTTAAAAACCTGTTTTTGGCCGGAAGCATTTAAAGCATCGATTTTCTTCAGTACGCTTTTATCTGCAAATGGTTCTTTTTTTAGTGATCTGGACATTTCTTTCCTCCCTATTTCATTGCTCTGCCGTCACGGCGTCTAATAATCAGCTTGTTCGAAGCTTTTTTCTTCTTTCTGGTTTTGAGGCCAAGGGCCGGTTTGCCCCAAGGGGTACTTGGGCCGGGACGACCGATACCGGTTCTGCCTTCACCGCCACCATGGGGATGGTCGCAGGGATTCATGACTGAACCACGGACGGTCGGACGGAAGCCCATATGACGTTTGCGGCCGGCTTTACCGATGTTGATTAGGTTGTGTTCACCATTGCCGACAATGCCAACCGAGGCGCGGCAACGAACGGGAACCATGCGCATTTCACCAGAGGGGAGGCGTAAAGTCGCAAGTTTGCCTTCTTTTGCCATCAACTGGGCACTTGTACCGGCGGAACGAACCATTTGTCCGCCTTTGCCGGGTACTAATTCGATATTATGGATTTGGGTACCGACCGGGATTTTTTCAATCGGCAGGCAATTTCCAATTCTAATCTCGGCATCCGCACCATTCATGATTTTCATTCCGTCGGTTAAGCCTTCCGGCGCAAGGATATATCTTTTTTCACCATCAGCATAAGCAATAAGGGCGATGTTGGCGGAGCGGTTTGGATCATATTCGATGCCGAAAACCGTGCCGGGAATACCATCCTTGGTTCTTTTGAAATCAATAATGCGATATTTCCGTTTGGCACCGCCGCCACGATGACGGACCGTAATTTTACCTTGATTGTTGCGGCCGGCCTGACGATACAGGGGGGCGCAAAGGGACTTTTCCGGTTCAGTTTTGGTAATTTCTGAAAAATCCGAGCCGGTCATTTCTCTTCTTGAAGGTGTATATGGGTTATAAGTCTTGATTCCCATGACTTAAATCTCCTTTCAAATTTGGGATGGGAAGAATGACGCTTTAGCGGCATTCTTCATGATGAAGTTTTAGATTTTATTGGCTTGCGTTCCGCTGGCCATCCTACCGCGAAGCGGTAGGTGCAGCTTAGAAAATCTCTTCATCATAGTCCGGTGAATAATTCGATATCTTTACTTTCAGCTGTCAGCTGGACAATCGCCTTTTTGGTCTTGGCGGTGCGGCCATATACGTTTCCACGGCGTTTAATCTTGCCAACAGAGTTCATTGTATTAACCTTCTTAACTTTTGCACCATCAAACATCTTCTCAACCGCTTCTTTGATTTGAATCTTGTTTGCTTCCGGATGAACGAGAAAAGTATATTTCTTTTCTCCCATGGCGGACATGCTTTTTTCGGTGATAACCGGCTTTAAAATTACATCATAGTATTGTAACGCTGCCATTATGCATACACCTCCTCGATTTTCGCGACGGCGGCCTTGGTTAGGATTAAGGTGTCGCCTTTCATAATATCGTACACATTGATTGTGCCTGGCTGTGCGGTCATGACCTTGGGAACGTTACGGGCACTTTTGACGATGTTTTCATCATTGTCAGCGATAACAACCAACGCTTTTTTAACTTTTAAATTATCAAGCACAAGCTGGAACTTTTTCGTTTTAATTTCATCAAACTTTAGTTCGTCTAAAACAATCAGCTTTCCGCCCAAAACGCGGCTGGTCAAGGCCGATTTCAGGGCAATGCGCTTTTCTTTCTTATTCATCTTGAAACTATAATCGCGGGGAGTCGGGGCGAATACGACACCGCCGCCTTTCCACTGTGGTGATCTGGTCGAACCTTGGCGGGCATGACCAGTCCCCTTCTGTCTCCAGGGTTTGCGGCCGCCGCCTCTTACTTCGGAACGGGTCTTCGCTTTCTGGGTACCCTGGCGTTTGTTGGCAAGCTGCTGGACTACTGCCATATGCACCAAATGCTTGTTTATTTTGACACCGAAGACTTCATCATTTAAATCGATTGTGCCGACTTCTTTGCCTTCCATATTATAAACAGATACTTTTGCCATCTGAATGGATCTCCTTTCAATTTGTCTTAACCGTTTCTTTAATCATCACAAGGGTTTTTCTGTTACCTGGTACTGCACCTTTGACTAAAATCAGGTTTTTCTCAGCATCAACACGGACGATTTCGAGATTTTGGACTGTGACCTTTTTATTACCCATTTGACCGGGCATTTTCTTACCTTTAAACACACGGGAAGGGGAAGAGGCCGCGCCACTTGAGCCTTGGTGCCGATGAAATTTAGAACCATGCGACATCGGGCCGCGATGGAAATTGTGCCGCTTAATCGCACCTTGGAACCCTTTGCCTTTAGAAGTCGCAGAAGCATCAATTTTATCGCCTACGGCAAAGATATCTGCTTTGATTTCACTGCCCAGTGTATACTCATCAGCATTCTCGAATGCAAATTCACGGATGAAGCGTTTGCCTGTTGTGCCGGCCTTTTTCAAATGCCCCATGAGTGCTTTCGGGACACCGTGGCGGTGGACTACTTCCTTCTTGCCGCTCTTATCCCGATTAATAATGCGCTCTTTTTTTTCGACAAAACCGACTTGGACGGCACTATATCCATCGTTTTCAACCGTTTTAACCTGGGTGACAACGCAAGGCCCGGCTTCCAGGACCGTGACGGGAATTTGCGTGCCGTCTTCACTAAAGATTTGCGTCATCCCGACCTTTATTGCTAGTATTGCTTTTTTCATCGATAATCTCCTTTAATGCACCGCTTGCGGCGCGATATACAGCGGCCCAGACCAAAATCGTCCGTGCTTGTACCATTCTTATTTCTGTTTCATTCTAATGTCAATGTACACACCGACAGGCATTTCGAGTCTTTGCAGAGCGTCAACTGTCTTAGGTGTGGGGGAGATAATGTCAATCAGACGCTTGTGGGTTCTTTGCTCGAACTGTTCACGGGAATCTTTGTACTTATGAACCGCTCTTAAAATCGTAATAACTTCCTTCTTCGTTGGAAGGGGAACCGGTCCGGAAACTTGGGAACCGGTCTTTTTCACCGTTTCGATGATTTTCTTCGCCGATGCATCAATTAATTGATGATCGTAAGCTTTGAGTGTAATTCGCATTACTTGACTTGCCATAAAAAAGTCGCCTCCTATTCGCACTTTTATTATGTGCAGAGCCATATAAGGAATTATTTCGCCTAGACGTTCGCTTGTGGGAGTGAATCCCACAAACTCACAGGCGAATATGGCTCGCACACGAGTAGCTGGCTGAGCGCCACTACTCGATTTAGTACGACAAGCGGTGACTGTACACTCACCCGTGTGTGTCATGTTTTGGTTAAAAGAGATGGAAGGGGCTTCCTTCCTTTTTGCTTTCAATAAACACTTACTTGCACGTTGTTTCTGCCTTGCTGTAATGGGGCAGACATTGGTACAGTGACTTGCCGTCAGATTGTTTGACATTCGCTCCACGGAACTAACACAGATGGTATTCTTGCTTTTACAACCACCCAGAAGAATGCCAAAGGCATTCTTCCCGACGAAACTTAGTAATTCTTGGTGCGGTACTTTCGCACCTTAGAATTCCTTTTCGTCGTGGAACCTCACGCTTCATAGCTATCAATGTCACAGCGAAATCTAGTATACCGCAGATTTTATGGCATGGCAAGAGTTTTTTTTGATTTTTTTGAAATTTTTTTGAGATTTATTTTGAGATTCCTCAATTTTCTTAGATTGTGACCCTCGTAAAATTGCATAGAGAGCAATTTTACTTCGCAGAATAGTCGGCCGCAAACAGTAACTAGATTTTCACCCATATTGCCGGGCGCACACCGGCAGTAGCATCAACGGACTCTCCCCCCAGGTCAATGCTTCCATCCTCACGCACCAAAGCAGCACAGGTACTGTCGCGGCCGGCAGAACGCAGCCAGTAAGGAAATTCCTCGCCAAATTCATTGATGGCTTTGTGTAAATTGTTATATTCATCTTCTATAATGCAAGGTTTGCTCAAATCTTTTTTGTCCTGAGGCCAGCCTTTCTTGGCCAGTTGGCCGCTGTCACCCAGATAATTTGCAAGCTCTTCAAGACTTAGCAGAAACACTTTATCCACAGTTTCATTTCCACCCGGAGTGTCAAACCAGGGAGTTGCAGGGTTATTAGTTTTTGTATCCTGAATCTTTTCTTTGTCCGCATCACTAAACTTTTGATAGAAAATGCCGTTCAAATACGCCCTAATGTCTGCGTTTTCCCAAGTAACATCGATTTTTTCCCGGTTGTATTTCATCGGCATAATCGACAAAAGCTGGCGGGCAAGTAATAAATATTTTCCCTCTTCCTCATCCGTAGTCAGCACAATCCATGAATATCCGCCAAAAAAAACAAGGTCTCCACTGACCGTTTTTTCGGTAAGCCGCACAATAAACTTAGTTC
>Ga0082212_10011692_pt1 | contig 11111 bp, 8 predicted proteins | sample TergutNt197P3_FD_71548 | JGI IMG/M metagenome (GOLD analysis project Ga0082212, IMG submission 71548) | Neocapritermes taracua P3 segment gut microbial communities from Petit-Saut dam, French Guiana - Nt197 P3 | ecosystem: Host-associated > Arthropoda: Insects > Digestive system > Gut ... | reverse complement strand
GCCACGCGTTCGGCGTCTTCGGGGCTTGCTGCGCCGCGCACCCGGATATGCAGCACCTTGGTCGCGCCTTCGCCGTCCTGTACCAGCATGTAGGCGATTTTGCCGAGCAGATCGCGCACCGCGTCTGCAAGCAGGGGGAATTCGTCCTCCCGGATGGCGATGCCGCTTGCGCCGTTGGCAAGGCCGAGGAGCGTATCGTTGGTGGATGTGTCGCCGTCCACGCTGACGCGGTTGAAGGTACGATCCGCCGCGCGGCGGAATATTTCCCGCCAGCGTCCGGCATCCACGGCGGCGTCGCAGAACAGCACCGCAAGCATGGTTGCCATATTGGGGCAGATCATGCCCGCGCCTTTGGCCGCGCCGCACAGGCGCACCGTGCCGCCGGAGAGCTTCAGCTCCGTTGCCGCGAACTTGGGAAAGGCGTCCGTGGTCATGATGGCCTTGGCGAAGGCTTCCAGGTCGGCCGTGCCCAGCTTTCGCGCCAGCGACGGCACTGCATGTTCCCATAATTCCAGTCTGATTTGCGCGCCGATGACTCCGGTGGACATGGGCAGAATTTCATGCGCCTGCAATCCCGTGGCTCTGGCGACCAGATCAAGCGTTGCGCGGCATTTGGCAAGACCTTCATCACCCGTGCAGGCGTTGGCGCGCCCAGAGTTGACGACCACGGCCCTGGCGGTCCGGCGGGACCTCACCGTCTCCATGCCCACCAGCACCGGCGCGGCCTTGAAGACATTTGTGGTGAACACGCCTGCCAGTGCGGCTGGCGCATCGCTGACCAGCAGCGCCAGATCATCGCGTTGTTCTTTACGAAAGCCCGCCGTGATCGTCGCCAGGCGATAGCCTTTGGGGAGTGCGTGCATGGCCTGTTCCTTTCTAGATGGCAATCTGTCCGGCGTCGGCGAGGTCGGCGACGGTCTGGACGTCCTTGTCTCCGCGCCCGGAGAGGCAGACGAGAATGCGCGCGTCCTTGGCGAGCGTGGGGGCGATGCGCATGGCGTAGGCTAGGGCGTGCGCGGACTCCAGGGCCGGGATGATGCCTTCGCTGCGTGAAAGCGCAAGGAAGGCGTCGAGGGCTTCCTTGTCGGTGGCGCTTTCGTACTGGACGCGGCCGAGATCCTTGAGCATGGCGTGTTCCGGCCCCACGCCGGGGTAATCGAGCCCGGCGGAAATGGAATGCACCGGGGCCGCTTCGCCCTTGTCGTCCTGCAGCAGGTAGGAACGGAAGCCGTGCAGCACGCCGGGCGTGCCCTTGCTCATGGTGGCGGCGTGTTCGCCCGCTTTATGGAGGCCACGCCCGGCGGCCTCCACGGCGACGAGCTTGACCGCGGGATCATCAAGAAAGTGCGCAAACATGCCGATGGCGTTGGAACCGCCGCCTATGCACGCGATGCAGTAGTCGGGCAGGGCTCTTTCGTCGGCCAGCATCTGGGCGCGCGCTTCGCGGCTGATGACGGACTGGAAGTGGCGCACCACGGTGGGATAGGGGTGGGGGCCGACGGCGGAGCCGAGCAGGTAGAAGGTGTTGTCAATGTTGGCGATCCAGTCCTCGATGGCCGCGTCCACGGCCTCTTTCAGGGTGCGCTGCCCGGCCGCGACCGGGACCACTTTGGCGCCCATCATGCGCATGCGGAAAACATTGAGCGCCTGGCGCCGGGTATCTTCCTCGCCCATGTAAATGACGCACTCCATGCCCATCAGGGCCGCCGCGGCGGTGACGGCGACGCCGTGGCTGCCCGCGCCGGTTTCCGCGATGACGCGGCGTTTGCCCATGTGGCGGGCGAGCAGGATCTGTCCGACGGTATTGTTGAGTTTGTGCGCGCCGAGATGGTTGAGATCCTCGCGCTTCAGACAGATGCGCGCGCCGCCGAGTTCACGGCTCAAGTTGGCGCACGGGAAGATGGGAGTGGGACGGCCGACGTAGTTGGCCAGATAGTACTTCATCTCCTCGTTGAAGGCCGTGTTGTCGCGGCATTCTTCAAAGGCCTTGGCTATGGCGTTCAAAGCGCCGATCAGGGCTTCCGGCACGAACTGGCCGCCGTGAGGACCGAAATAGCCTTCTTTTGCTGGAACATTGTAGGTTGTGCTGGCAGACATGGCAGGCTCCTTTGTTGTGCGCGAAAGTCCTGAATGAAAAAACCGCGGTCAGAACTTTCGACCGCGGTTCATGTAATGACTTTTCAGGACGTCTTTACAAACACATAACCCGGTCCCTCGTTCAGGAGGGACGCCACCACCGACAGGATAGGAAGAGGTCCGTTATCGTGTTCATTTTTACAGGATAGTAAAGTGCGTGCCGCCTGTCAAGCATCCGGGCGGTATTTTCTTGGCAGCGATGGGATACTATGGTACCAAGCAGGCGAAAAGCGGAGGATGTCATGGCCCATGATGGAAAAAAGCAGGACGGGTTGGACCGGCGAGGCTTTATCAAGAGCGGTATGGCGGTCGGCGTCGGCGCGTTGCTGACATCACTGGACGTTCGCGAGGCGAGGGCTGCGGCTACGACCCAAGCGGGCGTGAACAAAAAGAAAAATGCCATGCGCGACCTGCAAGCATATGTCAAAGTGCTTGAAAAAAAAGGCCTCCTTGCAAGGGTCCAGACCGAGGTGGATTTGATTCACGAGCTCGCGGGCGTGGCCAGGCACTTTGAAGGCAAAGAGGTGGTTCTTTTTGAAAAGGTCCGGGGCTACGATATGCCCGTTCTCATCGGCCTGATGTGGAGCCGGGAAAATGTGGGCGCCCTTCTTGACGTATCGGCCATCAAGCTGCCCTTCCACATCAGCGACGCCATGGTCACATGGCAAAGCGCCCCCTTGGATCCGGCCGTGTTGCCGGTGATCGTCAATGACGCCCCGGCCCAGGAATTGCGCATTGAGCCTGCGGACGTCACCAGGCTCCCCACGCCGGTGCTGGCCCTGGAAGACGGCGGCCCATACCTTTCCAACAGCGTGGTTATCGCCAGGGATCCGGATACGGGCGTGCGCAACACCTCCATCCACCGCTGCATGATCACCGGCCCGCAGCGCATAACCTTCCTCATGGACAAGGGCCGCCACCTGCGCGATTATTACGAGCGGGCGGAAAAGCGGAACCAGCCGCTGGAAATCACCATTTCCAACGGGGTGAATATTCCCTCCGCCATCGCGGCTGTAACCCCCAGCAGCGTGGCCCCGCTGGAGGCGGACGAGCTGGGCATCGCCTCTGTCCTGCTGGGCGAACCCGTGCGGCTTTGCAAAAGCCTGACCGTGGCTCCGGAAGGTTTGGCCGACGCCCAGTTTATCATTGAGGGCGAGCTTCTCCCCCGCGTGCGCGAACCCGAAGGCCCCTTCGGCGAAGTGTCCGGCTACTACGCCGCCAGGGACGACCGCTGGGTGGTGCGTGTCAAGGCTGTTACCCGGCGCAGGAATCCCATCGTCCACACCCTCCTGCCCGGCGCGGAAGTATACAACTACGTGGGCCTGACGGCGGAAGCGGCTGTTTTTCGGAGTGTTTCCGCCCAGGTGGGCGGCGTCGTCAACGTGCACTTGGCCCATTCCGGCGGGGGCTTCTATACCGCTGTGGTGCAGATGGCCCCCAAGGCTCCCGGTTTCGCCAAGCAAGCCATCCTCGCTACCTTCGCCGCTTTCCCCCCCTTGCAGATCGTCACGGTGGTCAACCCGGACATAGACATATTCGATGCTGTTGACGTGCAGTGGGCCATGGCCACCCGTTTCGACCCGGACAAAGACCTGATAATTATGAAAGGCTGCTACGGCCACGAGCTGAACCCGCAAGTGGAAAACGGCCTGGTGACCAAAATCGGTTTTGACTGCACCTGCCCGGAACCTCGGCCCGAATCCTTCAAGCGCGTGGCGTTCAAGGAGATTGAACTCGGCAAGTACGCCATCCGTAAATAGCCTGAGTTCGCGCTGGCAAAGCGCAAAGCGCCGCCGCTCGCCCTTGGGGCGCGGGCGTGCCTTTAGAAAGCCCGTCTTGCGGGCTTTGTCCTCATATTTTTTGGCCTGTAAAATGTCGCACGAGTTCTTCAAGGCGCGTCAAGGAGACCAGGGTATCGCGGCAGGGGCCGCTGGGACGTTCGTTGGGCAGGCCGAATACGGGAATGGGATAGCAGTCCTGGATGCCGCTGCTCAGGTCGCGTTCGCAGGCGATGGCGATGATGAGCTTGGGACGCAGTTCCACGACGATGCGCCGGGCGATGGTGCCGCCTGTGGCTACGCAGAGTTTGAATCCGTATTGGTCGCGCAGTTTCAGGAGTCCGCTGACCGGGCAGCGCCCGCAGCGTTCGCAGCGTCCCACGTCGCTGGTGAGGCGGTGCGGGCAATCGCTGCGCTGGATGCAGTGCGGGGCAAGCATCAGCAGCTTGTCGGGCGTACAGCGCGCGCCCGAGGCCAGCACGAGTTCGTTGTTCACCTTGACGAAAGAAAGGCGCACTTCTTCTCGGTTGAGGCCGACAACGCGTCCAAGCAGCACCATAAGCGGCAGCATAAGCCGCGTGGTCACGCCCCGGATGCGGCGTATGCCGGGCAGGTGGCAGCCGGTGTAGATATGAAAAACCAGTCCGGCGCACAACCAGGCCAGCAGCAGAAGCAGCAGCATGCACAGCGAGGTGGAAATGGCGGGCAGGGCGGGGTGGATGGCGTATAGCCCGATATAGGGCACAAGCCAGCCCAAAAAAAGCGCAAGGCCGACAAAGGCGCAGGAGGCGACCATCAGGCCGATGAACAGACGCTTGCGCGCGCCCCCGTATTCGGAACGGGGAAGGGTATACGGAGATTTTTTCAGCATCTGGCAAACGACAAAGCCCGGAGACGGGTTTTGTAAAAACACGCCCGCTCGGGCGCTTTACGGCGCGGGAATTTGCGTCGGATCCCGGGATCGGACTCTCACCAGACTATGAGGGTTTTTTCGGCGCCTGTCCAATAAAAACTGTCCACCGGGGCCATGCAGTTTGCGAAGAGCGCGCCGGGGCAGAAAAGGGACCGTGCGCCGCTGCGCAGGGAGTGGCTCAGCACTTCGGAAAAAATGCCGGCCGTGTTCAGGAAGTAGCGTCTGCTGCCCGCGTGGGAACTCAGAAGCATGCCGAGTGAGGGTGCGAAGAGTTCCAGCAGGTGAAAGCCCAGATGGATGAACAGTTCTTCATTCCAGTTGAGAACGTGGGTTTTGTGCAGAAGCGCCGGACCGTACACATAGCGCGTGTCCATCCCGACAAGCCGGGCGCAGCTTGGCAAGAAGAGATCCCAGAACGGTTGGCCGATGATGAAGCGCGTGCGCGGCACGCGGGACAGAAATTGTTTGGGGAATACAAAACAGTCGAAGCCTCCCTGGTACAGATGGCCTTCCCGGTAATCGAGCGAGCGCAGGTTGACGCGGGAGGCGAAAACAAAGTCCGCGGTGGCCGCCTGCGCTATGTGACTCCAGGTTTTGAGTCCGCCCTGCAGGACGATGTCGGCGTTGACGATTGCGCAGGTCTCCTCCCCGTATTCGGCCAGGGCATCCAGCAGCGTATCCACGTACTGGTGGTCTTTTCCGGTGCGCTGCCGGGCTGTGTCTTCACACAGACAAAAGCGGACGCGCGGCAAATGCTTTCCGAGCGTGCGGAATTCCGCTTCCGTGTTCAGAGATATGACCTGAAAGCCGAGCGCCAGCCAGGAATCCACGGCACGGCGGGAGTTTTCGATGTCGCGCGGCGGCAGGCTGGTGGCAATGGTGATGCCGGGCAGCTTTGCTGCGAGAGGGACATCCTGCGGTGGGGCGAGTTCGCGGCGCAGGTACTGGGCGTTGATCTGGGAAAAGGCGTCCGCCGGCTCCTGTTCAAGCGCCAGGGTAAACAGGCGTAATGCCTCGGCCTTGTCGCCTTCCCGCATGTGAATGTAGGCCATGAGCGAAAGCGCCAGCGCGTTCTGCCGCCGGATGTTCAGGATGACGTTCAGGATTTGCCGGGCGCGTTCAAGTTGCTCGGCCGCTATGAGCTGGCGGGCGTATTCAAGGTTGTAATGGATGTTGCCGGGCTTTTGGGCGCTTGCTCTGGCGGCGGCTTCCAAGGCTGCTTCCTGACCTTTGCCGAGCCTGTCGTTCAGGATGTCGGCGTATTCCACGGCGCGGATGTCACGCAGGGGCGGCGCGTCAATGTCAAAGAACAGGCGTGGGGAAAAGGCGGCCAGCCCGTCCTGCGCGCTGAAGCGGGCGGGGGACTCTTGCACGCGCGGCGGCGCCGCCGGAAGGTGTTGCCCGAAGGTCTTCATGGTTCCAGCCTGGCATCCCTGTGCCAGAAATGGGAGAGGCAGCCGTGGAGTATCTCCGACGCTCGAGGTATGACCGTTTCGTGCAGCACCCTGGCGACTTCGTCCGCCATCTCGCAATACGTCTCTTTGTTTGAGCTTATCCCCCCTTCCTCCATGCCCACAGCCAATACGGGGATGCGGGCAATATTGTCGTGCAGCGCGTGCCGGGCGGCGAGGTCGTAATCTGCGGCGATTGCATATTTTTTATGGTCAAAGTGGTGTTGCTTGAGCAGGGACATGCGGATGAACGTGGCGGCCGTGGGGAAGGGCATGCTCATGCAGAAGCGGGAGTACAGGGTGCGCAAGGAATAATTTTCAACTCCGACGACATCGTTGCCCTTGTACCGCGCCAGCGCGCCGTAGGCAAAGAGAATATGCCTTTCGAGCGGCCTGATGTGGCGGTGGCATTTGACGAGCGTGTCCTTGTCGAGCAAAAAATCGTCCGCGCCCAGGAAAACTGCCCAATCGCCGGAGGCGCGCTCCACCCCCTTGTTCCAGGCGTCGTATATCCCGCTGTCCGGCCCTGATGCGAATTTGATCCGCGCATCAGGATACCGCGCGATAATTTCCGCCGTGCGATCCGTGGAGGCGCCATCCTGCACAAGCCATTCAAAATTTGGGTAGGTCTGGCTTACGATGGAGAGCAGGCAGCGTTCGACAAGGTACTCGGCGTTATAGGTTGCGGTAATTATGGAGTATTTCACGCACTCAACTCCTGTATTGCGCGTTGGATGACAGGCGGTTCTCTTCTGCGGCGCAATCCGCCTCGACGCAGCGGCAGGCGGATATATCGAGGGGAACCGGACTATGAATTTTTTTTCGGCGTCTGTCCAATAGAAACTCACGCATCCTGCCCCTTCAATCGTACTTGACCTCAAGATTGAATGACATTGCGCTTGTCATGTAAAAGCATGCCTATCAGGAGAAGAGTGCATGGCAAATGTACAGGCCGGGGTAGATGGACTGTTGCGCGCGCAAGCCCAGGCGGAGGCAAGCAGCATGGGCTTGGATCTGGCTTCCGCCGTGCGGATGTCCCCCTTGGCAAAATTTCTTCTTACAAAACTGCTTGCAAAATATGCCTATGTAGTCTAGAAAAAGTCTTGTCTTTTTGACTCTATACTCCTAGTGGAGCCCTGTCTCCCACAATCCCGTGCGCTTGCTGCACGCCGGAGGACATATAATGCTGAATGACAAGCGCAGACTTTACGCCGTGCGACAACATAAAGCCTTTATCAAGACAAGTCCTTACAAGCCTCGAGTCATAACCGCCAAGTTTGCCAAGGCGTTTATCGGACGGTTTTTACAGGCCATCCGGCCTTATGATGCAGCCGAGAGCCCAAAAGTTCGTCTTGGGCCTCATTGCGACGGAGGATATGTCATGCTGGATCCGGGGCGCGGCGGCGTTGCTTACAGTCTGGGAATATCCACTTATGCCCCATGGGATATGGAGATGGCTGAGCGAGGTTTCAAGGTGCATCAATACGACGCAAGCATAGCCGATACCCCGACGCCGCACCACAATATCATCTTTCATCCTTATTTTATTATGGATCGCGACGAGTTGCCGGACAATGCCCGCCGTCTATTACCGGAACTCACCGCGAATGGAGATTGGAATCAAAAAGACATTATCCTGCAGATAGATGTGGAAGGCGCCGAATGGGAGATTTTCGCCGCAATGGGGGAAAGGGCGCTCAATAAATTCCGACAGATCATTGTTGAATTTCACGGCTTGGAATTCAATATGGAAAAACTTGCAATTTTGGAAAAACTGCGCGTCACGCATACGCCTGTTCATGTTCATTACAACAATTGCGGTCAAACATTTCAATCCATAAATAATTTTATATATCATCCAAAATTATTGGAAATATCGTACGCGCGTAATGAAGATTATACATTTACGCCATGCAATAACTATTTTCCAACGCCTATGGATGCCCCGAATGTGCAGGATAAGCCTGATGTCCCGATAGGTTTTTTTGATATTTTGCTTGATGATTTTAATGTGCATGCATTTTCTGCGCAAAATTCACTCAATCCTCCAATAAACATACCTGAAGCTTTATATAATTCTTTTACAATGAACGGCAAGGTGCGTGTCGAACATTTATACTTTGATGAGCGTACTTTTGGAAAAAACGTCCATATATCACAGCGCGATTATGAAAAAGTATTTAATGCTCTTGAAGATAAATCATTCAAATATTATGGAGATGAAGTAAAAACATTTTATGATGCACTTGAGGACTATAGCGTGTCAGGCAAGCGTGTGCTTGTTTGGGGCTTGGCCGGTTGCAATTGTGAAGCGATAGCGCTTTGGAAAAACGCCGCTGAGGTCTATGTTGTCGATTATAATAAACCGATTTGCGAACATGAACGTGTGCGTACATTGACACATGAGGAATTACAGCATCTTGGCGTGCAATTTGATTTCGCCATCTCTTTTTCTTCTTTTGAGCATGACGGCCTAGGGCGTTACGGCGATCCCGTGAATCCAGACGGCGACCTGCTGGCCATGGAGGAAGCGGAAAGGTATTTGAAAGATGACGGCATTCTGTTGCTGGGGGTTCCTTTGGGGCCGGATTGCCTTTGTTGGAACGCGCACAGAATATACGGCCACGTCCGGCTGCCCCTGCTGTTACGCAATTGGCTTCCCCTTGATGTCTATTCGACGTACTCCAGCGTTTTCGATGCTCCCCACGGTGAAGTGCGTCAACCGTTGCTGGCCTTGAAAAAATGCGTTGCGGATCGCCACTATGCCGACCTGATTATCGACAGGTTTAAATCCAGCCTGTCTTCTGTGAGCCGCAGAAAAGATTGTGGAACGAAAAATGAGAAAATACTTGGACAAATCCTTGAATTTATGCTGCTCGACAGGCTTAATTCCTCACTATAAATCAAGGACGCTGCAATGGACGTTCCTGTATTATTTTTGATATTTAACCGGCCAAAGCCCACCCAAGCGTCATTTGCCGCAATCCGCAAAGCACGTCCGCCGCGTTTATATGTGGCGGCGGATGGACCGCGCGCTACGCAGCCCGGCGACGCAGCCCTCTGCCATCAAGCGCGGCAGATTATAGAGCAAATTGATTGGCCGTGCGAGGTATTGACCCTATTCCGCGATGCCAATGCGGGCGGTCCTAAAGGCATTCCCGCAGCGATCAGCTGGTTTTTCAGCCGGGAAGAAAGCGGCATTATCCTTGAGGATGACGTGGTAGCGAGTGGCGATTTTTTTTATTTCTGCGAAAAGCTGTTGCGAAAATACCGCACAGACGAACGGGTGATGCATATCAGCGGTAGCAATTTTCAACTGGGCTTACAGCATGGGGCGGCCTCCTATTATTTCAGCAAAATTCCGCACTGCTGGGGATGGGCCACATGGGCCAGAGCCTGGGAATGCTACGAGCCACGCATGGAACATGCGGATGTTGAAGAAATTATCTCGAATGTTATACTCCACGTTTCCCCACCGGACGTTCTTGGTTGGGCTCCCGAACTTCTCCTGCGCTGCACGGGCGATCAGGTAGGGCACTGGGACGTGCGTTGGTGGTACACACTCATGAAGCATGACGGACTGGCCGCTGTGCCCAACGTGAACTTGGCCCGTAATATCGGATTCGATAAAGACGCGACGCATACGAAGCACAAAAGCATCTTAGGATGTACCCCTCTCAGAACCCTCGGGGCGATCACGTATCCTGAAGAGCTTGTATGGGACAAATACGCGGATAGGGTGGATATGCGTATTTATTTCGGTGGAACGATGAATACGCCTGAAACGCTTAAAAAAGAAATAAAGGTGCGTATCGCGGAAGGCGTTCCTGCTGAGAACGTGCGCTATGTAATGGAATTGGGAAAAAAGTTGTTCCACTTAGAGAAATTGTCATGAAAATTATCGTTTTCGGTGGCGACGGATTTTGTGGCTGGCCGAGCGCCCTACATCTCTCCGGAGCCGGGCATGAAGTCATTATTGTGGACAACTTGTCGCGCAGAAAAATAGACATTGATCTCGGCGTAAGCTCGCTCACACCCATTACGCCCATTGACGTGCGCCTCGCGGTCTGGAGGGAAATTTCCGGCAAGACTGTACTCTATTATAATTTCGACATGGCACGGAACTATCACCGTCTACTTTCGCTCCTGTTGGAAGAAAGGCCCGATGCCGTGGTGCATTTCGCGGAGCAGCGGGCCGCGCCTTTTTCCATGAAAAGCTCCTGGCACAAGCGCTATACCGTGGACAACAACATCAACGCCACCCACAATCTTATGGCCGCCATTGTGGAGAGCGGCTTGGACATTCATGTAGTGCATCTCGGTACTATGGGCGTGTACGGCTACAATTCGACCGGGATTCCCATTCCCGAAGGTTATCTGCCCGTACAGATCAAAACAGACGCCGGCAGTACGGTCGATCAGGAAATTCTGTATCCTCCCAACGCCGGAAGCGTATACCACATGACCAAGACGCTGGATCAACTGATTTTCGCTTACTACAACCGCAATGACGGCGTACGCGTTACCGACCTGCACCAAGGCATCGTCTGGGGCACGCAGACGGATGAGACAAACGCCGACGAGCGCCTGATCAACCGTTTTGACTATGATGGGGATTATGGCACAGTGCTGAACCGTTTTCTCATGCAAGCGGCTGTTGGGCATCCGCTGACGGTGCACGGTACCGGCGGGCAAACCCGCGCTTTTATCCACATTAGGGATACAGTGCAGTGCATCCGCATGGCGCTTGAAAATCCGCCCATACAAGGAGATAAGGTGTGCATCCGAAACCAGCTCACGGAAACGCGCCGAGTTGCGGAATTGGCGCAATTG
>Ga0082212_10011691_pt1 | contig 11111 bp, 5 predicted proteins | sample TergutNt197P3_FD_71548 | JGI IMG/M metagenome (GOLD analysis project Ga0082212, IMG submission 71548) | Neocapritermes taracua P3 segment gut microbial communities from Petit-Saut dam, French Guiana - Nt197 P3 | ecosystem: Host-associated > Arthropoda: Insects > Digestive system > Gut ... | reverse complement strand
CGCTTCTGTGTTAATATAATGAGCATAATACTTCAGAGTGGTCGCACCATCTTTATGCCCCAACAATCTTGCGACGTTTTGAGCGGCCACGCCGGAGTTAAGAGCGGTAGTAGCGTATGTGTGCCTAAGCTCGTGTAAGCGAAATAAGTTCGTGTAAGCAAATAATATAAAATTTCATGATAAAATGACCGTGGCGTTGTGTCACGGTCATTTGCTATTTTAATCGCTATGGGTAATTCCCCCGCAGCTTGCTGCGAGGAAATTTATTTTACTATTTTATTTTGAAAGGATGTAAACAAAATGGCCAGAAAAAGTAGAAAAAACTCCATCGGGGTCAGAAGCCCCCGTAATAACATTTATTGGGCAGCAGGCTATATCCGTCTGTCAGTTACAAAGGATGATCAGCCCTCTGAATCAATCGAAAATCAGAAAAGAATTATCGAACAGTACATCGCCAGTCAGCCAGACATCATTATTGATAAGTATTATGTTGATGCACCCGCCAACGGAACAAACTTCGAGCGTAAAGCTTTTCAAGAGATGCTTGACGACATTAATAGCGGCAAAATCAGTTGTGTAGTCGTCAAGGATTTATCTCGACTTGGGCGCGAATATATTGAAGTCGGGTTTTACTTGGAGCAGTATTTTCCGACAAGGGGCGTCCGCTTCGTCTCGATAGGAGACAGGTTCGATACCATTGATGGGATTACCAATATATCCTTTGAAAAAATGTCCAGCATGAAAATTCCAATCACAAATATCTTCAACGAGAAGATGGTTGAGGACATTCGGAAGAAAACACAGGCCAGTATAGATGTCAATATCAAAGAAGGTAGATTTGTCGCTCCGCGCGCACCCTATGGGTATAAAAAATCACCTGATGACTGTTATACGTTGGTTCCGGATCAAGAGGCAGCGGCGGTGGTTAAGGATGTTTTTGGAATGGCTGCTGAAAAGATTGGGCTAAATGAAATCGTTCGCAGGCTTAATGCTACGAGTATTCCGACGCCCATTGATTATGCAAGAGAAAATGGGTTGCAAGGAAACTACGAACAGGGCAACGGGTTTTGGAACACGAGGACAGTTAAGTACATTCTCACCAATCGGACGTATACAGGCGATTTAGTTCAAGGGAAAGATTCTATAATTGTACAGAACACCCATGAGCCGCTCGTAAGTCGCGATATGTTTGATATAGTTCAAAAGCTATTTGATTCCTCATCAGTCAATGCAAACAACATGACCAATATCCCACGCTCCGATAATATTCTTAGAGGAAAAGTCATTTGCGGCTCGTGTGGCAGCAAAATGCAACGCCGTAAAGGAAGTGGCAATGCTGATTGGCATTTTTTCTCCTGCATTAGCAATAATCGGTTAGGCGCCGGGCATTGCACCGGGATGTATGTCCGAGAACTTGACATCGTGAATATGATTCGTTTTGAGGTTGCGAGATACGTTCAAGAAAATGAAATCATCTCTGCATCTAGCCAGAGTCAATTAACAGAGCTGACTACAAAGGCTTCAGACCTTGAGAGAGCCATACGAAATCATAACGACAACTTTCATAGCTACTATGTTAAGTTTATCGAAGGCATTACTAAAGTCGATGATTTTGTATTAGTGAAGGAAGAAGGAGATCGATTACGTACAGAGTTTTCTAACGTAATCTCCCAAATTGAAATACTGAGCAAGGAACAAGAAAAATTTAATCTCTTCTGTGACGTGCTTCAGGGAAGCGCGCCGATTGAACAACTGGCAAACGTTTATCTGAAAGAGGTCATTATACATGAGGGCAAGCGTATTGTTGCGTCCCTCAAATCATTTTGAGCATAGTGATATGCTTACCCGAAGAAGTATGTCGTGTGTTGAATAAAGCGGACTTCCAAGTATGCGATCAAGGGGTGCGGTAGCGTTATTTATTCTTTTCCATCTTGTCCGCTAATGAGAGGGGTGAAAGAGTCGTTGAAAAAAGGGTTGTTATGTCGAGATGTAACAGCCCTTTTTTCAATGGGGTAATCGCCGATTATCCAATTGAAAAATACACTAACAGTAAAAACAATTGATATATTGCGCCGAACGAAACAAATACCAATAACGAACGCATGTGCTCGTTATTGAAAAGAGACCCCAAATAAACGAAACGGATGACATTTTTTCAAGTATTTAGCAAAGTCGATGCGTTGTTTTTAACATTCTTTTTTGAAATGCAATTTAGTAATCACCGATTCCTAAATCCAATTCGGATGCCAGTTGGACGCATTATAAATTTAGTAATGAATATTTTAGCAAATAAGAGCCGTAGTATATGTATCATTGAGTGCGAAATTCCGACTTTTTTATTTTCAACAAGCCTTGAACATTTACACTACTACGTGCTATAATATGAAGTGCAAATGTTCATACGGCGGTGATGCAAGTGAGCAATCATGAATCAATCTTAAATATGCTCGAACAAAACAAAGGGTTCATTACCTCGGCGCAGGTCACAAACGCGGGGCTTCAACGCCGTGCTTTAAGCGAGCTTGTCGCCGCGAATCGTATATATCGCGTGGAGCGCGGCATATACGCCCTGCCGGAAACGTGGGAGGACGATATGTATTTTTTGCAATATCGGTACACAAAAGGCGTTTATTCAAACGGAACAGCTTTATTTTTGCACGGGCTGTCGGACAGGACGCCACATACATATACGCTGACCTTCCCGCACGGCTATAACACCCCAGGGCTGAAAAAACACAACATTAAGGCAAAATACGCAACATCAGACACTTATGATATGGGTATTATGGAAGCGTCATCGCCGAGCGGCAATCTTCTCCGCGTCTACGACCTTGAGAGAACGCTGTGCGACATCGTGAAAGGCAGTAACACCTTTGACATTCAGCTTGTCAATCAAGCGATGAAAGCCTATGCCGAATCAAAAGGCAAAGACATGGTGAAGCTCATCGGCTATGCCGAGCGGCTCCACGTCAAGCCAAAGATACTTAGATATATGGAGATTCTGCTGTGATTACAAAAAATCCGATGCAGTTAAAGGCGTTCATCAAGAAGAAAGCGGAGGAAAATAAAATCTCTGCGCAGCTTATCATGCAGAACTACATGATGGAGCGCCTGCTTGAACGCATATCGCTCTCAAAATACCAACGGAACTTCATCCTAAAAGGCGGCTTTCTTATCGCCGCTATCGTTGGACTTGACGTAAGGGCAACAATGGATTTGGATACGACGATAAAAGGCTTTCCGCTTAACCATGAATCCATACGCGGGATATTCGAGGAAATCTGTGCCGTTGTTGTGGAGGACGATGTAACCTTTATGGTATCGCAAACCACCGATATCAGGGAAGGTGATGATTATACCGGTTTGCGAGTTCATATGAACGCAATATACTCGCCGCTCAATATTCCTATAAAAGTCGATGTGACAACGGGCGATAAGATTACTCTGCGAGAGATCGAGTATTCTTTCAAGCTGATGTTTGATGACCGTAGTATCTCCGTACTTGCGTATAATCTCGAAACGATATTAGCGGAGAAACTGGAAACTGTGCTGTCGCGTAACATTGCCAATACAAGACCGAGGGATTTTTACGACATACATATCCTATATGCCTTGCGCGGTGCAGATTGCGATATGGATGTTTTGCGGCAGGCACTTGATGAAACCACCCACAAACGCGGCAGTTCGTCCGTCATACCGCAATACCGCGAAATAATCGGAAGCATACAGGCAAACCCGCGAATGCTCAGTTTTTGGGAGGGATATCGTAACGAGTTTGAGTATGCAAAAGATATCGATTTCGGTGATGCCTGTGCGACGATACAGCGGATTATGGGCATTTTGCGTAATACTAAAATGAAAGTGAAATAATATCCTGAGCCAATTATAAACAATCATAGAGGAGTTTGAAGATGATATCTGCGGGCATTGCTGATCCTTACTGGTACGAATGGTATGTCGGTATGAGCCATGTTATCAAAATGCTGGATTCTGACAATGAAATTGCATCAGTCATTTTTCAGAAGGGTGATTATAACACAATTGACGATGTTGTGGTTAGATATATAAATGGCCGACAGGAATATTGTTACCAAGTAAAGCATGAAATTGAAACATCTGCTAAGAAAGGACTGACATTTAACGAATTAATTAAAAAAGACGATAAGGGTAAGAGCTTGATAAGCACGCTTATAGACGGATGGAGCGAAGCGTCCCTCAGAACGGGGAACGATATCATTCCAATTCTATTCACAAACAGATCATCCGGAAAGAACAAGACCCGGCGGATTTTCAATGGCTCAGAATATCAAGCAATTCCTTTGGATGAATTCATTATTAAGATAAAACAAAAAATTACTGAAGCAGAGGAGTCTGGCAAACTTGCTTTTGCTGATAGCGAAAATGATTTGCAGATGCAGTGGCGAGAGTTTTCTGATGCTTTAGATGCACCTGATGGATCGAGGATTTCATTTATATGCAAGTTTTTAGTTGAAGCATCCCAAGCTTCACTAAGTGAACTTAGACAATCTCAAATTGTTGCTATTGGTAAAGTATTTGGATGTTCATCTGAGGTCGCCGAGAAATTATTCAATCGTTTAATTGCTGAACTCCAGATATGGACAACATCCACTAGGACTTCTGAAGAAGTTACTGTAGGAATTGTTTATGAAGCTCTTAGTACTAAGCTCGAAATCCCCAATGAACAGCATAGGTTAGCACCTCCAGGACCATTCTTTAAAAGCCGTGAGGAGTTTTGCAAAAATATAGTTAACGAAATAAGTCAAAGCACAACCCCAATTATTTTTATAAACGGAGAGCCTGGTTCTGGAAAGACGAGCATTATTAATCATATACAAGCAATGTATGACTTTTTTGCGATTCGTTATCATGCATTTCGCCCAATATCACCTGAACAGCGGTTCTACAATGCAGATATGGGTCTGTGTGAACCTAGACAATTGTGGACAGAGTTTTTAATTCAAATTCGCATTAAACTTAAGGGTAAGCTTCATAAGCATAGTGTTCCAGTTATTTGTGACTATCTTTCCGACATTGATTTACGCTCCGAAGTTCTCCGCCTTCTCGGTGTGATGAGCCAAGAAACTGGCAAGACGGTGTATGTATGTATAGACGGAATTGATCATGCTGCGCGTTCAAATTTGCCAGTTACATTTCTATCGTCGCTTTACTCCCCGACAGAGATACCGAACGGTGTATGCTATGTCATTGTGGGACAGCCGCCAAATTTGTACAGTAACTATCCACTATGGTTACGAATCGAGTCTTCCTCTGTCATGCAAATAAAAGTTCCACCACTCGTGAAAAGCGACATAACGCAGTTGGTAGCCAATATGGCTCCGCAATTTTCTGAATGCGCTGAGAGAGTATCCGAGTTAGTTTTTCCTTTAACAAAAGGGAATAATCTGTCTATTGTTTATGCTGTCGAGTCAATAAAACTTTTGACATCTTTCGAGGAACTAATCGAGTTATCCAGATCTGGCCAAATATCTCATGATATCAATCAATACTATGATAATATATGGGCTCACGTAGCCGATGCAATCATTAAGAAGAACATATCTGTCAACTTTGCGGAAAGCAAAGTAGCGGACGCCATACTTCTGCTAAATGGTCGAATCTATACACGCCTTTTGCATGAAGCATTGGTAGAACTCCCCATGTCAATAACCGAATGGGATCAGCTCATGGAGTTATTGTATCCATTGGTTGTGCCTAGTGAAATCAAGCATGAATACAATCTGTTTCATAACGACTTTCGTGTATTTCTGATGGGCATTGGAAGCAAATATCCGCAAATATATAAAGATATTTCCTATCAAATTGCTCGGTATTTGCATGAAAGCGAATGGGGAATTGTCAAATACAAGAATTTAATCCCTCTGCTCAAATGTGCGGAAAAACCCTCGTTGGCAGCCGACTGGTTTGATGTCGCGTTTGTAATAAACGCATTAGCTGAGGGCTTAACATATCATGAGCTTGATGATTTTGCTGCTATCGCTTACTCAGAAGCTGTGAAAGCGCGACATATTCACAAGTATCATAATGTCAGTCTCGCGCTGGCGACACTTCACCAACATTATAAGTACTATGAATATTACAGTAGAAAATACGATGCGATAAGCACAAATGATATTATTCCAGTCGATATTTCGGAAATGCAAGCGAAGCCTTTATCAAGACATGTTATTGACATTTATTATGATGTTCTTGTGAGATGCAAGAGCCTTTACAAAGCAGACACACCTGATATGCACAGGCGTGCCAATGCTTTGTATGATTTGTGGTTCAGCTCACGAACGCCTGTTTCATTTGTTAGAGAACTATATCCTCAGGCAGAATATCCAGAAACTCATGAATCCGAAACCAATCTCGAAGAAACGCTTAAATTATGGGGTGAGACATCTGCGATGCTCAGACTGAGAAATAATGATTTGCTCCAGGACAGACCAGAAAATGAGCTACACGAATATGAAATGTATGCAGAAATGCTCTTTGGTGATGCGTATTTTTCTTACTTCATCGAACACGATTCATATGAAAATGCAGTTTCGTCAATTGGATATGTACGAATATCTGTGAAATGCGTTATTGAGAAAATGGAGAAAATTCTACTTAGCGGAAATACTAGTATTTTTACTGACATCATTGAAAGACTCTTATCGCGTGAACTTGAAGAGTCAGAGCGCCTATTTGCCTCTGCGATAATCTTGGTGGCGGATTCAATGCGACAAGATTGCGTAAGCGCTGATGAATTAAGCAAATGCAAGCCTATCAACCATTATTTTGACAAGTCCTCGCTAAGCGCTGTAGCAATCGCATACATAACTGGCACACTGAATTCATCAAAAGATGACATTATTATCATCAGCCAAATCTATCAATATCTTGATATCAAAGACAATGATGGCAACAATAAGAAGAATACTGAATACCTGAAGCTATTAATGCGTATATCGGCTATGATTGGTAAGTATAATTACTTGATAGCTAAGTCACCAGGTGTGAGCTTCAGTGGCAAGTTATTATTTCAACAGTTACATGCCTTTTTTGAAAAACCGGCTGCGCGAAGTTTTGATTTTTCCAGTTCTTTTCGTTTCCTGCTATATGTTATCCTAAACACTTCAGCTGTTGAATGCATGACTGATATTGAAGCATTATGTTCGGATCTAAAGCATGTTCTCCATACCTTTCAGCATATTGGTATGCATTACAAATCTATTATCTTAGACTTCCTGATGAAGAAAGGTCGGCAGGACATCGTCCTCGAGTACTTACTTGCTCTATATGGGGCTAATGGAGAATTGTTGTGCCGGGGCGAGGACTGGGCAAGTACGCACAAACATTTTCTGAAGTATAGTTCCGCTTATATTCCAGATATATCAAGTGCAGTTTCCGTGCGTCTAAAATGGGATATTGTATCATATAGCGGTCACAAGGAAGATGTCATTAGTAGACCTCTTGATATCTATAAACACTGTGCGGAAAAAGCACCAGACATGTGGGAAACTTATGGCGCTCGGCTATATAATCTCTCTTCTATTGCAGATAATTTTTCAAATTCGTACTCGTTAGAAGTTATCGAAGCGTTGAATAGAAGCGCAGTTCGCTGTGGAATTGCATCATTTTGGAAATTGCATCACTTGGATAGCGACTTTCATTTTGACTTAAATGTATTGCACAGACAGTTAAATGATTTGTTGGAAATGTGCCATACCGAACAGGATATAACTGCGATCTGGCTTCTAGCATGTGGTTTGCTGTCTTGGTATGATAATAATGACAGAGCTTTGTTGCCAGATATTTATCTTGCCTGTGCCGAGAAGGCAAAGGCATTTGGAAACAATACATTCCCAGACTCTGTCGTAAAACTTACCCCTTCACAGTACACCATTGTTAGCAATGAGCCAGAAAAAACTGAATACAATCGCTCATCAGACCTTAGTGACTATTATATCCAAAAAGAAAAAAAGAATGAGGCGTATGAACAGAAAGTTAAGATGCTTTCAATAGATGATATAATCGAGGATCACGTCAATGTAGGCTCAAGTATCGGAGAATGGGATTATGTCGATATTGCATGGAAAGAAATACTAAGCCGCAATGAGATGAGTGATGCAGTAGCTGTCCGGTTCATGAACACTATCGCGATCAAGTTGGAAGATAGTCAATGGAAATGGCAAGGATGTGAATATATATTAAATCAGCTAAAAGATAGCTTAAAATGGGACGCTTTTTGGCGGTTAGCTGAAATTATTGGAGCAAGGCTTCCAGAATATGACTATCAAACCTCAACCCGAAATACTTCATATTTACTTTTACTATACGCAGATCTGCTCACGGATGATATGTTGCCTTTGCTGGGCGCTGAATTGAACTGTCAGGAACATTGGATTTCTGGAAACGGAAAAATTCCTTTCCCGGAAATAGAAACTGAAATCGTTTCCAGTCTTCAGCCACCAGAGAATTTGTATGAATTGGCTATAAGTATTTTACTTGAGCAATTTAGGCTCAACAATATTCACCGAAATGAGATTGCGATATCAGGGGTTTATGCCCTATGCGCAAGTGAACCCGCCCTTTATCATTGGCTTTCTGATAATTGGGAAGTGCTTACTTCTGAACAAAAAGACGCAATGATAATAATATGTGAACGATGGGGGCGAGAAGCGCCCGATGGTATTGAGAATCTAATAGATGTATTAAAAAAAGAATTTGAAAAGAGCGATAGATTATCTGAAAAAATTAAACTTTATTCAATTTTAAATAAATATGCACACGCAAAGAACGACTCCTTAATCTCGATGACGTTCAGTACTCCCCCAAAACAGTACACACTTCCTATAGTGAAGTACAACACTTTGATAGATGATAGTGTGGTGCCAGTTGGAGTGAAAGCATTTCTCATGTTGAATGCAGATGTCACGGAAGGATATGATATCGGCGCAGACATAATTAAGTATATACGTGATAATATTGGAGTTGTTGAAAAAGCAAAAGAGTATTATTCTCGTTCAGGCGATTGTCTTCTTGTTAGGAATCCAGGTATGCTTGTCCTTGACCCTGTATTATATGGTGAGGAGCGTTCGGGGCGTTGGGATCATCTTCCGTTAGAGTGGCATATGCAGTTTTTTCTAGATATTGATGACGCATTGGTTACAACTACGCCACCCACGATTGTTTATAACGATGTATGGAATATTGAAAAGGAGCTTGAAGCTTGCCTGAAAGATACAAATTACATGCGAGCAGAGGTGTTAGTGCAAGCCATAATCCATTTTGGGCTAAAAAAAGATGAGCAAGTATTAGGTGCCTGCCTCTGGTATCCTGTCGGCCATTATGATAAAGGTGTAGTTGTGTATCACACCTTAAAAGCAATCCATAATAGTGAACTTCTATGTAGCAAACGAATTAATCAGACGTTTGTTAACTATTCAATTCTTGCAGATAGTGACAGTCTTTTCGAACCTGGGTCAGACGATATTTATAACGGCGGGGTCTGTCTTGTGCGGTCTATAGTCGGAGCAGCACAATTCATTTTGGGTAATTGCCAGATTTATCCCGCCAATTATTTACAGTCTGAGTTTAAATGGACACCTTTATTCTCGAATCCGTTTATTTGGACAGACGATAGCGGCGAGTACGTTATAAAATTCGAGCGGATTCTTTGCCCTAACCGCGACACTCAACGTCAGCATTATCATCGACAGCCTATGCTGTTCAGATGGGTAGCTGATAAGAACAAGCTAGAGAATCAACTGAGTAAACATGGATTATTGATACGGTCAGTATATGACACTATGCCGTACGAAAGAGTGATTAATTATAATGATGATTAGCATTTTTTCATGGTTCGTTATAAAAAAACCTTTAGATTGGTATGAGTTTGGCTAAGCGCGTATCTATATAGCCATGTAAAAAATCTGTTTTTGGGATGAAAGTTTTAGCGTGGGCTTGACATACGGGTGGCGTAGGGCATGGATGGTCATGTGAGGCAATCCTGCACGTTTGAGTATCCGCCCCATTGCTGAACGCAATCCGCTTAAATCATGGATTTTCCCCGTGTTTGTCGGGAAAACAAGAGTATTGTCGATCCAGTTATCGCCTGCCAGCGATTTAAGTTCTTCAACGAGCCGTTCTTGTCTGTCAAGCATTACTTCAACACTTGGCAACAGCGGAATCTTGCGAACACTATACTTTGTCTTTGGCGGTCCTACTTTGATGCTAATCTCTCCCGTATGTTTGTCTTTGCGGCGCGAAGCGGCTTTAGTAATATCAATGATTTTATTCACTCTGTCAATATCGCTTTTTTCTAATGCGCAGAGTTCACCTATGCGCATACCTGTTGCGAGATCAACCGCAAACATATTACCTGTATTAAAGAACGAGAGAACCGAGATATACTGCTTCTGTTCATCTTTCGTCATAATCTGAATGTCGGGGTCATCTGGAGTTGGCGCGCTCGTTTCAATCAAAGGATTTGCTCTGATGATATTGCTTATCTGCGCTTGCTTAAGAGCGCCGGAAAGAATATTTTTGCTCTTTTGTACAGACCAGCTTCCAACGCCATGCCCGCCTATTTCCTTTGGTTCCTGCATTTTGTTATACATCTGTTGAATTTGAAGCCCGGTCAATTCCTTGACCTTTTCATGTCCGATTAACGGGTTTATATGCGTAAATATATTCCTTTCGTAACTCTCATAAGTTGTATCACGCAGGTCATTGATGGCATACTCTTTCATCCAGAGCAATAACCATTCCGATACGCTTGGATTGGCAAAAGATAGAAGCTTTGTCCCTTCCATTATCTCAGCCAGAGCCGCCTTCATTACTTGGATGACGGCTTTTTGAGATTTATCTATATGAGACTTCGGGCGCTTCTTCGGGTCAGTTTCACGGGGGTCTGTCCATCTCGCTTCCCAACGCCCATCAGCGCGTTTACGGACTGACCCTTCACCGCTCCCTCGTTTTTTTGGCACGAAAATCACCTACTTTTCAAAAATAACGGCTTGACTACCAGCCTGTCTTGCAGCCCATTCATTAAAAGAAGACAATGGAATGATTATCCTCTTTCCGATGTAAAAACAGGGGAA
>Ga0082212_10011690_pt1 | contig 11111 bp, 9 predicted proteins | sample TergutNt197P3_FD_71548 | JGI IMG/M metagenome (GOLD analysis project Ga0082212, IMG submission 71548) | Neocapritermes taracua P3 segment gut microbial communities from Petit-Saut dam, French Guiana - Nt197 P3 | ecosystem: Host-associated > Arthropoda: Insects > Digestive system > Gut ... | reverse complement strand
TTTTCCGTTACCTTAACATTCCGAAACATAAACGGATTGTTGCTGATGCTATACGGCTTACCGCTCTTGATCGTCAGATTCCGTATTTCGATTTCCTCGGTGATGATGTAAGGATACTTCTCGACGTACTCCTCATTTTTATTCGCACTGTTGAAATCAGCAAAGATTTTTGGTCCCCGATAGTTGTTCGGTGGATTGTTGTCGTTGATGATGAGACCGTCAATCGTAATCTTTCTCGGCATATAGCACGTATATCCGAAGTTATGCTGCCCTGAATAACTTCCGCCAATCAAGGTGGCATCGGCTCGTGTTCCATTACGCGGAAGATACTCACAGTTGCGGATGATGATCTCCCCTTCAAACGTGCTGCCGTAATCGCTGCGCAAATTGATGAAGTTTGAGCCGCATACTTTGGTGTTTTCGACGAGGAATGTACCACATCCGATGAGATTGATTCCTTGATGTCCGAGTACCGAATTCTTGATTGTTGCATTTGCCACGCCCATGTGCGCATCAAAGCGTGAAAACTCCACCGTATCGAAAGTGATGTTTTTTGAATAGTTCGACCCGAAAATTCCCCACCTTTTGGTATCGTGAATATCGTTGATCTGTTTACAGTTCCTAAATGTTATGTTGGTTGCTCTTGTAACCGTAACATCGTAAGTGCCCGTTGACCACGGCGTGTCTCCCCTAGTGGTGGTATAAGCCGTCATGTGTCCCGACAATTTACAGTTTTGTACCGTTGCTCCGGTACAATTTGATATTGAAATGAACCCGCCGTAAGGCGCATGGTATTCAGGCTCTTCTACAATGGCGTGCTCCATTCCGTCGATGACCGTGTTGGAACGCATGACGGCGATCCCGCGTGCATAATAGGATGCTGCATTGGTTTGATTGGCAAGGGTCGTGAAATGCCCTCCGCTGATGGTTAACGTTTCGGCATCAACCGGATAAGCCGTCATTGCGGTGATATTGTCATAGTCCCAAATAATGGGAGCCTTCATATCGACATTGCCGTTTTTATCGACGACGAACACATCGGTTTGGGCAGCACCGTCATTGCGGTTCGCTCCGTAACGTATGTAACGTTTGGTCGAATTGTCCGTTACGGCGATAAACGAATCATGCGGAAACGATACATCAATTTTTTCTTGATTCTTTTTGAGCGTTTTTACAGTCGTAATCCGGGCAGAGGGAAGTTTGGACGACACGTTGAATAGCGAACTGTTGCGGTTTCTTGCTTCAACCTTTGAGTCGTCAATAATAAATTTGGCGTTTCCCCAATCGGTATCGGTCTGTATTTGGGCGGTTTTGGCTGCTCCACCGATGTAGTAGGTCGCACCGGCATCGGCGCGTACTTTCTGTCCCGACTCGTTTGCGGCGGCATGGGCTTTGATGATGGCATCAAAGTCGTCCGTTTTGCCGTCGCCCACGGCACCGAATTCGCTGTAAGAAACGGTCTTATTCGAATCTTGTGCAGACAACACCGACGGAACGAAAAAGAAAACGATCCATGCGGTAACAATGAATTTTACTGATGTACTCATGTGTGTTTGAAAAGATAGTGTGAAATGATAGCTGACCAATCTGTTTGGTGCGCGTTGTTTCAGGATCATCCGGGCAAGGGAATTATTTTTCCGTTACCTTGACGCTCCGAAACATAAACGGATTATTGCTGATGATATACGGTTTGCCGCTCTTGATCGTCAAATTTTTGATTTCGATCTCTTCGGTAATGTTATAGGGATATTGTTCGACGTATTCCGCGCTTGTGAACTTGTTGTTAAAATCAGCGAAAATTTTTGGTCCCCGGTAATTGTTCGGCGGATTACCATCGTTGATAGTGAGTCCGTCAATCGTAATCTTTCTCGGCATATAACATGGGTATCCGAAATTATGCTGTCCCGAATAACTTCCGCCAATCAGGGTGGCATCGGCTTGTGCTCCATTTCGCGGAAAATACTCACAGTTACGGATGATGAATTCCCCTTCAAATGTACTGCCGTAATCGCTGCGCAAGGAGATGAAATTCGAACCGCAGACCTTTGTATTCTCGATAAGGAAGACACCACATCCGATGATATTGACACCTTGCTGTCCGAGTACCGAATTCTTAATCGTTGCGTTGGCAACGCCCATGTGGGCATCGAACCGTGAAAACTCTACTGTGTCGAAAGTGATGTTTTTGGAATAATTCGAGGCGAAAATTCCCCAAAGGGTCGTGTCATGTATATCGTTGACCTGTTTGCAGTTCTTGACTGTTACGTTGGTCGATCTGTTCACCGTGATGTCATAAGTCCCCATCGACACGGGCACATCGGCGGCACCGATTGTGCGGTAGGTTTTGTGTCCCGACAACTTACTGTTTTGTACCGTTACGTTGGTGCAACTCGATATAGCGATGAACCCGTTATACGGCGCACCATGGTCAAGTTCTCCGGTAATGACATGCTCCACCCCGTCGATCACTACGTTGGAACGTGTGATTCCTATCCCTCTAGCGTAGTACGTGTACCGCGACTCGGCTTGGTTGGCAATGGTCGTAAAGTGTCCCCCTTTGACCGTTAATGTTTCAGAATCAATCGGATAGGCGGTCATCGACGAGACATTGTTGTAATCCCAAATGACGGGGGCTTTCATATCGACGTTGCCGTTTTTGGCAACGACGAACACATCCGTCTGAGATTGACCATTATTCCGGTTCGCTCCGTATCGAATGTAACGTTTGACCGTATTGTCGGTTACGACAACAAACGAATCATTCGGAAGCGACAAATCAAGTTTGTTTTGATTCTTTTTGAACGTTTTTACGGTCGTAATCTGGGCAGAGGGAAGTTTGGACGACACGTTGAATATGTTGTGATTCCGATTTCTGACTTCGACTTTTGAATCGTCAATGATAAACTTGGCATTGCCCCAATCGGTGTCGGTCTGTATCAAGGCGGTCTTGGTTGCCGCACCGATGTAATAGGTTGCCCCCACGTCTGCACACACAGGTTGCCCCGCTGCATTGGCGGCTTCATGGGTCTTGATGATGGCATCGAAATCATCGGTTTTGCCATCGCCCACGGCACCGTAGGCACTGTAAGAGAGGCTCTGTTTGCTATCGTCGGCGTTTGCAACAACGAACGTGACCATGCCGACGAGTACAGTCAAACTAACGAGATTCATGAGAGTGAAAAGTTTCATAAAAATGCTCCTATGGATAAATTGTTCTTACAGTGCCTTCTCTATACCGTTGACCTTTAATTGTATCATGTTAATGCTCTCGAGTCCATCGTCATCCACGACTTTTGTGCTATCGCCCCAGTCTGTTAACAAGTTTCAATTTTGGGGCAAGGTAGACAATTGGCTTCCGGGCGATTGCATCGGCGGCAACCTACCCATGTTCACAACTTGCAAACGGACTGATGATGCCGCTCTCCATTTCTTGTTTCTATCGAAAATGAAAAAATAAATGCTATACTGCGAAGCATGAAAGACATCATCGAAACCATCCGACAGACACTGCAAGCGGAAGCCGGACAAGCCGACATCATCGACACGCAACGATGGTTCAAAGAAGAAATCAAAACCTACGGTCTCAAAGCCGCTTGCGTGCGGAAAATTGCCAAAACGTACTTTGCCGAAGTGAAAGACCTGCCGAAAGAAAAATTGTTTGCCCTCTGCGAATCTCTTTGGCAGACCGGCTATCTCGAAGAGTCGGGCGTTGCTTGCGAATGGATGTGCCGAATCCACAAAGATTTGAAACCGAAGGACTGGGAAATGCTTGACCGTTGGATCGACGCATACATTACGAACTGGGCACGATGCGATACATTCTGCGGCGATACCGTGGGCATGTTCTTGGAAATGTACCCGCAGTATATCCGAAAGTTACGGGGCTGGGCAAAGTCGAAAAATCTTTGGAAACGCCGGGCGGCGGCGGTGTCGCTGATAAAACCGGCAAGGAAGGGATTATTTCACGAAGACGTTTTCGCTATTGCCGAAATTTTGCTCCTCGACCCGGAAGATATGGTGCAAAAGGGATACGGTTGGTTACTCAAAGAGGCGGGCAATTTCGACGAACAGTCGGTCTTTCAATTCGTCATGAAGCACAAAGCGGTGATGCCTCGCACGGCACTGCGTTACGCTATCGAGAAGATGCCGAAACGTCTCAAGGAACAAGCGATGAAGAAGCCATAAATTACTCCGGCAAAAACCGAAAACATTGCCAGGCTAATCAACAAAGAAAATGAGCGGAAAGAGCGACGGTGTTATCGAGAGCGTTTGGCATTTGCAATCCTCCTGACAATCCAGTGGATTATTTCGTCTAAAGTGCTACAATGAACGTAGTACCTCGCTGAGGTAGTGGTCCATTATTGAGGAGTAGAACCATGACAAAGCCGAACAAACCTGACCGCCGTGAAGCATTGAAAACGATTCTCACTGGCGGTGCCGCCTTTGCAACGGGCGCAACGCTCGCCAGCCACGAGGAAAAAATCCTTGCGCAGCAACTTGCTGGAGAAGGTAAAAAAATCGATGTCAAGGATGTCGAAATTGATGCACTTTCCGGTGCTTCGCGAACTCATACGAACTGGGCAAAATACGCCGACCTGAAAAAACCGATGGCAACCGCAACCATCAAAGGGGTTGATTTCAGCCGGATCATCATTGGCGGGAATCTAGTCAACGGCTTTGCACACGCAAGGGACTTGATCTATGCTTCCGACTTGGTCAAAGCCTATCACACACGAGATAAAGCCTTTGCCACGTTCAAAATGGCGGAAGCGTGTGGAATCAACGCCTATTCCAGTGGACCTTCCAATATAGGAATCATGAATGACTACTGGGAAAATGCGGACGGCACCTTGCATTTCATCGTTCAAAGCAAGGCATTAGACGATGCACTCGAGTGTCTCGACAAGGGAGCAACTGCCGTGTACATTCAAGGAGAGGTCAATGATAAATTGGTTCGAGACGGCAAATTCGACGAAATTGCCGCCTTTGTGGAACGAATGAACAAAGAGAAAGCCATCGTTGGATTGGGTGGGCATCGTCTCGAAACCATTCAGGCATGCGTCGCTATGGGCATCGAGCCGGATTTCTGGATGAAAACGTATCATCACGGCAACTATTGGTCTCGTCATGCGGACAAGCCGGAAAGAGACAATGTGTTTGACAGAGATCCCGAAGCGACCAAGGAGTTTATGGCATCGTTGAAACAGCCGTGGATCGCTTTCAAAGTGCTTGCAGCGGGTGCCATTCGACCAGCAGACGGTTTTCGTTTTGCACTTGAATCGGGTGCCGACTTTTTGTGCGTCGGCATGTACGATTTCCAAATCGTGGACGACGTGAATATCTGCATGGGCATTTTGGATTCGAAGATCAACCGAACGCGTCCATGGTGTTTCACTTGATGAGTGACGTTCCCATTTACGGAACAGTAGGCACCGCAAAGGGCAGGATGACGTTCACAGCACCGATATACAACTCCGTCGTTCCGATGGTACACTCACAGTCATTCGATTACACTTCAGCGATTGCGGCAGTATGCGGTGATATGTGTTTTCGCATACCGGAACTGCGACACATCGACATGGAAAGGGTGGCGGTCGGATTTTCGCAGACGAAAAACAGCGAACCCTTCGGCATCTTTGCTTCAACCACGCCACTCCGCTTTGAAAATGGCGAACATTTTCACCAGAGCCGCAGTCGGCTCTGGACGCTCCAACGGCATTTTCGACCCGATGGTCTCGAATACCTGTATATCCTCTATTTTTATGTTCCGCGGTTTATCGAATTGCCGCTCTCCCAAAAACTGGACACGATTGTCCACGAACTTTACCATATCAATCCGCTTTTCAATGGTGATCTGCGTCGATTTGCCGGTCGCCGATTTGCGCACGGCTCAAAGAAGCGGTACGATCAAATCGTGAACAAACTTGTACAATCTTGGCTCAAAAATAATCCGCCGAATGACCTTTGGGAGTTCCTTTGCTACAATTATCGAGACCTCACGGCAAAATACGGGAAGGTAAGGGGAACACGTATTCCCTTCCCAAAAGTAATCCCTGTCCATCCAGCCGACCTCAATCGTGAAATTGCACAAACACAAGAACGACGAACATCGGTGCGTCAGTGAGTCCACCTTGCATGTCCGTCGAATTACGATTAGAATCTCCTAGCACGTATTATGACTGTCGCAATTTCAAAAATCGTTCAGGGATTAGAGCCCTCCGCCACGTTGACCATGTCGGCGAAGGCGAAGGAATTTTCTGCACAAGGCAAAACGGTGTATGACTTGAGTCTCGGCGAGCCGGACTTCGCCACGCCGCAACATATCTGCGAGGCGGCAATCGAGGCAATGAAGGCGGGACACACGAAATACACCTTGTCCAGCGGTATTCCTGCACTTAAACAAGCCATCGTCGAACGGTGCAAAACCGATTATGGGCTTGCATACGAACCGGCACAGGTCGTCGTTGCCAATGGAGCGAAACATGCACTTCACAACGCTTTTTTCACGACGCTCAATCCAGGAGACGAAGTCATCATCCCGGCACCCTACTGGGTTTCCTACGCCGAGTTGGTGAAATTGTCCGGTGCCGTGCCCGTCATTGTACAAACGGAGGAATCGCAAAATTTCAAAATGTCTGCCGAACAATTTGAAAAAGCGATCACGCCGAAAACCCGAATGTTGCTGCTGTGCAGTCCGTCTAATCCGACGGGAGCAATGTACCGCCGTGATGAACTCGGAGCGATTGCCGAGGTGGTGCTCAAACACGACTTGCTTGTGATTGCCGATGAAATCTACGACAAACTGGTCTATGGCGATAACGAGTTTGTGAGTTTTCCGACACTGCGACCGGAATTGCCTGACCGCACGATTGTCATCAACGGCGTTAGCAAGACCTATTCCATGACCGGCTGGCGGATCGGCTGGACGTTGAGTCCGGTCAGCGTCGCCAAAAAAATGGGAGAGTTGCAGAGTCAGGAAACGTCGAATCCGTGCAGCGTCAGTCAATATGCTACTCTGGCGGCACTGACAGGTTCGCAGGATTGTGTGGCAACCATGCTTTCTGCCTTTACGGAACGGCGAAACTACGTCGCCCAGCGGATAGCGGCGATTGAAGGATTAAGTTGTCCCGAAATGAATGGTGCGTTTTATGCGTTTTTTAACGTCAAAAAGTTTCTGGGACAAAAACTCGGCGGGGTGCCGGTCAACAATTCGGAGCAGTTCTGCTTGGAACTGCTCTCCCAAAAACAGGTGGCAACGGTCATGGGGTCTGCATTCGGTTGCGAAGGTTATGTGCGTGCTTCCTTTGCGGCAAGCCTTGATGTGCTTAAAGAAGCCTTTGACCGGATTGAAGCGTTCGTTCACAGTTGAATCGGTGGTGAGAATATAGGAACACGTTATGCGACGGGGATTCACTCTTCTGGAAATGCTCTTGGTTTCGGCGATATTCGTCGTGTTGCTGGGAGTCGTCTGGGAAGTTACCGCACTCATCCTTCGAGCAGAAAAAACGAGAAGGCAACAAGCAGAACAACAACGAATCGTTCAGAAGTGGACGCAAATGATGAACGATGATTTCCAGTCGGCAATTCAAGATACGGAACAACTCAACAAGTCGGTCGGAAGCGAAACCATTCGGCACTTCGGATTAAGCGGTACGGCAACGCAGTTACGGATTGACATTTCCAATTACGACTGGCAAACTGCCAGCGCATCGGAATTGAGAACGATTTTTTACGATTTCCAACCGGCAAGCGGACTCGTTCGTCGGGAGCAGGATTATGCTTCTCTGAAATCGGCTGCGGGGGCACTCCAAATGGCACCGGGAATCGTCGGCGGCACATTCCGATATTACGACGGGAGAACCTGGCATGAATACTGGGCAAATTTAGACCAAAAGATGGCACCGTCGGCGATTGAAATCACGTTTTACACGTTGCCGTTTTTCGAAGCGGAACGTTGGCGGAGGCGAGAGATGGATATTAAGGAACCAATGTCGAGGCGAGTAGTAGTGGAGATTCCTTCGGCATCGCATACTTATTATGAGTCGTACCGTCGGGCTCAGGCACCTCGCCCGCAGAACGAGACTCCACCGCCGCCGTCTCCACCTCAACCACCGCGACCGCAACCCCCTCCGCCGCCAAGCCCGTTCCATACATTTTTCGGTGATAATTAGCGAACATATTTGCTGTGAAGCACGCCAAATCAATTTTGATAGTCGAACGCGACTTGCGAGGAGCCGTAGGATTGGTTGAGAAGCGACCGGATAACGATTCGCCGAACGACCACCGAAAGATAAGTCGTTAAACTGCTTCGAGCCTTGAATTCACGGAGAATTCGGAATCGGTCATGTGCCAAAGCGGCAAAAACCCGCTCACACATCGCATTGCGTTCCTCCATTCGCAATCGAATCTCCCGCTTGGAAATCGTGTGGTCAACTACATGCAAGACAAGTCCGAGAAACCTGTCCACAAAATCTTCCCAAGCCCGATGTTGATGTCCCAGGCAACGTTCTAAAAGCGATTGGTCCAAGTGATTTGCTGACATCTCTCCAAAAAAAGGCAAAATGTGATATAATGGGCGTAACGTATTGATTTTTTCCGCCCCCGTCAAGAGAAAAGTAGAAAGTACGATGAGTAATTCCATTCCCATGACCCGTGAAGGGTACAACAAAATTCGGGCAGAACTCGATCATCTTGAAAACGAAGAGATGCCGATCATTTTGGAACGTTTAGCCAATGCTCGCGCCGAAGGCGATTTGAGTGAAAACGCTGAATATCACGGTGCGAGAGAAAGCCAGGGGCTACTACAAGCCAAGATTCATGAATTGCGGGGGAAACTCGGTCGGGCGACGATTCTCGACCCGGCAGCGATGCCGCAAGGGGAGGTGCGATTCGGAGCAACAGTGAAGGTAAAGCGGAAGGGAGAAAAAAGTGCCGAAACGTACACACTGGTCGGTGCAGGCGATGAGGACTACGATTTGGGCAAAATTCTCGTTAACAGTCCTCTGGCGCAGGGGTTGCTCGGAGCAGAAAAGGGAAAAACCGTAACGGTACAGTTGCCAAAGGGACCAGTTGACTTTACCATTCTGGACGTGAGTTATGAATAAATAAGTGTTGCGCTGGTGTGCAGAGGCCTCACAAATCCTGAGTACGCCTTGATCGCCTCACGATCAGTTACGGTAATACCGACAAGTGAATGGTCTCGTCGGCACGAACGAGCGCAGGAATGAACGGCGGCATCGATATTTTTTAGCCAATGCTCCAGCGCATGAGCGGTGGGCGTAAGCCCGCCGGTAAGATACCGTTAGCATCCGCAATCGGTTTCAGCAAAGGGACTGAAATAAAGCATTTCAAATTCTTCGCCTGAAAGTCGTGTAACATCTTCCGAAGGATCGCCGGTTGTCGTGAGACCCTGACGATAGGCAACAGAATGTTTGAGAACATGGGCAATCTGTTCGGCACGATCCGATTCGAGTACGCCCCGCTCCGGGACAACGGCTTCGATGGCTTGTTTCCAACCATCGTCCCAGCCCGCTTCGGCAAGCCAAACCAGCACCCGAGAGCGATCTGAACCGGAAGACAACGATTTCAACATCGTCTCTATCGGCACATAATTCTGAATGGAGTCGATCAATCGTAATTCCAAAAGCACTTTACCGAGAAAACACTGCAAGCGGTAACGTTGCATCGGCATGGGAAGACTGGCGATGACCGATTCGCTCCGCTCCAATAACTGCTCGCCTTGTTCTTTGTTCCCTCGTTGAAAAGCGACACGTCCGAGAATCCGAAGTTGAGTGGCAAGCCTTTCCATCTCCTCGTCATCCGTTGTAATGGTTACCATTTCGAGAATTCTTATGGCTTTGTCAAAAAAATTTTCCGACCGTTCAGCCGACGATAATCGGCACATTTCCCAATACACCCAAGAACGACGAAGCGGCGAAGAAATGGCATCGACGAACTCTTTCGTTTCCTCATCACGTTGCTGCTGGGCAAGATACTTACTGATTACCAGCGATGCCCAGTCGCTGTATGTTTGCTCTGTAAACGTTTGATGAAAACGCGATACTTTTTCCCAATCACTCGCATTGATTTGTAGCAACACCTTGTCCAAAAATTCATAACGTTGCTTATCGGATTCGAACACAAAGGGTGCTTTGGCGGTTTCGACCAATTTCCAAGCGGAGCGGACATTTTTGGCTTCCAACATGGCAAGAGCGAGGTGTCCCGCCAAAAATTGTGTGAGTGGATCGCTTGCCAGAAGTTGGACAAGCGGTTCAATTTTTTCCGGTGGAAAAGTTCCGAAGTCGGCAGTAAGTAAGGCAAAACGTCGTTCTTGCGGAACGGGAATCGCAACGAATGTTTGCAGAGCGGCATCGAATTGTTCGGTCAATAATTGACTTCGAGCCAATTCGGCAAGCAGTTGCGATTTGATTCGCGGATCGGTGAACGTTTCGGCGGCACTTTGCACCGAGTCAAAAGGAAGTAATACTAGGTTTGGCATAAGGAGTTAAGAGCGAGTTGACAACCGCGTCGCCGTTTGTATTTTAGCCATGAAACACGCCTTTGTAGTCGATCATTTTACCACATCAACTCTTGCTTGTTCAAGCAGGTCGGGGCGTTTTTCGGCAGTCCGATTTTGAGTGTTCTCTTCTCGCCAGCGGTTAATTTCAGCGTGATGACCATTCAATAGCACTTCGGGAACGGTAAGGCTACGGTACTCTCTCGGTCGGGTATATTGCGCACAATCCAAAAGGCGATTGCCGCTGGAAAAAGAGTCGTACTGATTGGAATCCTGGTCCCCCAATACGCCCGGTATCAATCGCATGACCGATTCGATGACAACCATTGCCGCAATTTCTCCGCCGTTCAAAATGTAATCGCCGATGGAAATCTCTTCCGGTTTCAACAATTCTACAATCCGCTCGTCAAAGCCTTCGTAGCGTCCGCAGAGCAATACGATTCGCTTTTCTGCGGCTAACGATTCCGCCCATCGCTGATTAAATGTTCGTCCTTGTGGAGTCAGCATGAGGAGGCATCCCGGTTCCGAGTGCAGACTTTGTACTGCTTCGACGCTGGGAACGACGCGGTCCACTTTCAGTACCATGCCGGGACCG
>Ga0082212_10011689_pt1 | contig 11112 bp, 7 predicted proteins | sample TergutNt197P3_FD_71548 | JGI IMG/M metagenome (GOLD analysis project Ga0082212, IMG submission 71548) | Neocapritermes taracua P3 segment gut microbial communities from Petit-Saut dam, French Guiana - Nt197 P3 | ecosystem: Host-associated > Arthropoda: Insects > Digestive system > Gut ... | reverse complement strand
AACCAGGCGCATCCCAACGAAGAGCCTACGCTCTGGACCAACTCCATGTTTTCGGGTATGCCCGCTTTTACCATATCGGTGATTTATAAAGGCGATGTGACTAAATGGTTGTACGACTTGCTTTTTTGGGGCAAGCGTCCGCCAAGTTATTTAATCATCAGTTTACTTGGAGGATTTTTACTCCTTTTGGCCTTTGGCGTACATCCATGGCTCTCCATAGTAGGGGCTATAGCCATTACCTTTTGTTCTTATAATCTTCAGATCATACAGGTGGGGCATAACACCAAAATGATAGCGATTGCCTTTATGCCCTGGGTACTGGCGGCGGTGGTCTATGCCTATCGAAAACGTACGCTGCTGGGAGCAGGCCTTTTTGCCTTAACGCTCAGTTTCCAGGTCAAAGCCAACCATCCCCAGATTACCTACTATTTAGGTATGATGGTGCTCTGTTTTGTAGCGGCCGAACTGTATACAGCCGTTAAAGAAAAAAAATGGAAACACTTTATATGCACCTCCTGTGTTGTATTGGTCGGAGGATTGTTGGGAATAACTGCCAATATCAACCAGTTGTGGCCTATGCAGGAGTATACCCAGTACTCTATGCGCGGCGGGTCTGAGTTATCGGGAGACGAGGCAAACGCGGGAAAAAAGGGACTTAAACTCGATTACGCCACCCAGTGGAGTTACAGCCTCGGAGAAACCTTCAACTTGCTGATTCCCAATTTTAAAGGTGGCGCTTCCGGCGGAGAGGCATTTGATAAGCATTCGGAAACGGTTCAATGGCTCCAATCTCAGGGGTATCCACATACAGATGCGCTACACTTTGCAAAAAGCCTCCCTGCCTATTGGGGCGATCAACCCGGTACCGCAGGGCCCATGTACATGGGTGCGGTCATCATCTTCCTTTTTGTGCTGGGATTATTTGCCACGCGAGGGACGCTCCGGTGGTGGATTATGGGGCTGGGGGTCATCACACTGTTACTCTCCTGGGGTGGTCATGCGTTATGGTTTACCCGTTTCTTCTCGGAATACATCCCGCTGTACAATAAATGGAGAACAGTTTCTATGATATTGGTAATCTTTCAGTTGCTTTTCCCTTTGCTGGGTATAGTTGCCGTGCAGCAATGGATGGACGAAGGTTTTAACCGGAAAGATGCCCTTAAAAACCTCTATCGGGCCGGAGGGATTACGGCAGGCTTTTGCCTGTTGATGGCCTTGATTCCCTCATTGTCGGGATCATTCTTGGTCGGATGGGAAAAGGGGCAACTGCCGGAGGAGATGATAGAGGCGATACGGCACGACCGAATGGGATTCTTACGTGCGGATGCTTTTCGTTCTTTCTGTTTTATTGTGTTGGCGGCGGGCGTATTGTGGCTGTGGATCACTAAGAAAATAAAATCCGTTTGGGTGATCGCCTGTTTGGGCGTATTGGTATTGGCCGATCTGTGGCCGGCAGGTAAACGCTACCTCAATAGCGGCCACTTTGTGCGCCAGGGCGTTTTTCAGCAACAATTTGCCAAACGACCGGTAGATGAGATGATTTTACAGGACCCCGAACTTTATTACCGCGTGCTGGATTTGACGGTAAATATGAGGGGCGATGCGCATGTAAGTTATTGGCACAAAACCATTGGCGGATACAGTCCGGCCAAGTTGCAGCGGTATCAGGATATGATAGACCATTATATTTATCCCGAAATAAGCACCATGGGCAACGCCCTTTCGACCTGTACTGAATGGGAAGAAGCCGAAGAAGCGATTACCCGATTTTCCATCCTCAATATGTTGAACGCCAAATACGTGGTGATTCAACCCGATGGAATGCCGCTGACCAACGATGCCGCTTTTGGAAACGTCTGGTTTTGCGAAGATGTTGTTTGGGTAGATACTCCGGACAAGGAGATTGCTATGTTGGGAGCAGTTGATCTCTCCAAAACAGCCGTAGTACACCAATCGTTTAAAGGCGTTTTACCCGATTTTGACGGCATTGTTGCAGATGCAAACGCTTCTATCCAACTCACCAAATATGCCCCCAATGCTTTGGAGTATGACTATTCGAGCCATACGCCCCAGTTAGCGGTATTTAGCGATATTTGGTACCCCAAAGGGTGGAAGGCATGGATCGACGACCAGTCTGTAGAGATCGCGAGGGCTGATTATATATTGAGGGCGTTGTCGTTGCCTGCGGGATCCCACACCATCCGCTTTGCCTTTGCCCCCGAATCGTACACAAAAGGGGCGATCTATGCGCGCATCGCTTCTATATTACTGTTGGTGTTATTGGCTGCAGGAATCTTTACCGCTTGGCGTAAACGGTAATGACTAAGTTGTTGCTTTTGGGTCCGGCCCATCCCTACCGCGGAGGCATTGCCGCTTCTACCGAGCAATTGGCAAGAACGTTGCAGCAGCAGGGGCATGAAGTAGATATATGTACCTTTACCCTCCAGTATCCCGCATTGCTCTTCCCCGGCAAGAGTCAGTTTTCCGAATCTCCCGCCCCAAAGAATTTGACCGTATATCGGAGCCTAAACTCCATAAATCCATTTAATTGGATGATACAGGGACGGCGCATTAGAGAAAAAGAATACGACCGGATGATTGTACGTTACTGGACCCCCCTTTTGGCCCCTGCTTTGGGGAGTGTTTGCCGCTGTGCCAAAGGCAGCGGAATGGCGGTAACGGCTTTGGTTGACAACCTTATTCCACATGAGCGGCACTTTTGGGATCGGCCCCTTAGCCGGTATTTTACAGGTAGTGTGGACGCTTTTGTGGCCATGTCCCGTCAGGTACAGGAGGAGATCATCGCCTTTTGTCCCTCAAAACCGGTAACATATTCCCCTCATCCGGTGTATGATATATACGGGCCACCTATTGAGCGAATAGAAGCAGCCAAACAGTTGGGATTGGATGCAACCTCTTCGTGGGCGCTTTTCTTTGGATTGGTGCGTCCCTACAAAGGATTGGAATGGCTGTTGGAGGCTTGGGCGATCCTTAAAAAGCAGGGCGCCGCTGCGGGCAAAAAATTATTGATCGCCGGAGAATTTTACGAAAACGAAGAAAAATACCGGAATCAAGTTGCGCAGTTAGGGCTGAGAGAAGAGGTAGTCTTTCGCAACCGCTTTATTCCCGACCATGAGGTGGCGGCCTGTTTCTCCCTGTCGGACTTGGTGGTGCAACCCTACAAAACCGCCACCCAAAGCGGCATTACCCAAATCGCCTATCATTTTTTAAAACCCATGATTGTCACCGATGTGGGCGGTTTGGCGGAGATGGTTCCCGATGGAGTTGCCGGCTATGTGGCGGCGCCCAATCCCCAAGCGGTAGCCGAGGCCATAGCACGTTTTTATACAGAGGGTCCCACCGACAGATTTACAGCAGGGATCCGTACAGAAAAGGAACGATTTTCCTGGGAAGCCCTGGCAGAGGCGGTGTTGAGGTAAGCGTTGTTATTTGGCGGGTTTAAAAATAATGCTGGCTTGCATGGCGGTGATAACAGGGTTCTCTTCCCTGAAGAGGGCTTCCATTTTTTCACTTTCTACATCCAATGCTGATAAAAAGACAGGTTTAACGCTTTCTATATGGAGAAAAAGCTCCATTAGTGCACCATCAGAATAAGCAAAAGCCTTGTTTTCAGGATAATAACCAGAAGTAAAACTGAAGGTGATGAGGCCCGATTTATCTATACTGCAAATTCCGGATCCTATTTCACCAAAAGCAGATAGAAACCGGAAGGCATCGTCTGATGAAATAATAATGGTTTGAGGGTCAAAATGGGCATCTGTCATCTGATTGACGGCTGCAATCAGTTTTTCTTCCAGATCAGTGTCATATTCTTCAACTGACTTGTCGATCTGGATAGCAAATACGTTTTCCAATGAGGACCATGTTCCGGCCACATTCGGCGGAGTAACAGGTTTATTACAACTGTTAACGGCAAAAGCCATAACAAAAAAGAATCCGTACATTAGCGCACGCAAAACTGTTTTTTTCATAAAAAATATTTTATATCGGAATAACTCTTAAAACAACTTTAAAAATCCCAACGAATTGAGGAAGATAATGGCAATGGCGACGGGTGCAATAAACTTAATTACAAACATAATTACGCCAAAGACAGGTATGCGAAAACGCCCTCCGCTGCTAAGTTCGTCTTTTACAGTTTCTTTTTTGAGCACCCAACCCGTAAAGATTACAATCAACAATCCGCCAAGAGGGAGGAGGATGTTGGAAGAGAGGTAGTCAAACATATCAAAAAATCCCTTTCCAAAGAGGGTAACATCTTTTAACACACCCATAGAAAGAGAACTTAAACTCCCCAAAACAGCCACAATAATAAAGGTGATGAGTACCGAGGTGCGGCGTGAAAGTTTTAACTCCTCTGTGCTGTAAGCGGTAACCACCTCTATGAGGGAGATGCCGGAGGTGACGGCGGCAATAAAGAGGCTTACAAAGAAGACAAAAGCAAAAACGTTGCCTAAAGGAAGTTGTGCAAAGATTTGGGGAAGGATAATGAAGACCAGACCGGGACCTTCTGAGGGAGAAACGCCAAAGGCAAAAACGGCGGGCATAATGGCCAAACTGGCTAACAGGGCAAAACCAAGATCTGCCAAACCGCTGCCGGTGCCTAATTTTATAATGTTTGCCTCTTTCTTCACGTATGAGGCGTAAGTAATAATGCATCCCATCCCCAGACTGAGCGAAAAGAACGCTTGTCCCATAGCGGCTAAGAGGCTTTCGCCCGTAATTTTAGAGAAGTCGGGATGGAAAAGAAAGGCAACTCCTTTAGCAGCGCCGGGCAAGAAGAGGGATCGGACGGCCAAAAAGATAATCATCAACAATAGTATGGGCATCAAAATTTTGGCATACTTTTCAATGCCATTTTTAATGCCGGCCACAACAATCGCAGCACAGGATCCTACAAAGATGACGTGCCAGAGGATAGGACGAATAGAAGAGGTGGTAAAGCGCTCAAAAGTCTGTTCCAAAGCGGCGGAGTCGGAGGTGAATTTTCCGGTAAGGGATTGAATAATGTATTCGATGGTCCATCCGCCCACTACACAATAGAAACAGAGGATGGCAAATGAAGCGGCCACGCTCAAGATGCCTATCCCGCGCCATGGAGTGCCGGGAGCCAACACTTTAAAGGCGCCGTAGGCATTGCTCTGCGCACGGCGACCAATTACAAATTCAGAAAACATAATGGGGAGTAGCATCGCCACAAAGAGAAGATAAACAATAATGAATGCTGCTCCGCCATACGTTCCCACCATATAGGGGAAACGCCAAAAATTTCCGAGGCCGACCGCCGACCCCGCTACGGCAACCAGTACACCGAATTGGCTGCCAAAATGATCTCTCGAGTTTTGCATATTGTTATGATTAAGAATAGATTTCGGAAAAAGGGTCGATGTTATAATTGGATTGGCTCATGGCGCGGGTGTATACCACAAAGGAAAAGGGGTAGGGAAAATCAACCCCGCGTTGATGATCCTCTCTATAGCTTTCTTTCCACTGACGCCAGTCGATAACAGGAAAAAAAATATCGGCATGGGGCACAGGCGCTTTTACATGGGTAATATAGAGTTTGTCTGCTAAAGGAAGTGTCTGGCGGTACAATATTCCGCCGCCTATGACAAAGATTTCTCCTGCAGGATGGGGTTGTGATGCCAAAGAGATCGCCTCGGGCAGCGATGAGGCCACCTCAATTCCGTCCGGGACGGGTTCTATGACAACGTCGCTAAGTACAATATTCCTGCGATTGGGCAGGGGACGTCCAATAGAGGCAAAGGTATTAAGGCCCATCATAACGGTATGCCCCGTAGTTATCCGCTTAAAATACTGCAAATCCTCGGAAATTTTCCAAAGGAGTTGCTGTTGGTATCCAATGGCATTATTGGGAGCGATGGCGACAATGATAGAAATCATAGAGACAGTATTAAACGGCAACAGGGGCTTTTATTCCCGGGTCGGGATTATAGTTTTCCAAATTAAAATCGGTATAGTCAAAAGAGAATATATCGGTGACGGCAGGGTTGAGGCGCATAACAGGCAGGGGCTTGGGCGTACGTTGTAACTGTGTTTTTACCTGCTCAATGTGGTTGGTATAGATATGGGCGTCTCCAAAGGTGTGGATAAATTCGCCGGGCTTTAAGTTGCAGACCTGCGCCAGCATAAGGGTGAGCAGGGCATAAGAAGCAATGTTAAAGGGCACCCCCAAAAAGAGGTCGGCGCTGCGCTGGTAGAGTTGGCAGGAGAGCGTACCCTCTGCTACATAAAATTGAAACAGTGCATGACAGGGGGAGAGGGCCATATTGTCCAATTCGCCCACGTTCCAGGCGCTAACGATATGGCGTCGGGAGTCGGGACAATGTTTTAGACCTTCTACCAAAGCGCTGATTTGGTCTATCGCCTTTCCGTCTGCCGCAGACCAGGATCGCCACTGCCGGCCATACACCGGACCTAAGTTCCCGTCGGCATCGGCCCACTCGTCCCATATAGTAACGCCGTGCTGGTTGAGCCATTGGATATTGGTATCGCCTTTTAAAAACCAAAGGAGTTCGTAAATGATGGATTTAAGATGTATTTTCTTGGTAGTGAGCAGAGGAAACCCATCCTGCAGGCGGATCCGCATTTGGTAGCCAAATATACTGACGGTACCCACGCCGGTACGGTCGCTTTTGTATTGCCCGTGGTCAAGCGTGTATCTCAACAGATCTAAATAGCAGTTCATCCGGCAAAGGTAAGCAAAAATTCGTATCTTAGCGGGCTGATAAAAATAGAACTATGTATAGAACCCATACCTGCGGAGCACTCCGCATAACCCATCAGGGATCAGAAGTCTGTTTGGCCGGCTGGGTACAGCGGCTACGGAAATTTGGCGGAATGACCTTTATAGATTTGCGCGACCGTTACGGAGTTACCCAGCTTACCATAGAGGAACAGGCGCCCGCCGGCCTGCGCGAAGTGTGCGATCGACTGGGCCGGGAGTTTGTGGTTCAGGCCAAAGGCACAGTAGTGGAGCGCAGCAACAAAAATCCTAAAATCGATACGGGAGCGGTCGAAATAGTCGTGTCGGAATTGAACATATTAAATCCGGCCCAAACCCCTCCCTTTACCATAGAAGATGAAACCGACGGAGGAGAGGAACTCAGGGCCGCCTACCGCTATATGGACCTGCGCCGCAATCCCTTAAAACGCGCGATTATGTTAAGGCATACCATGGCTCAGGAGGTAAGGAACTATTTATCAAGCCAGCAATTCCTCGAAATCGAAACCCCCGTGCTGATTAAATCAACCCCCGAAGGGGCCCGAGATTTTGTAGTCCCTTCCCGCATGAACCCCGGTCAGTTTTATGCCCTGCCCCAAAGTCCCCAAACCTTTAAGCAACTATTGATGGTGGCGGGTTACGACCGTTACTTTCAAATTGTACGCTGTTTTAGGGATGAGGATTTACGTGCCGACCGCCAGCCCGAATTTACCCAAATCGATTGCGAAATGGCCTTTGTGGAGCGCGAAGAGGTACTCCATACTTTTGAGGGATTGGCCAAGCATCTTTTTAAAAATGTTTTATGCGGTTATTTGGGACATACCGATCACCCTCGATTCAGTTCCCCTTTTCCCCGCATTTCATACACCGATGCCATGCGCTATTATGGATCGGACAAACCCGATATCCGTTTTGAGATGAAGATTTGCGACCTGACCTCTCTATCCAAAGGATACGGATTCCCTCTTTTTGACAGCGCCGACTATACAGGCGGGATTTGCGCCCAAGGTGCGGCGGATTATACCCGTAAACAATTGGACGAATTGACCGAGTGGGTAAAACGTCCCCAAATCGGCGCCAAAGGCTTGGTGTACGCCCGCGTCACCTCAGAAGGCGTAAAGTCCAGCGTAGATAAATTCTATACTCCTGAGGCATTACAGCAATGGGCCGTCCAAATGGGAGCGGCCGAGGGCGATCTGATACTGATCCTTTGCGGTACGGAGAAAAAAACACTGGAGGCCTTGGGCGCATTGCGCTTAGAAATGGGAAATCGGTTGGGATTAAGAAAAAAAGAGGAGTTTGCCCCCCTTTGGGTATACGATTTTCCCTTGTTGGAGTGGGACGACGAAACCCAACGTTTTTACGCCATGCACCACCCTTTTACTTCGCCTAAACCCGATGACATGAGTACATTTTACAGCAACAGAAAAGAAGATCTGGAACGGGTGTGCGCCAATGCCTACGATTTTGTGCTCAACGGGGTAGAAATCGGGGGCGGGTCGATCCGGATCCACGACTCGGCGGTGCAAAAACGGATGTTTGAGGTGCTTGGATTTTCGCCCGAAGAAGCAGAAAATCGTTTTGGATTTATCATCAATGCCTTTAAGTACGGGGCGCCGCCCCACGGCGGCATAGCCTTTGGCTTTGACCGCTGGTGTGCGGTTTTTGGAGGATCCGAAAGTATTCGCGACTATATTGCTTTTCCCAAAAACAATGCCGGACGCGACATGATGTTGGATGCGCCTTCCACAATAAACGCGGCTCAGATGAAGGAATTAGGATTGGCGAGCGTAAGAGTATGAACACCAACTACGGATCCAAAATCTTTCTCGCAGAGGATGTCAAAGAACTTGACCGGCTGACGTTGTTGGCACAGCATATCACAGAGGCAGGTTTGATTGCCCGCGCCGCCCAATCTTTTTTTGAGGCGATCCATAAGATGTATCCCCCTCCGCGGGAAGTCTTTATTTTTTGCGGGCCGGGGAACAACGGAAAAGACGGACGGGCATTGGCTCCTTTGTTGCAGGATGCGGGGCATAAGGTAGCGCTCTTTGATGTACTCGTTGATGAATCAAAGTCCTTACCCATGGTATCCGATTCGACGCTGATCATTGACGCCCTTTTTGGATCGGGGTTAAACCGTCCATTAGAAGGATTGGCCGCAGCATGGGTAAGATGGATGAACAGCACTGCCGGTATACGGATTGCTTTGGACGTTCCGTCCGGAACGCTACAAGCCCGCCATACCCTGACGCTCGAATTTCCCAAACTCTCCCTCTTTTTTCCCGAGAGCGCCCCTTATGTGGGCGAGTGGCAGGTCATTCCCTTAGGTTTGGATCCTCAGGCCATTGAGTCTGTAACAACGCCCTACCGGATGCTTTGTCCCGATGCCTTGCGTCCATTGATTAAACCCTTACCCAAATTTCTACACAAAACCACGGCAGGTCGGGTACGGCTATTGGCCGGATCGCCGGGGATGATGGGGGCCGCAGCCTTAGCGGCAAAAGCAGCCTACCGTACAGGCGCCGGCTGGGTAGAGGCTTTGGTGCCCGATTCCGAAATGCAATGGATACAATCAATGGTACCTGAAGTCATTGTACGGAGTGTGTCCGATTCGTTAGCAGTAGTGGATGATTCGGTGGTCTTTGGCGCAGGCCCCGGCTTAGGCATTTTGGAAGCAACCGCCAAAAGGTTGCAGGCATTTCTTAGTGTACAGACGCACCCCTGCGTATTGGACGCCGATGCTTTGAATATAATAGCGATGCGGCCGGAACTGTGGGAATATGTCCCCAAAAATTCAATCATTACCCCCCATCCGGGAGAGTTTAAGCGGTTAGTCGGAAATTGGGGAAACGATTTTGAGCGCTTGCAATTGCAGCGCCGTTTTGCAACTGAACATCGGGTGATTGTGGTGTTGAAAGGGGCATATACTTCGACCGCTTTTCCCGATGGTATGGTTTACTTTAATGTTTCGGGCAATCCGGGTATGGCCACTGCAGGCAGCGGAGATGTACTTACAGGCATATTGTTGGGATTTCTTGCCCAGGGAATCCCGTCACAGGAATGTGCCCTTTTAGGTGTTTATATCCACGGACTTGCAGGAGATTTGGCTGCCCACGCCATGGGTCAGCGCGCTTTGATGGCGTCAGATATATTAGAAAATATCGGCCCCGCCGTGCAACGTTTTTCCACTTAGTGCATCTATAGTATATAACCATTTTTGAAATCATCATGAAAAAACCCTTTTTTGTCCTCTTTGCTGCCCTGTGCCTTTTGGGGGCATACGGATGTAACGATCAAATCAGCAATACCGTCACCTATACGATTAACGAGCCGGTCTATATGCCGTTCTTTGAATTTCGCAGCACCAAAGCCACCCAACTCCCTCAAAAAATGGTACACCCTGGAAAAATATGCCTCTATGGCGATTATCTCTTTATCAACGAAATATCCAAAGGGATTCACGTGATAGACAACAGCAACCCTGCCGTTCCCATTCCGGTAGCGTTTGTTGAACTTTTGGGCAATATCGACCTTACGGTCAGCAACGGCATTCTCTATGCCGACAGTTTTATTGACTTGGTTTTGTTTGATGTAAGCAACCCTGCACGGCCCGTCGAATGTGGTCGTGCCGAGGATGTTTTTCCCAACGTACTTCCGGCCACCGGCAACGCTTATCCGATTAAGGAGGTTGACTGGAAAAAAGGAGTGATCGTAGATTGGGAGGTTAAGACCATTACCGAAAAAGAGGAGTTTTATAATTATTATCCCTGTCGAGGTTGTTATTATTTGAGCGATGCCCGTACCGCTTCGTGGAATAGCAGCGGCAAGCAGTCTACCGCCGGATCGGGCCTTACCGCCGTTACCGGATCCATGTCTCGTTTTGCCGTCTACGACGATTATTTATATGTGGTAAATAACAATATGTTAAAAGTCTTTTCCCTATACAATAACGCAGCAATTAAAGGGCACGAGCAATACCTGAGTTGGAATGTAGAGACGATTTTTCCGTACGACCAAAAACTCTTCTTAGGAACTACTAGCGGCATGATGATCTATGGTCTGTCTGATCCGGCAAAACCAAACTACCTCTCCTCAATCGTGCATATTGTGGGTTGTGATCCGGTAGTGGTGCAGGGAGATTATGCCTACGTAACCATCAGGGGAGGGAATGTATGCGGTCAAAATACCAGTTTATTGGAAGTGATCGACATTAGCAATCCTGTGGCACCAGTATTCAAAGCCTCTTTTAATATGATAGAGCCTTATGGACTGGGGATTGATGAAAATATGCTGTTTGTATGCGATCAGGGCTTAACCATTTTCGACGCCACCAATCCTGTTCA
>Ga0082212_10011688_pt1 | contig 11112 bp, 12 predicted proteins | sample TergutNt197P3_FD_71548 | JGI IMG/M metagenome (GOLD analysis project Ga0082212, IMG submission 71548) | Neocapritermes taracua P3 segment gut microbial communities from Petit-Saut dam, French Guiana - Nt197 P3 | ecosystem: Host-associated > Arthropoda: Insects > Digestive system > Gut ... | reverse complement strand
CGTTTCACGTTATTTGATGAAGCTTTCATAATTTTCCCATTTTCAACTTCGAACACAACGTTTTCGAAAGTGAATCCCTGTTCCTCGGAGGGGGTGTTGTATGAAATGACTCCGTTTACCGACTCGCGGACGGGCGCGGTGTAGACTTCACCGTCGGGGATGTTCCTTTCGCCGCCGCATTTGACAGCAGGGATGCCCTTAATTGAAAAAACAAGGTCAGTCCCGGGGCTTTTTATTTGAACTTTGTCGGTTTCGTTCAACAGATCAATGAGGGAATCCATGGCGAGGCTCATCTTTTTGTAGTCAAGGGTGCAGACGTCGAAGTAAAAATCTTCAAAAGCTTCGAGGCTGGTGTTCGCAAGCTGAGCCATGGAATAATTCGGGTAGCGCAGAACTACCCATTTCGTTTTGTTCACACGGTAGTCAAGGACAGGCCGCAGAGCCCTGCTGTACAGGTTGAGCTTGCCAGAGGGCACGTCAGCCATTTCTGCCGTGTTGTTTCCCGCACGGACTGCAATATAGCACTGCATGCCCTTCATCTGGGCGAGCTGGCAGTCTTTCATGAATTCCAGCTGGCCTTCCTCGCATTTCATCACAAGTTCCCTGCTGATTTCAGAATCGCGTATTTCACAGTACGGGAGCCCACCGCAGGCGTACACATCCTTCACCAGCTGCTTTATGAGGGGCTTTGTAGACTCTCCTTCGTAGGATATCAGCACCCTTTCGCCCTGCTTTACGTCGCAGGAATGGTGCACCAGCACATTTGACAGCTTTTTGATCCTATTGTCCATTTTTTGTCTCCTTTGTTTAATGAATTTCCAATATAATTATACCAGCAGATCCGCCATTTGGGAAATGACTAGTGGATTTTTTGTCAGTCATCTGATTTCATCCTCCGAAACCGTTTAAACCTATTATAACAATCACTCTTTATAAACACAATCCTTTGAAGACTATTCTGTTCATTTCCGAGCCCTCAAAAAGATATTGCATAAAGATGGCGTTGTCTGTAAAATAGAGGTGAGATTTTTTTTCAGGATAGGATGAAATGAAGCATATTTTCATAGTGAACCCTGTTTCCGGGCAGGGGGATGTTCAGAAGCGGCTGGTGCTTGAACTTGCGGCAAGAGGCCTTGACCACTACCTTACGAAATCGCCTGGTGATGGGGAAAACTTCGTGAGGGAGACCTGTGAGGCAAACCGGCAGGAAGCTATCAGATTTTACGCCTGCGGAGGCGACGGTACGCTGAACGAAGTCGTGAACGGCGCCTTTGGCTTTGAAAACGCCGAAGTGGCATGTGTGCCGACTGGTAGCGGCAACGATTTCATAAGGAATTTCGGGGTGCCAGCTGAGAATTTCAGCGACATCGACAGGCAGCTTTCGGGAATTGCGGTGGCAGCCGACCTCATCAGGTACCGGGACAGCAAGAAAAGCCCTGAAGATAGGTATGCGGCAAACATGGTGAACATCGGGTTCGACTGCAACGTGGTGGCGACTACGGAAAAGGTAAAAAAATTCCCTCTGATAAGGGGTTCGTTTGCGTACTTTATTTCGATACTGATCATGCTGGTGCGAAAAAAAGGGGAGGACTTGGCTGTCGGATTTGACGACGGGTCGCGCCACGATGGACCTGTGCTCCTGACAGCGGTGGGAAACGGGGCTTTTTGCGGGGGCGGGCTCAAAGGGGTGCCGCTGGCATCGGTGAGCGACGGGCTTCTAGACGTCTGCATCATCGAAAACGTGCCGCGCCGCATTCTGGTCTCGCTTCTCCCTAAATACGCAAAGGGGTCTTATCTGGATGACAGCAGGGCGCAAGGCTTGATAACATACAAAAAATGCAAAAGCGTCGCTGTGAAGAATGCAAAGGAAAGCTGGCTTATATGCGTCGACGGAGAGGTAATTCCTGTCGGCGAAGTGAGATTTGAAATAGTTCCGGCGGCATTGAAGTTTTCGGTGCCTGGATAAGCGGCGCTTCTGCCGCTCATTAATGAAGATATTGAAAGCAAGGGAAATACAGTGTTTGACAAACCTCCTTACGAGATTACAGACAAAATGGTGAACCTCATCGCAAACGTGTCGGCACAACTGTCTATGATTGCGCCAAACACAAACATGCGGCTCCGCAAGGCTCGCAACATCCGCTCGGTACACTCGTCGCTTGCCATCGAGGACAACACATTGTCGCTTGATCGAGTCACAGACGTGATAAATGGGCGGCGCGTGGTTGGAAGCCCAAGTGAGATACTGGAAGTCAAGAATGCGTTCGGGGTTTATTCGCAGATCGAGAGCTTCGAGCCATACGCGATACCCGACTTCCTCAGAGCACACAAACTGATGATGAAAGAACTTATAGAGAGTGCCGGAAAGTTCCGCACACAGGGTGTGGGCGTATATAACGGCGAAAAACTCATCCATGCGGCGCCAAAAGCTGTGTTTGTTAATGAGCATATGGAAAACCTTTTCGGATGGGCGCAGGAAAGCGACGCCCACCCACTCATAAAAAGCTCAGTAGTGCACTACGAGGTTGAGTTCATCCACCCGTTCATGGATGGAAACGGCCGCATGGGGCGACTTTGGCAAACGGTTATCCTCTCAAATTGGGATTCGTCGTTTTTAGTGCTGCCGATTGAAACAGTAGTTTTCGAGCGACAGCGCGAATACTACGCAGCACTCGCTTCATCGAACAAGGCAGGCAATTCGACGGCTTTCATTGAGTTTATGCTGCTTGCGATTTCAGATGTAATTGCAGTACAAGATGAGCACCAAGATGAGCACCAAGATGAGCAACTTACCAAAGAGATGGTGTCAGTGTTGAAAGCACTTGAATCAGTGAGCTTGTCGCGAAGAGAAATCTTCGCCGCTATCGGTTTGAATGGCGACTACCGGGCGTTCAAGCGACACATTGAACCGTTGCTGTTAAACGGCTGCATTGAAATGACCATGCAGGACAAGCCAAACAGCAAGCTGCAAAAATACAGGTTGACAAGCAAGGGGAAAATAGTGGTAAAGCAGTTGTCGAGTCAGTAAAGATTCCCATTGCAAAACTGAAGCTGCCGTGGTATAATTCCTTTTGTTGGATGAAACTGAAAACAGGGAAGCTTGGAGAGATGTCAGAGTGGTCGATCGTGCGGCACTCGAAATGCCGTGTCCTTAACAGGACCCTGGGTTCGAATCCCAGTCTCTCCGCCAGATTGTGATAAATCCGAACCCTGCCGTTCGCCGATAGTCCCGGTGGGCGACGGGTTCGGATTTGTTCGTTTTGTGCGCGGGTAATCTATCCAATATTGGATGGATTAACGTTAACTATTTGTACTCGCTCCCTTTGAAATTCTGTTATAATGAGATATTCCCTTGGCGTTGATTGTAGTAACAACATTACGCTGATAATGTGAGAGAGTTGATTTTTGCTTAACCGCAGATTTCGATAGGAGAGAAATATGGCTACAAACATAACTATTCGACTACCTTGGCATATGGATGGGTGGAATGGAACTATTTGCTCTGATCCCAAAGCAAATACATATTGTTCGGGAAGGCACTCGTATCCAGGCGACTATATTGCTAATACGAAGCATGAAGAATATGAAATCAATTATGCAGGGCAGCATTGCGGTCAATTAGAGACTCCACCTCCGCAAAAGTGTGAACCTTCCTCAGACAAAAATGTCCGAGGCTCTTGGCATTTCACAATCAATGCTCAATCGTTGTGAGCATGGTCAACAAATAATATCCGATGAGGTTCTTTTGAAATACGCTGATTACTTCGATGTCTCTCTTGATTATATCTGTGGACGCACAGACAAGCCAGAGGGGAAATCCTACATGGGGCGTCCGAATATTGGCGGTGATAACGAGGAAATCCGTCAGTTTATCGAGATGTGTTTCGACCCGAAAACGAAAATGAGCGTCAGATTGAAAGATACCCTTTACCGGATGTTGACGACAGAAGAAAAAGAGTAAAATGGAGGCACATCATGATAGCGCCTGTTCGGTTTCTGGTGCATAGCTGGTGGGAATCCAGCATGGTAAGGGCTAGCCACCCGCCATTATCCAGTTCCTTGGAGTCGAAGCGGTAACGTTAGATTTAAGCGGAGGACGGAGAGCGAGCGAGCCGTGTGATTGAGCTTCGTGAAACCAACGAGCAAGAGCCGATGCTATTCATGCGGCAGCAGGCAACACAAACACATCGCAAAAGGCGAGATGTGGGAGGCCTTGCCGGAGTCTGAGAGCAGGGCGAGCTTGACACAGGTGCATCAGGGATACTAGGGAGAGCCTGTATGCTCCCGAAGCGTCGGGTAGGGCGTAACAATGGGTGAAACCAGAGGAAGCCTGAAGGCATACAGGCAGTCTTAGCAGCTCATAGTACCGATGAAGCGCATCAACAAATGCGTGGAGGGAAGGGGCATGCCGTACCAATCGCACTGTTTGTGGCGACATTACCGTTGCACTGGAGGCAACGCACTGGAGGCGAGAAAGAATAATGTTAACAGGAATGGACAGGATAACGCAACTCGCAGAGCAATATCCAGACCGAAAATTGCAGACGTTGATACACTTAATCAACAAAACAACGCTGAAAGAAGTACACAAGAGGCAGGAGGCGGGAAAAGCAAGCGGAATCGACAAGGTAACGAAAACAGGGTACGACGAGAAACTGGACGAAAACCTGGACAACTTGCTTGCAAGGATGAAAACCTTCAGCTACAGGCCACAGCCGGCCAGACGGACGCACATCCCAAAAGAAGGCAGCAATGACAAACTTCGCCCTTTAGGCATACCCGCATACGAAGACAGGCTGGTGCAAGGGGTAATCGCGGAGGTGCTGAACGCAATCTACGAACCCAAGTTCTACGGTTTTTCATTCGGGTTCAGGGAGGGGAGGGACTGCCATATGGCAATCAAGCACCTCGACAAAATCCTAATGGGGAAAACAAGCTGGGTGGTGGATGCGGACATCAAAGGTTTCTTTGACAATGCAGACCACGAGTGGATGATGAAATTTCTGGAACATAAGATAGCGGACAAGAACTTGCTTCGATACATCAAGCGGCTCCTGAAAGCAGGTATAATGGAAGCTGGGCAATTTACAGAAGCGGACAGCGGCGTACCCCAAGGCGGCCTGTGTTCGCCAGTAATGGCGAACGTGTGCCTGCACTATGTGCTGGACGTGTGGTTTGCCGTGAGGGTAAAGAAATCGTCGCGCGGCATGGCGGAAATGGTAAGGTACGCAGATGACTTTGTGTGCTGTTTCCAGTTCGAGGACGATGCACGGAACTTCTATGAAGCGTTGAAAGAACGGCTTGCGAAATTTGGGCTGGAACTATCGGAGGACAAAAGTCAAATCATCAAATTTGGCAGGTTTTCAGGGGGCGGCGCAGGAAAGTTCGATTTCTTAGGCTTTACCGTAATCAGCGGTAAAAGCAGGGGCGGCAATTACTGCGTCAAGTATCGCACGAGCGAGAAGAAGCTGAGGGCAAAGAGAGCCAATGTCAAGATGTGGCTGTGGCAAAATATGCACATTCCGATAGGGGAGCTAATCAAGAAGCTGAATGCTAAGCTGCGAGGACACTACAACTACTATGGGTTGTCGCACAACCTTAAGAAAATGAATGGTTTCTACCGCTACGTGAGACGGACGCTGTTCAGGGTTCTTAACAGGAGGGGCGGCAAGAAGAAACTGAACTGGGAAAAATTCGGCAAAATTTTACAGCACAACCCATTGCTTGCGCCGAAGATTACCGTTCCACTATGGTGAATGCAGTAATGCGGAAGATTGCGCGAGGAACCGTATGCCTTAATTGGGCACGTACGGGTCTGTCGGGGGATTCTGCCTTCTGTCTCACATACGAATTATAGGAGGTAGAATCCTACCATGAAAGAGCAAGAAACCAAAATCATCATATTCAAAACCGAAGATGAGAAAATATCCGTTGACGCTCATTTTGATGAAGAAACAGTATGGCTGACCATTGACGATATGGCGAGGCTCTTTGAAAAATCACGCTCTACTATCAACGAACATATCCTGAATGTATATGCAGAAGGTGAACTTGAGGAAGCTGCATCAAAAAGAAAAATCGGGATTTCCGATTTATCTACTAAGCCGACAAATTTTTATAACCTCGATGTAATAATTTCTGTCGGTTATCGTGTAAAATCTTTGCGCGGTACACAGTTTCGCCAATGGGCAACCAAACGGCTCAATGAATACATACGCAAGGGATTCGCACTTGATGACGAACGATTGAAAAATGGTGGCGGGCGCTATTTCCGCGAGCTATTGCAACGCATCCGTGATATCCGTAGTAGCGAGCGCAATCTCTATCAGCAGGTTACAGACATCTACACGACTGCGATAGACTACGACCCGCGCGCTAACCTAACTCGAGATTTTTTTGCTACTGTTCAAAATAAAATGCACTATGCAGCGCATCACCACACGGCTGCGGAGGTTATATTTGAGCGTGTCGACAACGAAAAGCCGATGGTTGGTATGACTAACTTCAAAGGCAATTACATTACTAAGAGCGACGTCGGTATTGCGAAGAATTATCTGTCTGAGCGCGAACTGACTATACTCAACTTGCTCGTGTCACAGTTCCTTGATTTTGCAGAACTGCAAGCCTTAGAGGAAAACGCAATGACTATGGCGGATTGGGTCGCAGAGCTTGACCGTCAGCTATCAGGAAATCGGCGTGAGTTACTCAAAGGAAAAGGCAAGGTTTCCCATAAACAGGCAGTCAAAAAAGCTGAACAGGAATTTGAAATCTACAGGAGTCGGGAAATGCGCCAGCTTGAAAGCGATTTTGACCGAGCGGTTAAGCAGTTGACCCATAAAGATGTGGATGATGGTATAGAATAGCCTATATATTTACGATACTTCCATTAAGGCAGGTGGAATTCATGCGCGGGGGAATCTACGCACGATACAGCAGTATAGGGCAGCGCGAAGAGTCTGTCGAAGGGCAGCTACGTGAGTGTAAGGCTTTCGCAGAGCATAAGGGTATAACGATTGTCGGCTCATACATCGACCGTGCTATCAGCGGGCGTGAAGCGGAAAATCGGTTTGAATTTCAACGACTTATAATATAAAGGATTCCGCAAAAGGTATTTTCGATGTAATAATTGTTTGGAAATTGGACAGATTTGCTAGGAATCGTTATGACAGTGCGCACTATAAGTCAATCCTCCGCAAAAATAACGTCAAGGTCATTTCTGCGACCGAAGCCATATCCGAGGGCGCGGAGGGAATATTGCTTGAATCCCTGCTCGAAGGGCTTGCGGAATATTATTCGGTCGAATTGGGAGTCAAGGTGTCCCGGGGACTGACCGAGAACGCGCCAAGGGAGCGATACAGTCATCCATTCGGAAGATTGAAAATGTATTGGGAACTTTATCAAAAAAAGATCCGCCGCCAAAATCACAATTAACGCTGGCAGAGCGGAATCTAAAGGCACTCCGGTTAGCGGTATCTTTGATAGAAAAAGAAATGATTGAAGGAGGTAAAACGAAATGAACGAGACAATACGCAAACGGAAATCCATAAGGAAATATGATATGACCGCGCTTGATGCTGCAACCCTCGAAAAGGTTCATGAAAAAATCGCGGGAGTTACGCCGCTGTATCATGAAATCCAATATTCTATCGAAATCGTCAGTAAAACAAAGGGAATATTCGGAATCAAATCGCCCCATTATCTGATTTTCTGCAGCGAGGAAAAAGACGGCGCGTATGAAAATATAGGCTTTATCGGGCAGCAGATGGATCTGTTTTTTGCCGAATCGGGTCTTGGCTCATGCTGGCTCGGAATGGCGAAGCCAGACGAAAAGGAAACGGGTGCCCTGCCGTTCATAATCAGCATGGCGTTCGGGAAGCCTGCCGAACCGCTTCATCGTGATCCTGCCGATTTCAAAAGAAAACCCCTGTCAGAAATCAGCGAAGGTAATGACGTGCGTCTGGAAGCTGCCCGGTTCGCTCCCAGCGGCATGAACGCGCAGGGGTGGTATTTCATCGCTGACAATGGATTTATCCACTGCTACCGCAAAAAGCCGAGGGCGTTGCTTGGATTTATGACCGACAAACTGAGCTGTATCGACATAGGAATCGCCCTTTGTCATATTGCGGAGGAAAGTGAAACCTTCAACTTCGAAAAAGAAGAAAATGCGCCCGTTCGTAAAGGATACGTTTACATGGGGACTGTTAAATGAGTTAAGTAATGGGGTGGAAAATTGAAATATAGAACTATAGCAATTTCAATATGCTCGCTTGCGATTCTAATAGCGGTCGGAATCGTTTGGTGGAATATGCCTGTTTATATAATCAATATCACGCCCGATAATGTGTCAAAAATCGCAATATTCAATGGAGGTACAGGACAGGAAATCATCATAACCGAGACCTCGGATATTGAGCATATCGTCAATAATTTAAATAGCATATCGTTTAAAAAAGATAAAATATCTATGGTCTATATGGGTTACCGTTTTAGGACGACAATTTACGACCAAAACGGCGCGATTCATAGACAGTTTATAATAAATTCCGAAAACACCGTCCGAAAAGACCCGTTTTTCTATAACAATCCTTCGGGCAGCATTGATATTGATTACATATCTGCGTTGTTTGGTGCGCTGGTAAGCGTCAACGGAGAATATACAAAGGACGAACCAGAGTACATCAATGCGGACAATTACAAGAAGGTTGTGCCAAACGACGAGGTTGCTTCCGAACAGAATCAATATGCGCAAATTATGGCAAAGCTAAATCCTTCAATAGCTGAAATGGAAGTGTTGTTTTATAGTGAAATTGATGCTGACGGAGACGGAAATATAGAAATCATTTCGGCTTTCGGTCATGGTGAGTTAATAGAATCCTGCTTTGTTTTAAGAGAACAAGACAGTGAAATACAGCTTGTTAAGCAGGACTTTCTTCCGGAATATGGTTACGCTCACTGTGATATGCAATTAGCGCGATTTAAAGGTTCAGATTTATATTATATCGTTGTCGGCGTAACCAACACCGCGAATATGAACGGTCTTTCTATATATAAAATCACAGAAAATGATGTGCTGTATGTGGACGGCGCACAGTCCGCAGTAGGTGTATGTGACGCGTATTTGTCCGATAAAAAAGAAGACGGAACATACGGGGGCTTTACCGCAAAATTTTCGAGCTATGACGTTTTGTATTACCCTACCGTAGTTACTTATCATTTTCAATATAGGGATTTTAACAGGAAAGACTCTTATGTTGATGTCGGAGAATACTCGAAAACACCTACAGATGTAATAATCCATTACCTCTCACTATACTGTTTGCATCAAAGGTATTTTTCAAATGACATTGTTGAACGCAATCAGGAAATATATGATGGTTGGTGGAATTTATCCTATGTCGATGAGCCCGGCTGGACTAATGCTCTATATCATTACATATTGGGAATTGATTCGGATTCCTCTGTTATAACAGCAGATGAAGTTATCACCGGGAGGAAAGCAAAAGTTACCGTTCATTATTCAGACGAAACAAAAAATATAATTATATTAGATTAGAATTTGATATGGTCTTAAATAACGAAAAATGGCATGTTGAATCGGCAAAGGAAAGTGTTCGGGCAGAGTCCAAAGTTATTGATAACTGAAGCTGGCGCAATTGGCGGGAAGGGAGGACGTATGACTATTGATGAATACATTGCACGGTTTCCGGAGGAAACACAAAAAATCCTGCGGAAAGTTCGTCTGACCATCCAGGAAAATACGCCCGGCGCCATCGAAAAGATCAGCTACGGTATGCCCTGCTATTGGCAAAAGGAAAACCTAATCTATTTCGCTGCCATGAAAAACCATCTCGGTATTTATCCCACCGCTGACGGCATGGCAACGTTCGCTGACAGGTTGACTGAATACAAAACCTCTAAAGGCGCGGTGCAGTTTCCGTGGAATAAGCCCATGCCCTATGAACTGATCGCAGAGATGGCGGCATATCGCGCAGCGGCGGCAAAGAGAAAGAGGGACGAAAAATGAATGAAAAAATCTACGAATACGACGCAAAAATTTTAATGTTTATAATATTTGACAAATTAAATTGTTTTGCTTATAATTATAAATGTAATTGAAGGTGGGCTGTATGGGAAAGAAATCAGTTGTGGTAATGCCCGCAACACAGGAAATATTAAAAACAATGGGCGAGCAAATAAAATTAGCTCGGCTTCGACGTAAAATATCCGCCGAATTGGCAGCCGAAAGAGCGGGAGTCAGCAGAGCGACACTTTGGGCTGTAGAAAAAGGTTCGCCGTCGGTCGCCGTCGGGATATACGCTGCTGTTCTTCATTCCTTGAACGGCATGGACAAGGACTTGCTGCTTATCGCTAAAGATGATGAGCTCGGACGCAAACTACAGGATTTGGATTTGATGACAAGAAAACGCGCGCCTAAGAATCGGGGTATCGACAATGACTGAAAAAACAATATTTGTTTATATGGATTTGGGCTTACCTGTGCTGATGGGCAGGTTGTTAGTGAACGGTAATCGCGGCAAAGAAGTCTTTTCTTTTGAATATAGCGAAGATTGGCTAAAGTCAAACGGTTCGGGTTTTGTTTTTGACCCTGACTTGCATTTGTTCGGCGGGCGGCAGTATGTATCAGATAAACCCTTATTCGGCGTTTTTTCCGATTCCTGCCCCGACCGCTGGGGACGGTTGCTCATGAAACGCAAAGAAGCGATGCTCGCAAAAGAAGAAAATCGCAAGCCGCGAGCATTGACCGAAAGTGATTATTTGCTCGGCGTGTACGACGAAACGAGACTCGGTGCATTGCGTTTTTCATTAGAAGAAAACGGGCAATTTGTGTCTTCTGATAAAGAATTGGCGGCTCCGCCGTGGACAACGCTCAGAACGCTGGAAACGGCGTCGCTGGCATTTGAAAGCGACGAAAGCGGGCAGGACGGAAAATGGCTCAGACAACTCCTCGCCCCCGGTTCTTCTTTAGGCGGCGCTCGTCCGAAGGCATCGGTTTCAGCTCCCGACGGCTCGCTCTGGATTGCAAAATTCCCTTCCAAGCACGACGAATGGAATACGGGTACATGGGAAATGGTGGTTCATGATTTAGCGGGG